>Ga0208645_1000020_pt1 | contig 352442 bp, 320 predicted proteins | sample VirMetDEL_Sep_01_FD_184519 | JGI IMG/M metagenome (GOLD analysis project Ga0208645, IMG submission 184519) | Aqueous microbial communities from the Delaware River and Bay under freshwater to marine salinity gradient to study organic matter... | ecosystem: Environmental > Aquatic > Marine >...
TCTGTCAAGCGTCTTTTTAAAAGATTTTTGCGAACCGTCTTAACTCACCCGAAGCACCCAAACTGCAGCACCCCGTGGCATGGCGCGCATTATAGGGCGTTTTGAAATACCTGCAAGCGGTTATTTAGTAAAAATGAGGTTTTACGTGTCGTTTGCTTACTAAATGCGCTTTTTGCATGTTTTAGCTGCAAATTGACTACAAACAAGCTGTTGTTTATGGTTGCGGTTTATTACTTAACCGCTAAGATAAGGCTGCTTTATCTTATTAAAGCATTCCGATAAATAGAACTAAGTGCTTAGGATATGATTATGTTACCCACTTTACGTGCTTCTTTGCCGTATACACTGGCATTAGCGGTGTTGGCTTATCTTGGCTTTGCCTTTCTTCCTGTGCAGGGGTTTGCTCAGGAAATTTTCGTGGTGATTGGTATTATGTTGGCCGGTATATTGGTGCCGGTGCTGGTTGATGTGAAAGGCCGTGCTGCTGTAACTTCTTCTGCAGTACCTTTGGCAGCAAGTGACTATAAAGGTGATACGACTACCTTATATGTAGGTAACTTGCCTTATCGTGCAAACGAAGATGCCGTGAAAGAGTTATTTCAACGTTTTGGTGTTGTTATTAATGTACGCCTGATGAAAGATCGTCAAACAGGTCGCCGCCGTGGCTTTGGTTTTGTTGAGGTGGCCGCTAAAGACGGCAATAAAATGATCCAGAAGTTAAACGACTTTAATTTTCAGGAGCGGACATTAAAAGTACGGGAAGCTAAAGAGCGTCAGGATAGCGACGACGCAGAGGAGTAACACACCTGCACCGTATATAAGGGAAGCTCCGGCTTCCCTTTTTTATTGCTAACTGTAAACCCGGCAATATTCGAGGTTGGCTCAAACTGTTCTCTGCCTTAAAATGATCGTTTTGGTTAAGCAGAGTAACAGATGAGCGTAGGTCAGGTTTTCCCCGAACAGTATTCGCAGCAACTTGAAGCCAAGGTTGCAACTGTGCAGCAACAGCTGTCAGATTTTAATGCACCACCAGCAGAAGTGTTTTGCTCGGAGCCTGCTCACTATCGTCTGCGCGCCGAGTTTCGCATCTGGCACAACGGCGATGACATTTACCACGCGATGTTTGATCCACAAACACGTGATAAAGTACGGATTGACCACTTCCCGGTAGCCTGTCGTACGATTGCAGACTTTATGCCAGTGTTGCTTAAGCAGATTCAATTTAATCATGAGCTACGCTATAAACTGTACCAGGTCGATTACCTGGCCACCTTGTCCGGCGAACTGCTGGTATCTCTTATTTATAAACGCCCGCTTACTAACAGCTGGCTGGAGCAGGCCAAACAGTTAACCGATAATCTGTCCGGGCAATATAAGGTGAAGTTTATCGGTCGCTCACGCAAGCAAAAGCTGATGGTGAGCACGGATTATGTCACCGAACAATTTGCGCTGGATGGCCGTACATTGCAATATCAGCAAATAGAAGGCAGCTTTACCCAGCCTAATGGTGAAGTAAACCGCCATATGTTGGGCTGGGCGAAGCAGATTGCACAGCAACTGTCCGGGGATTTATTGGAACTGTACTGTGGTAACGGTAATTTCTCGGTGGCACTGTCTCCTTGCTTTAATAAAGTGGTCGCAACGGAAATTTCCCGCACGTCAATCAAATCAGCACAATATAACATTAACCTGAACAAGGTCGACAACCTGCAGGTGGTGCAGATGTCTGCCGAAGATGTCGCGGCGGCTTTGCAGCAAGGCAGCACACTTAAACAACTGGATTTGGCCGGTATGCAGCTGAATACCGTGTTAGTTGATCCACCCCGCGCCGGACTGGACAGTGGCACAGAGCAATTAGTCAGCCGCTTTAATGATATTATTTATATCTCCTGCAATCCGGAGACACTGGCAGAAAACCTAAAGGTGTTAAGCAAAACACATGATGTGCAGCAACTGGCGGTATTTGACCAATTTCCTTACACTCATCATATAGAAAGTGGCGTTTGGCTGAGAAAACGCGCAACCCCGTAACCGCCACCCGGCACCATCAGACTTTAGCTTTGCGGCCATAACCGGCCGCACCATGGGCTAACCAACGTAATTGTGTAATGGTACGGCTGGTTAAATAACTATATTGCTCCGGTGGCGCATCAAGCGCATCGGCGCCGGTATGAAATACCAGTATTACCATCGCTTCAGCCTGAGCGCGGGCCAATTCATCCGGGCAAGTGGTTTCTTTACGCAGATACTCAGCAAGCTCGGCAACAAAATGCTGGATCTCCCTTGCCACAGCACTTCTGAAAGCCGCCGACGTGCCCGAGCGCTCACGCAACAGTAAGCGAAACACATTACTGTTACCGGTAACAAATTCCATAAAGGTCTCAATTGAGGTGCGGATCACGCTGCCGTTTTTCTCAATACGCTGCCGCGCCTGACGCATCAGTTGGCGTAGCATTAAGCCGGCCTCATCCACTAACGTCAGGCCTAACTCGTCCATATCAGCAAAGTGGCGGTAAAACGAGGTGGGCGCAATACCGGCTTCACGGGCTACTTCACGCAAGCTTAAACTGGCAAAGCTTTTATCTGCGCTTAACTGAGAGAAAGCGGCATTGATAATGGCGCGACGGGTACGCTCCTTTTGCTCGGCTCTTGACACAAATTCCCCCTTTATCCGGCAAAAATCGTTATGTTATACCTTGACCCCGGGGTTATCACCAGTAGAATGAGCGAACAGTTGTAAGCTAAGCGGCCTTTTATGAAACAAGCACCGATTATCTGGACCAACGTCCTGCTATTTTCCATCACGACTCTGGTGGCCGCTATCGGCGTGCCATGGTATGCGTTAACCGTAGGTTTTGGTTGGTCAGAAATATTGGCCACTATTATATGCTTAGGTTACTGCGGTATGTCTATCACAGCAGGTTACCACCGGTTGTGGGCACATAAAACCTATGATGCACATCCGTTTTTGCAATGGGTTTACGCTATCGGTGGCGCCTTTGCCCTGCAAAACAGCGCGTTGCATTGGTCTGCGGATCATCGCGCACATCACCGCCATGTCGATAACAATGATAAAGACCCGTACTCTGCCGGACGGGGTTTTTGGTACAGCCATATGGGCTGGATGCTGCGTGACTACCCCGGCGTTGAAAAACCTGATTACAACAATTGCCGCGATCTGCAAAAGAACGATATTGTAATGTGGCAGCATCGCAACTATTTGTTGCTTACCATTGCTACCAACTTTGGTATCCCGCTACTGTTAGGTATTATCAGCGGCAATATTATCGGTATGTTACTGTCTGCCGGTGTACTGCGCCTGGTGCTGAGCCATCATTTCACTTTCTTTATTAACTCACTGGCCCATATTTGGGGCAAGCAACCTTACACTGACCAGAATTCAGCGCGCGACAACGGTGTACTGGCTTTTCTGACTTACGGTGAGGGCTACCATAATTTTCATCATATTTTTGAATCTGATTATCGTAACGGTATTAAATGGTATCAGTTTGATCCCACTAAATGGTTTATTAAAACAGCGTCTTTGTTGGGTTTAACCCGTAACCTGCGTGTAGTACCGGAAGAGCGTATTGCTCAGGCAAAGGCTAAGATGCAATTACAACGCGCCATTGCCAATGTTAAGCAACGGCCTAACGCCGAGCAATTACTGCAGCTGTTGGAGCACGAATACGAGTTGTTGCTGGCAAGAATGCAAGATTACTATCAGTTGAAAAAGCAGTTGCTGTTGCAACGCAAACACCAGCTGGTTGCCCAATATCAGGCAGTAGACTTTAAACAGCGCTATGCCGAGTTTAAGCAGCATCTGCAGCTGCAGCAACAACACTGGCAAAGGCTGGTCACGGCATTCAGCTGACAAAAAAGAGACTTCGGTCTCTTTTTTTGTGTCTGATACCTGATATGCTCAAACTTACATTTAGTAAATCAGTGAGATAAAGCCGTGAGTGCAAAAAAAGCTACTACAAAAAAAGCCAGCTTTGATTTTGACGCCATTGTTATAGGTACCGGCCCCGGCGGTGAAGGTGCCGCCATGTATCTGGCTAAAAGCGGGCTGAAGGTTGCCGCGATAGAGCGCTATCAATCTGTTGGTGGTGGCTGTACTCATTGGGGCACCATACCGTCAAAAGCATTGCGGCACTCTGTCAGCCGGCTGATTGAATTTAAAGAGAACCCGTTATTTCAATTAGACGATCAGCATACCAAACTAACATTCTCGCAAATTCTGAAACATGCTGCCGGCGTGATCCGCAAACAGGTGCAGTTGAGAACCGGTTTCTACGACCGTAATCAGGTAAAGATATATCAGGGTGAAGCCCGCTTTATCGACAACCACCATTTAAATATCAGCAGTGATGACGGCAGTAGTTTTGAGCTCAGTGCCAAAACTATCGTCATTGCTACCGGTTCAAGACCTTACCGGCCGGCCGAAGTCGATTTTAACCACAGCCGTATTTATGACTCAGACACCATTTTGTCTCTGGCGCATGATCCCAAGCATATTATCATTTATGGCGCCGGCGTTATTGGTTGTGAATATGCCTCTATTTTCCGCGGCTTGGGTGTACGGGTTGACCTGGTCAATACCCGTGACCGCCTGCTGTCTTTTATGGATGCCGAAATTTCTGATTCGTTAAGTTATCACTTTTGGAATTCCGGTATGACTATCCGCCACGGCGAAGAGTTTGACCGCATCGAAGGTAAAGAAGACGGCGTCGTGTTGCACCTGAAATCCGGCAAAAAAATGAAAGCAGATTGCTTTTTATTTGCTAATGGCCGCACGGGTAATACCGACATGCTTAACCTTGCCGGCATCGGTTTAGATGCTGACAGCCGCGGTCTGGTAAAGGTAAACAAACAATACCAAACCAGTATCGACAATATCTATGCTGTGGGCGACGTTATTGGCTACCCCAGTTTAGCCAGCGCTGCTTACGACCAGGGCAGATTGGCAGGCGAAGCCATTATTAAAGGCAACCTCGACGGACATTTGATTGCCGACATTCCGGCGGGGATCTATACCATCCCGGAAATGAGCTCGGTCGGCAAAACCGAACAAGAACTCACCGCAGCAAAGATCCCGTATGAGGTAGGCCGCGCCCAGTTCAAACATTTGGCCCGCGCACAAATTGCTAATACCAGTGTTGGCAGCTTAAAGTTACTGTTTCACCGCGATACACTGGAATTATTGGGCATTCATTGTTTCGGTGAGCGTGCGGCGGAAATTGTACATATCGGTCAGGCCATTATGATGCAGAAGAATGGCGGCAATACACTGGAATATTTTGTGCATACTACCTTTAACTACCCTACGATGGCCGAAGCGTACCGCGTGGCGGCCCTAAATGGATTAAACCGGCTATTCTAGTGGTAAGCTTTTGATATTAATCAATATATTTACATTACGTTTATACTGATATTTAATTTTGTTTTGCCTGATAAATCGTTGTAAACTCAAATGCATAATAACTAAATAAACAGTGTGGTGGGGTTTTATGATACAGCTTCGGTATGGTTTGGGGTTGCTGTTTTTTGCGCTGTCATGGCAAGCGCTGGCTGACTTTCCAACGGCTAAAGCCTTATTTGATAAGCAGGAATATGCGCTGGCCAAACCCCAGTTGGAAACCCTGGCAGAGCTCGGTCATCTGGAAGCACAGTTTTTATTATCCCGCATGTACGCTGAAGGCTTGGGTGTTGACCCGGATATGAACCTTGCTTATGCATGGACATTAATTAGCCGTGAGCGTGAGCATCCGCTGGCAGAAAAGCAATATCGCATGCTGCGCACTAAACTGGAGTCAAGACGGGAAGGTAAAGAAGTCTACACTGCATTAAGCAATCAATTTGGCAAAGATGCTCTTGCTGCTAACCTCTACCCCAGCGCCAACCGCTACGTTAGTAACGATATAAGAGCCAAACCACTAAATACGCCGGAGCCTGAATATCCGGCGTACTTTGAACGTTCCGGTGTATCTGCCTGGGCGGTAGTACATTACGACATAACCGAAGATGGTAGTGTAGAAAATGCCAACATAATCGCGTCTTTTCCCATCGACGGTATTAATGAATTTGTTTTAAAAGCAGTTAACAGCTGGCGATTTGAACCGCCGAAAAATCTTTATGGCGAGCCTACGCGTTTGGAAATGCAGTCACGCACTTTCCAGATTAAGTCGTCTGCAGGTACTCAAACCAGAAAGTTTCAGCGTGATAACCAGGAATACCTTGATGCGATACTGGCTGCGGCAAAAGCAGAGTCAGCCAAATATCAGTACTTATATGCGGTATTGGCAGAAAATAATATTGTTAAAGACCCTGCACCGCTGAACTGGTATTTGCAAGCTGCGATAAACAGCTACCAACCGGCGCAGTACCGTCTGGCACAGTGTTTGGTTACCGGTAATGGTTGTGATCGCGACCCGAGCAAAGCAATAAATTGGCTGGGTATATCTGCCGATGGCGGCGATCCCAAAGCCGCGTACTTACTGGCGCAGGAATTGTTGGATAGTAATAATGTTAATTATGACCCGCACAAAGCCGCAGCTTATTTGGAAGTAGCCGCATTAAAAGAATATATGCCGGCTATTACGGAATACGCCGCCTTATTGGCATTATCTGACGACCCGACACTGCATGACCCGCAAAAGGCTATCCGGCTGGCAGAGCAAGGCCGCACTATAGACGCTAATAATCCCAATCTGTTATCCACGCTCGGCGTGGCTTTTATTGAACTAGGCCAACAAGGCCGTGGAGAATCGATGTTACGCCAGGCGCTGGAGCAAGCTAAAGCCCGCAACTGGGCCATTACCAACTTTGAAGACTTACTGGCGGATTATCAGACTGCCGCCGCAGGCTCAAACTAACAAAAACCCCGGCAACCTTGCCGGGGTTTTTAGTATTTATTCGCTGATATCCGTACTCATATGATAAGTGCGGCTAAAAGCATGTACCGCATCAATAAACACACTGACGCGCTCTGGATCAACATCCGGCGTAATACCATGGCCTAAATTAAACACATGGCCGCTGCCTTGGCCAAAGCCATCCAAAATCATCTGAACTTCCTGGCGAATACGCTCCGGCGAGCCAAGCAAAACAGACGGGTCCATATTCCCCTGCAACGCCACTTTATGGCCAACACGGGCTTTGGCGTCAGCGATATTGATGGTCCAATCTAAGCCCAGCGCATCACAACCGGTATTGGCAATCGTTTCCAGCCACATACCACCGTTTTTGGTAAACAGGGTTACCGGCACTTTACGGCCGTCAGCCTCGCGGGTTAAGCCGTTAACTATCTGCTGCATATAGCCTAACGAAAACTCCTGATAATCGCGCGGTGTTAATACACCACCCCAGGTATCAAAAATCATCACAGACTGGGCACCGGCGGCGATTTGCGCATTCAAATATAACACTACGCTTTGCGCCAGTTTATCCAGCAGCAGGTGCAGTGCTTCCGGTTCGCTAAACATCATTTTTTTGATGATACCGAAAGTCTTGCTGCCACCGCCTTCAACCATATAGGTTGCTAAGGTCCATGGGCTGCCGGAAAAGCCAATTAACGGCACGCTGCCATTCAGCTCGCGGCGAATAGTACGCACCGCATCCATGACATAACGCAGTTCTTGCTCAGGATCAGGGATCGGTAAATTGGCAATATCGACAAAGTCGCACAGAGGTCGCTGAAATTTCGGCCCTTCGCCTTCGCCGAAATACAAACCTAACCCCATTGCATCCGGAATGGTCAGAATATCGCTGAACAGAATCGCCGCGTCCAACGCATAGCGGCGTAGTGGCTGTAACGTCACCTCGCATGCCAGCTCCGGGTTTTTGCACAGTGACATAAAGTCACCTGCCTGAGCACGGGTAGCACGGTATTCCGGCAAGTAACGGCCGGCTTGGCGCATCATCCATACCGGAGTTCTGTCTACCGGCTGTTTTAGCAAAGCTCTGAGGTAACGATCATTCTGTAATTGCATATTGTATCCGCCATTCACTCGATTGGCGCCATTTTAGCATTGTGTGGCGGCAGCGACTATGTTTTAACGGTAAATGCTGTGTTCAGGTTTTTTCCGGCCAATGCTTGCCATCAACCCGGGCATCTGCTATAACATTGCTGCGCTAGTGAAGAATAACCAGTAAGAAGCCCGTATAAACGGGACCACGCGAAAAATTTAGTTAAGCCACTTTATGTGGCTTTTTTATTTGCTACGCATTGTTATAAATCTTTCCGGAAAACTTTTTATTTGCCTGCGATTTGCTGCAACTGATGAATAATTTGTCCTGATAACGTCTCAAGCGGCGGCACCTCCGGCAGCGCATCCAGAGAAAACCAATGCGCTTCTTCTATCTCTTGCGGCTGACAAACAATATCGCCGCCGGCGTAGTCAGCAATAAAGCCGGTCATCAATGAATGCGGGAAAGGCCACGGCTGGCTACCAACATAACGTAGATTGCAAATATCCACACCCACTTCTTCTTTTACCTCGCGCACCGCGGCTTGCTCCAGCGTTTCTGCCGATTCAACAAAACCGGCCAGAATCGAAAAGAACCCCGGCCGGTGCCGGTTAGATCGTGCCAATAACACTTTATCGTCTTTAATAATGCCTACCAGTACACAAGGCGCAATACGCGGATAACAGCGGTGTCCGCATTTACTGCATAACATTGCCAGCTCCCAGTGCACCAGATGCATAGCGCTGCCACACTGGCCACAAAAACGGTGCGTTTGTAAAAACAGCGCAACCTGCACTGCGCGGGCAGCCAGCTGAAATATCTCTTCGCCCTCAGCCAGCAGCTCACGCGGCGATACCCACTGTGTTTCGTCGGCTATATGGTCATGGTTTATCAGCAAATACGCATCGTGGCCGGCCAGCTTACCCAACCAACAAATCTGTTCCGGCTCTGCCGATAAAGCCAGGTCGTCAAAAGCACCGTTTGGTAAGCTGCGCTCAGCATTGAGCCAAATCCGTCCGCGGTTTACTACCAGCCAGGTGCCGTGCTGATTTGCCTTTAGCGCCATACTATGTTTGATCATACCCCTACCCGTGCTGTACTCTGTATTTCACGCTATCATAATGCCGTTCACTGGGCTGACCAATAAAAAAACGGTTGATCTTTGCAGCAAAATTCATTTAATTAGAGATTACTGCAGCACAGCCGCTGCACCTAAGGAGAAGGCAATGTACACCCGTGTGCAGACCGCGCAAAAAAAATGGGGTGGCTCACTTACCGCCATCGACAACTGGCTGGAAGAACGGCAGCAGCTCATCGTCAGTTATTGTAAACTGGCAGCATTGCCACCTTTTGACACCAAACGCACGACATTGCCTGCTCAGGCGGCGGTGCAGGAGTTTTGTCAGCTGATGGTAGATTATCTGTCGGCCGGACACTTTGAGGTATACGAACGCATAGTGTCGGAATGCGCAGTTAATGGCACCGACAGCCGCAAGCTGGCTGACAGCCTGTATCCGAAAATTGCCGTGTCTACCGACCTGGCGTTAAATTTTAACGATTTATACGCGGATCATTTAAGCACGCGCCACAGTGCCGCTTTTGACCGTGAGCTATCTGCTCTGGGTCAGGCCCTGGAAGAACGCTTTGAATACGAAGATGAGTTAATTAACACCCTGTACGAGAAACACACCGACACCAGCGTATCCGCTTGATGTTAAAAAAGCGGCAATTGCCGCTTTTTTAACTTTAACAGCAGATTATTCCGCCGCTGTTACAATTTCCAGCAGCTCTACTTCAAATACCAGTACGCTGTTTGGCTTAATCACGCCCATATCACGCTCACCGTAAGCCAGTTCTGCCGGAATAGTGAACTTGTATTTAGAGCCCACATTCATCAGCTGTACGCCTTCAGTCCAACCCGGGATTACGCGGTTTAACGGAAACTGAGCCGGCTCACCACGGTCATGCGAACTGTCAAACTTGGTGCCGTCTACCAGAGTGCCGGTGTAGTGCACTTTTACGGTGTCAGTTGCCGCAGGTTTAGCACCTTCTGCTGCTTGCAACACTTCATATTGCAAACCGGTGTCAGTTACCGCTACGCCTTCTTTCTTAGCGTTTTCTTCTAAGTAGGTTTTACCGGCAGCAACTGCCTGTGCCGCTTCAGCGTCAGCGATAGCTGTTTGTTTCTCGCGGAATTGTTCTTCCAGTGCAGCCATCATTGTTTGTACTTCTTCTTCACTCAGTGCGGTTTTCTTCGCAATAGAATCCTGCACACCGCGTAAAATCAAAGCACTGTCCAGTGACAAGCCCATGTTGTTATATTCAACCAGGGTGCTATCCAGATAGCTGCCTACCGACACACCTAAACTGTAAGACTGTTTTGCCGCATCAGTATCCAGTACTACCGGCTGTTGTGCGGTTTCTTTCTGGCAAGCTGCCAGAGTAATAACGGCCACTGCAACCAGTGACATTTTGGTAACTAAGCGCATTCTGTTCTCCAAGATTTACGCAGCCAGGCTGCAAAAGTATGTTTTAATAGTGTCCAATGAACTGACCTATACTAACGGTTTGTGCGGATGAGGTTAACACCCGACATGAAATATCCCGGTTTTTTTCTGCTGTTTCTGCTGACCGGCTGTGAAAAATTAACATCAACAGCCCCGGTGCAGCAGTTTCCACACGTAGCACAAGGCAGTTACGCTGCCGCCCTGTCCGCTGATGGCCGCTATGCCGCAGTTTCGTCTATTCAGGATGGTGTCGCCTTGTGGGATTTACAAGCCAACGCACTGAAGTACCAGTGGAAACATCAGGACGAGGCAGAAAACTTGGTGTTTAGCCTAGCGATCAGCAATAACAACAGCCATGTATTAACCGCCGACCAAAACACTTACGCGCTGTGGCAGGTAAGTAATGGTGAGAACGCCGGGTTCTGGCAGCTGGATGCCGCCACGGTGCGTGATGTCGCCGTGTCAGATAACGGTGCGCATTTGCTGATTGGTAAAAGTAATGGTGGCGTGCAGCATATTACTTTGTCTTCCGGCCGGCGCCTGGAGTTTTTAGGCCATACCGAACGCGTTAACAGTGTCGCGATGTCTCCAAACGGCCGTTACGCTTTAACCGGCGGCAATGACTATAAAGCGCATTTGTGGGATACCCAAAGCGCGCAAATTCTCTATAGCTTCAGCCATCCGAGCCGGGTAACTAAGGTTGCGCTGGACCCGCAAGGCCGTTATGCCTTTACTGCTGACAGCCAGGACTCAGCCCAAATTTGGGATATCCAAACCGGACAATTAGTCAGCAAGCTGCAATTTATTGCGCGCCAGCAGGTGTTCAGTGCTGTTAGTTTCAGTGCCGACGGCAAGTATCTGGCTACCGGTGCCCCAACCCGTAAACTGGCCTTGTGGGATGTACAAACCGGCCGCGAGTTACAACAATGGCAAGTAGGCGTAAAAGCCGACAGCCGCCCGCCCAGTGCAGTAGTGCACGCGGTAGCATTTTTAAATGAGCAACAGTTGATAAGCGAAAGCTCCAGTGGCATAGCCGAAGTATGGGAGATAACACATGACACCAAGTGAGCAGGAATTACAGCTGCATATTGTCGAACTGGAAAGCAAATTGGCGTTTCAGGAAGACACGGTAAACAGCTTAAGCAATGAATTGCTTGAGCACCAGAAGCGCATAGACCGCTTGTCGCAGCAGGTAATGTTGTTGGCAGAAAAGCTGCGTAATCTGCCGGATGATCAGGGCATATTACGGCCGGAGGAAGAACCACCACCGCCGCATTACTAAATACTGCGTTATTAGTCTATCTGAGAGAATAGGGTTGCTCTAAGCCAACCGTTGCAGGCCAGGATGGCCGAATCGAGCCCCCAGGGACGGGTTTACGGCGTGTTGGTGTGGGCAACCCTGTTCTCGCAAAGTTTAACCTTGCTTGCGTTATTCCGGCTTAAATACGCCGATAACCTGCTCCGCAGCGCGGCTGGCTTTGGCTATCTGCGCTTCGGGCTGCACCATCTGGTGGCCGCACTCTACGCATTCGACTTTTTCGACATTATTTTCCAGAAACAACATCATGGTATCTACTGCCTTGCATTTCGGGCAGCTGGCCCCGGCAATAAAACGTTTCTTTTTACGTGTTGTCATATCGCACCTCATCAGGTTACCACGGCGATTTTATCTGCCAAGCCTTGGTTTGTTGGCGTTATACGGGTAAATTAGCAACCCAATTCAGTACACAGGATAAAACATGATCCAGCTTCAACAGGTCGAATTGCGCCGCGGTATTCAGTGTTTGTTTCAGGGCGCCGATCTTACCGTATTTCCGGGGCAAAAGGTGGGAATTGTCGGTGCCAACGGCTGCGGTAAATCCAGCTTATTTGCCCTGTTGCAAAATAAACTGCACGCCGATGCCGGCTCCGTCAATATACCCTCAGGTTGGCATATCTCCACTGTTGCCCAGGAAACGCCGGCACTGGACTGCAGCGCCATGGATTATGTATTACAGGGTGATGAAAAGCTGTTTCCACTGTTGCTGAAAGTGCGTACCGGTTGCAGCGAGTCCGACCTGGCGGCAATCCATCTGCAAATTGAAGCCTTAGACGGTTATCGCGCGGAAGCCAAAGCCGGTATTTTGCTTGATGGCCTCGGCTTTAGCGGCGACGCGCAGCAGCAAGCCGTGAAATCTTTCTCCGGTGGTTGGCGCATGCGGTTAAACCTGGCCCGCGCGCTAATGCAACGGGCCGAGCTGTTGTTGCTGGATGAACCCACCAACCACCTCGACTTAGACGCCGTGCTGTGGCTGGAAAAATACCTCGCCAATTATCAGGGCACCTTGCTGCTGATCAGCCACGACCGCGATTTTCTCGATGCGGTTACCGACAATATCGTGCATATCGAACGGCAAACGCTAACGTTATACAAAGGCAACTACAGTCAGTTTGAGCGCCAGCGCGCCGAGCAGTTATCACAGCATCAGGCTAATTTCGACAAGCAGCAACGCCAGGTGGCGCATCTGCAGAAGTTTATTGACCGTTTTAAAGCGCAGGCCACTAAAGCCCGTCAGGCACAAAGCCGGATAAAAGCGCTGGAGCGGATGACAATATTGGCACCGGCGCATGTTGATTCGCCGTTCAGTTTTAGTTTCCGCGAACCCAAAGCCCTGCCTAACCCGCTGCTGAAAATGGATAATGTCCAGGCCGGTTATGCCGACAAGGTTATTTTAAGCCAGATTAAATTCCAGCTGTTACCGGGCAGCCGCATTGGTTTGCTCGGCCGTAACGGCGCCGGTAAGTCTACCTTAATTAAGCTTTTGTCCGGCAGCATGACACCGCAAAGCGGTGATGTATGGTATGCCAATGGCGTAAGTTTGGGCTACTTTGCCCAACATCAGCTGGAAACGCTGCGGCCGCAAGATTCGCCGCTACAACATCTGGTGCGTTTAGACCCGCTGGTGCCGGAGCAAAAACTACGCGACTTTTTAGGCGGCTTTGGCTTTCACGGCGACAAAGCATTGGAAGCCTGCGCCCCGTTTTCCGGCGGCGAAAAAGCCCGTTTGGTGTTGGCGTTAATCGTGTACCAGCGTCCTAACCTGTTGCTACTGGATGAACCGACCAACCACCTCGACTTAGATATGCGCGAAGCCATTGTAATGGCGCTGCAGGAGTTTGAGGGCGCTATCGTGATTGTATCGCACGACCGCCACTTACTCAGCAGCTGTACCGACGAATTCTATTTAGTTGCCCATGGCCGCGTAGCACCCTTTGATGGTGATTTGGCCGACTATTACCAATGGCTGCAACAAGATGCAAGGCAAGCAGCCAATGCCGCTCAGGCCGACACACCGGCCAGCAGCAATGTAGTGCGTAAAGATCAAAAACGGCTGGAAGCCGAGCTACGTAATTTGCTCAGGCCATTAAAGCAAAAAGTGGAAAAGTTGGAGCTGCAACAGGAAAAGCTGACTAAAGAGCTGGCGGCGATAGAAGAAAAAATGGCCGACCCGGATATTTACGACGCCAAACGCAAGGCCGAACTGACTGAACTATTAGTCAAACAAGCCAGCGCCAGCAGTAGCCTGGCCAGTATTGAAGAAGACTGGTTTATGGCACAGGACGAACTGGAACAGAAAACTGCGCAGTTCTGGCAAAACAATGCTTAACAATCAGAGCAAAAAGGCTGGGCAGATCAGCGCGGAACAGCTATGGCAGTTTAGCCTGCAGCTGTATCCGCAGGTTAAATCGCTGTGCTTGCAGTGGCAGGACGAGTTGGGCGCCAACGTAAACCTGCTGCTGTTGCTGTGTTATTTAGAGCAACAGCAGCTTAGTTTAAGCGCTTCTGAGCTGCAGCAATTGGCAGCGAAATTGGACAACTTCAGCGCTCAATTTACCAGGCCACTGCGCACGCTGCGACAAAACAGCGCTGCAGCCCCGCTACTGCCGGCACAACAGCAGACGTTAAAACAGGCGTTGCTGCAAGCCGAGCTGGAACTGGAAAAGCTGGAACAACAGCTGCTGCTGCAACACTGCCCACCGTTAACAGCCGGTAGCACGTCTTTGTTGAAGCTGTATTTAGCCCAACTCAACGCTGATATCGACGCAGTGGCAATACAAATACTTGATCTGCGTCAAGCCTGCAAACGGTTAAATCAACACAGCAGCTAATCTTTGATCTGTATCAGTTAAGCCGGTTATTGCTTTACCTACACTTGCTGTAACAACACAGCAAGAGGGCAAAGTTATGAACCTGTGGCAGGAGTTTTTAAACGATCCGGTAATTTTTATCTCATTTACCGGTTTGGCGATTGTGATTGGCCTGTGTATTTTTTACGCCGTGTACTTTGTTTACAAAGTGGAGCACGAGCAACCCGACGGCAAATAAGCACAGCCTAGTCTATTTCAAGGTATTGCAGTTTGTCCGGTACGCCATTCCAGGCATCGGCGTCGGTTGGCGCCGGTTTTACTTCACGGATATTCGGCCATACTGCTGACAGTTCGGCATTCAGCTGAATAAAGCCCTGCTGTTCTGCCGGCACCTTATCTTGCTGCACTATAGCGTTGGCGGGGCATTCCGGCTCGCATAAGCCGCAATCAATACAAATAACCGGATCTATTGCCAGAAAGTTGGGCCCTTCAAAAAAAGCATCTACCGGACATACGGCTACGCAGTCGGTGTATTTGCACTTTATACAGTTATCAAGCACCACAAAGGCCATCTGTGTTGGCTCCTATTGTTTCAGGCTGGCGATCATACTGCAGCGCTGTGAAAAAACAAGACTACGGACAAAGCCGCGCAGTTAACGTAAAATAGCCTTATCTTGTGAGCTGCCGGCCTGTTTGCTGCGCAGCAATGACACCGATTGGAAACCCTATGCTGCGCCTGACCGAAATAAAACTGCCGTTAAACCATGACGAACATGCCATTAACGCTGCCATTCTTACCAAGTTAAACATAAAACCCGAACAACTGCTTAGCGTTAATGTGTTTAAACGCGGCTTTGATGCGCGCAAAAAATCCGATATTCAGCTTATTTATACGCTGGATATCGAGGTAGATAACGAAGCCGCGTTATTGAAAACGTTCGCCAAAGATCAGCATGTTAAACCTTCGCCGGATACCAGCTACAAATTTGTCGCCAGGGCGCCTGAGCAGTTAGCCGAGCGGCCTATTGTTATCGGCCTTGGCCCCTGTGGTTTATTTGCCGGTTTAGTGCTGGCGCAAATGGGCTTTAAGCCCATCATTTTAGAGCGCGGTAAAGAAGTACGTGAGCGCACCAAAGACACCTTTGGCTTTTGGCGCGGCAAAGAGCTGAACCCCGAGTCAAACGTGCAATACGGTGAAGGCGGCGCCGGTACCTTTTCTGATGGCAAGCTGTACAGCCAGGTAAAAGACCCGAAACACTATGGCCGCAAAGTAATGAGCGAATTTGTTGCCGCCGGCGCGCCGGACGAAATTATGTATGTTAGCAAGCCACATATCGGCACCTTTAAGCTGGTTGCGATGGTGGAAAAAATGCGCGCCACTATTATTGCACTGGGCGGCGAAATTCGGTTTAGCAGCCGTGTGGATGACTTACATATTGAAGACGGCCAGATAACCGGCCTAACCCTGGCAACAGGCGAACGCTTAAACAGCCGTCATGTGGTGCTGGCAGTGGGCCACAGCGCGCGCGATACTTTTCAAATGCTGTATGACAAAGGCGTATATGTCGAAGCCAAGCCGTTTTCGATTGGTTTTCGGATTGAACACGAACAATCGATGATCGATGAGTGTCGCTTTGGCCCCAATGCCGGCAACCCGATTTTAGGCGCCGCCGATTACAAACTAGTGCATCACTGTGCCAACGACCGCACCGTATACAGCTTTTGTATGTGCCCTGGCGGCACAGTAGTGGCTGCAGCGTCAGAGCAAGGCCGTGTGGTAACCAACGGCATGAGCCAGTATTCGCGCCACGAGCGTAACGCCAACAGCGCCATAGTGGTGGGTATAGACCCACAGCGCGACTACCCGGGACATCCGCTGGCCGGTATTGAGTTGCAGCGCAATCTGGAAGCCTTAGCGTTTAAAGTGGGCGGTGAAAACTACCATGCGCCGGCGCAATTGATTGGCGATTTCTTAGCAGGCAAGACATCGGCCGAATTAGGCGATGTTAAACCTTCTTATACCCCGGGTATCACCCTCACTGATCTGACGCAGGTATTGCCCGACTTTGCCATTGCCGCCATTCGCGAAGCCATACCGGCGTTCGATCGGCAAATTAAAGGTTTTGCCAAAGCCGATGGTTTATTAACAGGGGTTGAAACCCGCACTTCGTCGCCCATTTGCATTAAACGCGGCGCAGATTATCAAAGCATCAATATCAAAGGCCTGTATCCAGCCGGGGAAGGCGCCGGTTACGCCGGCGGTATTTTATCCGCCGGTATAGACGGCATTAAAGTCGCAGAAGCCGTTGCCCTGGCAATGCCCGGAGTGCAAAGTCTGGTCGCAGACGCCGGCTAATTTGGCGAAATATAGTCGCTGAATACATCAGCGAAACACAGCATCAGCCGTCGCTATGGCGACGGCGTTGCTTTAAATCAGTCATCACGGGTCAGCACTTCCAAAAGCTCAATTTCAAACAGCAGATTACTGTTTGGTGGGATCATAGTGCCAATCTGCCGCTCGCCATACGCCAACGCAGCTGGTACCCACAGTTTGCGCTTGCCTCCGGTTTTCATGCCTTTCAGGCCCAATATCCAGCCCTGAATTACACGGTTATTGCTCAGCACTATCTGAAACGGCTCGCCGCGTTTGTAAGATGAATCAAACTCAGTGCCATCTTCCAGCCAGCCGCGGTAATGGGCTGTGATCAGCGCCCCGCGTTCCGCGGCTTTGCCGGTACCTTCGATAAGGTCTTCAATTTTTACTTCGGCTTGCATGGGTTGGTCTTCTTATACGATAAATGCCGGCATTATAGCGGGGCAATAAACACAATAGAAATTGGCTGCATTTTGTTAGCCAATGTCGGTTAAATGCATTCGGCTTCTAATCACCGCGACCACTTCAATCTGCTCAGGTTTAATGTAATAAATAATCCGGTAATCCCTGTATAGCACCTCACGAATTTGCGCCAGATTATACTCAGGCACTATTCTGCCGGATAAAGGATGTTGGGCGATTTGCTCAGAACGGCGTGTTATTTCATCAACCGTTTTAAGTGCATAAACGGCCGAGTCCGAAGCGATGTATTGAAAAATAGCATCAAGATGTTCTGCAGCATTTGCAGACCAAAGTACTTTCACTTAGTTCACTCTTACTCAGGCAAACCGTATTTTTGCCGGATTTCCTGCACAGATTGCAACTTGCCCTGTTCGCTGTCGCGCAAACCATTTTCTATCGCCTGGCGTACGTAAATTTGCTCCATTAGGTCGTCCCAAGTGGCATCAGCGGGCAATGTATCTATCAGTTTATGTGCTTCATCTTTTATTAACGGGCTTGGCATGGTTGCATCTCCTTCAACGCAGTAATTGTTGGCCGGATGCGGGTGAAAAGCAATTAAAAAGCAGCGGTATGTTGGTTAACGTAACGGCTCACCAAAACAACAAGGGCGTAATCTTTCGAGTTACGCCCTTTGCGGTTGTAGGAGCCTTTGCCCTTTTTCGCCTTAACCACCCTGGTTTGAAACAGCTTACTGGTGACTAAGGCCTTTATCGCATTATCGCGGATTTCGCCGCGGCCATGCTCGGTTGCCGCTGGTTTACTCATCTTGCTACTCCTGTTGAAAAAACGCGCAAAGTGTAACTGCGGGCTTAGTCCTTAGCAAGAGTGATAAGTTCCACCACGCCTATCCTGTAGTTAAAAACGTCTTGTAGCTGCGGTTATTGCTGACCTGCTGATACTGATAACCCAACTTATCCAGGTACGCCGCAATATCGTCATGGTTGGCGGCTTCAAAACCTGCCAGTACATCACCGGTGGCGGCGCCGTGGTTACGGTAATGAAACAGCGTGATATTGCAGTGCTCGCCCAGCGTATTTAAAAAATTCATCAAGGCTCCGGGGTATTCCGGAAAGTTAAACTGATATACCTGTTCCTGTAACTGGCGCGGTGGCATACCGCCGACCATATGCCGCACATGTAGTTTGGCCAGTTCGTCGTCGGATAAATCCTGATAGTCATAGCCGGCATTGCTAAGCAGCTCTTTTACCGTGTTAAGCTCTTGCTGGCCGTGGCGCAGTTTAATGCCAACAAAGATATGTGCTTTGTGGTCACTGGCATAACGGTAGTTAAACTCGGTAATCGCGCGCCCGCCCAGGGTTTGGCAAAAGCGGCGAAAGCTGCCTTTTTCTTCCGGTATCGTTACCGCAAACACCGCTTCTTTTTTCTCGCCCAGCTCGCAGCGTTCCGACACATAACGCAGCGTATCAAAGTTTAAATTAGCCCCGCTTAGCACAGCAGTAAACTGCTGCGGCTTGCTTAAGGTACTGTTTTTCAGCTGCTGGCTGTATTTTTTAAGCCCAGCCAGTGCAAGCGCGCCAGCCGGCTCTGCTACAGCGCGTAAGTCATCAAAAATATCTTTTATCGCTGCGCATATTTCATCGCTGCTTACCGTAACTACTTCATCGCAAAAGCGTTTAGCCAGGTTAAAGTTCTCAGTACCAATGCGTTTTACCGCCACGCCGTCGGCAAATAAACCGACCCGCTCCAGCGTAACCGGCTCGCCAGCAGCCAGCGCAGCTTTTAAACAGGCAGCGTCTTCCGGCTCTACGCCGATAACTTTAACATTCGGTTGTATGGCTTTGATATACACTGCCATACCGGCCATTAAGCCACCGCCGCCAACCGGAATAAACACCGCGTTAAGCTGGTTATGCTGGCTAAGTAGTTCTTTGGCCACCGTGCCCTGGCCGGCGATTACGTCGCAATCATCAAACGGTGGGATATACAGCGCGCCTTCGGTGTTGGCCAGGTTAATGGCGTAGCTGTTGGCTTCGTCAAACGCAGTGCCGTGCAGCACCACATTACCACCCAGCGCCTTTACTGCCGCAACTTTGATTTCCGGTGTGGTGATCGGCATGACGATAGTGGCGTTAATGCCCAGTTTGCTGGCCGATAATGCTACGCCCTGGGCATGGTTACCGGCCGAGGCGCACACCACACTGGCATCGGGGCTGTGCTGTTTTACTTTATGCAGTTTATGAAAAGCACCGCGCAGTTTAAACGAGTACACCGGCTGTTTGTCTTCACGCTTTAACAGCACATTGTGGCCCAGCCGCTGGCTGAGTTTGGTCATGGCATCCAGCGGGGTTTCTACCGCGGCCTGATATACCGGCGACAGCAAAATCTCACGCAGATACTGCTGCATCAAATCGGTATCTGTTTGCTCTGCTTGTACTGTTGCCAGGTTACTCATTGTTGCTCCACTGCTGTTAGTTTTGTTGCCTGTTGTAGCCTGCAACTCAGGTTTAAACTCAGCGCCAAGGAAATACTTTCTTCGCCGCCTTCAAGGAGCACATCCCTGTGCCCTCTCAGCCTGCGCGGCATCCCTGCCGCTGCTACGAAAGTACACCTTGTCCCTTCGTCTCAAGTCATGCTGCTTTTGCCATCCGGCAAACTTAAGTATCAAGCGCAGACAGGTAACAGCTAAGCGGGGCGTCTCCAGCAGGGATGCTGGAGAGACAAATTCGTCAGGAACGAATTTGAACTGCGCCAGCAGCCCGCCAGGGCAAGCTCCATGGAGGGAGCTTGTAATATTACATGGACGTATTTACAACGTCCCCGCGTGTTGTTACCTGTCGTAGCCTACCACTCAGCTTTAATCTTCAAGTTTCGACAAATCTCTTACCGCACCTTTATCTGCACTGCTGGCCAGCAGGGCATAGGCTTTTAATGCTGCGCTGACAACACGCTGGCGGTTCTCTGGCTTCCAGCCTTGCTTGCCTTTGGCATCCATTGCCGCACGGCGCTTCGCCAGCTCGTCATCGCTGATAGCAATGCCAATTTTGCGCTGCGGAATATCAATTTCTATTTTGTCGCCTTCCTGCACCAGCGCGATAGCACCGCCACTGGCGGCTTCCGGCGAGACATGGCCGATAGACAAACCCGAGGTACCACCGGAAAAACGGCCATCTGTGATCAAGGCACAGGCTTTACCTAAGCCCATCGATTTTAAGTAACTGGTGGGGTACAGCATTTCCTGCATACCCGGGCCGCCTTTGGGGCCCTCATAGCGGATAATTACCGCATCGCCGGCCACTACTTTGCCTTTTAAGATGGCATCTACCGCATCATCCTGGCTTTCAAAAATACGGGCGCGACCGGTAAATACTAAGTTTTCCGGCTCTACCCCGGCAGTTTTCACAATACAACCTTGCGGCGCCAAATTGCCAAACAACACCGCTAAGCCGCCATCTTGTGAATAGGCATGTGCTTTACTGCGAATACAGCCGTCTACGCGATCATCATCCAGGCTTGGGTAACGACAATTTTGCGAAAAGGCCTGCGTAGTGCGGATACCGGCGGGGCCGGCCAGGTACATTTGTTTCGCGTCTTCATTGCCGGTAGTTTTGATATCCCATTGCTCCAACACCGCGGCTAAACTGCTGCCTGCCACATGCGGCACATTGGGGTTTAACAAACCGGCGCGGTTTAGCTCGGCCAAAATGCCGATAACGCCACCGGCGCGGTGCACATCTTCCATATGGTACTTCTGCGTAGACGGCGCTACCTTGCACAAATGCGGCACTATGCGTGATAACCGGTCGATATCGGCCATGCCAAAATCAACTTCAGCTTCAATCGCCGCGGCCAGTAAATGCAATACCGTATTGGTCGAGCCGCCCATGGCGATATCCAGCATCATGGCGTTTTCAAAGGCGGTTTTATTGGCGATATTACGCGGCAGCGCACTGGCATCATCGTGTTTATACCAGCGGTTACACAGCTCCATTATCCTGAAACCGGCCTGGACAAACAGCTGTTTACGATCAGCATGGGTCGCCAGCAGCGAACCGTTACCCGGCTGACCCAAACCTAAAGCTTCAACCAAACAGTTCATCGAATTGGCGGTAAACATGCCCGAGCAGCTACCACAGGTCGGGCAGGCGCTGCGCTCAATTTGCTCGCTGTCGCTGTCGCTTACTTTAGGGTCGGCCGCCGACACCATGGCATCGACTAAATCCAGCTTGATGATCTGATCCGACAGCTTGGTTTTACCTGCTTCCATTGGCCCACCGGAGACAAAAATGGCCGGTACGTTTAAGCGCATCGCCGCCATTAACATGCCGGGGGTAATTTTGTCGCAGTTAGAAATGCACACCATGGCATCGGCGCAGTGGGCATTAACCATATATTCTACCGAGTCGGCGATTAACTCGCGCGACGGCAGGCTGTACAGCATGCCGCCATGGCCCATGGCAATGCCATCATCCACCGCTATGGTATTGAACTCTTTGGCGATGCCGCCGGCATCTTCAATGCTTTTTGCTACCAGCTTGCCTAAATCACGCAGGTGCACATGGCCTGGCACAAATTCGCAGAATGAGTTTACTACCGCAATAATCGGCTTACCAAAATCGGTGTCTTTTACGCCGGTGGCACGCCACAGGGCGCGGGCACCTGCCATATTGCGGCCTTCGGTAACGGTGGCGGATCTTAACTTTGGCATTGCGGTACTCCGTGTATTCGGTAAATAAAAAAGTATAGGTTTAATTCAGCGTGTTTAATTCAGCTTTATGCGCTTAGTACAGCCAGTTCGGCTGATACCAGTTCCAGTTGCTGCACGTCATACAGTTTATGCAACTGGCTGGTTAATAAATGAATGGGCTTATCACCACTCACGGTCAGCGTAATATTAAGGCTTTTGGCGTCGCTGCGCGGGGTCAGCTGTAAGCCGGCTAATTCATAGCCGCGATAGCGGGTAACCTGCAACAGGCGCTCAACAACGGCCGGGGTATTCGTCGCGGTGATATTCAGTACATGGTTCATGCTTTAGCCTCCGTGATCATCTCTTCATTGGCAGCACCCGGCGGCACTAACGGCCAGACGTTGTCTTTATCATCAATGCAAACATGCAGCAAATAAGGCCCGGGCCAGGTAAACATGGCCTCCAGCGCACTTTCTACTTCATCTTTGCGGGTTATACAGTGGCCCGGTATGGCAAAGGCGGCGGCCAGTGCAACAAAGTCCGGGTTGTCGGATAAATCGGTTTCGCTGTAACGCTCGTTAAAAAACAGCTGCTGCCACTGCTTTACCATGCCTAAACGCTGGTTATCGACAATGACAATTTTTACCGGCAGGCGAAAGCGCTTAATGGTAGCCAGCTCTTGCACGTTCATCATAAAAGAGCCATCGCCGGAAACAGTGATTACCGTGTCCTGCGGCCGGGCTAATTTGGCGCCGATAGCGGCAGGCAAACCAAAGCCCATAGTGCCTAAACCACCGCTGGATAAATGATTACGCGGGCTGCTAAAGCGCATATGCTGGGCTACCCACATCTGGTGCTGGCCAACGTCACAGCACACTACGCTGTTATCCGGCATGCGCTCGCTTAATTGTTTTAACATCAACGGCGCATAAATCCGCTCGCCCGGGTGGTCATAACGCCAGCCATGTTGCTGCTTTAACTGCACACAGTGGCTAAGCCAATCAGCGCAGTCCGTGCCAGCTGAAATTGCTGGCAAAATCTGTTTCATATCACCCAGCAGCGCCGCATCAGCAAAGCGCACTTTGTTAATTTCGGCTGGGTCGATATCGACATGGATCACCTTAGCGTGTGGCGCGAATTTTTGCAGGTTGCCGGTAACGCGGTCATCAAAGCGGGCGCCTAAACAAATTAATAAATCGCACTGCTGCACCGCTAAATTCGCCGCTTGGGTGCCGTGCATGCCCAGCATACCCAAATAGTGCGCGTTGTCTTTGGCTACTGAGCCCATGCCTTTTAAGGTGGTAACCGACGGCATAGGGTTAGCGGCTAAAAACTGTTGCAGCTGTGTCATAGCGCCGGCCATATGCACGCCACCGCCTATATAGGCCATCGGCTTTTGCGCTGCCGCTATTAAAGAGCGTGCCTTGCCGGCATTGGCCAGCGAGGTATAAATTGCTGCAGCTTTGGCTGCAGTTAGCTGCTCGCCGTGATACGCTACTTCTGCAAGTTGCACATCTTTAGGGATATCCACCAGTACCGGGCCCGGTCGGCCACTTTTCGCAATGGCAAAGGCTTCATGTAGCGTTGCCGCCAGCTCATCCGCACTGCGCACCATAAAACTGTGCTTGGTTACCGCCAGGCTTAAACCTAATACATCTATTTCCTGAAACGCATCACTGCCCATCACGGCTTGCGATACCTGCCCGGTGATAGCCACTACCGGCACTGAGTCCAGCATCGCATCGGCCAGTGAGGTGATTAAGTTAGTCGCGCCTGGGCCCGAGGTGGCCATACACACGCCAACCTTGCCGGAGGCGCGGGCATAGCCAATAGCGGAGAACGCGCCACCCTGCTCATGCCGGCACAGGTAATGCTTCACATCGCTTTGATACAGCGCGTCGTAAATCGGCATAATAGCGCCACCGGGGTAGCCGAATATGGTATCGACCCCGTGTTGCTGCAGCACCTGTAGTACCAATTCTGCGCCTTTCATGTTTTGTCCTCTTGCCCTGATTAACTTTTCTAACGCCCTGAAACGACAAAACCCCCGGTCCTTGCGGAGCGGGGGTTTTGTTGGAATTCGCTTTTTACGCTACTTTTTTTCCAAAACACCGCCCCCGCGGAGATTAATAATCACCACGACCACGAGGACAATAATGTTCAGAACAGCAGCTAAACGCATAATATGATTCTTACTTATTTACTTGGTTAAAAACTATTTTAGTTATATAGCCTGCAAAGCAGACTTAATTGCTATTAGAAATAGCCGTCTATCAGTCTGAAGTCAACAGGTTTTTGTGATTTGCTAAAAAATAGTCAGTTGGACAACCATTCGTGAAGGCTTAAAACCGGATTACCCACGACAACACGCCGTAAATACATCCCTGTAGGCTCGATTCCGGCATCCATGCCGTCAACGGTTGTCTTAGGGCAAGCCGGTTTACGCTGCAAAGCCGGTGAGGAGGGCCATTTGCGCGACATAGTGTTCACAACGTACACTTAAACTATTCATCAACCAGCGTGGTAGCAGAGTGGATCAATTAGAGCTGTTTGACCTGCCCAACCCTTGTATCGGTGTGTGCCAAAGCAACAGCCGTGGCTACTGCATTGGCTGCTTACGCTCGCGTGATGAACGTTTTAACTGGCATGCCAAGCCGGTGGAAGAGCGCGCCCATATCTTAAAACTGCTAAGCCAGCGCCGCGCCAGATTAAATGCCAAAGCGAAAAAAGATAAGGACTCACCCACAAGTGGTGAGTCACTGGAGTTGTTTTAAGCCGCTTAAAAATGTATCTAGGCTTTTTTAACCAGGCCGATTAAAAACAGCAGCACTACCGCACCTACGGTGGCGGTAATCAGCGAGCCAATCAAACCATACGATGCCAGACCAACAGCGCTGAATAAAAAGCCGCCGATGAAAGCCCCGACAATGCCCACCACCATATTACCCAACAAGCCAAAACCACGGCCTTTCATAATAGTACCGGCCAGCCAGCCGGCGATGGCGCCAATAATTAAAAACAGAATAAAATTCATCGCAATTCCCCGTATGTATTTGTCGAATAACCCGAAATAGCAGGTTAGATAAAGCCTGGCACTAACAAATTAAATTGCCAGTTAAGGCGTTGATATGCCGGGGTAAGGCTGCTGATATTGCATTAATACCTGTGGCAAGCGACTAAAAGTCGTGAAAGTTGCCTTTAACGCCACCTTGTCAGCAATAAAGCGCGGCAATTTGCCACCAGGGTCGGCCTGCCCCTGATATTGGATCAGCAATACTCCATCAGCCTGCGGCGTCAAAGTCCACAACCCTTGCACGCTTTGCATCCGCACGTAGCCTTTCGCCAACGGATAATGCTGCCCTGCATCGCTCACCTGCATGGTCAGCACGCCGCTGCCGGCATCTTGTTGCCACACAGATTGCGTTACCATATCGCGCTTCGATACCGGCCAGATAGCAGTAAAATAAGTATGCACTATATGAGTGTTGGCATCTGGCTGGCCCAGTAATTTGGCTTTTTCGGTGTTAGCCGCCCATGTTTTAATATTGGCGGTGTCTTCTAACAAATGCAGGAAAGCGGCAGCCGTTGAATTGGCGGCGGTTTGCGCTCTGACTTCCAGTAGTTTTCCGGCATCGTGACGGTATTCTACGCGAGTTTCGCCTGTTGCCTTATACAAACGCCATTCGGCGCTATCCGCGACCACAGCGGCACTGCAACACAACAAGAAAAACAGCGCGCAGCGCATAGCTTTAGCCTTTTAACAGCGACAGCCCGGTTGCTGTCAGCTGCCGATACTCGCCTTCTGCCAAATCATCAGGCAGCTGCAAGCCACCGATTTTCTCGCGGTGTAGTTTCTCTACCTTGTTGCCGATAGCGGCAAACATGCGTTTTACCTGATGGTAGCGGCCTTCGTGAATGGTAAGCAAAGCTTCGGTGTCGCTAATGATTTCCAGCTCAGCCGGCAAGGTGGCGTTTTTCTCATTGCGCAGCATTACGCCCTCAGCAAACTGCGCGATGGCAGATTGCGGAATAGGGTCGGCGGTCCAGACACGGTAGGTTTTGGCCACGTGATGCTTGGGGCTGCTAATACGGTGCGACCATTGGCCGTCATCGGTTATCAGCACTAAGCCGGTGGTGTCTAAATCGAGCCGGCCAACGGTGTGCAGCCGCTCAATTAACGGCTCGTCCATTAAGGTAAATACCGTCGGGTGGTCCGGGTCTTCGGTCGAGCAGATATAGCCATCCGGCTTGTGCAGCATAAAATAGCGCAGGCCAATTAACTGTAGTTGTTCGCCGTCCAAACAGACCACATCGCTATCTTTTACCTGCAACGCAGCCTGTTTTACCAGCTCGCCGTTAAGGGTTACTAATTTTTGCCGGATCACTTTGCCGGCCTGACTGCGGGTTAAACCGGTGCAGTCACATATAAATTTATCTAAACGCATAAGTCATAAATCACAAAAAGGTATGGCGTTTAGTGTAACGAATTTTCTGCAGTTAGTCGTTAACTGCTGACACGATAAAGTTAGGGTTACGCAGGTTTTCGCGCTGGTATACCTTGTCGGCTATACCGTCAAAGCTGACACGGGCTCCGGCTTCGAGTGCAATAATATGGCCGGCACCGGTATCCCACTGCATGGTGGGGCCAAAACGCGGATACACATCGGCGCTGCCTTCGGCTACCAGACAAAACTTTAATGAACTGCCTACCGGCACCATTTCATGTTGCGCAAACTGCGCCAGATAACCGGCTAAATCCGGGCTGGGGTGGCTGCGGCTACCGACTACGCGAACGGTGTCGCCGACTTGGGCAACCTGAATGGCGCGCGACTCGCTGTCGATTTTAACAAAGGCGCCTTCGCCTTTAGCGGCATAATAGGTTTTTTCCAATACCGGTGCATGAATTACGCCCAGTAGCGGCTCGCCGTTATCAATCAGCGCGATATTAACGGTAAACTCACCGTTGCGTTTAATAAATTCCTTGGTGCCATCCAGCGGGTCTACCAGCCAGTAACGCTGCCAGCGTTGGCGGATATCCCAGCTGATATCCGCGGCTTCTTCTGACAAAATCGGCAGCTCTGGTGTTAGTGCGGTTAACGCCTTAACAATTAACTTGTGCGCGGCTAAATCGGCGGCTGTCAGCGGTGAGTCATCAGCTTTGCCGGTAATATTAAACGCCGCATTGTCTTGCTGATAAACCGCCAGGATCGCCTGACCGGCTTGTTCTGCGATATCGATAATGGCCGGCAAATAATTCATATAAGTGTCCTTTTTATGCAGCGCAGACAGGTAACAGCTAAACGGGGCGTCTCCAGCAGGGATGCTGGAGAGGAGTTTACATGGACGTATTTACAACGTCCCCGTGTGCTGTTGACTGTCGGAGCTCTCTCCTAGCTAATAATCTGTTTTTGCTTCAGCAATACCAGCAACTGCTGCACGCTATCTTGCAGCGACGTTACGGAAGTGTCCAGCACCAAATCGGCGTGCTGTGGCGCTTCGTATGGGTCAGAAATGCCGGTAAAAGGGCTGATCTGGCCGGCGCGGGCTTTTTTATACAGGCCTTTAACATCGCGCTGCTCGCACACTTCCAGTGGGGTGGCGATATGCACTTCAATAAATTTGCCCTGCGGAATAAAGCTTTTAACCAGCTCGCGCTGATTGCGGTACGGCGAAATAAAGGCGCTTAGTACCAGCAATCCGGCATCTACCATTAAGCCTGCTACAGCGCCAACGCGGCGCAGGTTTTCGGTTCTGTCCTCTGCACTAAAGCCTAAATCGGCACATAAACCGTGGCGCACATTGTCACCATCCAGCAAATAGGTATGTTTGCCCTGCGCTGCTAACGCCTGCTCCAGCGCATTGGCCACGCTGGATTTGCCGGAGCCGGATAAACCGGTAAACCAAATCACCGCACTTTGATGACCAAATAAGGCCTGGCGCTGTGCGGCGTTAACATCGTGTTGTTGCCATTTAATATCGTTATGGGTCATTGCTTGTCATCACTTAAAACGGATAAATCAACGGTAAAAATACCAGTACTACAAACGAATATACTACGGCCATCGGTACGCCGAGGCGAATATAATCACGCAACTGGTAATTGCCGGCCGAATACACCATCAGGTTAGTTTGATAACCAAACGGCGAGATAAAACTGGCCGAGGCTCCAAAGGCCACCGCCATAAAAAACGGTACCGGATCAACGCCAAGGTTTTGCGCTATGGTATAGGCAATAGGAAAGGTCAGGGCTGCGGCCGCATTATTGGTCACCAATTCAGTAAACAACCAGGTAGCGACAAACACCGCGACCAGCGCACCATAAGCACCGCTGCCATCAACCAGCACTAACAAAGCCGCAGCTATCTGGCCGGCCACCCCGGTTTGGATCATCAACTGGGCTAAACCGATAGCCGAGCCGACAATCAGCCACAGCTCCAGCGGAAAGCGGTTTTTAATTTCATTTACACTGACTGCACCGCCGGCAACATAGGCCAGCAGCAGTACCGGCAGGCTTTTAATCAACGGCAGGATGTCAAAAACGGAAAGCGCCAGCGCCGCGACAAAACCCAGCAATACCCAATGGCTGCGGCTTTTTGACAGCGGTGTGGCAATAGCTAAACCATTCACATAAACAAACTCCTGGCTTAACTGATGCTGGCCGGGGAAGTGCTTACCTACCGATAAAATTAATACATCGCCGGCGTGCAGCACCAAATCGCCCAGACCGCCCTGCAAACGTTCGTGGCCGCGGCGGACGGCAATAACCACCGCATCATATTCATGGCGAAAGCGCAGCTGCTTTAAGCTTTTACCGACTAAACGCGAGCTGTAGCTGATAACAGCTTCGAGTAATTCACCTTGCTGCTGGTGTTGCTGCAACAGCTCTAAGCCGGGAAATTGTTGTAAGCGTGATACCGCGTCTAAATCACCGACAAAACGCAGTTCATCACCGGCGGCAATCACGGTTTCCGGCGTTACCGGACAAATATGCTCAGCGCCGCGCTGAATCTCAGCTAAAAACAGCGCCTGCAATTCACGCAGCTGGTTCTGTTCTACCGTTTTACCAATTAACTGGCTGTCATCCCGCACGTGGGCCGTTAAATAATAAGGCGTGGCTTTGTTGTCATCATCGCGCTTGTCCGGCAGCCAGCGGGCACCAATAATCAGCACCACTATACCGGCACTAAGTACCAGCAGGCCCAATAGCGTAAAGTCAAAAAAGCCCAGCAAGGGCTCGCCACTTTGCTCAACAAAGCCATTCACAATCAGGTTGGTAGAGGTGCCGATTAAGGTCAGCATACCGCCTAAAATGGCGCTGTACGACAATGGCAGCAGCAATTTAGACGCAGCAAAATGGTTATGATGCCTAAGCGACGACATCAACGTTGATACCACCGCGGTGTTATTGATAAAGGCCGACATCAGCGCACTGGATACACTTAACCGGGCAATAACGCTGCTTAAACGCTTGCCGGCAAATCCGCGACTTAACCAACTGACCAATTGTGACTTTTCGATACCAATAGATACCAATAGCAGCAATAACAACGTAACCAGCGACGGATTGGCGAAGTTTTGTAGTGCACTTTCCAGTGGCAGCCAACCAACCAGGTAGCTAAGCAGTAAGGCGCCGCCAAACCACAGCGCCGGCGAACGTTTACTGAAAATCAGCCCCGCCACCAGCGCCAGTAGCAAGGCGATGACGCCATACTGCTGATACGGCATTACTGCGCAGCCTTAACCATTTCGCTGTTAAACAGCTCGGCGTTAAACAGCTCGCGTACATCACGGGCGCCCCAATGCGGGAAGTGCTTGCGAATAAGCGCATTTAACTCCAGTTCGAAGGCACTGAAATCGCCGCTGGCGGCTTTCTCTTCTGCCAGCACATTCTGAATTAACCCCGCCGCAACAGTGGCATTGGTTAAGCGATCAATCAGAATAAAATTACCGGTGCCGGGCTGGGTACTGAACGTATCCAGTGGCAGGGTTTCAGTCAGCTCCAACTCAACCAGCGCAATATCATTCATCGCCACCTGATCAGCCGTTTCCTGCGCCAGCGTATTCACATTAACCTTATGGTTTAAGCGGTTAATGCTGACACTGCTTTTGCGCGTCGCCAGTTTTAAATCGTACAAGCGGCCGGTCTCGAGCGGCTGATCGTTAAACCACACCACATACGCCAGCGCCCGGTTGCTCAGGTTTACCGTATCATCCGACGGTACTAACCAATCACCACGGCTGATATCAATTTCGTCGTTCAGCGTCAGTGTGACGGCTTCACCAGCGCTGGCCGATGGCTGCTCACCGGCAAAGCTGACAATTTGCTTAATGGTACTTTTTTTACCGGACGGATAAGCGGTAACAGCCTGACCTACCGCTAAACGGCCGCTAACCAGGGTGCCGGCAAAGCCACGAAAATCCAGATCCGGCCGGTTAACATATTGCACAGGAAAACGCGTAGCGGCGCCACCACGTTGCGGTATCGGCAGGGTTTCCAGCCGCGGCAACAATGCTGTACCGGTATACCAGGGCATATTGGCCGACAAGGTTAAAATGTTCTCGCCCTTTAACGCGCTCAGCGGTATCACATCTACCGTTGGCACCTGCAATTGCGCCATCAGCGCCTGCACGTCCTGCACTATAGCGTTATAAATGTGTTCACTGTAGCCGACGATATCCATCTTATTTACGGCAACAATTAAATGTTTAATGCCCAGCAAGGCACAGATAAAGCTGTGGCGCCGGGTTTGGGTTTGTACACCGTAGCGGGCGTCAATCAGCAGTATCGCCACATCTGAGGTTGAAGCGCCGGTAGCCATATTACGGGTGTATTGCTCGTGGCCGGGCGTATCCGCCAGAATAAACTTACGCTCGGTGGTGGAGAAATAGCGGTACGCCACATCGATGGTAATGCCTTGTTCACGCTCGGCCTGTAAGCCGTCAACCAGCATCGCCAGCTCTAACTCGCCTTCGCTGTTGCGGCCTTTATGATCGCGTTTTAGCGCATCCAGCTGATCATCATACAGTTGTTGGCTATCGTGCAGCAGGCGGCCGATTAAGGTGCTTTTGCCATCATCAACGCTGCCGCAGGTGAGTACCCGCAGCAGGCCTTTATCCTGATGCTGCTGTAAATAGCCACGAATACCCAGGTTGTTTAGCTGCTCGTTTAACGAGGTAACCGGCGTTAAATTGACTACAGACATCAGAAATACCCCTCGCGTTTTTTCAATTCCATGCCGGATTGATCCTGATCAATCACGCGGCCCTGCCGTTCCGACGTACGGGCGCGCAGCATCTCTTCCACTATGCCTTCCAAAGTATCGGCGCTGGATTCAATGGCGCCGGTTAACGGATAACAGCCCAGGGTGCGAAACCGCACCGACTTTAACTGTGGCGTTTCACCCGCCTCCAGCGGCATCCGCTCGTCGTCTACCATAATCAGGGTGCCGTTGCGCTCTACCACCGGCCGTGGCTTGGCCAGATACAGCGGTACTATGTCGATGTTTTCCTGCAGGATATATAACCAGATATCCAGCTCGGTCCAATTCGACAGCGGGAATACGCGGATACTTTCGCCTTCATTAATGGCACCGTTGTAGATATTCCACAGCTCCGGCCGCTGGTTTTTCGGGTCCCAGCGGTGGTGTTTATCACGAAACGAATACACCCGCTCTTTGGCGCGGGACTTTTCTTCATCACGGCGGGCGCCGCCAAAGGCGGCATCAAAGCCGTATTTATTCAACGCTTGTTTTAAGCCCTGAGTTTTCATCACATCAGTGTGCTTGGCACTGCCATGCACAAAGGGGTTAATATTCATCGCCAACCCTTCCGGGTTTTTATGCACCAGCAGCTCAAAGTTGTATTCTTTGGCCAGGCGGTCACGAAACTCGATCATCTCGCGAAATTTCCAATCGGTATCAACATGCAGCAGTGGAAACGGGATCTTACCCGGCGCAAAAGCTTTACGTGCCAAATGCAGTAGTACCGACGAGTCTTTACCAATTGAATACAGCATTACCGGTTTTTTAAACTCGGCCGCGACTTCGCGAAAGATATGGATACTCTCGGCTTCCAGTTGCTGTAAGTGCGACAAAGCACCTGCTAACTCAGACATTGCTTTTTCCTCATGCCATTCGGGTAAGGGTTTGGCCAAATACCGCCGCTTGCGGTCGCTGCCCAAACCAATGTAAATCTTGTTGTAGTGCCACCACTTCACCTATCACCAGCAACGCCGGCGAGCTGATCTGGTGTTGTGCAACCAAGTCGGCAAGCTGTTGCAGCGTGCCGGTGACAATGCGTTGCTCTGGTCGGGTACCGTTTTCAATAATGGCCACTGGTGTGTCACCACTGCGCCCGGCTGCCAGCAACTGCTGCTGAATATGGCCGGCTTTTATCAGGCCCATATAAATCACCAGCGTTTGCTTAGCTTTACTCATGCTGTGCCAGTCTGGCTCGCTGCCGTCAGGCCGGCAATGGCCGGTCACAAACTGCACACTTTGCGCATGGTCGCGATGTGTTAGCGGTATACCGGCATAGGCGGCACAACCGGCTGCAGCTGTCACGCCAGGCACCACCTGAAAGGCGATGTTATGTGGTAGCAACGCCTGAATTTCTTCGCCGCCACGGCCGAAAATAAACGGGTCGCCGCCTTTTAAGCGGCAGACTTTTTTGCCGGCCAGGGCTAAATCGATCAGTAACTGGTTGGTATCCTGCTGCGGCACCGAGTGGTCGCCGGCTTTTTTACCGACGCAAATACGCTCGGCATCACGGCGTACTAATTCCATGATCTGCGGCGAAACTAAATAGTCGTACACCACCACATCGGCTTGTTGCATTAACTGCAGCGCTTTTAGCGTCAGCAACTCCGGGTCCCCCGGGCCTGCGCCCACTACATAGACTTCACCGGCTTGTTGCTGCGGCTGGTCCAGCAATTGCAGCAAACGCTGTTCTGCCTGCGGCAGCTGGTTGGCCTGCACATCGCGCACTACATCTGAATCAAATACTTTTTCCCAAAACTGGCGCCGGGCAGCAAAGCCACTGATTTTCGCCTTTACCTTGCTGCGAAAGCGGCCGACCAATTCGGCTAAGGGCCCCAAATGCTGCGGCAATAAGGTTTCGAGCTTTTCGCGCAAACGTCGTGCCAGCACCGGCGCGGTGCCAAAGCTGGAGATAGCAATTAAAATCGGGCTGCGATCGATAATCGACGGAAAGATAAAACCACATTTGGGTTGGTCGTCTACCGTGTTTACCAGCATATTGCGTGCTGTAGCCGCATCATAAACTGCCGCGTTCACGTCATCGTTATCGGTGGCCGCAATTACCAGCAATTTGCCATCAAGCAAATCGGGGGAAAAATAACCGTTGATCAGCTCAGCCTGACCTTGCTGCTGCCATTGCACAAACTCAGCGGCAAACTCCGGCGCCACTACCATTAATTTTGCGCCGGCGCTTAATAAGGTACCGGCTTTGCGCAGCGCCACCGAACCGCCGCCGACTATCAGCACCGGTTTATCGGTTAACTTTACAAATAAGGGTAAATACTGCACACCAGCTCCTGCGCTTTAACCATGCTCACTTAAAGTGAGTATACAGCGTGCAGAATAGCCGTCCGTATGGCTTTTATAAAATAGTTAATTACGCTCAGATATAACTAAAAGGAATTAATGCAGAGATCGTAATAAGTGGAATTGTAATAAGCGAATAAGCTTCAGACATAAAAAAACGGCAACCGAAGTTGCCGTTAAAGCTACAGAGAGAGTGAAGCTAAACTGTTACGCCATTCACTTACTGGCGGATCATATAGTCAAAGGCGCTCAATGCGGCATTAGCACCCGAGCCCATGGCGATAATAATTTGCTTGTAGGGTGCTGTAGTCGCATCACCGGCAGCAAATACGCCCGGAATTGAGGTTTGGCCACGTTCGTCGACGATAATTTCACCGCGTGGCGATAATTCCACTGCACCGCGCAACCATTCGGTATTCGGCACCAAGCCTATCTGCACAAAGATACCGGCCAGTTCAACATGATGCTTATCGCCGGTTTTACGGTCAGTATAGTTAATACCATTTACACGACTGCCATCGCCGGTAACTTCGGTCGACTGCGCTTCAGTGATAATAGTGATATTGCCCATCGACCTGGCTTTTTTCACCAGTACCGCATCAGCACGCAACTCAGCAGCAAATTCCAGCACAGTAACATGCTGCACAATACCGGCTAAGTCGATAGCCGCTTCGATGCCGGAATTACCGCCACCAATTACTGCCACCTTTTTACCTTTAAACAGCGGGCCATCGCAGTGCGGGCAGTAGGCTACACCTTTGCCGCGGTATTCCTGCTCGCCGGGTACGTTCATTTCTCTCCAGCGTGCACCCGGACTTAAAATCAGCGTTTTGCTGTTAAGTACCGCACCATTTTGCAACTCCAGCTGCACTTTGCCGTCTTTACGCAACGCCACTGCACGCTGGTTGTTCATAATATCGACGTTATATTCACGCACATGGGCTTCTAAGCTGTTTACCAGTTTCGGCCCTTCGGTGTATTGCACCGAAATAAAGTTTTCAATGCCGACAGTATCCGCTACCTGGCCACCAAAGCGCCCGGCTACGATACCAGTGTTTAAACCTTTACGGGCAGCATAGATAGAGGCTGCAGCACCGGCAGGGCCACCGCCCACTACCAGTACATCAAAGTCAGCTTTGTTTTTCAGCGCTTCTGCCTGGCGTTTTTCAGCATTTACATCCAGTTTCTGGATGATTTTTTCCAGCGTAATGGCGCCCTGGGAGAACAGCTCGCCGTTTAAGTACACTGATGGTACGGCCATAATGTTTTTGTCGGCCACTTCCTGCTGGAACATGGCGCCATCGATCATCACGTTGGTAATGCCGGGGTTAATGGCCGACATGATATTCAGCGCCTGTACTACTTCCGGACAGGTTTGGCAACTTAACGACACATAGGTTTCAAAGGCGAAGCTGCCTTGTAACTGGCGGATTTGCTCTATGGTGTCAGCTTCCACTTTAATCGGATGACCGCCTGAGTGCAGCAGTGCCAGCACTAAAGAGGTAAATTCATGGCCCAGCGGCACACCGGCAAAAGTAATGTGGGTGTCATTAGCCACTGAGCGCACCAGCATGGCCGGTTTGCGGCTCAGGGCGTTGTCATCGCGGCGCAATGACACTAAATCGGATAATTCGGCAATGTCGCTTGCCAGGGCGTTTACTTCAGCAGCTTTGGCGCTATCGTCTAAAGATACCACCAGTTCAACCTGCGTTTTCAGGTTCTGCAGATAGGTTTTTAATTGTTGCTTCAGGTTAGTATCTAACATAATGGCTCCGGTTTACGTAATTCAGATAGTGCGAAAAAAAGTCAGCCGCTAAGGTCGGGCTGGTGTAATACCAGCCCGTGCAAACAAGGGTGTTAGCAGTGGGGAAGCTGGAAACAGCTTCTTAACAGAGGAGCTGTTTGCCGCTTCCGGCACTGCAGTTGCCTGCAGTTTGTAGCAAAGTTAGATTTTACCAACCAGGTCCAGTGAAGGTGCCAGAGTGGCTTCACCCGGAGTCCACTTAGCCGGACATACTTCACCATCGTGGTTAGCTACATACTGTGCAGCCTGTACTTTACGGAACAGTTCTGCTGCAGAGCGGCCGATACCCAGGTCATGAATTTCAGCTACTTTGATTTCGCCTTCAGGGTTAATCACGAAAGTACCGCGCAGTGCTAAACCTTCTTCTTCAATCATTACGCCGAAGTTACGCGTGATAGTACCTGTTGGGTCACCAATCATTGGGTAGTTGATTTTCTTGATGGTTTCAGACGCATCGTGCCATGCTTTGTGGGTGAAGTGAGTGTCAGTAGATACTGAGTACACTTCAACACCGATTTCCTGGAATTTAGCGTAGAAATCAGCCAGATCGCCCAGTTCAGTTGGACATACAAACGTGAAGTCAGCTGGGTAAAATACCACTACAGACCACTTGCCGGCTAAGTCTTGCTCAGAAACAGGAACAAACTTGCCCTGATGAAAAGCGGTAGCTTTAAATGGTTTGATCTTAGTGTTGATAATAGAAGACATAGTCTTGCTCCTTTAGGTTAGTTCATAGGTTATGTTTCAACTGCAGCCAGTGTAACGCGCCGCAATCAATTATCAAAACGAATAAAACAAATTGCTCTAATCGTTTTAATTGATTTAAATAATATCTATTTACCCGCCTGTCTGCGCTATCGGTAACCGTAGAGCAGATGGGGGCAAGCTGGCAGTTTCTCAACCTACGGACATTATAATACTCTGCAGGCCTTCCTTTACATGATAATGCGACTGTTGTTGCCACTAGTGTTTTCGGTATACTGCGTTGCATAATTTAGTATTGTACTGAAACAGATGAAGATACTCGGCTACGGCATTTATCAGGATCACGCGCTCGGCGGCGACATTCTGCTCGCTAAAGGGCTACGCAGCAACGGCTGTACCGTCGACACTTACGATTTTAAACAACAGGTAAAGCAGCACGGTCAGGTTGCGGCGGATAATGCCTTGCTTAGCATAGCCGGCAATTACGATCTATTGTTAATCGGTAAAGGCGAAAGGTTAAACCCAAAGCTGGCTGAGAGGCTGGCCGCGCAACGGCCTTTGGCGCTGTGGTATGGTGATATTCGTAACGAAGTGCCGGGCTACTTGACGGCTATATTGCCCTTTGTCGATTATTTTTTTATGACCTCGGGCGGCGAAACGTTAAAGCAGTATCATCGTCTTGGTGTTAAGAACGTATCAGCCTATCTGTTTAACCCGTTTGACCCTGACCTTATTAGCTCTGATGCTGTGACAGAAAAATCTCTCGACGTGCTTTTTACCGGCACCGGATACCGGTTCGCGGGGGACGAGCGTAAGGCCAGCCTGGATTATTTAAAACAACGCTCAGATGTTACTTTTTTTGGTGGCGCAGAAAAATTTACCGCGGCAAAGTTCTCTTTGTGGCAAAAATTAAAGAAAGAACTTTCGCGCTTGAATAAGCGCCGCAAAGTGCGCGGTGAAGACTATTTCGATGTTATTCAAAGAGCCAAAATAGGTATTGGTGTTAATGCCGTGCACCATATAAATAAATACACCAGCGACCGTCTTACGCACTACACCGGCTTTGGTACCTTTTTCCTCGCTCATGAGTTTGATGGTTTACGGGAGCTTTTCACCGCCGACGAAGTGGTGTCGTTTAACACAATTGAACAACTGGACTCATTAATAACGCATTACCTGCACAACCCTGCCGAGCGCGAAGCTATCGCCAAGAATGCACAGCAAAAAGTATTGCAGCACTACAACTGCCAAAATATTACCGGCATGATGTTGGACATTATTCACCGCGGCAACAGTGAGCGCTTCCCCTGGATAGATATAGTTAGCTAAACACCAATACTGCATATTTGAAGCCGGTGATGGCTAAATGCCATCACCGTCCATATGCAGGCCGCACTCGCGGCCAAAACCGTTAAAACGGGTGTCTTCTTCGCTCATACCCAGTTCCAGTTTACGGGTAGAATGAGTATCGCCAACTGAAACATAGCCTTGCTCCCATAACGGGTGATAGCTTAAGCCGTGTTCTTTTAAGTAATAAAACACGTCTTTATTGCTCCAGTCGATAATTGGCTGAATTTTTACCACGCCACGGCTGATTTCAACGATAGCTTTATCGGCGCGGCTACTGCTTTGGCTGCGACGCAGGCCGGTAAACCAGCTGCCGACATTCAGTTCCTGCAAGGCGCGCTGCATCGGCTCAACTTTATTCAGTTGGTTATATTGCTTAATGCCCTCAGCACTGTGCCATAGCTGGCCAAAGCGCGCTTCCTGCCAGGCCGGGCTTAGCTGTGCGCGGTATACTTTCAGGTTCAGTTTAAGTTGCCCAGTAAGCTGGTCAATAAACTGATAGGTTTCGGCAAATAAATAGCCGGTGTCGGTTAGTACAACCGGAATATCCGCTTGTTGCTGCGTAACCAGGTGCAGCATCACCGCGGCCTGAATACCAAAGCTGGAACTGAGCATCGGACTTTGCGGCAGGTTATCCAGTGCCCAGCGCACCCGCTGCTGCGCGCTTAGCGGCGTAAGCAGGTGGTTAATGTCAGCCAGCCAGGCGTGCTGCGTTGCAGCATCCTGCTGCAAAATAGCGAGGTAATCTGTGTGTTGCGACTTAGCTATGGAAGTCATCTTTTGGCACCACTACCGGTGCTATCACACCGGCCCTAATCACAAAATCACCAAAGCCTTCACTGCTGTTACTGCGCTCAGTAGCCCAGCGGCCAATTAAGCCGTCCAGTGTGGCAAGAATATCGGCTTCAGCAACGTTATCCAGCAGCAGACGCGGAATACGGGTACCTTCGCGGTTACCACCCAAATACAGGTTATATTTACCCGGGCCACGACCGACCAGGCCCACTTCAGCCAGCATGGCGCGGCCACAACCATTCGGACAACCGGTTACCCGCAATACTATATGCTCATCAGCAACACTGTGTTTGCCCAGTAAGGCTTCTACCTTGGTAACTAATTCCGGCAGATAACGCTCCGCTTCGGCCATCGCCAGCGGACAGGTTGGGAACGAGACACAAGCCATCGAATTTTTACGCTGTTCGCTGTGGCCATCATCAATTAAGCCATGCGCACGGGCAATGGCATCAATTTCGGCCTTTTGCGCCGCCGGTACGCCGGCAATAATCAGGTTTTGGTTGGCGGTCATGCGCAAATCGCCCTGATGAATAGCGGCAATTTTCGCCAAACCGGTTTTCAACGGTTTGCCGGGGAAGTCCAACACGCGGCCGTTTTCAATAAACAGCGTTAAGTGCTGTTTGCCGTCGATACCCTCTACCCAGCCGATGCGATCGCCGCGGCTGGTAAAGCTGTATGGCACCACTGGCGCAAAAGCCACACCGGTGCGCGCTTCTACTTCAGCGCGAAAGGCGTCCAGGCCAATGCGGTCAATAGTGTATTTGGTTTTGGCATTTTTACGGTTGGAGCGGTTGCCATAATCACGCTGCACGGTAACCACGTGCTCAGCCACTTTTAAGGTGTGCTCCAGCGCGACATAGCCCAAATCATCCGCCATGCGCGGGTAAGTGGCATCATCGCCAAAGGTCATGGCCAAACCACCGCCTACCAGTACGTTAAAACCGACCAATTGGCCGTTTTCAGCTACCGCAACAAAGGTTAAATCGTTGGCGTGGACGTCGATATCGTTGTGCGGCGGAATAACTACCGCGGTTTTAAACTTACGCGGCAGGTAGTTGTCGCCGAGGATCGGTTCAATTTCGGTAGTTTCAACCTTTTCTTCGTCCAGCCAGATTTCAGCATAGGCGCGGGTTTTCGGCAGTAAATGCTCGCTGATTTTCGCCGCCCATTCATACGCCTGCTGGTGCAGCTCAGACTCTACCGGGTTAGAGGTACACAGCACATTGCGGTTAACGTCGCCGGCGGTGGCGATAGAATCAATGCCAATACTGTTTAAAAACTGGTGCATCGGCTTAATATGCGGTTTTAACACACCATGAAACTGAAAGGTTTGCCGCGTGGTTAAGCGAATACTGCCGTACATAGTGTTGTCGGCGGCAAATTTATCAATTGCCAGCCATTGTTGCGGCGTAATAATGCCGCCCGGCATCCGTGCGCGCAGCATCACATTGTGCAGCGGCTCGAGTTTTTGCGCCGTACGTTCAGCGCGGATATCACGGTCATCCTGCTGATACATGCCGTGAAAGCGGATCAGCATAAAGTTATCACCGTTAAAACCGCCGGTGATCTCATCTTTCAGATCGCGTTCAATAGTACCGCGCAAATGCTCGCTTTCAGCCTTTAAACGCTCATTATCAGACAGTGCGCCCGGCGCCACTAAATCTGGATTAATTGGATACTGGCTCATTAATACACATCCTTCTGATAACGTTTTGCCACACGTAATTCGTCTAAGTAAGCTTGCGCTTGTTCTGCGGTTTTACCGCCATATTGTTGCACTATATCCAGTAAGGCCTGTTGCACGTCTTTTGCCATGCGGTTGGCGTCACCACAAATATACAAGTGGGCGCCTTGCTCCAGCCATTGCCAGACTTCGCTGCCATGCTGGCGCAGTTTATCCTGTACATACACTTTTTGCGCCTGATCGCGGCTAAAGGCGACATCAAGTTTAGTTAACAGGCCACGCTTAAGGTAATTTTGCAGCTCCAGCTGGTATAAAAAGTCCTGAGTAAAATGCGGATTACCGAACAACAGCCAGTTTTTACCGCTGGCGCCGTTGGCATCGCGCTGTTGTAAAAAGGCGCGAAACGGCGCTATACCGGTGCCAGGGCCAATCATAATCACCGGCGTGTCATCGCTGGCAGGTAAACGGAAGTTGTTATTTTGCTCAACAAATACCTTTACCTTTTCGCCTTCGGCTAAACGCTCGGCTAAAAAGCCGGAGGCACCGCCCAAATGCGGCTGGCCGTAAGCATCGTAACGTACCACGCCAACGGTTAAATGCACTTCGTCTTCTACCTCGGCCTGCGCTGAGGCAATAGAGTACAGCCGTGGTTGCTGCTTACGCAGGGCATCAACCAGCTGCTGCGCACTGAGTAAACCCGGATAATCACGCACAATATCAATAATTTGCCGCTCATTAATGTAAGCACGCAGCGCGGCTTTATCGGCTGCCAGTGCAGCTAATGCCGCGTTGTTGGTAGCGGCAGCGTATTTCTCAACAAAGGCCGGATAAGACTGTGTCAGTTCCAGTTGCTCTGTCAGCGCCAGCTCTACGGTCAGGCTGTCGCTGCCAAGCTGTACCGGTGTATCACGGGCTATTGCTGTTAATAGCAGTAACTCACGTACCAGCGCAGGGTCGTTAAGGAAATACACGCCCAGCGCATCGCCGGGCTGATAAGTTAAACCGCTGTCGGCTAATGAAATTTCAATATGACGCACATCTTTAGTAGAGTCGCGGCCGGTAATTTTCTGGTTAGTGTACAGCTCGGCGGCAAACGGCTGTTGCTTGCTGTATTGGCTAATACTACCTGAAGTACTGTCTGCGCCGGGCCAGGCAATAACCTGTGCTGACGGCGCGGCAGAGGCGGTTAATTCCGGCTCCAGCTTGCCAACCAGTTCATTGTTCCAGCTGTCGGCCTGCGCCTGGTAATCGACATCTAAATCGACGCGCGACAACACGGAAGTCGCGCCCAGTTCGGCTAAGCGCTGATCAAAATCTTGCGCAGTTTTGCAGAAAAACTCATAGCTGGTGTCACCCAGGCCCAACACCGCATATTTTAACCCCGGCAACTTAGGCGCTTTTTTGCTGAATAAAAAGTTATGCAGGGCAATGGCGTTTTCCGGCGGCTCGCCCTCACCATAGGTAGAGGTAACAATAACCAGATATTGCTCGTTTTTCAGCTGGGTGGTTTTATATTCGGCCATATCAACAACATTGGCTACGATGCCTTTAGCCTTTGCTTGTTTGGCTAAGGCCTCAGCAACATGGCGTGCATTGCCGGTTTGCGAGCCGAATAAAATGGTCAGGCTGGCACTGGCAGCTGCCTGTGCAGTTGTTGGCTGCCCGGGCAGTTGTCCAGAGAGTTGTCCTGCAAGCTGGGCACTGGCCGCCAGATAACCGCTAACCCAGGCCTGCTGAATAGGGTTTAACTGGCTGACTAAGCCCTGCAACTGGCTTACCTGCTGCTCGGATAACGGACTGGCCTGCGCCACTAACGAAGATAAAAGCATAAAACACCCTGCACACGATAATTGCAGCCATTTTAGCCGTCTATATGTATGCCGGTAAAAGAATGGATCTCTCTTCTTTATTCCAATAAGTAATTAAAAATCGACACCCGAGCCAGACCAGAGCATTGATAAACAGACCAAAAAATAGCGAAAACCACTAACAACGGGAAAATCTTTTGTTCCAGCATTTAAACTTATTTATAAATAACATCGACTTAAATATTGGCATTAACTTTGTAACAGCTATAGCGTAATCAACAGCGGCTCAAGGCCAGAAGGATAACCAAAATGAAAAACTTACTTATCGCCGGCGGTTTTATCTTAACCAGCATCAGCACTGCCGTTATGGCGCATGATGACACCAGCTGTAATGTTAATTTTGATAAAGACTTATCTATCAATAGCCAACTGGTCAGCATGAAAGATGCCGGCACTGAACTTTGGCGTATTAACAATAACGGCCAGTTGTGGCTGGATGGCAAAGCCGTAACTACCGACAGCAACACTCAGGCCTTACTACGCGAGTATCAGGCCGGTATCCGCACTCAAACATTAGAAACCGTTGCGCTGGTAGAAGATGCGCTGGTGCTGGCCGCAGATGCCGTTAATTCGGTTATCACCGAACTGACCGGTGATTCACTGCAAGATCATCCTGCTCTGCAAACCGCGCTGGATAAAATTAAAGCCAGCACCGACAGCATAGTGGTGCGCAGCGGCGATAGCATTGACATTTACGGCAGCCGTTTTGACAGCTTAGATGACGCCTTTGGGCCCGAGTTTGAACAAGCCATTGAAGAAGCCGTTACCAGCTCTATCGGCAGCATTATGATGCTGGTAGGTAAAGCCATGACCAGCGGTGAGGGCAATTTTGAGCAACGTATGCAAGCTTTCGGCGAGCGCATGGAACGCTTCGGTGAAGATTTAGAAGCGCGGATGGACACTAAGTCTGCCGCACTGGAGCAACGCGGCGAAGCAATGTGTGGCCATCTGCAGCAACTGGACACGCTTGAAAACCAAATTCAGCAAGCGATACCGCAAATGCAGCAATATGATCTGATTGATGTAAACAGCAGCAATAAAACGGCGTTTTACCTGTACAACTAACGCCGGCATTTATCCGCTAAAAAGATTTCGTGTACCATCCCAACCACGACTTTGGCGCGCTGCTCTCATCCTGACAGCGCGTCTTTTTTACACCCTGCCCGCAATCAGGTTCAAAGCCTGACCTGAATCCAGCTGTGTTGTTGCCACCGGTGTACACTGCCATCGTCGGCCAGTTGATACAGATACAGCCAGTGATTGTTCACCAGCGCAGCGACATCGGCAGAGCGATTAATTACACCGGCAATAGCCTCACGGGGTGCGGCAATAACCACCGTTAACCTTACCGGCTGATGCATTAATTTTTTACCATCGTGCACCGACTGCCAGGCCAGGCCGGTACGTAAGTCACCGCCGTTGCCTTCAAATACGCCGATATGGCCCGCCACCACGTTGTGCAGCAGTTTATTGCCACTACCGTATTTATCCGGTGCTACAACTGAGGCGTAGTACTGCAGGTTAATCCAGTTCGTCACTACCATTGGCGCGGTCATAATAGTATGTAACAAACTAAAATCAGTATCCTTAGCGGCATCATAGTCGTGCAAGAATGCCCGGCCGTTTAAATCCAGTGCTTTGGTCAGTTGGCGCGGCGCGACAATAAAGGCGGCATTATTCGCCAGGCCCCATTCCGGCCGCAATTGTGCCCAGTCGGTACTGCGTAGCTTAAAAAAGCGCGCCAGTGCGCTATCGGTTTGGTCGGTCTGGCCAAATTGTACGGCCCGTTGCTGCCGTGCCTGAGTGCCAGCGGCGGTTAACCAGCTTAGCCAGTCGGTTTGCACCGGCGCTTGATACACCTGTAGTTCATCTGTTGTGGTGTGATGCATGCCGGCATAAAACCGCGTATCCGGCGCTATAGCGATGCCATAATGTGCACTTAGCTGCTGCCTGACTGCGTCGTCATTCAGCATTTGCGCCAATACTTTTACATTTACCTCACCGGTTTGGCCACCACAGGCGCCACAATCCAGTGCCGCGGCATGCGGGTTATTGCAGCTGTTGCTGCCATGGCCAAACAACAGCACCACCGGCGCCAAATGTGTGGTTAAGCCCATCGCGGTCAGTATCGCCGCAGCTAGCGCGGCTTGTTCGGCGTCCGTCATCGCTTGCTGTTGGTTAAGCAGCTGCCAGCGGCTATCATCCAGCAGTTTATTTAGTGCATGTGGCGCCGCCGGGCGGAAAAACGCCCGTTTGATCAGGCTTAGCAGTTTTGTCGGGCCGGCCGCTTCTACCATACCTAAACCGGACGACGCCAAATCAAAGCTTTGCTTCCAGCCAAGATCAGGTTGTCGCGATAACGGCGCGCTGTCTGGCTTTATTTGCGTCACGGTTAATGCCGGCGCCAGCAATCCGGGGAGCTGCTGCCGCTGCACTGCACTGTCGGCAGCTTTGTAGGCGATAGGTAAACCAAAGAAACCGGCAAAACCCAGCGTTTGAATATTGCTGTGTTGCTGCTCCAACGCACGGCGCATCGGCTCTGAGCGCACATCAATACAAAACGCGGCTTGCAGCAGAGGGCGTGCCGGCGACGTAGTACTGAGCTTGCGCTGCTGTTGCTGCAGTTGGTTTAACAGCGGCTGCTGCACGCTCAGCTCTAATGCGCGCTGCCATACTAAACGCATTGCCAACTGCTGCTGTGTTTGAACCAAGGCCATATTATAGTGCCTGGCTTGCTGCTGCAGTGCAGGCAATAATTCGCCGTGCTGAGTATTTTGTTGCTGGCTGTGTTGCCACAACACCCAATCCCAACCCAGTAGCATGTATAACAGCTGACACACCGCATCATTGCCACTTGTGCCTTGCAACTGTTGCTGCCAATCGAGCCACGCCTGCCAGCCGGCCCAGCCGGACAGGCTTTGTAACAAGGCTTCAAAATAGGCCAGCCGGCTTTGTTCATCGGCGCACCAGCTATCCAGCCAGGGCTGCATTTGCGCCAGTAGTTGGCCGTGTTCATCCGGCAGCGCAACAAACAACGGCGTTAATTTAGTGCCGGTCAGCACCTGTAGCCCTTTGTCCTGCCGAACTACACTAAGCCAGCTATGATAAGCATGCTCCTTACTGTCGGCATCGACACTGAAACGCTCCGGATACTGGTGATACAACGCCAGAAACTGACTAAGTTGCTGCACAATAAGCTGCTGCCACGGCAATTTATGCTGTTGGGTTTCGGCTGACAGGTGTTCGGTTAAGCGCTGCCAGTGGCCAGCTGCAGCCGGCTTCAACAGCGCCGCAACAGCCTCATCGACGCTGATGGCAAGTTGTGCTTCGTCTAATGCATGCCGCAAATGCAACGGCGTGATCTGCTGTGGGTATTGTGCCATGTACCACTGCGCACTCATCAGGCAGTCTGTGCCGGCCAATAACTGTTGCTCTGCGCATACGGCAGCAAAAGCCAGCCGGCGCTTTGGCCACCAGGGGTTAACGGCGATAAGCTGATCCAGCGGCCACTGCGGTGCGATCTGGCTGGCGGCTTGGTTAATCAGTGCCATCATGTTGGCGTCAGGCATCGGTATACTGCTGTTTACTGTGCTCATTTTAACTCCTGCAAGGCTGCCAATTTCTGCTTTTCAGCCAGCTGTCTGCTGCTGTAAGGCCATATTTTTAACGTAATGCGGGTCGCCCATTCATCCAGATAACCGCCGGCATTCAGCCAGATAAAGACCTTATTCATGGTTTTATGGTGGCTTTGATAACGCAACAGCAGCGCGACGATAAATAAACCGGCAAAGGCAACACTGCTTAGCAGGTCAGCGGTCAGTGAGATGCTATACGGCGTCGGCATAACCGGCTGCAACAGGGTTTTCAGACTGAAATACAGCGCCAGCAAGCCAATGGCGTAACCCAGCGCCAGCAACAGCCGTGGTATGCACCGGTTATCCGCTATCATTAACGCAGGAGCCAGTAGCACTGTTATCGCCAGTGCCAGCAGTACCGCACTGCTTAAACTGGAAAACGCTAACAGCTGCTGTGTCAGCCCAAGCAAGCCGGCCGCCAGTAACAGCGACAGCAGCCAGTGCCAGACTCGCGGCTGGGCTTGCCCGGCCAGTTGCGCAGCCAGGTAATGATTTACCGCATTGCCGCTGTGCAAAAAGGCGTACGCCTTGTAGCAGGAGTGAGCCAACAGATGCAGCAGCGCCAGGGTGTACAGGCCAAGGGCAATTTCTACCAGCATCAGGCCCATTTGCGCCACGGTAGACCAGGCCAGCCGCACTTTAATACTGATACGGGTACCCATAATCAGAGCGGCCAATACCGTGCTAACCAAGGCCGCAATCAGTAACAGGCTGCTGGCGATAGTGCTGTAGGCCAGCAATGGCGCAAACAACAGCAATAAAATGCCGCCTAAGTTAATAATGCCGGCGTGTAGCAAGGCTGATACCGGAGTGGGCGCCTCCACCACCTGGATCAGCCAGCCATGCAGCGGCAACTGGGCACACTTAAGCAGGGCCACCAGCACCAGCAGTACCGCAGCACTGTGCAGCATCGGGTTGGCCGCGTCTGCTGCACTAAGCAGCAGGTTTATCTGGCTGATACCGGCAGTATCAAATTGCAGATACAGCAGCGCAAAAGCCAGCGCCAGTAGCGTTTCACTCAAACGGGCGCTGAGGGCTTTTTTATGCGCCGCCAACTGCGCCCTTGGGCGCTCCGGGTAAAACAGCAATAATTGCTGCAGTGCCAGGCTAATACCGACCCAACCGAGCCAAAACAACAGCAAATGGTTACTCAGCAGCGTAAACACCACCGCCGCCAGCGTGGCGGCCAGTGCGCGCATAAAACGCGGCTTATCAGCTTCGCCGGCTAACGCTGTTGCGCTATAGCGCCAGATCACCAGCGCTAATAACGCCACCAGCGCCAGCAACACCAGCTTAAAAGAGTTAATAGAGAACAACATTTGCATAGTGCACCCACAGCCGGAATAAACTGGCGCTATTGTGCGCAGCACACTAGCATAAGTAAAATACATAATAAATGACTAAACGTTCACTTTAAAAGAACCATTAACAGGCTATTTAAAAAAGCGATGAACCGGCTGAACTACCACCATCTGTATTATTTCTGGCAGGTCGCCAAAGGCGGCAACCTGACCGAAACCGCACAGCGGCTGCATATTTCGCAGTCGGCTTTGTCGGCGCAAATTAAGCAATTGGAACACAGCATGCAGGTACAGCTGTTTTCACGCCAGGGCCGCAAACTGGTGCTGACCGACAGTGGTTATCAGACATTAAAATATGCTGAAGATATTTTCAGCCGCGGTGCTGAGCTGGAGCAACTGCTGCTAAAAGGCATGCAGCCGCAAAGCAGCCCGATACGTATTGGTACTCTGGCCACCATGTCGCGTAATTTTATTGAAAACTTTATCACGCCGTTATTAGCCGAAGCTGACAGCCGTTACAGCCTGGTGTCGATGCACCAGACTGCGTTACTGAATGCCCTGGCGCAGCACCAGCTGGATCTGGTACTGAGTAACATTGCGGTACAGGGTAACGACAGCCAACTGTGGCAATGCCGCCTGCTGGCCCGCCAGCCGGTAGCGGTCATTGGTCCGCCGGGTAGGGCGCTTAGCGATAATTTAGCCGCCTATCAACAACAGCGCTGGGTATTGCCGCCGGTGCAAAGTCCAATCCGCACTGCTTTTGATGCATTGGCCGCGCAGTATCAGCTGCGGCCGGACGTAGTAGCTGAAGCCGACGACATGGCGATGTTGCGTTTGCTGGCGCGTGACAGCGGTGCACTGAGCGTGATGCCCGAGGTTGTGGTGAAAGACGAGCTAAAAAGTGGCCGGTTGCAAAAATACCTGGCATTGCCGCAGGTGTATGAAAATTTCTACATCATCACCACCCAACGTGAGCTACTGCATCCGCAGCTTGCTGTGTTATTGCAGGCATTTACGCAAACAACATAAACAGACGCACTGCTCCGACTGGTCAGTGGCAGAAGTCCAGGTTAGCCTGTAGCCACTAATAAGAGGAGTACTGCATGACCATACAGCGTATTTTACCCGCCAGCCGCTATTCTGAGGCAGTAATTGTTAACGGCTTAATTTTTTGTGCCGGCATGGTGCCGGATACGGCCAACAGCAATGCCACCAGCCAAACTGAAGATGTGCTGGCACAAATTGATGCCTTATTGGCGCAGTGCGGCAGTGATAAAACCAAGCTGGTTGATGCCACCATTTATCTGGCTGATATGGCCGATTATGCCGCGATGAACTTAGCCTGGGATAACTGGGTAGCACCCGGCCATGCCCCGGTCCGCGCCACGGTTGAAGCTAAGCTAGCCGACCCGCAGTGGAAAGTTGAAATCAAGATTATCGCCGCACAGTAAGTGTACCTTTGGCCTGCTGTGATGCAGGCTAAATGGTGAAATTGGCGATTTTTTCGTGCTATTTGCTATCTCACGATAAAGCACAAACCACAACAGATTGAATTTAAACAACTATTTAATGGCATCAATACTGCTATACGTTATTAAACAATGAATTAAACAATAACTTATGCTGTAAAGCGTATAACGATGGCAGGAACAACATGCTAATACCCGGATTCAAGCAAACGTTACAACACACCGGTTTATATGCCGGCTTTGAACTACGCCGCCTGTGGCTGACCCGCCGCGGCTTGATGACTTTAACCGCCACCGCCGTGATTTGGTTTTTTCTGTTGCGCTACGCCATCGCACCGGCAAGCAATTTAGTTGCTTCTGATGGTTTTCAGCAGCTGTTTCGCGATATGTTCGGCAGCGCCGGTTTAAGCCAGCTTTTTGCCTGGCCGGCAGCAGAACTGGCCATTTACTGGGTGCTGAGTTTACTGCTGTTGCCAACCTTTTGTCTGTTTTTTACTGCTAATCAGCTGTGCAGCGATCTTGAGCGCGGCACGTTGCGTTATCTTGCCCTGCGCAGCAGCCGGCTGAGCATAGTGCTGGGCCGTTTTGCCGGCCAGATGTTGGTACAGGGCTGCTTAATTTTGCTGTCATTGGCTGCCACCTTGTCGCTGGCGGCCTGGCGTGAAGGTGGCTTAACACTGCCGATGCTGCATGCGGCCGCGGTTATCAGCGTTAACCTGCTGCTGGTGCTGACCCCTTTTACCGCACTGATGAGCGGCTTTTCTGCTCTGGTACGCTCTTCGCGGTTGGCAGTCAGCCTGGCCATTGTTAGCCTCGGCTTGCTGTTTGCGCTGCTAAGCTGGTTTATTTTCTACTTTCCCGACTTCCTGTTTTTACTCGGTTATCTGCCGGGCACCCAGGTGTTGCAGTTGCTGCCGCTACACGGTTGGCAAACACTGCAGCATGCGCTGTTACCACTGCTGCAAACCCTGATACTGCTGAGTGTTGCTGTGCTGTTATTAAAAAGGAAGGCCTTATGAGTACGATTATCCAATGCAGGGATCTGTGCAAACGCTTTGGCAGTAAAACCGTGCTAAAACAGCTTAGCTTTGAGCTGGCTTCCGGCGATGTGGCGGCGTTAATCGGCCCGAACGGCGCCGGCAAAACCACCCTTTTCAGTATTTTGTGCGGTTATTCTTTGCCCGACAGCGGCAGTGTCAGCCTGTTTGGCCATAAGCCGGGTAGTAGCGCCTTGTTCGGTAAAGTTGCCGCGCTGCCGCAAGATGCGCAGTTTGACCCTGCGTTTAGTATTGCTGAACAACTGAACTTTTACGGCCGCTTGCAGGGCCTGAGCCCAAAAGCGGCACAACAGGAAACGCGACGCGTACTGGCGTTAGTTGATTTAGCTGACCAGGCGCAACAAAAAGCGGCGGCACTAAGCCACGGTATGCGTAAAAGAGCCGCTATTGCCCAGGCGTTTATCGGCGCACCGCAGCTTATTCTGCTGGATGAACCTACCGCCGGGCTGGACCCGGTTAATGCCTTGCAAATCCGGCAGCTTATTAACCGCTTAAGTGACGGGGTAAGTTTTATGATCAGCTCGCATAATATTTTTGAACTGGAGCAGCTGTGTAATAAAGTACTGTATTTAGAGCAGGGACAGCTGAAACAACAGACCACAGCAGCGGACGATAACACGGCGCAGTACCTGACCTTAGTGCTGGAGCAGGATAACAGCGCAGAGGTAACTACGGCACTTAGCCAGCTGCCGGGCTTGATAAGCCTGCGCGCCGAACAGAAAAAACAGCTGGTGTTATGTTACAACCCACAGCTAAACAACGACTTTGACCTGGCAGTATTACAATGTCTTGCTGCTAAAGGCTGGCGTTACCGTAACCTTGTAAAAGGCCAAACGCTGGAGCAAAAACTGTTTAGCACCAATTAACGCCGGCGATTAAAAACCACACTGCTGCTGCAGCGCTTGCAGATCTTCATCTGTCAGCCGGCGCTGCGTAGCATTTAACTGGTGGTGCATCACCGATGTCTCGCCGCTTGTATGGCCCACTCCCAGCGCATGGCCAAATTCATGCGCCATAGTTAGCTGTAAATCGGCGAGGGTTTTATAGGCATAAATGGTCATACTGCGCTGGCGGCCTTTAATTTCCATAACACCCACTTCAGCTGTTGTCGCACTGCGGGCTTGTAACGGCAACAACGCATTGCGATCAGCTACGGTTTCATTTAAATAACGCTGTTCACGCTGCAGCCGCTGTTGCTCAGCATTCAGAGCTGTAGCCTGCTGTTGTAGCTGCTGTTGTTGCGCATTCAGTTGCTGTTGCTCTTGCTGTAAGGCGCTGCGGTTAGCCGCATTCACCTGCTGTGCCTTACGCTCAAAGGCAGCTACTGCCGCCGCAAACTGCCGGTTTTGCTGATCAAACTGCTGCTGTTGCTGTTTCAGCCGCTCACTTTGCTGTATCAGGCTGGCACCGCGCTGGTCTATATTACTGTCGTAGCGGGCGATATTACGCTGCAGTAAAGCTTGTTGCAGTAATTGCTGCTGGCGCTCGTCATAGGCAAAGTTAATCGGTAAACCATCCAGGCTGTCATAACGAAACAGCTCGCGGCCAAGTGCTGTGTTCCATTGTGCCGCCGCCGCATGCGCTGCTTGTTCGGCCTGTTCAAGGGTTAAATCAAACGCCGGGTCCAGCCGGCCAATGCGCCAGGTCACCGGTGCCTCACACAAATACTGCTGCAGCGATTTATCGGCATAGTCTTGTAACAGCTTTGGCAGCACAGTGTCCTGGCGCGACATAGCGGCAAATAACTGGTAGCAGGCATATAACAAAGCGCTGTAAAACAGCGCACGCAAAACAAACTTCATTTCAGCTCCCGGCCGGTGGCGAAAAACCCTGTTACAAAGCAAGTACATATTCGATTGACCGCTTTGTATGCCTTACGTTAATGTGCAGCATAACAATTGTTACGGAGCAAATTAAGTGGATATTGCGACCATCTGGATAATCATTGGCGTAGTGCTGATCCTATCTGAGCTGCTGGCTACCAGTATTGTGGCGGTGTTTCTCGGTATCGCCGCCATTATTGTCGGGTTATTGCTGCACTTTGGTGTAATTGAAAGTTACAGCATGCAGTATTTGCTGTTTGGCGTACTGTCACTGGTATTACTGTTCAGCGCCCGTGGTCGTTTTAAGCGCTGGTTTGTCGGGTATACCGCCGACAGCAACGAACAACCTTCTGGCTTTGCCGAAGATATTGGCTGTCGCGTTACGGTACACAACGATTTTGTTCAGGGCGCCGGCCGCGTAGTGCTAAACGGTGTACAGTGGGACGCCGAATCCGCTGACGCTTTAAAAGCCGGTGATGTCGCCTTTGTCGTGGCCAATCACGGTATTAAGCTGGTGGTGTCTGCCGCCAAACCAAACTGATTTTTTATAACACTTACCATCTGTTTAAGGAGTAACTCTGATGGAAACCATCGATATCAACACTATTTTAATGGCCGGTTTTGCCATCGCCGTTGTCATTACTATTGTAAAAACCGCACGCGTGGTACCGCAAAAAAGTAACTTTGTAATCGAGCGCCTCGGTAAATACTCACGCACGCTGGACTCCGGCTTTCATATCCTGATCCCTTTTATCGACAAAGTGGCCTATGTACATAGTTTGAAAGAAGAAGTGATCGACGTGCAGCGCCAAACCTGTGTTACCCGCGACAACATTCAGGTGGGTATCGACGGTATTTTATACCTGCAGGTAATTGACCCGCACAAAGCCAGTTACGGTATCAATGACTACCGCTATGCCTCAGCTCAGCTGGCGCAAACCACTATGCGTTCAGTTATCGGCCAAACCGATCTGGATAAAACCTTTGAAGAGCGCGCCAAAATTAACGAAGAAGTGGTAAAAGCGCTGGACGAAGCTGCTGCACCCTGGGGTGTAAAGGTGTTGCGCTATGAAATTGCCGACATCGAGCTGCCCATCAGTATTAAAGATGCGTTAGAGCAACAAATGCGCGCCGAGCGTGAACGCCGCGCCGCTATTGCCAAGTCTGAAGGTGAGCGCCAGGCGATGATTAACGTGTCAGAGGGCCAGAAGCAGGAGGTCATTAACCTGTCTGAAGGTGACAAGATGCGCCAGATTAACGAGGCCGAAGGCCGCGCCCGCGAAATCGAGCTTATCGCTATCGCCACTGCCGAAGGTATCCGCCAAATTGCTGAAGCCATTAACATGCCGGGCGGTTCAGAAGCCGTAAGCCTGCGCGTAGCCGAGCAATACGTAAAAGAGTTCGGCAATCTGGCCAAGGTTAACAACACCATGATAGTACCGGCCGAACTGGCCAATATCGGCGGTGCCGTAGCCGGTTTAACAGAAATCTTAAAAATCGCCCAGCCGAAAAAATAACGCTAACGTACTGTACAAGCTAAAAGGAACATAACATGGCAACACAACAAGCGTTTAACGAAGCACTGCTAAAACTGGCCACATTGATGTACCGCATCGATGGTAAAATTCGGCTGAACGAGCAGGAGCTGGTAGATCTGATTGTCGATGATTTGAACTGGGAAGGTGCTAACAGCATTAGCGCAGTGCAAAGCCAGGCCATTGCCGAAGTGCGCGACGCTATTCGCGCCGATAAAGCAGAAGCTTATTTAGGCGGGCTAAAAGACGCATTGATGGTTGATAAGAAAAAAGCGCTGGATACCGCACGGCAAATTATGCAAAGCGACGGCGAAGAAGCACAGAAAGAGCGCCGCCTGTACGACTACCTGCGCCAGCAAGTGCTGGTGTAGTTAGCTGCTGATTTAATAATAAAGCCAGCATTATGCTGGCTTTTGCGTTTATGAAATATCAAATATTGAATGTAAAACCTGTACCTGGAAGCTAAAAATTAGCGTGCTGAGTTTATTCAGATGTAACTTATCGCAGTTTAGAAATAATGCGATATCTACTACCAACAATTTTATTCATTGATATTTTGTTCAGTATCATAGCGCATCAGATCGCCCGGCTGACAATCAAGGTGCTTGCAAATTGCTTCTAAGGTGGTGAAGCGAATTGCTTTTGCCCGCCCGGATTTCAGCACCGATAAGTTTTGAGGCGTAATACCGATAGCATCGGCAAGATCGTTCGATTTCATTTTCCGTTTAGCGAGCATGACATCCAGATCGATAATAATAGCCATTAAATCACCAGCTCTTGCTCTTGTTGCAATTGGTATGCTTGCTTCATTACCCATGCGATGACATATATTACTAACCCTGAAAGTAATCCAATAATATCGGTATCACGAACTGAAACAATTCTGACCAGGCCGCTGTCGGTTGCATAATTCAGCAGAGTAAAAAGTAGAGCAGGGTAGATTGCCGTTACGACAAACTGAATAAGTAAAACGGCGCCAAGCCAGCTAAAACAATTAATGTTTTTAGGGCTGAAAAATAGCCCCTGCCGATATAGCATAAACAGGCGGATTAAAATGACGTTGATCAGCAAAAAAGGCAATAATTGTAGTAAACCCAACCAAATAACTGCACTAAAGTTTTTTGTAGTCAACTGCTGTGCTGCTTCTTGCCACGAACCGCCTACCTCAAGGCCTACCCACATGCGCGTACCATTTTCCTGGCTAAAATTCAGCAGCGCTGTATCGGATACGACTATTACGACGGTTGTAGTAAGCATGATACCCAGGCTGAGCAATAGCAGAGCTAAAATGATATTGCTCATCCAAATTATTTTTTTCATTGCTACAGTTTTTCTGGCATAAGTTGAGTTAATAATACCTGATAATGTTGTTTAAGTTCAGTCCCCTCCAGCGCATTACCATGATGTTTACCTTGAGCAATGTATAGTTGCTTGTGCTTGGATGCAGCATTTTGATACAGCGATTCAGCCATTGATTTTGGTGTCTGGGTGTCTTTATCACCGGTAATAATGAGTAAAGGAGAGGTGTATTTTTGTAAAATCTTTAGGTTATCAATACTTGTTAACTCATCGGAATAATTTACCTTAACGAACGGCTTTGCATACCAGGGGATTTGTGTTGCGATCATCTGTTGCACATTAGTTACACTGCCTTCCAGTACCAAAGCATCTACCGGGCGCTGACTGGCAACATAGCTTGCTACCATGCTACCTAAAGAGTGACCGTGCAAAATAACAGGCTTGTTACTGATGCTTGATTGCTGTTTAGCAAAATCAAAAATAGTTAATGCATCTTGTTTTAAGTTGGCAATAGTCAGTGTGCCCCCACTTTGCCCATAGCCACGATGATCAACCATTAATATATTAGTTTGCAAAGGTAGAAGTATCGCTGCCGGCTCGCCAGCGGCGATACTCAGTCTGAACTGATTTCCACCGAAATATAAAACGGTAGCTTTTGCGTTAGCAACGGTAACGAAAGTACCGCGAAGCATTGTGCCATCTGAAGTAGTAATAGTAACGGGCTCGATTTGGGCTGTGCTGTCGATCTCTTTGAGTTTAAGGACATCGATACTTTTATCTGGCTTAATAAAGTGTGATTCGTTGATATTTATCGAGGTGCATGCTGCTTGGCTTAGCATTAGCATCATTACAAGCAGGGGGTTGAGTAATTGTTTCATCATAGATCCATTTAAGTAAAAAACTAAAATGCCAGCTAAATTACCCAAAAGCAATCAAAAATTATCGTTAATCGATAATTTTTGATTGCGGAAGTCGATAGGTAGCCCAATTAAACAGGATCAGCAGCACTAATTTCTAGCAGCCAGATAGAGCTTGAATACTTGCCGCTATCGCTGCAGCGCTATCTTTGCCATAACCGCCACCGCCTAAAAATACGGTGGGAATTTGCAGCGCTTTTAAGCGCTGATACACCAGCTGATGGCTTTGTGCTACGTCGGCCACGCTAAGTGCTAAACCACCCAGTGGATCTGTGGCTAAAACATCTGTACCGGCGACAACAAAGGCCAGCTTATAGCCGCTGCTTAGCTGCTCTAATGCCGCTCTAAGTTTATTCAAATACAAATCACCGCCAGTGCCGGATGGCAGTGGTACAGCGATATCTACTCTGCGCCGGCTTACTGCGTCGTTGGGATAAATATCGGCGTTGTATACATCCAACAAAGTGACATTTTTATTTTCGTGAAAGGTACGGGCGTTGCCGTTGCCGTGGTGGGCGTCGATATCGATAATCAGTATTTTGTCATCTGCGGTTAACTCGCCGCTGGCGATAAGTTGCTGATAGCTAATGCCAATATCGTTGTAAATACAAAAACCTTCCATACTGTGCTGATCCGCATGGTGGTAGCCACCAGCCAAATTCCACGCATCTTGACCACTCAACGCTGTCTGGCTCGCAGCAAGAGTGCCTGCAACTCCCCAGCGCATGGGCTGTAGTATGCGTTTATCTAACCATGCATAGGGTAGCAGTGGAATATATGGCGCTTCCAGTGCTTCAAGCACCGGGCGTTTATGTAACACCAGTCTGCGCGTCAACGCACTAAAGAAAGTATTTACTGCCGCTTCAGGAATGCACTGAGCTGGTTCGACGATATCTACCAGCTTTTCGTGCCGAAGTTGTGCCACGACCTTGCCAAATTTCATGCCATCAAACGGGTGTATGAACTTAAGTATGCCAATGTCGATATTGTAATTGTCGTGGTAGAAAACTTTCATGAATTCCTTAGCTCGTTTGCGTAACGCATTACATTTGCCGGCGTCCATACCCCATAACCCAGTACCCTGCCTACTTTGGCATATTCACCGGCATGAGGCATAAAGGACGGACTTTTACTTGCTCCTGCCAGTAATACGCTAACTACGATGTGAGAGCAATTATTACGTGCAATTTGATATCGCGGCACCTTTACTCTAAGTTTTTCAACGTGATCGAGCATTTTTTCTTCATCGAGTCCATTTAGCTCTATAGTAATCGGGGCTCTTCCGCCCTCGTTTTCTATATCGTTAAGGATGCTCTTCATGTAGGTTCCCGGATGACTACGTTTTATTTTCAGATCCTTTTTTGTCGCGTCACCATCAGGCCAGAAACTGATATAGTCATCCCCAATCGTCAAGGCGGTGTGGCCTACGTACGGCCCATGTTTTAACCAAATATGTACCTTTACCATAGCTTATCCCTCTGCATTGAAAGCTATGATAATAGTGATCTAAAGCCACAAAATAAACATATTGTTAATTTTTAATTTTCCATTTAACAATTAAATACCAACAAAAATAAGACGCCAGCGATACAAGAGCTTTTGGCAATAGCCGTATGCTTTGGGGGAAATGGTGCAACATCAGCCTGATATTGCACTTTAGGCTTATTGCTGATCAGATGACGGCAGCTGTTTAGCATCAAACTGCTGGGTTTTCTCTGCCAGTAATGCTGTTAACTGCTGCTCCAGCTTTTCTACTTTCTCGCGGGTGCGCAGCAGCACCTGGCGCTGCACGTCAAATTCTTCGCGGCTGACAAAATCCAAATCGGCCAATTTATGCTGCAACACCTGCTTTACTTTGGCTTCAACATCGTCGGCAAACTGGCGAACTTGCGGCGGAATGGCGTTGCCGATTTGTTTGGCGATATCTTCAATTTTTTTCGGGTCTATCATGATGCTCTCCTGTGTCGCAGCAATAGCTTACGACGTTTTGCAAAACCAATGTGGTTATTCTACAGACCAAAAGCACAATGGCGAATGCTATTTGTCGGCAAATTTCGTTACAATGCCTGCCTAAGTGTAAGGGTGAGTCAATGAAGTTAAATCCGCAACAAAATGCTGCTGTTAAATTTATCTCCGGGCCCTGCCTGGTGCTGGCCGGTGCCGGCAGCGGTAAAACCCGGGTGATTATCAACAAAATTGCCTATTTAATTCAGCAATGCGACATGCCGGCACGGCATATCGCGGCGGTAACCTTTACCAATAAAGCAGCGCGCGAAATGCGCGAGCGGATTAACCACGAACTGCCGAAAACCGCCACCCGTGGCCTGACTATCTCTACTTTTCATACCCTCGGGCTGGAGATCCTGAAAAAGGAATACCGCCAAATTGGCTTTAAAGCCAACTTTACCCTGTTTGATGATCAGGACAGCATGGCGCTGTTAAAAGAACTGAGCGAAAACGATATTCAGGGCGATAAAGACTTACTGCGCGCGCTGCAGAGCCGTATCAGCAGTTGGAAAAATGAATTAACGCTGCCGGCCAAAGCAATTAGCGAGGCGCAGGATGCGCAAAGCATCAGCTTTGCTAATTATTATCAGCATTACACCCAACAGCTTACCGCCTACAACGCACTGGATTTTGACGACCTTATTTTAATGCCTACTTTGCTGTTTCAGCACAACGCAGAGGTACGGCAAAAGTGGCAGCAGAAAATTCAGTACCTGCTGGTGGATGAGTATCAGGATACCAACACCAGCCAATACCAGTTGGTTAAATGGCTGGTGGGTGAGCGTCAGCGTTTTACCGTAGTGGGCGATGATGACCAGTCTATTTACTCCTGGCGCGGGGCAAGGCCGCAAAACCTGGCACTGTTAAAAACTGACTTTCCGTCATTAAATGTGATTAAGCTGGAGCAAAACTACCGCTCGGCCGAGCGCATTTTAAAGGCCGCCAATATATTAATTGCCAATAACCCGCACGAGTTCGATAAGCAGCTGTTCAGTGAAAACGGTTACGGTGTGCCGTTAAAAGTGTTGCCCTGTAAGCACGAAGAAGACGAAGCGGAAAAAGTGGTGGCCGAGATCATCTCGCACCGCTTTATTAACCGCAGCCAATACCGCGACTATGCCTTGTTGTACCGCGGTAACCATCAATCGCGCTTATTTGAAAAGGCGCTGATGACCAACCGCATACCCTACAAAATATCCGGCGGTACCTCGTTTTTTTCCCGCAGTGAAATTAAAGATGTGATGGCGTACTTGCGTTTGATAGTAAACCAGGACGACGATAACGCTTTGCTTCGGATTATTAACGTGCCGCGGCGTGAAATTGGTGCGGCAACCTTACAACAGGTGGGCAACCTGGCCAATGAAAAACACATCAGCTTGTTTGAGGCTTGTTGCGACAGTGAGCTGTCGATGCATTTATCGGCCCGCGCCCACAATGCGGTAAAACAGTTTGCCCAGTGGATAAGTAACATAGCCGATAACGTACAACGCGCCGACCCGGCTGAAGCGATACGCGATTTAATTCGCCAGAGCCATTATGAAGCCTGGTTATTTGAAACCAGCACCAGCCCGAAAGCCGCCGAAATGGCGCTGAAAAACGTTAACGAGCTATATCGCTGGATCAGCGAAATGCTGCAAGGCAAAGATGACGACGAACCGATGACCTTGCCCGAAGTCGTCACCCGCTTAACACTGCGCGATATGATGGAACGCCAGGAGCAGGACGACAATGCCGATCAGGTGCAACTACTTACTCTGCACGCCTCCAAAGGGCTGGAATTCCCCTATGTATTTATGGTAGGCATGGAAGAGGGTATTTTGCCGCATCAGGTCAGCATAGATGAGGATAACGTTGAGGAAGAGCGCCGGCTGGCCTATGTCGGTATTACCCGTGCCCAACGCGAACTGATTTTTACCTATGCCAAAGAACGGCGCCAATTTGGCGAAGTGATACGGCCGGAGCCCAGCCGGTTTTTGTACGAATTGCCGCAGGATGATTTAGAATGGCAAAGCACAGTACCGGTGAAAACAGCCGAGCAGCGTCAGCAAACCGGCCAGGCGCATATAGACCGCTTACGCCAGCTGCTGAAAAACAACTGACGGTGTGTTGACCAGCTCTTGTGCCGACAACAAGCCGGCTACATACTTACCCTGCATAAAACAACAGCCTTCTGCCAGCAGCAGGTTAAGTAAATCGGCGTTGTCCACACCGTCGGCCAGTAAACGGAATTTATAACTTAACGCCAGCGACTGCAGCATTTGCAGTAGTTGGCGTTTTTGTTCATTGCGCGGTAACTGCCGGCAAAAAGCAGCGTCCAGTTTAACAAAGTCGAACAACTGCTGTAGTAGCAAGCCCACAGGCGCGGCATCAGCGGCAAAGTTATGCAATGCCAGCCGCACCCCGGTTTGCTTCAACTGCTGCAACGATGCCTGTGCAGTCGAGGTCGTTTGTAACACTTCGCGCTCGGTAAACGCCAGGCACAAGCGATGTTTATGCTGCACTGTGGCTATTTGCCGCTTTAATGCCTCAAACAGTTCAGCTTGCTGCACGTGCTGCATGCTCAGACGCACGGTTAACAAACCGGTGTCGTCACTACTTATTGCTAATTGCCGGCAGGCCTGGTGTAGCATTAACTGCTCAATTTGTGGCATTAAGCCGGCGTCGGTGGCGTATTTGTTAAAATCGTACTGGGTACCCAGTTGCGGATGCTGCCATTGCGTATGCACCTCATAGCCCATCAGGCTGCGAGCCCGGCCACATAACACCGGTTCATATACCGCGGTAAACTGTTGCTGCTCTAATGCCTGCTGCATTACCTGCTCCATCGTCAGGGCCTGCAGCATTTGTTCGCGCATGGTTTCGTTAAAAATAACAAAGCGGTTGCGCCCCATCGATTTTGCCTGATACATAGCCGCATCAGCATCGCGCAATAAGGCTTCAGCTTTACTGTGATCACTGTCGAAATAAGCAATGCCGATGCTGGCACCGGAATGCACTTGCTGCCCCTGCAGTAAAAATGGCTGCCGTACCTTATCGATAATCCGCTCGGCCACGTCTTCAGCATCAGTGTCATGCAACAGGCTGGTCAGCAACACGACAAACTCGTCACCGCCAAGACGGGCAACTAAATCATGCTCGCGCACAGTGCTTTGCAGACGTTTGCTAACTTCAATTAAAAACGCATCACCAACATGATGGCCCAAACTGTCGTTAATCAGCTTAAAGCGGTCTAAGTCGATAAACAATAACGCCATACTCAGCTGCGGTTGGCGTTTACTCAGGGCAAATTGTTGTTTTAGTTGTTGCAGAAACATTTGCCGGTTAGCCAACCCGGTCAGTGCGTCATGATTGGCTTCATAAAACAGTTTTTGCTCGGCTTTTTTACGCTCCTCTACCTGCAAGCGTAAAAACAGGTTGGTTTGGCGCAGCTCGCGGGTGCTTTCGAATACCTTGCGCTCTAACTCTTCCTGATGCCGTTTTTGTTGCTCTGTGCCCAATTTACGTTGAATAGCCACCGCGATATGCTGCGACACAAAACGTAAAATGTTCAGCTCGACCTCACCATAGCTGTAACTTTGCTCATAAGACTGCAGCGCGATAACACCAATAACCTGCTGATCGATCAATAACGGCGCGCCAAGCCAACTGGTAGAATGCAGGGCCGGTCGCATGGGGTCAGCCATACCGCGTCTGATTTCGCCGGCTTCAACCAATTGTTGCGCACTGGCACTGTTAATTAAGCGCGCATCCGCACAGCGAATCACATATTCAGTAAAGCCACGGCTTATCGGACGCTCGCGCGCCGGCGGCGAATATTGATCCAGATAAAACGGGAAGGTTAGTTTGGTTCTGTCCTGATCCAGCAAGGCGATGTAACAGTTTTCTGCCGGCATCAGCTCCGACAACACCACATGGACCGCTTTATAAAAACTGTTCATATCACGGCTACTGGCCGTTAACTCTGAGATCCGGTACAACGCCGCCTGCAATTGCTCGGCATTCGTGCGCTCTTTAATTTCTTTTTGCAGCGACTGATTGATCTTTTGTAACTGCTGCGTACGCTGGCGCACTGTGTCTTCCAGCAGTTCGCGGCTTTTCACCCGGTCCAGTGCGCTGATAGTGTGGCCACCTATGCTGCTGAACAACGCAAGGTCACTGTCGGTATATAGCTGTTTGGCATTATACGACTGAATGGCCATTACACCGATAACCTGAGTACCGCGGCACAGCGGAATACCTAACCAGTGGTCGCTGGCTGAACCTTGTTGCTGAATATGGCCTTGCAAAACCAGTTGGCTGAATTGTTCACGATCACATAACAACGCTTGCCCGGTGCGCGCAACGTAGCCGGTTAACCCCGACGAGAATGCGCCGGATGGCACTTGTGCAATAAGTTGCTGGTCTTTTTCATCAGAAAAATACTGCGGCGAATAATGCTCACTGTCACTGTCGTAAAACACCACATAGAAATTTTCAGCGTGCAGCAGTTCAGATACCATTTTATGGATAGCCGGATAAAAGTCCCGCATATCACTAATAGTACTGGCTAATTCTGACAGCTTTAACAGAGCACCCTGGGTGATGTACGCCTGTTTATAACGTTTTGTCAGTAACGTTAAGCGGCGTATTTTATTTTCAGCCAGTTGCAAACGTTTGTTCAGTTGTGTTGCTTCCTTCAACCCTGACTCTTGTGATTTTTTGTCGACCATACCAGAACGACTTATTATTTAATTGCGCCCATTATGCACAAAATTTAACCACATGGAAGAGCCTACACGGCATTAGCAGCCTCTGTGCTTAGGCAAAATTATTTTATTCAGGTACAAAAAAGCCTAAGGCTGCAATAACGCAGCCTTAGGCGCGATAGAAATAATAAAACAGTTACACGCCGTCAGTCATAAATTTAATGGCAGCGGCAATTTCATCATCAGAGCAATCGGCACAAGTACCACGGGCCGGCATATTGCGGATCCCCTCAATAGCATGCTTAAGCAGGGTATCGAAGCCCTGCTCCATCCGTGCTTTCCATGCTACATCACCCTTTTTCGGTGCATCCAGTGCGCCGGTGCCATGACAGGCAAAACAGGCTGTCTGATATACTTTTTCGCCACTGCGCGGGCCGGAAGCCGCTTCTGAAGCCACCACTGCACCAGCAACATACACCTGACCAACCGGAGCCAGACGTTTAGCTAACGCTTCCTTATCTGCTTCTGCACTGGCTTGAATGCCAAAAGTTGTTAACAGCAAGGCGAAAGCGATAGTTATTTTTTTCATCTTCTGGGTTCCTGTCGTAAAGTCCGCACAAAGTTTGCGCCATTATAGCCTCCAAGCTGTGGTAAGGGGAAGCCCCGTGCCACAGCAAGTATTTCGTCGCTGTAGCAGGTATGGTTACTACATATACTTTTCGCTTAGGTTGGCGGTTTTTTTTAAAGCAAAATTATTTAACGGTTTCGCTTTGAATCTGGCGGCAATATGATAGTCTATTTGACCGGTGTGTTAGGGCAACCTGTGTGTTAACTACCGGCAGGAAAGCGCTACTAAACGTTTTCCACAAAACAAAAGTATAAGAATAATAATATGGGCACTGTAGTACACCCCTATTTTTTAAACTAAAAACAATGACTTAAGCATTATAATAACCGACTCTTCGTTCGAACAGCCGGCATTTCCGCTTGGGTTTTGCACAAAGTTATCCACAGGTTTGCCCAAACGCGCCGCTGCGCTGTTACTGGCAGCCAGCCTGGCTCTGTGGCATGCTATAGCTTTATTTCTGCAGGACAAACATTCATGGTTACCATCTGTGGCACGCCGCTGATCCTGGTCGACGGATCCTCCTATTTATTCCGCGCTTATCATTCGCCACCGCACTTAACTAACTCCCGCGGTGAAGCTACCGGCGCCATCTATGGTGTGGTGAACATGTTGAAAAGCTTGCTACGCCAATATCAGCCAACACAGATGGCAGTAGTGTTCGATGCTAAAGGGCCGACCTTTCGCAATGAAATGTACAGTGAATACAAAGCCCACCGCCCGCCAATGCCGGATGATCTGCGCAGCCAAATTGAACCGCTGCACCGCATTATTGAAGCCATGGGCCTGCCGTTGTTATGTGTTAGTGGTGTAGAAGCCGACGATGTGATTGGCACACTGTCACGCCAGGCCAGCCGTGAAGGCCGGCATACGCTGATTTCAACCGGCGACAAAGATATGGCTCAGTTGGTAGACGAGCATGTTACGTTAATCAATACCATGACCAACACCCTGCTTGACCCGCAAGGCGTAACAGAAAAATTTGGCGTTGGTCCGGAGCTGATTATCGATTATCTGGCACTGATGGGTGACAAAGTCGACAACATCCCAGGCTTACCCGGCGTAGGCGAGAAAACTGCCGCCGCATTATTGCAGGGTTTAGGTTCTATTGAGCAGATATATCAGCAATTGGACAAGGTGCCGGCACTGAGCTTTCGTGGTGCCAAAACCATGGTTGCCAAGCTGGAGGAGTTTCATGAGCAGTTAAAATTGTCCTATCAGTTGGCTACCATCAAAACCGATGTCGAGCTACCGTATCAATTGGCCGATCTGGCCATTAAAGCAGCGGATAATACCCGGCTGGCAGAGCTGTACACCGAATGCGAATTCCGCCGCTGGTTAGCCGAAGTGTTGGACACGGCACCAGCGACAAAAAAACCGCAAGCCACATCGGCACAAGCTGATATGTTTGCTGCCACTGACGAAACCGACAGCGTAACAGCCACAAGCGCCGCGACCGGCAACTACTTTACCGTGCTGGACGAAGCCGGCTTTAATGCCATGCTGGCGCAACTGCAAGACTGTGAACTGACGGCATTTGATACAGAAACCACCAGCCTGGATTATATGCAGGCCGGGTTGGTCGGTTTATCTGTCGCCACTGCCGCCGGCTGCGCCTGGTATGTACCGGTAGCACACGATTATGTCGGCGCGCCGGAACAATTGAAGCGCGATTGGGTACTGGCGCAACTAAAACCCTGGCTGGAAGATGACAGCAAAGCCAAAGTCGGACAGAACCTGAAATACGACCAAAGTGTGCTGGCGCGCTATGGCATAGCATTAAAAGGTGTGCGTTTTGACACCATGCTGGAGTCTTATGTGCTGAACTCAGTGGCATCGCGCCATGATATGGATAGCCTTGCGCTGAAATATCTGGGGCAGAAAACCATCAGCTTTGAAGATATTGCCGGCAAAGGCGCGAAGCAACTGACTTTTAACCAGATAGAGCTGGAGAAAGCCGCGCAATACGCCGCCGAAGATGCCGATATCACGCTGCAGTTGCATCAGAAACTATGGCCGCAGCTGCAACAGCATAGCGGCTTGGTCAGTGTATTACGCGATATCGAAATGCCGCTGGTAGATATCCTGTCGCGCATCGAACGTTACGGCGTATTAATAGACAGTAGCTTGCTGGCAAAACAAAGCGAGCAATTAGCCAACCGTATTGCTGAGCTGGAGCAGCTCGCTTATGAGCAGGCCGGCAAGCCGTTTAATTTATCTTCGCCCAAGCAGTTGCAGGAAATTCTGTTTGAGCAAATGGGCCTGCCGGTACTGAAAAAAACGCCCACCGGCGCGCCGTCTACCGCTGAAGAAGTATTGGCAGAACTGGCATTAGAATATGAATTTCCCAAGCTGATCACAGAACACCGCGGTTTAAGCAAGCTTAAATCTACTTATACCGATAAGCTGCCGAAAATGCAGCATCCGCTAAGCGGCCGGGTGCATACCTCTTATCATCAGGCTGTGGCGGCTACCGGCCGTTTAAGTTCTACCGATCCTAACCTGCAGAATATCCCTATCCGTACCGAAGAAGGCCGTCGCATTCGCCGGGCTTTTATTGCACCGCCCGGCAAAAAAATTGTCGCCGTCGACTATTCACAAATTGAACTGCGCATTATGGCGCACTTGTCGCAAGATAAGGCCTTGCTGGATGCTTTTGCACACGGTCGCGATATTCACCGTGCTACTGCAGCAGAAGTGTTCGGCGTTAAATTGGATGAGGTTACATCAGATCAACGCCGCAGCGCCAAAGCCGTGAACTTTGGTCTGATTTACGGTATGTCGGCATTTGGCCTGGCGAAACAACTGGGGGTTAGCCGCAACGAAGCGCAGCAATATGTCGACCGCTATTTTGAACGTTTCCCCGGCGTACTGGACTATATGGAACGCACCCGTAAACAAGCTCACGAGCAAGGCTATGTCGAAACCTTGTTTGGCCGGCGTTTGTATTTGCCGGAAATTAATGCACAAAATATGATGCGCCGAAAAGGCGCAGAGCGTGCAGCCATTAACGCTCCAATGCAAGGCACTGCTGCTGATATCATTAAGAAAGCGATGATAGTGGTAGACAACTGGCTGCAACAGCAGGCTAACCCGGCCGCCAACATGATTATGCAGGTACACGATGAACTGGTGTTCGAAGTAGATGCCGACAAAGTTGACACGGTAAAACAACAACTGGTGGCGCTAATGGCCACCGCAGCTGAACTCGATGTTCCACTGTTGGCAGAAGCCGGTTCCGGCGATAACTGGGACGAAGCACATTAGCCGGGAACTTAATTCTGCTAACGCAGTCAGAGATTACAGTTAAGTTAGTCTCTCTCCTGTCACACTTTCATGCCCCGTTATTTAACGGGGCTTTTTTTATCTTAAAGCCTGGAGCGAAAGGTAATTAAATTACCAAAAAAAGTAATAAGCACAAATAAAAAGCACTTTTTGTAGTTTTATTACAGAAAAAACTTGCATTTCTGCGCTGGCAGATTAAAATTTCAACTGTAGGGTACAGAGGTAAGATGTTCTATCTTTCAGGCCAGCGTTGTTGCGCTACCGCCAATGAAAGTAGGCTTATTTAGCCGCCCCATTGCTTGCAATGGGGCGTTTTTTTTGCCTGAAAAACCAGCAGAATCAACAAATTTATCGGTAACAACGGTGAAAGCTACTATGTTGCCCGGCAACACAGCGGAAGCGAAACTGAAAATTTCTTAGATTTTTTAGAGCAAATACTTCAAACATTAAAAATTTGCTGTATAATGGCGTTGTCTTAGCGATAAGACACCCTGTTGATTTGAAATTATAGCTTCTCCCCGTTTGCTATGGCCGACACCCAAGGGTGTCGGTTTTTTTATGTCTGCTATTCAGCAGCAGCGACGTTTTCTGCGCCGTACCACAAGTCCAATACCTGCTCTAACTCTGGTAAACCAAGCTTGTTTAGTGAGCTGAAAGCATGCACGGTAATGTCCCCCATAAACGCCAGTGTCGCCTCACGTACTTCCAGCACCGTTTTCTTGCGGGCGCCGGAGGCCAACTTGTCGGCTTTAGTCAGTAAGATCAGCACAGACAGTTTGCTGTCAATTGCCCATTGAATAAGATCCTGATCTAAATCTTTTAACGGATGGCGAATATCCATCAGTACCACCAACCCTTTCAAACTGGCGCGTTTTGTAAGATACTCCGCCAGCGACTTTTGCCACTTTTCTTTTACTGCCAGCGGTACTTTGGCAAAACCATAGCCGGGTAAATCGATCAGCCGGCGCTGATCGTCCAAACTAAAAGTATTAATCAGCTGGGTACGACCCGGAGTTTTACTGGTGCGGGCTAAACTATTTTGCCGCGTCAGCGTATTTAACGCACTGGACTTACCGGCGTTAGACCGGCCGGCAAAGGCAACTTCAATGCCAGTATCTGCCGGTAATGCCCTGATATCAGGGGCACTGGTTAAAAATGTGGCGCGCTGATAATTAATTTTTGACTTGTACACTGCCTTCTCCGGCGAATAATTTGACGTCATTGTAGCGGATCTGAGAGATCGGCAGAAGCTTTTGCGCGCTGTATGGGATTTTACTTTGAGCAGTTTCGTGTAAAATAGGCATAAAAATTAGGGTTATTATACTTGGTTGCCAGTATGCTGGCGGTTTAATGCGGACAGAGACGGATAAAAAATGAAAAAAATTCTACTTCCACTGACGCTGTTACTCGGTCTAATCGGAACAGCCCAAGCGTTTGATGGCGATGCCGAAGCAGGTAAAGCGAAAGCTGCAGTATGTGCCGCCTGCCACAGTGCAGATGGTAACAGTGTAGTTGACATGTATCCCAAAATTGCCGGCCAACATGCACCTTACCTGTATAAGCAGCTGAGGAACTATAAACAAGGTATGGAAACAGGCGGCAAGCAAGGCCGTAACAACAGTATTATGTTTGGTATGGTGGCAGCCCTGTCAGACCAGGATATGAAAGATTTAGCCGCTTACTTTGCTTCACAAAAAATGAAAGCCGGTACTACGCCGGAAAATGTTATTGCCCGCGGCGAACAACTGTACCGTGGTGGTGATGCTGAACGTGGCATTGCAGCCTGCATTGCTTGTCATGGTCCGCGCGGTTCAGGCACCAGCCTGGGAGGTTTTCCGAAAATCTCTTTCCAGCATGCCAATTATCTGAAAACCACCTTGAAAGAATTCCGCAGCGGCCAACGCGCAAATGACCTGAATGGTATGATGCAGGATATCGCGAAAAAATTAACCGATGACGATATCGAAGTGTTGTCACAGTATCTGGGCGGGTTACATTAAGCCGGCTTATCACCGCGTTAATCGCAAAAAAACCGGCGTTAATCGCCGGTTTTTTTATGCGCTGCAGCGTTATTTGTGAGATATATCTCACATTTTCTGTGAGAAAAGAGCGGGCATTACAAATTTATTGAACTTTCCCCATACCATGTATTCTCCATAAGTGGCTGAAAATAATCTATAAAAATGCTTAGCAAAACTAAGAAACGTTTTTTTTTCACCAATGTCTTGCCATCTGAGCAGATAAGAGTAAATTGTTCAGCAGTTACACTTTGTAACGAATTAAAACAGGGACTAGCCGCAGGGAAGTAATAGTACCAGTACGCAAGTGCGCGGTGCCTTAGTTTTAGTCACATCAGGAAGATGTGCTGCGTGGTTTCACGCTCAGGGATGATTACGAAAGCATCAGGAAGATCGTAAAAAATAAAATCAGATAGCCAGGACGGCGCTATAACAAACGGAATAAGAACAAACAGGGCGTTGAAGCAACATCAGGAAGATGACAGCGAATGAGAGAAGTGTCCACTTGACACAAATATATCCGGGGCGATAAGACATCTTATCGCCCTTTTTCTTTTAGTTAGTTTAGCCTGTTATTATGCCCAATAACCATTGCCCGCTTTGCTATGCAAACAGTATTCTGCCTTTCCATCAAGACACGCGCCGCCATTATCTCCAGTGCCAGCAATGTCAGCTGGTGTTTGCCGATCGCAGCAGCTTGCTGTCTGACACCGAAGAGTTGGCGCAATATCAGCTGCACGAAAATAATCTGGACGACCCGGGTTACCGCCGATTTTTAAACCGGCTGGCGCAGCCGTTGTTATCCAGTTTACCGGCGACAGGTTTGTCGGGACTGGATTTTGGCTGCGGTCCCGGGCCCCTACTGGCTAAGATGCTGCGCGAAGCCGGCCAACATATGGCTGTATGGGATCCTTATTTTGCGGCCGATACAACGGTACTGCAACAACGCTACGACTTTATCAGCTGCAGTGAAGCTATAGAGCATTTTGTTAACCCGGCACACGAATGGGCACAGTGGCTAAAACTACTGAAACCAGGTGGCATTCTGGCGATTATGACCAAGCGTTATACCACTGCAGCTGCGTTTGCCGGTTGGCACTATAAATTGGACCCGACCCATGTCAGTTTTTTTTCAGTAAACACCTTTGCTTATTTGGCAGAGCGTGATGGTTTTACTCTGAATATTGCCGATAAAGATGTGGTAATACTGCAGCGCCGAAAGCATTAGTGTTTCGGCGTAAAACTGGTTAAAATGTGCGCCCTTTTTTACAGGTAACAAACATGACTCGTCAGAAAAAAACCCGCTCCGCCGGCCCGAATGGTTTACGCCATTTGTCAGCGGAAGATGCCCGCAAAACCCGCGAGCCCAAAGAGGAAACCAAGAAAAAGGGATCCGGCCTGAAGTCAGGTAACCGCAATAATGTAGCGGCAATAAAAACTGAGGCCGTAAAAGAGTCCGGTAAGAAAGACAAACGTATTGGCAGCAAAACGCCGGTTTCGTTAACGCCGCAGGCTGAAAAACCACAACAGCCGCCGGTATTACTGCAGCCCAAAGCCAGTTTGGCTAAAGCCAAAGCCGCTGAGTTAACACCGCAGCAGGAACTGGCACTGATAGAAAACGACAGCTATCTGCAACAGTTGCTGGAACGAGTTGAGCAAAACGAAATTTTAACCGGTAAAGATGCCAAGTATTTTAATGCCAAAACCGCAAGGCTGGAGCAACTAATGGATATGCTGGGGCTGGGCGTTGACACGGACGATGCTGAGATTGATCCGCTGGCGGCATTTGAGAGTAAAGACTGGCGTAAAGATTTATTAGGTGACGAGGACTAACATTGAACAGCACAACTGTAATGTTACTGGTGGTGGCCGTAATTGTGGTAGCAGCATTGGCATTTTATGCCGGTAGCTTATTATGGCAACTGCAGCAGCAAACTAAGTTGCAGCAACAGCAAAAAGCCGACAAAGAACAGTACTTACGCGACAGTATAGTACTGATTTGCAAGGCCATGCTGGAGCAACAATGTGAACTGTCGGAAGGAGCACTGCGGTTGTGGGTGTTGCTGGATCATCTGGTACCGGAGCATAAACCTGACCCGGTGCAAAGCTATCCCGGCCTGCACCAGATGTATCAGGTAGTTAAGGATATGCCGACACATAAAGCACGCAAACAGCAGGATAAAACGCTGACACAGCAACAAGACAATGTCAGGTTACAGGCAGAGCAAGACTTAAAAGACTTTATTCTTGCCGATGCAGCTGCTTTGTTAGCTCGCTTCCGGCCGGCATAACCGGCCGTTATAACGCCTTACTGCCGGTATATCTGGCCGGCTTTCATCACAAATCTCACCTCACCCATCCGGTTGATATCCTGCAGCGGATCGCCGGCTACTGCGATAATGTCGGCAATCTTACCCACTTTAATACTGCCCAGCTCGTTTTGGATGCCTAACAGCTTTGCCCCTTCAATGGTGGCGCTATGGATGGCCTCAAGTGCCGGCATACCGGCTTCTGTCATATAGACAAATTCACGCCAATTGTTGCCATGTTCAAATACGCCTGCATCGGTGCCAAAAGCTATTTTAACCCCAGCTTTATAAGCTTCAGCAAAAGTTTGCTGAATTCTGCCGCCGATAGTGGCCGCTTTTGGCCGCACCAACTCAGGGAAAAAACCGGCAATGGCTGATTTTTCCTCTGCCCATTTGCCGGCGCTGATGGTTGGCACAAAATAGGTGCCTTGCTTACGCATCATCGCCATGGTGGTTTTATCCATATAGGTGCCATGCTCAATCGAATCAACGCCGGCTTTTATTGCCCGTTCCATGCCTTCTTTACCATGCGCATGTACCGCTACTTTCATGCCGTAATCTTTAGCTGTGCTGACAATAGCGGCCAGCTCTTCATCGGTAAATTGTGGGTTGCTGCCACTTTTCGCCACGCTGAGCACACCGCCTGTTGCGGTAATTTTTATCAGGTCTGAACCTTCTTTATAACGTTGGCGTACCGCTTTGCGTGCATCATCAGCACCGTTAATTACGCCTTCTTTCGGCCCGGGATCTGCCATTAACGCAAACGCTATGCCGTTAGTCGGGTCGGCATGGCCACCGGTGGTGGCAATAGATTTGCCGGCAGCAAAAATACGCGGGCCTTTGACATACCCTTTGGCAATGGCTTTTTTCAGCGCCGTGCTGATTTGGTGGTTGTCACCGAGCTCACGCACTGTGGTAAAGCCGGCCAACAACGTTTTCTCCGCAAAGGTGGCTCCGCGCAAGGCATAATCGGCCTCATTCATAGTGAAGCCTTCGCTATACACTGTCGGGCTGAACTGAGTATAAAAATGCGTATGCATATCCATCAGACCAGGCATCACAGTATGGTTGCGTAAATCGATCAGGGTATCGGTTGCAACTGCCGGGCGGAAGCCGGCTTCCACTGCGGTAATTTTATCTTGTTCTATTACGATGGTTTGATTAGTCAGGACTTTGTTATCTTCTGCGGTAATCAACTTACCGGCGTGGATCAGGGTAGCAGCATGACCGGGTAAACCGGCCAGCAAGGAGCCAAGCAACAGCGCAACGGGCGTTTTTTTCATTTTATTTAAGCCTTTTGACATTGTGGGTAGTTAAACAGTGATAACAGAGCTGTGGTATACAACAAGCTGCTTGAGACAAAGTGCCGGTTTTTACCGACCATTCTTTGGTGCCGCCTGCTGGTTGCTACACTATGGCGAAGCTAAACGGATAACCGGCACTTTTCAGCTGATAGTGCTGCCGGCCATCGCACCATATAGCATTGGTTTGCTCAGCCAACTGATAATAGACATTCCGGCTTAGTTTCGCCTGTAAACCACGCCAAAGCTGTAAATAAGGCAACAACTGCTGCTGTGGATCTTGCTGCAGTAACAACGGGTAAGCAGGACTGACAACCAATTGTTGCTGTAAATTAGTACTAAGCACCAGGGCCTGGCCGGTATCGGTTGGCTGCCAGTGCCAGTCGGTAATTAACAGCGGCACATCAGCCACGCTAATGCGCACCTTTTCTACCGGCGTTTGCAGAAAATACTCCTGCTGCTGTCGCACCAGTACAGAGGCGAATAACTTTACCAATGCCGGCCGTTGGATCAGGCTGTCTTGATAATACCAGCGGCCTTCTGCGTCGATATGAATGGCAATGTCACCACAAAATTCCGGTTGCCAGCTCTCTACCGGCGGCATATCTGCTTGCTGCAATTGTTGCTGTAACGAAGCTAAATTAATCATGCAGGGGGTTCAAAGCTAAGATAAATGCTAACAGTTTAGCAAAAGTGAGTGCTGTAGTGGTATGCCATGTTGGCCGGCGGAATTAAAGTGGGGTGACTGATGGGGCTCGAACCCACGACAACCGGAATCACAATCCGGGGCTCTACCAACTGAGCTACAATCACCACAGAGAGGCGTATATTTTAGCGTTTTTTTCCGCTGCTACCAAGCTTTTTCCGGCATCAGAAGTTAACAATTTGTGCCATGCTCCGCGCCTGGCCAGCTGTTTTCTATGCTATTATTTGCGCTGTTTGCCAGATCCAGACCAAAAAAAGGACGACACTATGGAAGAAATTACTAAGTTATTTCAGGAAAACCACGAGGTACTTCTCGGTTACCTGCTGCAAATCGTCGCTGCCATCGTTATTTTTTATATTGGTCGCTTTATCGCCAAAGGCGTGCGGCGCTTTCTCGATAAGTCGCTGTTATCACGCGGCGTAGATAAGGCCGTGGTGTCTTTTGTTACAAGTATTGTGTATGTGGTTATTCTGATTGCGACTGCCTTAATGGCGTTGTCGCAAATTGGTGTGCAAACCACCTCGTTTATTGCCATCCTCGGTGCCGCTGGTTTGGCAATAGGTTTGGCATTACAGGGCTCTTTAGCCAATTTTGCCTCCGGTATTTTAATTATTCTGTTCCGGCCGTTTAAATCCGGCGATTTTATTGATGCCGGTGGTATTACCGGTACTGTGGATAAAATTGAAATATTCCAAACCATTATGAAAACACCGGATAACAAGCTGGTGATAGTACCCAATGCTCAGGTTACCGGCAGCGCTATTACCAATTATTCCGCTGAACCCATCCGTCGCGTTGATTTGTTAATCGGTATCAGTTACGACGCCGACTTACGTAAAGCGAAACAAATTCTTACTGATATTATTAAACAGGATGCCCGGGTATTGGCCGATCCTGCACCGGTTATCGCAGTAGCTGCCCTGGCAGATTCATCGGTAAACATCCATGTCCGGCCCTGGGTTAACTCTGCGGACTACTGGGGTGTGTACTGGGACACGCTGGAAAAAGTAAAACTGACTTTTGATGAACAGGGTATCGGCATTCCGTTTCCGCAAATGGATGTGCATATTAAGCAAGACAAGCAGGAGTAAACATGAAGTATTCTTTTTTGGCGGCTGCTCTGGCCGTCAGCGCCTTTAATGTCATGGCAGATGATAACAGTGACAAAGTATGGACCACCTCAGCCGAGCTGGGTGCCATTACCACATCAGGTAACACAGTGGGTACCTCTGTCACCGGTAAAATAGATGCCAAACAAGAGCTGCAGCAATGGAGCAACCAGTATGTTTTCAGCGCATTTTTTAAAGAAGATGAAAACGACGACGGCGTGACCGAACGGTCGGCAGAACGTTATCTGATTTCAGCAAAAGCGGCTTATAAACTGGATAATGAGTTTGATAAGTTATTTGTGTTTGGTTCTTACACCGATGACAAATTCGGCGCTTACCTCAAGTACACCACCTTAGCTGTAGGTTATGGCACCCGGCTGTATAACGTCGAAGATAAGTCGCTGGATGTCGAAATTGGTCCGGGTTATTTCAATGGCGAACGTTCCACCGGTGAAACAGAAAACGGTATGATCGTACGTGGTGCAGCAGCGTTTAACTGGACAATCAGCGAGTCAGCCAGTTTTGCCCAGACATTAAGCGTTGAGTACGGTGAAGACAACACCCGTACTATTGCCGAGACTTCATTGCTGGCCAAAATTAACGGTTCGTTGCAAATGAAAGCGGCCTTTTTGGTGCAGAACGACTCTGATGTACCGGTCGATAAAAAGAAAACCGATACACAAACGTCTCTTACCTTGGTGTACTCATTCTGATGAATACGGGCCCGCTTTATGCGGGCCCTTTACTACCAACAGTTTGATCTACCGTCATTTTGTATCACTGCCGAATAATTGCGCTATGCTTGCTGTAACAGATAAATTATCAGTTCCCAAGCAGGTGTAATGATCGTAAATAAGCAACAGCATAAACCATCCGTACTACACCGGCCCTGGTTTGGTGCTGCCATGTACCTTGTATTTGGTCTGCTGTGGATCAGCGGCAGTGACAGGTTATTAGCAGTGCTGATAAGCGACGCCGCCACACTGACACAATATCAGAGCTACAAGGGCTATTTTTATGTCAGCCTGACGGCTGCAATCGCGTGGTTTTTACTCAATCAAAAACAACTTTACGCCAAGTCACTGCGTGTTTCTGAACGGGCATTAAGTGATACCTTTGACTACGCCGCTGCCGGCATTGCCCATGTCTCATTACAAGGTGCTCTGTTACACGTAAATCGGGCTTTTTGTCAGATGTTAGGTTACAGCTACGCTGAGCTGACAAAACTGACTTTTCAGCAGCTAACGCACCCTCTCGATTTAGAAAAAGATCTTGAATCATTACAGCGTGTTATTAACGGCGAGACCGAAGAGTACACATTGGAAAAACGTTATCTGCGCAAAGACGGAAGTACACTGTGGACCAGATTATCGGTGGCTATTGTCCGCACTAACGAAACTGCCTATTTCATTTCCGTGATCCATGATATCAGCGAGCAACGCGCCACACGGCAAAAACTGGCAGAAAGCGAATTGCGCTTTCGCACCCTGCTGGACAACACGCCACAAATCGCTATCCAGGGCTACAATGCCGACGGCACAACCATATTTTGGAACAAAGCCAGCGAGCTCATTTATGGCTACAGTAAAGCAGAAGCGCTTGGCAGTAATCTGCTTGATCTGATTATTCCCCCGGCGATGCATAAAGCTGTGGGTACCGCCATGGCGCAAATGGCGGCTACGGGTGTCGCTATCCCCTCCGAAGAGCTGCTGTTGCAGCGCAAAGACGGCAGTATGGTTGCAGTTTTTTCCGGCCATGCGGTAGTGCAGCTGGCAGACGGTGAACCACAAATATACTGTATTGATGTCGATTTAACCGCGGGCAAGCAACAAACTAACTGACAATCCGGATTTGGCTGTACCCCAGGCCCTGCTGCTTTTCTACTTTAATTTGCAGCGGGATCCGCTCTTTTAACGCTTCTACGTGACTGATAATGCCAATCATCTTGCCGCTGGCGTGCAGGTTATCCAATGCATTAAGTGCACTGTCGAGCGTATCCGCATCCAGGGTGCCAAAACCTTCATCCAAAAACAGCGAATCTATACGGGTTTTGTTGCTGACTAAATCTGACAGCGCCAGTGCTAAGGCCAAACTGACCAGGAAGCTCTCTCCGCCGGACAAGGTTTTGGTATCACGCAGGCTGTCGGCTTGCCAGGTATCCAGCACCACTAATTCTAATTCAGTCTCACTATGCCGCGCCAACTGATAGCGGTTGTGTAGCAGCGCCAGCTGACGGTTGGCTAACACAATAAGCTGCTGTAGCGTTAAACCCTGAGCAAAGCGGCGGTATTTGGCGCCATCGGCCGAGCCAATCAAGCTGTTTAGCCGCTGCCAGTGCTCATATTGCTGTTGTTGAGCGGCAATCAGCTGCAACAGCTGTTGCTGTGTATCACGCCGTTCAGCATCACTGCTGAGTTGCTGCTGCAGCCGGCCCTGCTGCTCTGTCAGCCGCTGCACATCCTGCTCCTGTTGTTGCAATATTTCGCTCAGCTCTGCTGCCGTCAGCGGCGTTTGCTGCTGTGGCGCCAACAGGTCACGTCGTTGCTGCCAATCTGTCAGCAGTCGCCGGGCTGCCACCTCAGCTTGCTGCAGGCGTTGCTGCAGCTGTTGTAAGCTGCTTAGCTGTACATCAGTTAACAAAGCCGCTTTAAAATCCGCTTCGCTGGCAAAACTGCTGCCGGCCAACGCTTGCTGCCATTGTTGCTCTGCCTGGTGTAGTTGCACCGCCAGTTGCTGTTGCTGACGCGCCAACACCTGCTGCTGCCCCTGCCATTGCTGCACTTGTTGTTGTAATTGCTGTAAGCCGGCCGTCAGCTCTGCCGGCGTTATAGCCGCTGCGGGCACTGCAGGTTCCGGTTGTTGCATCGCCTGCCACTGCTGCTGCCAATCGCTGTATTGGCTGTTCAGCTCTGCTTGTTGCTCGTCTAAGCGCTGGCTTTGCTGTTGCGCCAGTTGCAAACGGTGTTGCAGTGCAGCCTGCTGCCGCTCTGTGTCCTGCACTTGTTGTTTTACCTGCAGCAACTGCTGTTGTGCCAGTTCCAACTGATGAAGTTTCTGCCCGGCGTTATTGAGCTCTGTCAGCAGAATCTGTAACGACTCTGCAATGCTGTCTGCTGTGCTACCGGGCGCTGCGCGTTCAATATCGGTATGCAGTGCGGCCAAATCCGCACTAAGCTGCGTTATTTGCTGCTGCAACTGCTGTATCTCTGCCTGCAACGCGGCGTCTGTTTTATTTAACTGATCGCCGCGCAACCGTGTTTGCTCCAGCTCTGCCTCCCGTGCCTGCAACTCCTGTTCAGTCGTGCTGCTACTAAGCTGTTGATAAGCACTCACTGCCGGGTGTTCAGTGGCGCCGCACAGCGGGCAGGGTTGCTCTGGCTGCAAGCGGTCACGATGCGCAGACAACTGCATGATCAGTTGTTGTTGCTGCAGTAGCTGCTTTTTGTCGCGGATCTGCTCTTGTAATACCTGATACTGCCGGCGCAATGCCGCCAGCTCTGTCTGCACCGGTTGTAGTGCCTGCTGTGCGCTACTGAGTTGCTGTTTTAACACCTCACATTGTTGCTGCCATTTATGCTGTTGCTGCAACTGCTGTTGCACCTGCTGCAAACGGTATTGCTGCTCACGACGTTGTTGCTGTTGCTGGCGCAATTGCTCAAAGGCTACACCATCTAACTGCGTCGCCAGTTGTTGCGCCGTGGCGCTAAGCTCGCTCTGTTGTGCTGTTAACACTGTCTGTTGCTGCACATCTTGTTGCTGCTGAGTGTGTAACTGCTGCATCTGCTGCCGGTTGGCCTGCTGCAGCTGTTGCAATGACTGCGTGCCCTGCCACAGCATATCAGCCTGCCGCTTGATTGCCTGTGACAGCTGCGTTGTCAGGCTTTGCTGTTCCTGCCGGCACTGCTGCTCTTGCTGTTGCAATGCTTGCATGGCGCTGTGCAGCGGGGCCAGCTTACTGGCAGGCTGATAAGCGCTCAGCTTGGCCAACTGTGGCTGATGGGCGGCCGTATCGGCCAGCGCCTGCTGTAATTCCTGCTCTGCACGCTGTAGCTCTTGCTCTGCACTACTCAGATGTTCGCGCCACTGCAGCAACTTGCGCTGCTCTGCCACAGCCTGCTGCTGTTGCATCAGTGCAGTTTTTAACCCTGCCAGCTCTGCGGCTAATGTTTGTTGCTGTTCCTCGCTAAGCAACTCTACTGCGCCAGCTCTGGCTTGCAGCAATTCCAACTGGCCTTTTTGCTCACGGCAATCAACAAACACCTGTGCTGAAATACGGCCATAGATGTCAGTGCCGGTAAGCTCTTCCAGCAATTCAGCACGTTCATTGGCATCGGCATTTAAAAACGCGGCAAAGCCGCCTTGCGCCAGCAACATAGATTTAGTAAAGCGGCCAAAATCCAATCCGGTAATCTCAGTAACCAGCCGCAGCTTGTCGCTGGTTTTCTCTGCCAAAATAGTGCCGTCCAGCCTGGCCAGTTCGGTTTTTGCCGCCTGCAGGTTGCCGTCACTCTGCCCTCTGGCACGGCGCTGGCTCCAAAATGCACGGTAACCGACACCGGCTACTTCAAATTCTACTTCCGCCAAACATTCGCTGGTATGCCGTGTCATCAGTTCATTACTGGTGGGTGAGGTTTTTAAACGCGGGGTTTGGTGATACAACGCCAGGCAAATAGCATCAAGAATGGTGGTTTTGCCGGCACCGGTCGGCCCTGTAATAGCAAATATATTACTTTGACTAAACGGCGCCTGACGAAAATCAATCTGCCACTCGCCCCGCAATGAATTCAGATTTTGCAGCCTTACCGACAAAATTTTCATTGCGCCTCCTGCACCTTTTCCAGCACCTGCTGATGCAGGCCGGTTAACTGCTGCTGTTGTTCCGCACTCAGCGATTCCGTCTCCAGCCGCGCTTGCCACACTTCAGTGGCGGATAACTCGGCCAGGCTTTGCTGTGCCGCTACCGTTAAACCCGCTGCCTGGTTAGTGCGTTGCCGGCGCAGCCGCAGCAGTTCTACCGGCAAGTCTTGTAGTAACTGCTCTACCCTTTGTTGTAAGTCAGAAAGATAAGCATCGGTTTCACTGATCACTAACTCTAACCACAAGCGTTCACCCGCTGCTAACTCAGCAACCGCCTGCTGTACCTGTGCCGTTAGGCCGGCCAGGTCGGTTTTAATACTGCGCAGCGGCTGAAAACACGGAATAGCCAAACTGGTCACACTTTTATTACCCGCGCTGAACTGCAGTAACCAGGCCTGCTTTTGTTGGCCTGCTTCATCGAAACTCAGGGCTATAGGTGAGCCGCTGTAGCGAATATCCGTGCCGGCTTTTAATTGCTGACTTTGATGGATATGCCCCAGCGCGATATAGTCTGCAGCGGGAAAAGCATCTGCCGGAAAGGCCTCCAGGGTACCAATATAAATATCACGTACCGACTCAGACCGGCTCACGCCCAGTGTGGTAAGGTGGCCGGTCATAATGATCGGCAGTTGTTGTTGATGCTGTGCATTATATTGCTGCGCCAGCGCATACAATTGCTGATAATGTTCTGCTATCGCTTGTTGCAGGCTGCGTTGCTTATCAGCAGCACTTTGTCCGCCCTGGCTTTGCAGTAGATCCCGCGCGCGTAAAAACGGTACTGCGCACAACAGCGCCGCCGGTTGTTGTTGTCTGTCTTTTAGCAACACCAGTTGCTCTGCCAGTTCAGCGCTGCCGCCGGCAAATACCTGCGTATTAAGGTACTGCAACAGGTTTTTGCTTTCGTTCAGTACCGCCGCAGCATCATGGTTACCTGCTAAGATCACTAACTGACAGCGACTGCGTTGCAAGGCGCCGATAAAGCGGTTGTACAGCTCCCGCGCATAGCTGGGCGGGGTGGAGGTGTCAAAAATATCGCCGGCAACAATAATGGCGTCAATTTGCAGCTCATCTACCTGTGTGATCAACCAGTGCAAAAATGCCTGGTGCTCAGCAGCACGACTGCGGCCGATAAAGTGCTGGCCCAAGTGCCAGTCTGAAGTGTGCAAAATGCGCATAATAAAAACACCACTGCAATCAGTGGCCAGAGCATACCGGATAGTGCAACAGACAGCAAAACGCCGATCCGGCGGTGAAGCACAGATCGGCGTTTATTTTACTCAACGCGGCGCAGGCCGCTATTGTTGCTCATTGCACCTGATTATTGTGCAAGTTCCAGCTTGTCTATCACGCGGCTGACATCAGTGGTGTTTTTTGCTATCGCTACCGCTAAGTCTTTTTCCGCATCAGACTCCACTTCGCCCTGCAGCGTTACCACGCCGTTTTTGGCATCAACATCAATGGCGGTGCCGCTGACTTCTGATTCAAACAATAAACGGGTTTTTACCACGGTGGCAATTTTGGCATCTTTTAAGCCGCTGTTATCTTTGCCGGCAGCTTTGCTGTCAGACGCCATAACTGTCAGCTGATTATCTACCCCGGTGACACCGTCTAGGTTTTCTACCAGCTCTTCTGCCAGTGCTTTATCTACGTCACTTTCTACTTTACCGGTAAGTGTTACCGCACCGTTTTTCACATCGGTATTAATATCAAACGAATTCAAGTTGCCGTTTAATAACAGGGTCGTTTCAACTTTACCGTCAATCCACGCATCTTTGGCACCGTCTTTCCAATCGTTGGCAGTCACTGCAGTTGTGGTTAACGCCAAAGCCATCATCATTGTTAAAGTTGTACGTTTCATGTTGTCGCTCCTTTTTAGTGAGACGTTAAACCTGATGCCAGTTTAGTGCCAAAATATAAGCTTCTGTTTTTAATCACCATTTTTTAAACATTCAGCTTATGTTAATTTTTTGTTTGTAGTTATTGCCGGGTAACCGGTAATTCTTTCAGTAGTGGCTGTAGTTGATCATTGCTAATTTGCAGCTCTGCCACCAATTGGGCTAAGGCTACTCTGGCCGGCTTACTGCGCAAGGTGGCCGTAAGCCGGCGCAGCACCCGCAGTTGTTGCTGCAGCAAACCTGACAGCTCAGTAAGGGCAGGCTGCTGTAAAGCTTGTTCCGGTAACGTGGCGGTTTGATGCAGATACCAAAACTGCACTGCAGCCAGCTCATTATTCACATCGACCGCTTTAGCTGGCTGAGCGCCGGTGCCAGGCAGACGCTGCGCTGCTTCACGGTGCAAGGTAGCTAACTGTAAGAATTTATAGCGTAAATTGCTGCTGGCTACCTGTTGTGTCGCGCGACAAAAAAATTGCTCCGCTGATACACACACCGTATAGGCACCATGCAGTAAGCGCGCTTCAGCAGCACTCAGCTGAGTTGACTGCGTCCAGCCGGAATATCCCATGACATTGCTCCTTATACTTATCGCGGTCATAATTCATATTCAATTCATATACCAAGATGTAATATTCTGATTTATTTGATATTTTTTTATCGCCTGTCATTTCAACTGCTGCAACAGGTAACTTCTACCTGGTGATATTGTTATATTTACAGTAGCGGACGCTGTACTCCATTGAATTGAAATAAACTAGTTTTAACGTACTGAAGCAGGGTACAGTGTGTGGGCCGGCAGCAAGTCAGGCGTAACAACCGGGAACGGATAAATGACACAACCACGTTTATTTTTGCACGTACAGGACAACGAACTGGCAACACAGTTGCTGCAATCTGCTGCTGTACGCCGCTTCGTGGTAGTAAGAAGCAGCGACACCGCGCCCTGGTCAGAACAACTGTTGCAACAACCCTGTGATTTGGCGTTTATTCAGGCCGATCAACACAGCGAGACGGATTATCAGCGGCTGACTGCCAGTAAGCTGTTGGCTGAGATTGATTTTATTTTGATCAGTGACGGCAGGCCGGATCCGGTATTGGATAAACTGATGCGCGGAGGTGCCGGCTATCACTTTCGCCGGCCGTTAGACCTCGGTTGTATTCTGGATACCTTAGAGGATTTTTATCAGCAACTGAGCGACAGCCGGCAACCGGTAAAAGCTAATACCAGCGCCCTGGATCAGTTTGGTTTGCTGGTTGGCTCATCCCGCGCCATGCTCAAGTTGTACCGAACCTTGCGTAAGGTCGCCGTTACTGAAGCCAATGTATTGATTGTCGGTGAAAGCGGTGCCGGTAAAGAACTGGTCGCCAATACACTGCATTTAGCCAGTTACCGCGCTGAGCAGCCTTTTGTCGCCATTAACTGCGGCGCCTTAAGCCCCGAATTAGTTGACAGTGAGTTGTTCGGCCATACCAAAGGCGCTTTTACCGGTGCGCAGCGTGAGCATCAAGGCGTGTTTGCCCAGGCAGAAGGCGGTACTTTATTTTTGGATGAGGTAACCGAAATGCCGCTTGAGCAGCAGGTTAAACTGCTGCGGGTGCTGGAAAGCGGTGAATACCGCCCGGTAGGCAGCGATAAGGTATTACACGCCAACGTGCGTATTGTTGCTGCGACTAACCGTGATCCGCAGCAAGCTATTGCTGAAGGGGTGCTGCGGGAAGATTTGTATTTCCGCTTAGCGCAGTTTCCGGTGCAGGTGCCGCCGCTGCGTGATCGCGGTGATGATATATGTGGCTTAGCCCAACATTTTCTGGCGTACCGCAACGCACAGGAGCAGCAACAAAAGCAACTGGCTGCAGACACTGTGGCGCTAATTGCCAACCATAGCTGGCCGGGTAATGTGCGGGAATTAAAACACGCTATAGAGCGCGCTTACATCCTGGCCGACAACCATATTCAGCCTGAGCACTTACTGTTAGAACAATCTGCCGACAGCGATGAGGACGAATGCCTCGCTGAAGTACCCTGTGGTTTGCCATTGGAAGAGCTGGAAAAAGCAGCCATTTTAAATACGCTGGAGCAAAATGCCGGCAATAAAACCGACACAGCGCGGCAGTTAGGTATCAGCGTTAAAACCTTGTATAACAAGCTGGAAAAGTACCAGCAAGCCGAATCCTGAATTGCAACTGTAGCAAAGGCAGCAGCATCATGCTGCTGCCTGCGGTTTAGCAGTCTTTGTCTTCGGCGTCAGCTTTATCTTTGACATCCTCACACAAGTCCTCAACTTTGTTACCGGCATCGGTGACGACTTCATCGATTGTCTCACCGGCCTCTTCGGCATCGTTGTCACCGCAAGCTACCACTGAAAACGCCAACCCGGCTATCAGCATCAGGCGAAATAATAAATTAGTTAATATCATACTTAGTCCTCTTCAAAGAAAAAAATTACAGTCTGGGCGATTTACCGCGTAATGCGTTAACCAGCAACGAAATAACCAGCAGCACGATAAAGATAAAAAAGATTACCTTAGCTATACCGGCAGCTGCACCGGCAATACCACCAAAGCCCAGCACAGCAGCAATCAGTGCAATAATTAAAAATGTTAATGCCCAACCCAACATAGTTTGCTCCTTAGTGCGCGATGGCACAGATATATAAAAACTACGCCTGCACTACTGCCAAAGCCGTGCCAGAATTTCATTTCTTGATAAGGCATTGAATATAAATAAATTTATTTTAAGCTATAACGAAAGAATGAATATTGGCAGGCAGATGATGTGAAACAGTTACCTGTAAACAGGTAACTGTTTCACACTAAACGGGATCTTGGCGAAAACGCTGAGCAAGCCGTTACAGCTGTTGCAGTAACGCCGTTAAGTCGGTGCTGTCAAACTGATAGGTGGTGTTGCAGTATTCGCAGCTGATGTCCAGTTTGCCCTCTGCGATATGTTCTTTAATAACCTCTGTGCCCAGGCTGATAATAGCCGCGCTGCATTTTTCACGCGAGCAACCACAGACAAAGCTAACGTCTTGTGGCGTAAACAACTCTACTTCTTCCTGATGAAACAAACGGTACAGCAGTTGTTCTGTCGGCAGGTTAAAGATTTCGTCTTGCGTCAGAGTGTCACTCAGCATAACTAAATCGGCAAAGTCGGCTTTGGCTTTTTGTTGTTCAACCGGCAGCACTTGCAGCATAAAGCCCGCAGCACGGTTATGCTGTTGCTGAATATCGGTGTACAGGTATAGCCGGGTGGGCAATTGCTCTGATTGCGCAAAATAAGCTTCCAGCGTACTGGTTAAACTATCGCCGGTAAGCGGAATAATACCCTGATAGCGTTCGCCCTGTTTCGGCGTAATAGTAACCAGCATATAACCTTCGCCAATTAAACTACGAAAGCTGTCGCCCTGCAGCTCAGACTGCATCCGCACTACGCCACGAAATTGTTGCTTATCAGTACCATTTACCGCCGCAAAACGCACCGGGCCATCGCCCTGAACCTGCACGGCAATATCACCGTCAAATTTCAATGTCGCCGTTAACAGGCTGGTTGCCGCCACTAATTCTGCCAGCAACTGCTTTACCGGCAGCGGATAATCATGTTGCAGCAACATTTGGTCCAGGCTGGCAGACAGTTGCACCAGTTCGCCGCGTACGTGCTTTTGCTGAAATAAAAATCGATATAACTTATCTGAGTTCATGCTATTCTCTTACTGCTGCGATTTTAATAAAAGCAGCTTCCGCCGCTCTTTTTTGTCAGGTTTAGTGTCCGGATGCGGCGCAAACAGGCTGTTGGTTTTGCGCAATTCGGCACGTTTTTCACGTTGTACTATGCTGTCTGCCGTTTCTTCATACAGTGCCTGCGCCAAAGGCGCGGCCAAACGTTTATCAGACAAACCCAGTACCAGCACTACTTTTTCATCTACACCCTGGCTAATACGCACCATTGCCCCGGGTTCCACCGTTTTGCTGGCTTTGCACCGCTGGCCATTATAATGTACTTTACCGCCGTCGATCATCTCTTTAGCCAAACTACGGGTTTTATAGAAACGACAGGCCCACAGCCATTTATCTAAACGTAATGTTGGGGTGTCATACTGAGCAGATTGTTTCGGTTGCGCCATAATTTACACTGTGTTGCCGAACTAAGACCGCCATTATAGTGCCAAACAGTCTGATTTGGCGGCAACAGCAAGAAAAACACCGTTAATATGTTGTAAATGTGCCACGCCGACTTGTTGGTAGCGCGACAACCGGGTAAGATAAATTTCGTTTTTAATGCAGAAGTCCATTTTATACATACAGAAATTCTGTTTACTGAGCTAAGAATTTTTACAGACATTAAGAAGTGTGCAATGAAGCCGTTAGCAGACACGCAGCAGTTAGTGAAGCGACTACAACAAATACCACTGAACCGGGTGCAGCCTGTGCTGAATCTGGTATTGGTGTTGCTATTGGCATGGCTGTTTGCCCGGTTAAGCTGGCAACTGATACCGGCGCCCACTGCAGCCCCTTTACCGCCGGCCGGCGTCGACAGCGCTACCGTAACAAAACGTGGCGGTGTAAATTTAACCTCGTTGCTCAATTTTTCATTATTCGGCAAAGCCGCTGTACAAACAACAGCAGAGCCGGTAGCGGTTGTCGCTGAGGCGCCGAAAACGCAGCTGAATGTTAAACTAACCGGCTTAGTTGCCATGACAACAGCGCCGGGCCAGGGTAGCGCCATTATTGAAAGCCGCGGTGCCGAGGCAACCTATGCCGTTGACGACACCATAGCAGGTACCAATGCCGTATTAAAACAGGTGCTTATTGATCGGGTGTTGTTGCAGCAAGCCGGGCGCTATGAAACCCTGATGCTGGATGGCATTGAATACACCAAAATTGCCCAGGCCAATGCCGGATTAGGCCGTGCCGATGAGCAGGGTGCAGAAGAAACAATGGATATGGCGCCGGAGCCTGAACCAATGGAAATGGCACCGATGCAGGCTAACGAAGCGTTAGACCTGCGCCGCGATGAATTAATTGCCGAGCCGATGAAGTTTTTCGACTATATCCGCATTACGCCACACCGGCCCAACGGGCAGTTGGCCGGCTATCGTTTAATGCCGGGTAAAGACCCGGCTTTGTTTACGCAGCTTGGCTTACAAGCCAATGATCTGGCAATAGAAATCAACGGTATTCCGTTAAATGATATGCAGCAGGCCATGAGCGTAATTAACGAGTTACGCGAGGCCAAAGAGGCAGCAATTAAAATAGAACGCGATGGTGAGATCAGAGATATTCTGGTGAACCTGTCACAATAATTATTAAAATTAATTGGTTATAAGCTAATGAAATCAGGGCAATCTGCTTTTTTCTCCCGTCGCTCGCTGGCCAGCTTGATGGTTGCTGCCGCACTGACCGTGGTTATTCCGGGTGTTACTGTCGTAGCACAGGAAGAGGTGATGTACTCACCTAACTTTAAAGGTACCGATATTAATGAGTTTATTAATATTGTTGGTATGAACCTGAAAAAAACCATTATTGTCGACCCCCAGGTACGCGGCCGCATAAATGTGCGCAGTTATGAAATGCTCAATGAGCAACAGTATTACCAATTCTTTCTTAACGTACTGGAAGTGTATAGCTTTGCCGTGGTGGAAATGGACAACGGTGTATTAAAAGTTGTACGCAACAAAGACGCTAAAACCAGTAATATTCCGGTAGTCAGCGATGACGCGCCGGGCCGGGGCGACGAAATGGTTACCCGTGTGGTGCAGGTACGCAATGTGTCGGTTCGTGAATTAGCACCCTTGTTACGCCAGTTCAGCAACCAGGCCGGTGGCGGCCATGTGGTCAACTACGACCCGTCCAACGTGATTATGATGACCGGCCCGGCAGCAGTGGTAAACCGCCTGGTAGATATTATTCAACGGGTAGATAAAGCCGGCGACCAGGAGCTGGAAATTGTCAAAATGCAGTATGCTTCGGCACCGGAAATTGTGCGGATCCTCGAGAGCATTTATAAAAGCCAGGGCCGCGCCGAACAACCGGATTTTCTGGTACCGCGCATCGTAGCCGATGAGCGCACCAACAGTGTTATTGTCAGCGGTGAATTACAGGCCCGCCAACGTGTTATTGAGCTGGCAAAGCGGCTGGACAGCGAACTGCAAACCAGCGGCAACACCCGGGTGTTTTACTTAAAATATGCCAAAGCTGAAGAGCTGGTACCGGTATTAAAAGGCGTTAGCGAGTCTATCGTAGCCGAAGTACAGGGCGCAGCAGCAGGCGCACAGGGCGGACGTGGTGCCGCCGCCAATACCGGCCGTGCTATCAGTATCGAAGCCCATGCCGACAGCAACTCGCTGGTGATTACCGCGCAGCCGGATATGATGCGCTCGTTAGAGGAAGTATTACGTCAGTTAGATATCCGCCGTGCTCAGGTGTTGGTAGAGGCCATTATTGTTGAAGTATTTGAAGGCGACGGCACCGACTTTGGTGTGCAGTGGCTCAATGCCAACGGCGGCGGTACTAATTTTAGCAACGGCAATACTATTCCCATTATCAGCGTCGCTGGTGGTGCTGCGGTGGCATCACAAGTCACAAAAGGCTCTACAACTACAACTATCATAGATGGCCGGGAAGTTGTTACCTCGGTACCTGATTCTAACCGCGACTATTCTGCTTTGGCCCAAGTGTTAAGCGGTTTAAATGGTGCAATGATGGGTTTTTATAAAGGCGATTGGGCCGCCATTTTACAGGCCGTACGCACCAGTACCAATTCTAACGTATTGGCCACGCCGCATATTACTACCATGGATAACCAGGAAGCGTTTTTCCTCGTTGGTCAGGAAGTACCGGTTATTACCGGCTCTACCACCGGTTCAAATAACACTAACCCGTTCCAACAGGTACAACGCCAGGAAGTGGGTATTAAACTGAAAGTAACGCCGCAAATTAACGAAGGTGATGCGGTGCAGTTAACCATTGAGCAGGAAGTGTCCAGTATTGGTGGCGCAACTGCAGTGGATATCACCATTAACAAACGCGAAATTAAAACCACAGTTATGGCCGATGATGGCGCAACCGTGGTGCTGGGCGGTTTAATTGACGAAGACGTACAGGAAAGTGAATCTAAGGTACCTATTTTGGGCGACATTCCTATTTTAGGTCATTTGTTTAAATCGACCAGTGTTACCAAGCAAAAGCGCAACCTGATGGTCTTTATTAAAGCTACCATAGTGCGCGAAGGCTCGGCTATTTCCGGTATTTCAAAAACCAAATATAACTATATCCGCGCCGAGCAATTAAAACGCGAAGAGGAAGGCATTCGTTTAATGCCCAATACCAAACAGGTTGTGTTGCCGCAGTGGGATGACTCACTGGCATTACCACCGACTTTTGATGAATATATGAATAAACAGCAACCCGTTGCTGCCGAGCCCGGGAAACAAGACTAATGGACGCGTTGGAAGCAGAGCAGGTAAAACCTGCCAGCAATCGCATTCGCCTGCCGTTTGGTTTTGCCAAGCGCCACGGCGTGCTGCTGCAACAACAAGCGCACGGTTGGCAATTGTATATCCATACCGCTACGGCACCGGCAGCGGTGCTGGAAGTACGCCGCATGCTGGCCGAGCCTTTTGTGTTGCAGCGTTTATCAGCGGTAGAGTTTGAGGCGATGCTGGAGGCCTGCTATCAGCGCGATTCGTCAGAAGCCCAGCAGCTGATGGAAGACATTGGCAACGAGGTAAATTTAGCCTCACTGGCCGATGATATTCAGGAAAGTGAAGACTTACTGGAAAACGAAGACGACGCGCCCATTATCAAGCTGATTAACGCCATGCTGGGCGAAGCCATTAAATTAGGTGCCTCAGACATCCATGTCGAAACTTTTGAAAAAGCGCTGATAGTACGTTTTCGGGTCGATGGTATTTTGCGTGAAGTACTGCGGCCAAACCGGCGTTTATCCAGCTTGCTGGTGTCACGTATTAAGGTAATGGCCAGGTTGGATATCGCTGAAAAGCGCGTGCCGCAAGATGGTCGCATCAGCCTACGGATTGCCGGCCGGGCCGTGGATGTGCGGGTGTCAACTATGCCATCGAGCCACGGCGAACGGGTGGTAATGCGCTTACTGGATAAAAACAACTCACACCTGAATTTAGCCGACCTGGGTATGACATTGTCGGTACAGCAGGCGTTTTCGCAGCTGATTTTAAAACCGCACGGTATTATTCTGGTTACCGGCCCTACCGGTTCCGGTAAAAGTACCACCTTGTACGCCGGCTTAACCGAAATTAACACTAAAGATCGCAATATTCTTACCGTAGAAGACCCGATTGAATACGAGCTGGAAGGCATTGGTCAAACCCAGGTTAACACCAAAGTCAGCATGACCTTTGCCCGCGGTTTACGCGCCATTTTACGCCAGGACCCGGACGTGGTAATGGTAGGCGAAATACGCGATCTGGAAACTGCACAAATTGCGGTACAGGCCAGTTTAACCGGCCATTTGGTGTTATCCACCCTGCACACTAACACAGCCGCCGGTGCGATAACGCGGCTGGAAGACATGGGTGTAGAAGCCTTTTTGCTGTCATCCAGTTTACTCGGCGTGCTGGCGCAGCGCTTAGTGCGTACCCTGTGCCCGCACTGCAAAGAAGCACACGAGCCGGATAAAGAAGAACGCAATTTACTCAGCGTAACCAAAAAAGAAGGCGTGCTGATTTACCGCGCCCGGGGCTGTGAGCACTGTAACCAAACCGGTTATCGCGGCCGTACCGGTATTCATGAGCTGCTGCTGGTAGATGAGCATATCCGTGAACTGATCCACAACGGCAAAGGCGAACAGGCAATAGAAAAATACGTACGCCAGCATAGCCCGAGCATTCGCGCCGATGGTTTCAGCAAGGTACTCAGTGGTGAAACCACGCTGGAAGAAGTACTGCGTGTAACGCGCGAGGATGTGTAATGGCGGCGTTTGAGTATCAGGCGCTGGATGCGCGCGGCAAAAATGCCAAAGGTGTACTGGAAGCAGATAACGCCCGCCATGCCAGGTCGTTACTGCGCGAGCAAAAATTAACGCCGGTTAGCGTGGCGCTGGCCTCGCAGCAGGAAAAACTGCTGGCATCCGGTAAACAGTGGTTTAAACGTAATATCTCGGCCTCTGAACTGGCCTTGCTTACCAGACAATTAGCCACGCTGGTAGAAGCCGCACTACCGATTGAAAGCGCCTTATTGGCGGTGGCCGAGCAATGCGACAAACCGCGGTTGAAAAATATGATGATGGCTGTGCGCTCTAAAGTGGTAGAGGGTTACAGCCTGGCAGAAGGCCTGGCCGAATTTCCTTACGTGTTTGATCATTTATTCCGCTCTATGGTGGCGGCCGGAGAAAAATCCGGCCATTTAGACCAGGTATTAAACCGGCTGGCCGATTACACCGAACAACGTCAACATATGCGCAGCCAAATTCTGCAGGCGCTGTTGTACCCTATTATCCTTACCTGCTTCGCCGTGCTGGTTATCTCCATCTTATTAGCCGCGGTGGTGCCGAAAATTGTCGGCCAGTTTGAGCATATGGGCCAAAGCCTGCCCGGTTCCACCTTATTTTTAATTGCCGCCAGTGACTTTTTACGCGCTTACGGCATCTTTGTGCTGATTGCTGTTATGTTGGCGCTGGTGCTGTTTAAGCGCGCCCTGCTAAAGCCGGCTGTGCGGTTTCGCTGGGACCAACTGGTATTAAAAAGCCGTATTATCGGCAAAGTAACCAAGGGGCTGAACACCGCCCGGTTTGCCCGCACCTTAAGTATTCTGAATGCTTCGGCGGTACCGTTGCTGGAAGCTATGCGCATCAGTGCTGATGTGCTGAGCAATACCTTTATGAAACAAGCCGTAACCGATGCCACCGCCAGAGTGCGCGAAGGTACTTCACTGCGCAACGCGCTGGAGCAAACCAAGCTGTTTCCGCCGATGATGTTGCATATGATTGCCAGCGGTGAAAAAAGCGGCCAGCTGGATTCTATGCTGGAGCGCGCCGCTAATACCCAGGATCGCGAATTTGAAACCCTGGTTACCGTATCATTAAAAGTGTTTGAACCGGTGTTAGTGGCGGTTATGGCCGGTATGGTGTTATTTATTGTCATGGCGATTTTGCAGCCAATCTTAGCGTTAAACAATATGGTAGGTGGTGGTTAATATGGTTAAGCAACTTAAAGCAACAGCACAACGCGGTTTTACGCTGTTAGAAGTTATGGTGGTTATTGTTATTCTGGGCATTATTGCCAGCATGGTTGTGCCCAACCTGATTGGTAATCAGGAGCAGGCTGCACGACAAAAAGCGGTGGTAGATATTCAGCAACTGGAAAGTGCGCTGGATATGTATCGCTTACGTAACGGCTTTTACCCCACCACAGAGCAAGGTATGCAGGCCTTAGTTACCGCGCCGGCCTCGCAACCGGTGCCACGCTCATTCCCGGAAGGCGGCTTTATCCGTCGCTTGCCAAAAGATCCGTGGGATGAAGACTATATCCTGGTAAGCCCGGGTCAGGTTGGCCGGATTGATATTCTCAGTAAAGGCCCGGATCGCACCGCCGGTACCGATGATGATATCGGCAACTGGAACCCGGACGCCAACCAAGGCAACAGTAACTAATGCTGCCACTGCCCGCGGCCAGGCAACAGCAAACCGGCTTTACCTTAGTTGAGGTGATGCTGGTTATGCTGTTAATTGGCTTGCTGGCGACCACAGTGGTGATGAATTTCAGCGGTGAATCACGCGAAGAGCGGCTGGAAAAAGAAGCCGAACGGTTTCAGCAGATTTTTCATTTTGTCGCCGAAACGGCGCTGTTAAAACAGCAGGAATGGGGTTTGTATATCATGCCGGACCGCTACGGCTTTTTATACTACAGCAACAGCGATGCCAAATGGCTGGCGGCAGAACAGCCGGCCGGGTTGCAGCAGCACAAATTGCCGGCCGATATTAGTCTTAAGCTGGAGCTGGAAGGCCTGGCAGGTGAAGAATCGAACCTGCTGAGCCAGTTAGACTGGCAGCTTGATGAAGACGAACAACCGGAGCAGGACAACGACATTCCGGTATTACCCCAGGTATTTATTTTGTCATCCGGTGAAATCAGCCCGTTTCAGCTGCTGTTTGTGGAAAGCTCCGATCTGACCCCGCTGTACAGCAGTGTCAGCACCGATTTTGCTATACCGCTGAACCGCACCGCAGTGTCGACGGGGCTGCCATGAAGCGCAATGGCTTTACCTTGCTGGAGCTGTTAGTTGCCATGGCGATTTTTGCCACCGCCGGTATGGCCATTATGCAAGCCAGCTCGGCGCATATCCGCAGCTTAAGTCAGTTGGATGATTTAACCGTCGCCAGCTACATCGCCAACAACCAGATGCAGCTGGCATTGTTAGATAAAGACTGGCCCGGCAAGGAAAAAACACAGCAACAGGTCGAAATGGCTAACCGGCAATGGTTATGGCAACAGCAGTTGAGTAAGCTGCCGGATGACGACTTACGCCTGGTGCAAATCAGCGTTAGCCTGGCAGAAACACCGGACGAGGTGTTATATCAGTTACAAAGCTATAAAGGTAAGCCCGGTGGTTAAGGCCAACAGCGGTTTTACCTTTATTGAGATGTTGCTGGCGGCAGCCATTTTTGCCCTGGTGGGGTTGGCGTCTGTCGCCATACTCAGCAGCGTAACGCAAAGCGACGAGTTATCACAGCAAGCCAGTGAGCGCTTAGTGCAGTTGCAGCGCACTATGCTGATGCTGGAGCGTGACTTTATGCAGATAAGTGTGCGCCATGTGCGCCTTGACGGCGAAGCACCACAGAAATTCCGCCTGTTCGGCGAAAAGTTTTTGCTCGACAGTGAAGATCATGGCGTAAGTTTTACCCGCCAGGGCTGGCGTAACCCCGGCATGATTTTACCGCGCAGCGAAATCCAAACCGTGGCTTACCGCTTACAGGAAGGCACTTTGCAACGCCTGTTTACCCTGTATCCGGATGCCGTAACCGGCACCGAGCCGAAAATACAGTTGCTGCAAACCAACTTAACCGGCTTTGAAGTGCATTACCTGCAAGGCGGGGAATGGCAGGAACGTTGGCAAGACGCCAATTTCCCCGCTGCCGTAAGGGTAACCCTGGTTGATGAAAACCTTGGCCGGCTGGAGCGCATTTTTATGTTGCCGGACGCCGTTGTCAGCGAAGGCGGTATAGAATGACAGCGCCGCGCAAGCAACAAGGCGTCGCGCTGGTGGCCGTGCTGATGATCATTGCCATCGTGGTGGTGATCGCCGTAAACATGACAGGTCGGCTGCAACTGCAGTTGCAGCGCCAGCAAAATATGCAACAGCAGCAACAGGCGCTGTGGTACGCCATGGGCGCTGAGCAATTCGCCAAAGTATTACTGGCGCGCACCCTGGCCGGACAGGAAACGGTAAATTTGTCCCAGGATTGGGCGCAGAGCGGCGCTACCTTCCCGGTAGAAAATGGCACTATTTCAGGTGATATCAGTGATTTGCGCAGCTGTTTTAACTTAAATGCGCTGCAAAATATCAGCCCGGCCAACGGTGCACAGCCGCAGCAAAGCCCTGCACAAAAGGCCTTTCAGCGTTTGCTGGAGTTAAAAGTAACCGAACTGAGTATGCCGGCAGAATACCTTACTGCCCGTATTGGTGACTGGTTGGATGAAGACAGCTTACTCAGCACCGCCGGCAGCGCCGAAGACGATGATTATGCCGCGCTGAATTTTGCTTATTACACAGCCAATACGCTGATGGCCGACCCGTCAGAGCTGCGGGCAATACTGGATTTAACACCAAATGACTATCAGTTACTGCAGCCTTATGTTTGCGTGGTGCCGGAAGATAACCGGCTGTTGTTAAATGTGAATACCTTAACTGAAGATACAGCCGTATTGCTGGCCGCGCTGATCCCGGAATTAACCGAGCAGGCCGCACAGGATTTAATCGCCAACCGGCCGGAACAAGGCTTTGCCAACGCAGAAGAATTACTGGCCGACCCGGCACTGGCGGGTATAACAGTGCCGGATGAGGTAAAAAGTATGCTGGCAGTGAAATCTGACAGCTTCCGCTTGCTGGCCACAACAGCTTATTTGGAGACAGGGTTTGTGTTAACGTCGGTGCTGAAAATAAATGATAATAACCAGGTTAAAGTACTGGCGCGGCGCTTTGGAGGCCAGCAGTGAGTGAACAATTGGTGATCCGGCTTGGCAGCCGGGCAGAGCAAACCGTCAGCTGGCTGGTATGGGCCAGCCATAGCAAAGAAGTTATCGCCAGTGGCGAACTGTCCGGTGCCGAACAACTGCCGGACTTAGCCATACGGCTGGGTCAGCGGCCGGTTATCGCATTAGTACCGGCATCTGATGTGGTATTAAAACAGGTTAACTTGCCGGGTAAGCCTACCCGGCAACTGCTGCAAGCGCTGCCGTATATGCTGGAAGAAGATCAGGCCGAAGACATTGAGCAGCTGTTTCTGGCATTGGGCAGCCTGGTGCAGCATGACGGCCAGTACTGCCAACAAGTAGCCGTGTGCCGCCACGAGCGGATGGAACAATGGCTGCATTGGCTGCAGTCAGCCGGTTTCAGTGTCAGCCGTATGCTACCGGATGCCTTACTGATACCCGAGCAACAATTACCGGCCTGTATTCAGCTGCACGAGCAATGGCTGTTAAAGCAAAACAGTTGGCAGGTTAGTGCCATAGACGCGGTATGGTGGGGCGACTACCTGCAACTGGCGGCCTTACCGATGCTAACCAGCTACAGCCCCTGGCCGGAAGAAATACTGCAGCCATATCAGGCTGCCGAGCCGGAGCTACCTTTGGCGTTACTGGCTGCGCAGTTGACCCACAACGATTTTAATTTGCTGCAGGGCGACTATAAACCGAAACGGCACAGCAATCCGCAACTGCAATTATGGCGCAGCAGTGCCATTTTGGCCGGTCTGTGTCTTACGCTGTATTTACTGCAACTGGGCATCACCAACTGGCAACTGGGCCGGCAAAGCCTGGCATTGCAACAACAAAGCCTGGCTTTGTATCAGCAAGCGTTCCCGGGTGAGCGGGTGGTTAACCTTAATCTGCAACTGCAGCAAAAACTGGCAGCTGCCGGTGCCGGCGGTGCAGAGCAAAGCTTTCTCGCTTTGCTGGCTCAGTTACAACAACAACTGGCAAAAGTACCGGATATCAGTTTGGAAAACTTGCGCTTTGATGCCAAACGCGCAGAATTGCGTTTTCAGGCAAAAGGCGATGGCTTTCAAAGCTTTGAGCGGCTGAAAAACGCGCTTGAGCAAGCCGGTTTCAGCGTCGAACAAGGCGCACTGAGTAATGATGGCGGCAAAGTTCAGGGCAGTGTCGCGATGCGGGGCAAAGTATGAAACAACAGTTTTTAAGCTGGTGGACCGGGCTGCAACAGCGCGAGCAACGGCTGGTGGCCGGGGCCGCCGTAGTGGTAGTCGTCGGCTTGTTTTATTGGTTACTGTGGCAACCACTGCACCAGGCAAAACAAACGCAACAACAAAAACTGCAAACTGCACAGCGCCAGCTAAGCCAGTTACAGCAGCTGATCCCGCAGCTTAAAGCTGCCGGCGCAGCAACCGCCCGTAGCGGTGGCAGCCTGGCGCAAATTATCAGTAACAGTGCACGCAGCGGTGGCATTAAAGTCAGCCGGATGCAGCCGCAAAATGAACAACTGACATTGGTGTTGGAAGATGTCAGTTTTGAGCAACTGTTAAGCTGGCTGCATGCCTTGCAGTATCAGCACGGTATTAAACTGGTAAATGTCGATCTGGCAACAGCAGACAAACCCGGCATAGTGCGGGTAAGACGCATGGTCGTAGAGTAGGTATAAAAGCAGCATGACAAAAACAAAACTTATTATTACCGGTGTCTGCAGCTATATGCTGTTTACGCTGCTGTTAACGCCGGCGGCCTGGTGGCTGAAACTGGCACCGCTGCCGCCAAAACTGCAATTGGGTGCGGTATCCGGTACCTTATGGCAAGGCGATATAGCCGGCTTACGTTATCAGCAACTGCAATTTGATAGCTTACGCTGGAAATTACACGGCTGGCAGTTATTTAGCGGCAAGCTGCAATTTGAGCTGCAAAGCGGCAGCGCACAGAACAGCGCTTTGCCGTATGTTACCGGCACTGCTAATTATGGCTTTTCCGGTGCAGCACTGCACAACACCCTGGTAAAACTGCCGGTAGCGCAGCTGCTGCCGATGTTACCCCTGCCCTTGCCGGTGCAGGCAACCGGCGAGTTAGTACTGGATGTACCGCAATATCAACAAGGCCAGCCCTGGTGCAGCGCACTAAGCGGCAATGCCAGCTGGCAGGGCGCCCGCTTACAAACTCCTACCGGTACCTGGCTGGAGCTGCAAAGCCTGTTTGGCGAGTTAAGCTGCGCTGACGGCACTGTCGTACTGACTACCGACGGCGCTAACCTGCTGGGGCTGGATATTAAAGCGGTTATTAATGCACAGCAACTGTTGCTGAACGGCACACTGAAACCGGATAGCAGCATGCCGCAGGAAGTGCATCAGGCGATGCAATTCCTCGGTAAACCGGACGCACAGGGCCGCTATCGTATCAGCTTCTGAGACTGCGGATATCATCCAGCAGTACGCTGTAATCAGTAATCGCCGGAAATTCGGTAATTTGCCGGCTAAGCTGTTGGCTGTCGGGGTTGGCCACCGCCAGCAAATGTTTAATGCCGTAATCCTGCGCGGCTTTTAAAATCGGCAGGCTGTCATCAACAAACAAGGTGCGCGCCGGGTCAAAACCGAGCCGGTGTTGTAATTTTTGCCACAGCGCCCAATTTTCTTTTGTTACGCCAAATTCATGCGTTGAAATCAGCGTATCAATGTAATTGGCCAGCTCTGTGCGTTCTATTTTTAACGATAAGCTGTCCGGGTGGGCATTGGTTACCAGCACTATGTCACGGCCACTGTGCTTTAACGCGGTCAGAAATTCCGGTACATCGGCGCGCATGGCAATTTTGTGCATCACTTCGCGCTTTAACTCCGTAATAGGCAGTTGCAACCGCTTGCCCCAATAATCCAGGCAATACCATTCCAGCTTACCGTTTAGTTCGGCGTATTCGGCTTTTAACTGCGCTTCTGCATCGCTGACACTGATGCCGCTAATCTGGGCCCAGCGCTGCGGTAAATGCTGTAACCAAAAATAGTTATCAAAGTGCAGGTCCAGCAGCGTACCGTCCATATCCAACAGCACCGTATCAATATCAGCCCAGTTCAGCATAGGTTTTTCCTGTTAATCGTTTTATAGTACAGGCTCGGGATTGTAGCAGAGGTGGCAGCATGACGCAGCGGCACGACGATAAACACCAGAGTAAACAAAAACCACAAATTTTAAGTGCAGATATCGTGGCGCAAAGCCGCTTATTTAAAATTGAGCAGTTGGAATTGCAATTCAGCAATGGCGAGCAGCGTACCTACGAGCGCATGCGCGGCAGTGGCCGTGGTGCAGTAATGATTATCGCCTGCCCCGATGCAGAGCATTTTTATCTGATCCGCGAATACTGTGCCGGTACGCACGATTATCAGCTTGGCTTTCCCAAGGGTTTAATTGACCCGGGAGAAGATATCGTAACGGCAGCTAACCGCGAGTTAAAAGAAGAAATTGGCTTTGGTGCCGGCCGGTTTGTACAGTTAAAATCACTGGCGTTAGCCCCCGGCTATTTTAATGCTACAATGCATATAGTTCTGGCCTTTGATTTATATGCAGAAAGCCTTGAAGGCGACGAGCCGGAACCGCTGGAATTAGTGCGTTGGTCACGTAATGAAAGTACCGCACTGTTACAGCAGGCCGATTTTACTGAAGCCAGAAGTGTCGCCGCCCTGTTATTAGCGCAGCAATATTTGGAAGCGAACCCGGATGTTTTTAAGCAGACTGCTTGACCCCGTAAAATCTGCCGCCCGCGAGGCCGGGGCAGAATTATGGCAGTTGTACCAAAGCGGTGATTTCGAGCAACAACAAAAAGCTGATTTAAGCCCGGTAACCTCAGCTGATTTAGCTGCCAACCGGATTATCATCAATCGTTTATCTGAATTAACGCCCGACATTCCGGTGATCTCGGAAGAGTCTTATTGCATTCCCTTAGCGCAACGACAAGACTGGCCTCGCTACTGGCTGATTGATCCGATGGACGGTACCCAGGAATTTGTCGCCAGAAGCGGCGATTTTGCCGTCAGCATCGCCTTGGTAGAGCACGGTTGGCCGGCACTGGGGGTAATTTACTGGCCAAAAGAAGATGTGCTGTACTACGCTACCCGCGGCCATGGCGCCTTCAAACAACAGCGCAATTTAATTAACCGCATCAGAGTTAACGAACATCAGAGCGGCGATATATTAAAAATTGCTATCAGCCGGCGCCAGCCATTACAGCCTATTGTTGATTTACTGCAGAATAAACACGACGTTGAATATGTTGCGCTGGGCAGTTGCTCATTAAAAAGCTGTCTGGTAGCAGAAGGCAAAGCCGATTGCTACCTGCGCCTTGGCCCCACCGGCGAATGGGATACCGGGGCGGTGCATGTAATAGTAGAAGAAGCCGGCGGTAAGATTCTTGACAGTGAATTTACCCCGCTCAGTTACAACCGGCGTGACACTCTGGCCAACCCTGATTTTATGGTGATGGGCCAGGCCAGCATTCCCTGGCAGCAGCTGATCAAAGCCAGAGTAACAGAGCGCAACCTGACAGCCTGATACTGAAAGTTTTCATAACTACCCACAAATAATGCATAGCTTTGCTGCATACCAGTGTTGACGCGGTTTTTAGCCAAATCAGCGCAATTGCCAACTATCTTTTCTGTCGGAAAAACGCTATTATGCCGTCGGGTTTTTGCGCAGAAAAACAACATTTCGTGACAAAAGCACCGGAAATTTAAGTCCGCCAGAGACTGCACCCTTACCTACAGTACCCTTAGGAGTTACATCATGTCCGAGCTGGATCTGGGCCAATACGGCATCACAGATGTCACGGAAATTATTTATAACCCTTCGTATGATCAATTATTTGCGGAAGAAACCCGCAGTGATTTACAAGGTTATGAACAAGGCAAACTGACCAAATCAGGCGCGGTTTCAGTCGATACCGGCATCTTTACCGGCCGCTCGCCGAAAGATAAGTACATCGTGCGCGATGACACCACCCGCGACACCGTATGGTGGTCTGATCAAGGCAAAAACGACAATAAAGCCATAACACCTGCCGTCTGGGCTGATTTAAAAGCTTTAGTCACCAAACAATTGTCCGGCAAACGCTTATTTGTTGTTGATACCTTCTGTGGCGCCAATGCCGATACCCGCTTAGCTGTGCGCTTTATTACTGAAGTAGCCTGGCAGGCACATTTCGTAAAAAACATGTTTATCCGCCCGACGGATGCCGAGCTGGAAACTTACAAGCCGGATTTCATTGTAATGAACGGCGCCAAGTGCACCAACCCGGATTGGCAGAAGCATGGTTTAAATTCAGAAAACTTCGTTGCCTTTAACCTGACCGAGCGTATTCAGCTGATCGGTGGCACCTGGTACGGCGGTGAAATGAAAAAAGGTATGTTCTCCATGATGAACTACTTTTTACCGCTGCAAGGTATTGCCTCTATGCATTGCTCTGCCAACGTGGGTAAAGACGGCGATGTGGCGGTATTCTTTGGTTTATCCGGCACCGGTAAAACCACCTTATCAACCGATCCGAAGCGCCAGTTAATTGGTGATGATGAACACGGCTGGGATGACGCCGGCGTGTTTAATTTTGAAGGCGGTTGCTACGCTAAAACCATTAACCTGTCAGCAGAGAACGAGCCGGATATTTATAATGCCATCCGTCGTGATGCATTGTTAGAAAACGTCACCGTGCTGGCCGACGGCACTATTGACTATAATGACGGCTCGAAAACTGAGAACACCCGGGTGTCATACCCGATTTATCATATCGACAATATTGTTACTCCGGTGTCTAAAGCCGGTCATGCGAAAAAGGTTATCTTTTTAACAGCAGATGCCTTTGGTGTATTACCACCGGTGTCTAAGCTGACCAAAGATCAGGCTAAGTACCACTTCCTGTCTGGCTTTACCGCTAAACTGGCCGGTACCGAGCGCGGCATTACCGAGCCTACCCCTACCTTTTCCAGCTGTTTTGGTGCAGCGTTTTTAAGCCTGCACCCAACGCAATATGCAGAAGTGTTAGGTAAACGTATGGCAGCCTCCGGCGCAGAAGCCTACCTGGTTAATACCGGTTGGAACGGCACCGGCAAACGTATTTCGATTAAGGCCACCCGCGCCATTATCGATGCTATTTTAGATGGCAGCATTGAAAATGCTGAGTTTGTCCAGTTGCCGTACTTTAACCTGGCCATGCCAACCGCATTGCACGGTGTTGACGATGTGTCGATGCTTGACCCACGCAACACTTATGCTAACGCCGCAGACTGGGACGTTAAAGCCAAAGATTTAGCCAAGCGCTTTGTTGATAACTTTGCCAAGTTTACCGACAACGCCGAGGGTAAAGCCTTAGTTGCCGCCGGGCCACAACTTTAACAACAGCAACAAACAAAACAGGCCGCGTAAGCGGCCTTTTTTTTAACTTATATCACAGCCTGTTTATTGGCTCAGTATGTCAAGCGACAAACCATTGCAGTAAAAATAGATCCAACGCTGGCGGCTCGGCCTGCAACAGGCTAAAGTAAAAGAAATTTTTCAGTGTCTTCCGGTTTTGGCCGATTATAGTAATGCTGTAAGGCAAATTAAACTGCAATCAGAGGTAAATAATGCTCAGAACGATAACCATACAAAAACGATTGCTGGCCGCTTTCGGTATATTGGCACTGTTGCTGGCGATTACCGGCATATTTAGTGTACAAAGCCTGTCTAAGGTAAGAGCACAAGCGGATATTGTAGAATCTAACCTGTTGCCGGCGATAAGTTACCTCGGACAAGTAGAATCATTAACCGGTCGCTCCCGTGCCCTGACACTACGGCTATTGCTGGCGATAGATATTACCCAGGAAGGTGAAACCTTTAAGAGTATCGAATCAATTAATGCTGCGGTAAAAAAAGCGGTACAAGATTATGCTGCAACCGTTTATATACCGGAAGAGCGTAAACTGTTTGACCAATTTGAAGCCGTTGAAAAACAATATTTTGAATTACAACGCAAAGCATTAGAGTTGTTACGCCAGGAAGAACTTGGCGCAGCCCAGGACTTGCTGGAGCAAATGAATCCGTTGGCTGATCAAATGAATAATCTGCTGGCGCAACTTGGCAATGTGAACCAACAAGCCGCTGTCAATGCCCGCGCGGAGTCAATATCTACCTATGAATCGGCGAAATGGGCGGTAATAGTGCTGATTATTGTCGCCATTTTTATTGCCATAGCAATTGCAGTACTTATCTCACGCAGCGTTAATCAGCCTCTGGCACAAGCGGTACTGTCGGCACGTTTTATTGCTGATGGTGATCTGACACAGCCACTGGAAGTCAGTGGTAAAGACGAACTAACCGAATTATCTACCGCTTTAAAGCAGATGCAACAAAAACTGCGCGACGCCATCAGCCATATCGCCAGTTCATCAAACCAACTGGCCGCTGCTGCAGAAGAACTGAACGTAATTACGGATGAATCGGCCAAGGCTTTGCAATTGCAGAACGATGAAGTTCAGCAAGCGGCAACGGCGATAACCGAAATGAGCTCGGCGGTAGACGAAGTTGCCGGTACAGCGCTGCAAACCTCAGAAGCCTCATCACAGTCTGCCACCCTGGCCAAAGACGGCACACAAAAAGTTGCGCAGACCAGCAGCGTCATTGAGAAGATGAATGCCGATGTACGCCAAAGTACCAAAGTCATTAATACCCTGGCTGAGAAAGTATCATCGATTAACCAGGTACTGGAAGTTATCCGCAGTGTCGCCGACCAAACCAACCTGTTAGCACTTAATGCTGCAATAGAAGCCGCCCGTGCCGGTGAAGCCGGCCGTGGCTTTGCCGTGGTGGCCGATGAAGTACGCAGCCTGGCACATCGCACACAAACCTCTACCGGTGAAATTGAGCAGATGATCCAACAAGTGCAGTCCTCTGCCAAAGAAGCGGTAAATGCCATGCAGTTAATCAGCGGCAATGCCGACAATGCACAAAATGTGGCTAAGTCTGCTGCTGATGCATTGGAACTGATTGCCACCAATATTATGGCAATTAGTGATCAAAACCACGTTGTTGCCGGTGCTGCTGAAGAGCAATCAAAAGTAGCGCGTGAGATAGACCGTAACATTGTTACCATCAGTGACTTAGCCGCACAAACGGCCGACAGCTCCAGCCAAACCACTGCCAGTGCAGGTGAGTTGTCACGGCTGGCTATTGAGCTGAATGCGCTGGTCAGTAAATTTAAAGTGTAACTCCTTTCTGTTACCTTCTCTAAAAAAACAGGCCGCAATTGCGGCCTGTTTTTTATTGTGTTGCAACTCAGTCGTCATACATATTCTTTAGTTTATGTTCCCAGCGGCGCTTGGCAAAGCGGCGCATATTGGGGATATCATCGGTTTCATCCATAATCGGTTGGCCGATAATGGTTTCTATCACGTCTTCCATCGTTACCAAACCCAACCAGCTACCGTATTCGTCGTAGACCAAACACATGTGTTGGCGCTCGTGCATCAGCTGTGTCATCAGCTGCTCGGCGCTCATCTTGTCAGAAATTACTTTGACCGGTTTCATTAAATCGGCAACGGTGGTTTGGTCGGTAATATCCAGCATATCGTAGCGAAAGGCGATACCCAGAGGCGCTTCGTCTTTATCCAATACAGGGTAACGGGAAAACTGGCCTACTTTGACCCGTTCAGCAAAAGCGTCCAGCGGCTCGTCCGGACTGGCGGTTTCGCATACGGTACGCGGTGTCATAATGTCACGTACTTTAATGTCGTGCAGATCAAGAATATTGGCAATAACCCGCTGTTCATCTTCATCCAGCTTGTTCAGTTCGCGGCCCAATACGGTCAGGGCTTTAATTTCCTGCCGTAAATCATGCTCGTGCTGGCCGCCGCCAAATAACTTCATTATTTGATCCGATAACCAGATAAACGGCTTTAGCATAGTGATCATAGCGTTAAGCACAGCAGGCAGCAGCGGCGCCAGTTTTGGCCAGTAACGCGCGCCAATGGTTTTCGGCATAATTTCAGACAGCACCAGAATAAGCACCGTCATGATCGCAGAGGTGATACCCAAATAGCCGTTGCCAAATACGATAGTCACCTGAGCACCAACGCCGGTAGCACCTACAGTGTGCGCAACAGTGTTTAGCGTAAGAATGGCCGCCAGAGGCTGGTCAATCTTATCTTTTAATACTTTTAACTGTTCATACAGCTTAGGCCGGGTCAGCTTTTGCTGGGCAATATAACTGGGGGTAATCGATAGCAACGCTGCTTCGAGGATAGAACAAACAAAGGATACCGCAATTGACAAAACCGCAAATGCAATTAAAAGGCTCATACAGGTTGGTTACAACACTCCGTTTTACTAACACCGCTGCAGTATACTAAGAGTAAATCGGGAATGCGAGCCGGCACCCTGCCGGCCCTTGATGGTATAGCAACTGCTTTAATGCCTGACTTACAGCTCTGTTAGCTGATACACCGTTACACTGCCGCTGACTTCATTGCCGATAAGCAGCAGCGGGTTGCCGTTCGGACTGTCGGCGGCAGGCACAAACTTTATGCTCTCCGGGCCTAAATCGCCGGCCAGCGGCACTTCGGTACAGTCCATACCTTCGGCAGTATCACACGGCTCGGCTAAGTCATCGTCCAGCTCAAAATCTGCACTAAAATCACGGTTAATATAATGGCTGACAAAGCTGGCCTGAAACGGATTAGTTACGTCGTAAACAAACAAATCACCGCTACGCTCCTGGGCAATAAAGGCATAGGTGCGGCCTTCGATAGTGCCGACATCAATGGCTTCCGGCTCGCCACCTTTGTCGTCAGAGCGGTTATCACCTTTGTTTTCAGTATGGGCACTGTTAAAGTTATTGCCGAGAATGGCAGCAGAGATACGGCCGAAATCGTCGCCGGAGTCATAGACCATATTCACATTTTGGTCCCAGATAGAAAATGAACGGCCGCCATAGGCATAGAGTTTTTCTACTACACCGTCGTTATCCGGGTCAACCAGTGCTGCTGTTACTTTTAAGCGGCCTAAGCCGTCATCGCCGCCGGTGGCGTCGTACAGCGCTTGCAGTTCAGTACTAAAGGTTTTGTTCAGTTCGTCCGGTTCGATAATATCGGCAGCGCGGATATCTTCTGAGTAAGCATCCCAATCACGTGAGTCGCCTTCGTTAGCTGAGACAATAAAGGTAGCGCCATTCCACTGATAAGAGGCGATAGAATCCGGCTGATACAGGCCATATACGTTAGGCAGTTTGCGAAATGACGCCACTTCGTCTTCGTTAGTGTAATCGATCAGGTACTGCCCCCAATCTTTAAAGCCCAGCGCTTTAACTTCAATGGTCATTGCCTCAAGGTCGATAACGCCAATGGCATTGGCTTCCTGCAGTGACACCCAGGCTTTTTTGCTATCGGCTGCCACCGTGATGTACTCTGGTTCCAAATCCTGCGCTACTGTGGTGCCTGCCGGGCCGGCAAACTTTACCCCAGCGGCCTGCAGTAAAGCTTTGCGTTTGGCGTCAGTGTCGTAGTCGCCGGCAGAAAGTAAGTCAGAGCTAAACACGATATCTGTAGTCAGATTTATAGTTTGTGCTACATCTGCCGGTACACCGTCGGTCAGGCTAATCACCGAAATGCTGCCTTCCGGGTCGGCGTTGTAATCAGTATCCGGTTCGCCTTCATTGGCCACCAGCACCTTGCTGCCGTCGGGGGTAAAGGTCAGCATATCCGGCAAGGCGCCGGCAGCTACAGCTTTAACCAGAGTACCGACGCCGCTGGCGTTTAAGCTGTAAAACAGCACAGCACCGTTGTCAGTTTTAACCGGTGCGGCAACCGCAATAGCAAGCATGTCGCCATAAATGGCGATAGAATTCGCTTCACCCAGCGCTACTGTTATATCGTTACCGCCGCCGTCTTTAACGCTGACACTGTCGGCAAAAGTAAACGGCACTGAACTTAAGCTGTCGTCAGTGATACCATTACCGACGGCCGTGATGGGCAGATTAGCCAGCGCGATCACTTCAATTTGGTTGTCTGCAGCGTTAATGGCAAAAGCCGAGTTTGATGCCTTATGAAACTGCACAATTTCGGCAGCCGACTTACCATAAATGCCAGTATTAAAACGGCCTACTACTTCAATGCTCAACTCGCGCGGCACGTTCTTGCCAGGTTGTCCGGCATCTCCTGCCGGGCCTGTAGCGCCTGCGGCACCATCATCACCGTCCAGCGAACAACCGGATAAGATGGTTATAATACTTAAAGCGAGCAGAGAACGTTTTAGCATGCTGATATTCCTGATTTTATTATTGAAAGCTAACCAATTAATAAATCAGTGTCAGCACAGCGCATGACAGTTACATGAAACAGCGGTGATGTTTTTATGACGGCTTGTCTTGCTGATCTTGTTGTTGCAAAAACAACTGTTTCGGCATCAGGTTAATACTTTCATGCAGCTCCGAATAGACAATCACCACTTCACCGCTGTGCAGTTGGCGCTGTACCATGGCGACTTTTTCCGCCATCGCCATTTCCTGCTCGCCGTAATCGGTGCCTTCGCGCAGCACATAGTATTCGATCAGGTTGTTCAGCGTATCTTCTGCGATCTCGGTGTAAGGAATAATCATTTAATTAACTGCTCAATAATAAACTGCGGAATACGCTGATTTAACCAGAATTTGGGCTTTAGCACACTGCCATAAACAAAGCCGACATGGCCGCCGCCACTGGTCAACTCATAATGAATATGCGGGCTGAGCTCATCAGCTTTGGGGATCACGTCGTCACTTAAAAACGGATCGTCTTTGGCATGAATAATCAACGTGGGTATATGAATATGGCGTAAAAATGCTTTGCTGCTGGCTTTGCTGTAATAGTCCTGTGCATTTAAAAAACCATGCACCGGCGCGGTGTAATATTCGTCAAACTGCTCAATGCTGCTAAAACCCTGCACCTGCTGTGGTGTTAACGGCAGCGGAAAGTGACTGAATTGCTGCAGTTTGGCCAGGGTACTGCGCTTTAACCGGCCGAGTAAATAACGCTGATACAGCTTACTGCTGCCACTGTTAATGCGTTTGGCACAGGCGGCTAACGACAGCGGCGGGCATACCGCCACCGCCGTAGCTAACGGATTCTTTTCGGCCTGCTCACCACAGTATTTCAGTAATACATTGCCGCCAAGCGAATAGCCTACCGCCACTAACGGTCGCTGCGGGTAACGCCGCTTTACCTCATTGATCACCAGCGCAGCATCTGCGGTATCGCCGCTATGATAAGCGCGTGGCAGTTTATTGGGTTTACCGTTACAACCACGAAAATGTACTAACACCGCCGGCCAGTTAAACTCACGGCACTGTGTCAGCATGGCCTGAATATAATGGCTGTTAATATCACCGGCCAAACCGTGCAGCAGGATAACCAACGGCGCTTTATCGTCTGTAACTGCATTGTCTAACCAATTTAGCTGTAATTCATCGCCGTCGGGTAAGCTAAACAGTTCCGCTGTGGTGCTGACACGCTGTTTCGGGCTTAAATATTTGGCAAAAATGGTTTGCAGGTGGGCATGCTTTAACCACCAGGCAGGCTGAAACGGCGCATTTGATACTGGTCTGATCTGAGCTTGCAAATTAGTGTATCCTGATAAACAATGAGTTCACTTTTACAGCAGGTGCAGCACTATGGATCGGCGCAAATTTATCTTAACCGGCATTAGCTTAGGGGCAGCAGCCAGCCTGGGTAGCGGTTTGGCTATCCGGGGTTGGCAGCGAAGCCTGACGCCGGATAGCAGCAACCGCGATCTGGTGTTATCTGCGTTGTTACCGGCGCTATTGTACGGTGCTTTACCACAAGATGCGACCTTAGCCGCTGCCGAACTTGATCGCACTAAAACCGCGGTCAGTGACTTTCTGCCGTTTTTACCATTGCGCCAGCAGCAGGAGCTTAACCAGCTGTTTAACCTGCTGGCTAACCGCGTTACTCAGTTGGGCCTGACCGGGCATGTCAGCACACTGGCCGACCTTAGCATCCACCAACGGCTGCAATTGCTCAGCCGGTGGCGCGACAGTTACTTAGTGTTGTTACAGCAAGCTTATCATGGCCTGCGCGAGCTGCTGTATGGTGCTTATTATGGCCAAAGCGAGCACTGGCAAGCGATGAGCTACACTGCGCCGCGGTTTAGATAGGATAATCATAAGTGTGAACAGCAACAGGTTGGAACCCCGATGCGCAGCCACAGAGTGTCTGAGTGGGCGCGAAAGCGGCCGCGAGTTGCTGTGGCGAGCACAGCGGGTGTTGCAGCCTGTGAGCTTTGGTGGGCAGCGATCACTGTGAACGGCTCTGGTACAAGGAAATCCACACTTCGCCGCCTTCAACAGCACATCCCTGTGCTGTCTCAGCCTGCGCGGCATCCCTGCCGCTGCTGCATGCGGACACCTTGTACCGTCGCTTCAGGCACTTTCAGCAGATTAATGAGATAGACACATGACGACTAACCATCTTGACGCCAGCCAATTTACGCAAGACCAGCAGTTTGACGCGGATATCGTCATTATCGGCTCCGGTGCCGGTGGCGGTATTGCTGCTGAGCAATTAACTCAGGCTGGCTTTAAGGTAATGTTGCTGGAGGAAGGCGCCTGGTACACCCGCAATGATTTTGTGATGCAGGAACGCTGGGCGTACCCGCATTTGTATCAGGAAGGTGCGGCGCGTAAAACCCGCGATCAGGCCATCGGCATTTTGCAGGGCCGTACCGTCGGCGGCTCTACCACAGTAAACTGGACGACATCAATAAGAACACCAAAAGCAACACTGGACTTTTGGAGAAGTGAATTTGGCGTCAATTTCAGTGGTAAAGATGATTTATCTGATTATTTTGCAGCAGCAGAGCAGCGACTTAATATTCAGCAATGGCCGGTGCCACCCAATGCCAACAACGCCAAATTACAGCAAGGCTGCGAAAAGCTCGGTTGGCAGTACACGGTGATTAACCGCAACGTGAATGGCTGCGCTAACCTCGGTTATTGCGGCATGGGCTGCCCGATTAATGCCAAGCAATCGATGCTGGTGAGTACTATACCGGCGGCGATGGCATTGGGCGCGACACTGATATCGCGGATTTCGGTGCGCCAGTTGCACTGGCAGGGCGACAGTATCACCGGGCTGGAAGCGGTGCCGGTAGACCAGTACTTTCAGCCACGCCATAATCTTCGTATCCGCATTAACGCAAAACATTATATTGTCGCTGCCGGCGCTATCGGTTCACCGGCCTTGTTGCTGCGCTCAAAAGTACCTGATCCGTCCGGCCGTTTGGGCAAGCATACCTATTTACACCCCAGCGTTATTTCCGGCGCCTTGTTCAATGACGCCATAAACGGCCACAGCGGTGCGCCGCAATCCATTTACTCTGATCAATTTGTCTGGCCGGCGGATAACAACAAAGCCGGCTATAAACTGGAAGTACCACCGCTGCACCCGGTGTTAATGGCCACCAAGCTAACCGGTACCGGCGGAAAACATGCCGCCTTAATGCAGCAATTTAGCCATTTACAAGCCACCATAGCGCTACTGCGCGATGGTTTTCACCCGCAAAGCCAGGGCGGCACAGTACAGTTGGATGATGCACAGCAACCAGTGCTGGATTACCCGATTACAGATTATTTATGGCAGGGCATGCGCGAAGCCTTGTTATCAATGGCCGAGCTGCAGTTTGCCGCCGGCGCCAGACAAGTACTGCCTGTTCATCACGATGCTCAGCTTTACAACAACTGGCCCGAAGCCAAAGCAGCCATACTGCAGCTACCAATGCAGGCGCTTAAGCAAACCGTGGTATCGGCCCATGTTATGGGCGGCTGCAATATGAGCGCCAGCGCCGCCAACGGTGTGGTAGATCAAAATGGCCGCCACCATCAACTGCAAAACCTGTCGGTATTCGATGGCTCTATCTTGCCCACCAGTCTTGGCGCCAACCCGCAACTGACTATCTATGCGCTGGTGTGGCGCAATTGCCAACAGTTAATCAGCAGCTTAAGAAACCAGGTTAACACTTTAGCTTAAGCTAACATTTAAATCGCCGGCCGCAGATAAGCCGGCGGATCCGTGCTAAGGTTTACACAACTCTTTTGCTGTGAAGCCTTAGCCTTGCTATGAACACCGACAGTTACAAAGCGCTGAGTAACTATATCGATTTACTGCTCGATGCTATTTGTGTGGTAGATAAAGGCGGCCATTTTGAATTTGTCAGTGCCGGTGCTGAACGTATTTTTGGCTACACCCCCGCCGAAATGCTCGGCCGGCCGATGATAGAGCTGGTGCATCCCGATGACAGAGAACGTACCTTAGCTACCGCAGCCGAAATTAACGCCGGGGTAGTAAAAGTAGACTTTGAAAACCGCTATATCCGCAAAGATGGCCGCATAGTGCATTTGCTGTGGTCGGCGCGCTGGTCTGAAACCGACCAGCGCCGCGTGGCGGTAGCGCGCGATATCAGCCGCAGCAAGGTAATTCAGGCGCGCCAGGCGGCGGTTTATACTATTTCTGAAGCGGCTTTTGCCAGCACCGACTTGCCGGCGCTGTACCACACTATTCAGCAGATCATTGCCGCTTTAATTCCGCTGCAGCGTTTTAGCATAGCGCTGACCGATAATAACACTCAGCAACTTAATTTTGTTTACGATACAGCCCAACAAAACCCGCCGGGCAGCGAACTGCTAACCTTTTGCGCCGGGGTTATCCGCCGCGCAGAAACCATTTTAATTACCAAAGATAACCGCAAAGACCTGCCGGCCAAATTACGCCAGCTGGCCGGTGAAAAAGCCGCAAACTGGTTAGGCGTGCCGTTAAAATCGCACAGCGACGTAATAGGCGCTTTGATGTTACAAAACGATGCCAAAGCAGCAGGTTACAACAGTAGTGACATCGAACTGCTGGAATTTGTCTCGGTGCAGGTAGCTGTTGCGATAGAACGTAAACAAATGCTGGATCGGCTGCAATATAATGCGTTGTATGATCAGCTTACCGGGCTACCCAACCGCGAATTGTTTGCTGACCGCTTGCAGTTGGCCAAAACCCGGGCTCAGCGCGAGCAGGGCAGCTTTGCCTTGTTGTATCTGGATTTAGATAAGTTTAAACCGGTAAACGACCAGCACGGTCACCATGTTGGTGATCAGCTGTTACAGCTAACCGCACAGCGTATTCTTAGTTGCCTGCGCCACAGCGATACCGTAGCCCGGTTTGGCGGCGACGAGTTTGTCATTCTGTTGGAGCACGTAGATAGCACAGAGACAGCGGTGCAACTGGCAGAGAAAATACGCCAGGCACTCAGCCAGCCTTTTGCTCTGGCCGGCCAGCTGCTGCACATTCTGCCCAGCATTGGCGTAGCGCTGTACCCTTGTCACAGCGACACAGAAAAAGAGCTGCTGCTACTGGCCGATGAAGCCATGTACCTGGGCAAAAAAGCCGGTGGTAACCGCGTAACGCTAAGCCATTCCACTCAAGCACAACAGAGCACCGCTTAGCCGCCGGCTGCACTCCCTCCCGCACATCGCCGCAACAAAACACCACAGTTACTACTGGCATTTAAGGCTAAAAACAGTCTTACTGCTGCTATGCCTGCTGAAAATATAAAAAAAAGCAAGAAGGTAACGCATTTTGACAAAATCGCCAAAGTAACAAGATTACTACAATGATCTCCGGGGGCTTGGCTGGTCGGCATGGATGTGCAGGAAGCCGGGGAGTTCAGCACCTGCACAAACAAACATGCCGGTAGAACCAGACAACTGTAATAGTGACCGAGTTTCTGCCCGATTGTTTGATTTGAATGACTTATAACAAATCACAAGGGGATGTAAAAAAAATGGAAAACAGGAAAAGATTCACCAGAACAGCCCTGGCCCAAGCGGTGTCATTGCTGCTTGGTAGCGCTGCAGGCATGCCGTTGTATGCGCAACAGGCGCCGGAGACAGAAGCAGTCACGGCGGCAGATATTGAGGTAATTCAGGTTAAAGGTGTACGCTCCAGTATGCAGGAAGCGGCCTCGATTAAACGTAATTCAATGGGGGTGGTCGATGCCATTTCCGCAGAGGACATAGGTAAATTCCCTGACACCAATCTGGCTGAATCACTGCAGCGTATTACCGGGGTGTCTATCAGCCGTACTAACGGTGAAGGTTCTGAAGTAACAGTGCGCGGCTTTGGCGGCGACAATAATATGGTCACGCTGAATGGCCGCACCATGCCTTCTGCCACCACTTATGGTGCAGGCTCCGGCGCCGACGGTACCACTCGCGGCGGTAGCGCCAGGGCTTTTGATTTTTCTAACCTGGCGTCCGAAAGTATCCGTGCGGTAGAAGTTTATAAAACCGGCAAAGCCAATATTGCCACCGGCGGTATCGGTGCCACGCTGAACGTAAAAACCGCGCGGCCAATGGATACCGGCGAGACTGTCGCCAGTGTCGGCGTAAAAGCGGTACATGACACCACCAACCGCAGCGGCGACGATGTAACACCGGAAATATCGGGTATTTTCAGCCATGTGCTGGACAACGGTAAATTTGGCGTCAGCATTTCAGCCAGCCACCAGCAACGTGATTCCGGCTATACCGGCGCTACGGTGAATGACTGGGAGGTAGATTACTGGGACGATATCGCCGATGCAGACCGTACCTGGAATAACGCTGATACTGTGGTGGTTAATGCACCGGAACAAGGCCAGTTATATGCCCGGCCAAACGATATCCGTTATGCTTTTTCCAACACTGAACGCAAGCGGGACAACGCTCAGTTGACACTGCAGTTCAGACCTCAGGAAAACTTTACCGCCACCGCAGATTATACCTTTGCCGAAAATAACCTGGTAGAACACCGTGGTGAAATTACCAACTGGGTGCAAAGAGGCAGTAACACCAAGCTGGTTGAGTTTGATAACAACACGGTAAAAACACCGTCTTATATTCAGGAAACCTATGCCAGTGCTGTCGATGAAGGTTACGAGCAACAATGGCGTGAACAGACCAATACGCTGAAATCTGCCGGCTTAAACCTGGAATATCAGGTCAATAATTCGCTGACGCTGGCACTGGATGCCCACAGCTCTGAGCTTTACAGCCGCGGCACAGGGCCGCGCAACTCCGGCGAGCTTGCTGTTGGTTTAGGTGCACCTATTGTTACCTCGCGTCAATGGTTCTGGGGCGCCGACTTGCCCACTTACCTGAATGTGTATGATGACACCCTGCCGGATAAAGGCGCCAATGCCAATGGCATGGTTGACGCCGGTGATGTCGGTTCTTCCATTGCCCGTATTCGTAATGCCAGTCAGGAAAGCAAAATTAAGCAGTTGAAGCTTGATGGTGCCTACGAGTTTGACGATGGCCGCTTCGACTTTGGTGCTGAACTTCGCAATATGGAATCGCGCTCCATCCAAACTGCCGGTAATAATATCGCGCTGGGGAACTGGAACGTCGGCAACCCCGGTGAATTTGGTGATCTGATCCAACCCTTTAATTTACCGGGTGAGTTTGATGACTACGACACCCTGGCGGGCGGCTATGGCTTTATAGCCGATCCGCGCGCCCTGTATACCGCTGCCGAAGCGCTGTATCCGGGTATTCCTTCCACTGTTGAAAGTGCTTTATCCTTCGACGACATTGTAGAAGAAGACACCATGGCAGTGTACTTCCAGGTCGCACTGGAAGGAGAGCTGGGCGGTATGCAGTTTGATGTATTAACCGGCCTGCGCTACGAAAAAACTGATTCGAAGTCCAGCTCTTTAGTAAGTGAGGTGTACTTTCAGTGGGAGGATAACGACGATGTGGTGGCTTATGTCGACTCCACCGTACCGCCCGAGCCTGTGAATGCCAAAAATGATTATGACTACCTGCTGCCCAGCCTCGATGTCAGCCTGCATATTAGTGATGATCTGATTAGCCGGTTTTCGTTCAGCAAAACTATTGCCCGTGCCGGCTTGGGTAGCTTGGGGGTTTCAGCTTCCGACTTTGGCGGCGGCGGTGGTTCCACCTTGTTGGGTGCCCAACCGGTTGCTGATGCGTCTAACCCGGCGCTGTTGCCACTGGAATCGACAAACTTTGACTTGTCGTTGGAGTGGTATTACAACCCGTTCAGCTATATGTCGGCCGGGGTATTCCAGAAAAACGTGGTTAACTTTATCGGCAGCCGCCAGGTCGATCAACCACTGCTGGGTATCCGTGATGTTACCGCCGGCCCGCGTGCAATAGCGGCAGCGCAGGCGGTGCAGGACGGCGGCTTCCCGCTGGATGACACCTACCTGTATGCGATGATGGTATTTAACGAGTACCGCACCCATCCGGATATGATTGCCGAGTTTGGCGCCAACCCGCAATTTACCGGCACGCCGGCACAGATCGATTTCCTCGCTAATAATGCGGGTTTTGATTTACGGGCGACAGACGAAGACCCGGAAGTGATTTTCCGTACCAGTACGCCGGACAACAACCGCGCTGCGAAAATCTATGGTGCCGAATTTGCTATTCAGCATTTCTTCGGTGAAACCGGTTTTGGTGTGCAGGCTAACTACACCATAGTGCGCGGCGACGTTGGCTTTAATAACAACGCCGATCCGAACGAATCGCAGTTTGCTCTGGTTGGCCTTAGCGATACCGCTAACCTGATCGGTATTTACGAGAAAGACAGCTGGCAGATGCGGCTGGCCTGGAACTGGCGCGATAAATACTTGGCTGAAGTTAACAAAGGTGGCTCAAATAACCCGAGGTTTGAAGAAGCCTACTGGCAAATTGATCTGAATGTCAGTTACGACATTAACCCGCAACTAACGGTATTTGCCGAAGCCCTCAACCTGACCGGTGAAAACAGCCGCTCGCATGCGAGGAACAAAGCCATGTTGTGGTATTTGACTGATTTGGGGCCACGCTATCAGATTGGTGTACGTTACGACTTCTGATGTCGATTGCCGCCAGTCTGACTGGCGGCATTTCTCTGTTCGTTGTACTGTAAGACCAGCGTATAGCGCAGTTTTGCAGCGTAACGACAGCTGTAATTAACAGAGACAGGAAGCAGACATGACGCAGCACGTACTGTTAAATAATATCGATCACCAAGACACCCGGGTATTGCACTGTTTTGCCGCCGAATATGGCGACAACCTGTGCAGTGTGCCGGTGTTTTCCACCGAATTTGGCGCCCTGCAACACGAGTACGCCATTCTGGCGCAACACAATCAGCAGGACGACAGCTTCCAGGCTGTCGCTTTACTGGGGCTGGCAGCAGAAGAAAATCTGTACCTTAACTCACAGCACGCCAATGGCTGGGATAGCCGCTATATTCCGGCACTGATTGAAAAAGGCCCGTTTCGTATCGGCTTTCAGCAGCAGGCCGGGCAAACCGAACCCGAAGCCGTGGTGCATATCGATTTGGCACACCCAAAAGTAAACCGGCAATACGGCCAGCAATTGTTTCTGTCCCATGGCGGCAACAGCCCTTATTTGCAGCATATTGCCGATACCCTGCAACGTATTCATCGCGGCATGGCAGTGTCAGGCCCGCTGTTTAAGGCCTTTACTCAGTTAAACCTGCTGCAGCCGGTTAATATCGAGTACAGCCTGCAAAATGGCGAAAAACATCGTTTAAATGGTTATTACTGTATTAACAGCGACGCTTTGGCCAGGCTACGCGGGCCTGAACTGGAACAGTTACATCAAGCCGGTTTTTTACAACAGGCTTTTGCCATGCAAAGCTCACTGCGCCATATCAGCAGTTTAATCGAGCGCAAAAATCAGCTGCTGCGCGCTGCAGCACAACAGGTATAGGGCCCGCTTATGCTGCAGGTTAGCCGGCACTGCCGTATTATTGATGACTGCCAGCCAGGCGTCGTACCGGCGCAACTGCTTAACAGCACTGAGCCGCTGCTGTTAAAAGGCCTGGTCAGCCATTGGCCTGCAGTACGGCTGGGGCAGCAGGGCCCGGCAGCGCTGGCCGATTATCTGCTATGCCATTACAACGGCGCAGCAACCCAGGTATACCGTGGCGAGCCAGGCCTGAACGGCCGCTACTTTTATAATGACAGCGCCACCGCGCTAAACTTTAGCATCAGCAATGGCCGGATTGATCAGGTACTGGCTGATCTGCTGGCCTGGCAAGATGTTACGCAGCCGCCATCGGTGTATATCGCCTCTAACCTGCTGCAAAGCCACTTTCCAACGTTGCCGGGCCAACTGCCGTTGCAACTGCCCAAACCACAGCTGGATTACGCCACCGAACCGGATCGGGTTAGCATCTGGCTGGGTAACCGCTCACTGGCCGCTTGCCATTATGATGCGTCAGAAAATCTCGCCTGCTGTGTCGCCGGTAAGCGGCGTTTTACGCTGTTTCCGCCGGAGCAAGTCGGCAATTTGTATCCGGGGCCGCTGCAGCCGACACCCGGCGGCCAGGTGATCAGCATGGTCGATTTCGATAAGCCCGACTTGCAACGTTTTGCCAATTTTCCGCGCGCTGTTGCCGCCGGCTGTATTGCCGAACTGGAACCGGGTGATGCCTTATATCTGCCCGGTATGTGGTGGCATCAGGTGGAAGCACAAAGCAGCTTTAATGTGCTGATTAACTGCTGGTGGAGCACTGCCCCACACTATACCGGCTCGGGCATGAACCTGCTGTATCACGCCCTGTTGTGCCTGCGTGAAAAACCGGCGCATGAGCGCAAAGCCTGGCAGGCACTGCTGAATTACTATGTGTTCGATGATCCGCAGCAGGCCGCAGCCCACCTGCCGGCCGAAGCGCGGGGCATGTTAGGCCCGCTGGATGAACTGCAGGCGCGCCAGCTCAGAGCCATGCTGCTAAGCCGGTTAAACCGCTAATATGAAGGAAAATGCTGTGCACACTGAAACGGAACAACAGCCGGGCGTTAAAAAAGTGGTGATAGCCGGCGGTGGCACCGCTGGCTGGGTTGCCGCGGCCGCGCTGTCAAAACGCTTACAAGGTCTGGTACAGGTGGTGCTGGTCGAGTCGGAAGATATCGGCACTGTCGGCGTGGGTGAATCGACCATACCGCCGGTGCAGCTGTTTCATAATCTGCTGGGCATCGACGAGCAAGAGTTTATGCGCGAAACCGATGCCACCTTTAAACTGGGTATTTCGTTTGAAAACTGGGGCCGGTTGGGCGACAAATACATGCACCCTTTTGGTACCACCGGCAAAGGCAGCTTTCTGGCTGATTTTCAGCACTATTACCTGCATGGCCGCGCGCTTGGCGTCACAGCGCCGCTGGGCGATTACTGCTACGAGTTGCAGGCAGCATTGGCCGGCAAGTTTGGCAAAAGCAGCAATTCGATGATTAGCTATGCCTACCATCTGGATGCCGGCCGCTATGCCCGCTTTTTACGCCGCTTTAGCGAAGCCCAGGGTGCGGTGCGTATTGAAGGCAAAATAGCGCAGGTGCAGCAGCATGTTAACGGTGATATTCGTGCATTGGTGCTGGAAAATGGTGAAGAGGTAACCGGCGATCTGTTTATCGATTGTACCGGCTTTCGTGCCCTGCTGATTGAGCAAACCCTGCACAGCGGCTTTGAGCGCTGGGACCACTGGCTGCCGTGCAATAAAGCCGCCGTAGTACAAACCGCACCGGGTGCCAACCTGCCGCCGTATACCCGCGCCATCGCGCATGACAGCGGCTGGCAGTGGCGCATTCCGCTGCAACACCGGGTTGGCAATGGCCTGGTGTACGCCAGTGATTATCTGTCTGATGCAGCAGCCTGTGACCGGCTGCTCAGTAATCTGGAAGGCGCGCCGCTATTTGAACCGCGCGTCCTCAGTTACCAAACCGGCCGGCGCAAGCAGTTCTGGTTGAAAAACTGTGTCGCGCTGGGCTTAGCCAGCGGTTTTATTGAACCACTGGAGTCGACCAGTATTTACCTGTTTATGAATGGCGTAATCAGGCTGTTGCGCTTATTTCCGTTTAACGGCGTTAGCCAGCCGCTAATTGATGAATATAACCAGCAGTCGATTGGTGAACTGGAAAAAATCCGCGACTTTATTATTCTGCATTATCATCAGACCGAACGCAGCGACAGCGACTTCTGGAACTATTGCCGCACTATGCCGATACCCGATTCACTGGCACACCGCATAGAACTGTTCCGCGCCAGCGCGCATGCCTTTCAAACCGGCGACGAAATGTTCCGGCTGGAGTCCTGGACCCACGTCATGCTGGGCCAGCGCTTAACACCACACAGCTATCATCAGCTGGTCGCTGGCTTACCGGCACAGCAATTAACGGCACATCTGCAGCAAATTCGTGACACCATCAGCCATGCCGTAGCGCGCTTACCGCAGCACCATGATTTTATCCGTCAGTACTGCCAGGCACCGGACTATACGCGATGCTAAGCCCCAATCCTGCTATGCAGCTAACGGTACAACAGCCGGGCAACGAGCAATCACCGCTGTTGATTGTCGATAACTTTATTGCCAAACCAGAGCTGTTACTGGCCGATGCCTGCCAGCAGCGCTTTGTTGCCAATTCGCCCTATTACCCGGGCGTGCGTGCGCCGGCGCCACAGGCCTATCAGCAAGCGCTGCTGCAAAGCCTGACGCCAGTGTTACAGGAGGTGTTTACCCTGCCTGCCGGCAGCCTACACTTTTCGATTTGTCATTATTCACTGGTTACCACGCCACCACAGCAATTAAAGCTGCTGCAGCGCATTCCGCATTTTGATACCACCGAACGCCACGCACTGGCGGCGGTGCATTATTTATTTCACAGCGAGCAGGGCGGCACCGCCTTTTACCGCCATCGCAAAACCGGCTTTGAAACTATCGATAACAACCGCACCGCAACCTATTTTCGTGCAATGGAAGCAGAAAATGGCGGCCCGAATATTCCCGGCCCAGATTCCGGCTATATTAACGGCGACACGCCGTTATTTACCCGGATAGCAGAGGCAGAAGCGGTATTTAACCGGCTGATTATTTACCGCCGCCATGCACTGCACAGCGGCTCGATCCCGCCCCATGCCAGCCTGTCAGCCAATCCGGCCCAGGGCCGATTAACCATCAGCAGCTTTATCGACCTGCAGCCAGAGCTTAGCTAAACCCTAGCCATGCTGTGTTAAACGGCTTAACCGGTATTTGCCGCCAACACAACTATCAGCTGTTCCTATAAGTTATTGTAAGTTTTACAGCAGCGGTGTAGTGTTCTGTACATTAAATTTACAAACACAAGTTAACTCGTATTTAAAAGCGGGCCGACGCACCGAATAAGCGTTAGTACAGCTTACCAAGGAGAACCAACATGAACGAAATTGCAGGAATGGTTGTGTCCGCTATAGTTGGTGCAGCCGCTATTTGGATCGTAACCGGTTTTATTGTCCCTCAAGTCTCGGGTCTCTTGTCCGGTGCAGCCAAGCTTCACCCTAACTGGAACTATAAAGATTCTGAATCTGGCCAAGTAGTTGGAACTGCGAAAATCAGTCAATTTGGAAGCAGAGTAAAAGTTACTGCTATTCGTACAATAGATCGTCAAGGCAACGCAACAAACCGAGAATTTGTTTATAAAGGGCGTATTACTGGTAGATCATTAGTTCTGCCTTACGAACAAAAAGATGCAGGCGGGTCAGTAGCAGGAGCGCTTGTATTGAGACTTGATGCGGATTTACGGGCCATGAAAGGTTTTACCGCATATTTTTCAGACTCTGCTGGTAGGGTCATAACTTATCCTATCTTTTATTATGCAACTGTATAGCGCCAACAATTTGCTGTTGTCGCCGCTTCGCTCTGTTTCGGCTGTCTCAAAGCAAGGCGTTGGTATGACTCCCCAAGGTTTATCGGAACATCTATGAAGTATCAGTATGTTAGAGGTCGTATTGAAGAAGCAATCGAAGAGCTGTGTACTGGTGCTGGCGATGCCAGAGAGCGCCTACTTAGTGCCAATGATGCTACATCAAGTTTACTTGATATTCATTTTCCAGAAGAGTTGCTTGCAGATTGGAAATCGATTCATGATCGAATGACAGGACATGGACCTAGAACAAATTTCGAAGGGAAAATAGTTTGGGAAGGAGGCGCGGTCGCTCATACGATGAAAAAAATTAACAATAAAACTGCGAGTAAAATTGCCAAAGATATACTCATGTTGCATAAAAAATTGCAGTCCGAGTACTGAATTATAACAATCCGCATTGTTCGGGGGCTGTCGGCCCCTGCGATGCTCACCAATTCGCACGCATACGCGGAGCGTTGGTGACTAGATACAACCAGCTAGGAGAACAATATGCAAAATCTTACAAAGTTCACTGTCCAGAGAGACGATGATGAATATGAAATATCTCTTGGTTGGGATAATGGCGCTTTTGTCGAAGGACACATTGAATTTAATATTTCGGCATTAAAAAGAAATATTGAAACGCGAGAAGAAATTGAACCATTGTCAGCTACAGTTGCAATAGTGCCAAATCCTGGTCATGATCCGGAAAGCGATGAGGTGCCTAGTCCATTTTTACAAATTGTGGTTAGAAACGAAATTATTGGTCATGAGGAAACCATCAACGTACCGTTAAGTACGCTATTTGAGGAATCTCAAGTAGTAGATCTAATTCCTGCATACATGTTTAGTGGCGATCCGTTCACTGGTTGTCTGATCAGATCTGGAATAAGTACCACAGTCGCACAAATAATTGATTGCAAGAATGAAACTGCCGGTATTTTACCATGGTTCTGGGATAGAGTGAGGCAACTGGGTAAATGCCTCCTAGTTTCAATTCCTGACATGTCCGCAAAGATGGTCCGAAAAAGCGTTCGCTGCATTTTGCGATTTGGTTTTTAATTAAAAAATCACCTAACAAGGCAATTTTGCCCGAACGGCTAATGGTGCCGTTCGCCATCGCTCACTCTGCTTTTAGCTGCCAGTGAATTGTGACGTTAGATATACAGCCACAGGCGGAAATCATGGACGTAAATATTATTTCAGCTCTAATTGGTGTCGGTCTTGGTTGGCTCCTAAGCCAGCTTACTGACCTAATCAAAGTGAAAAGGCGGAAGGTTAAAATTATTGACTCTGTCTACGTTGAAATTTCAGATATAAATGCTTGGCTAGTGAGAATGATGCGTCAAACGAAGTACGCTCTTCAACTTATAGTTTTGAACCAGAGAATAACTTCAGTGCCAGGAAGAATTCACACCTTTATTTTTGACGAGCATTTCCATGAGATATGCATGGATCTATCTAGGGATGCAAGAATTGGCCTAACCGATGCTTATGATTCAATTAAAACTATCAATGAATTAATTGCTCAGCTCAGTGAGTTAATTGATGATCAATCAGATAGTAAGAGGCTTTGTCAAAAGTTTGAAGCGATACATTCTGTTGCCCACGACGTTGAATTTAAAACGAGATATTTGCTTAATAATCGTAATGGCAGCATGAAAGATTTAGTCGGCGTGGCAATAGAGCTAGATAAAAATCTCAACGAAGAGCTTGAGTTTATAGTAAAGGAAGCTAAAGAAATTGGGGTAGACGGGATTAAATCAAAATTCTATGCTGAGTAAACCCAACTAGACAATTTTATCGCCAGCAAGCAGCGCCGGCTGCGGCGTCAACACGCTATGCGGTTTTCCGCACTAAAATTAGGCGTTATTTGATCTTTGGTGTAACTAAAGAATTTCGCTGTGAGAGCCGATTCGAGCAAGTTGCAGGGTTTTATTAGCAATTCTGGCCACAATTATCGGGAGGAGTTATGATCAGAGATATCTGGGAATGGATACAACACGTGAATTATTCACATAGACAAATGCGTCGGTCTTGCTCTGTCTTTGCCGAACATTTCAACGGTTTTTACTCGCATGACTTTCTCAAGACAGCATTTTTCGTTGTTACCGAAGAAATTCCGAAGCCTAATTTTCCAAAGCTCCGGGAAGCAGGTCTAGGAGAATTCATCGACATGGATGTTGGAGGTATTACTTACAACAATACCTATTACGTAAAGAAAGAGGCCGCAAACGATCTTCGGCTTCACTTCCATGAATTGGTCCATGTGTTGCAATGGCGAGAGCTAGCCCCTCAAGGTTTCATAGAACGCTATATTCAAGAGATTCAAGATTTTGGGTATGACAACGCTCCGTTAGAAAAAATGGCCTATGCCCTAGATGGGCACTACCAGCGCAAGGGACGGCATCTCAGCATTGAGCAATTTGTCCGAGAAAATTTATAACCATTCATATCACTCGGGCGCACTAAAGTGCGCCATTGCGCTTCGCGTCATATTTAAGAGCAAGTAATGATTAAATTTACATTGATAGAAAATTCTTTAGATTCAATTAAGTCGGGCATGGACTATCTTGACTATGCTGAGCGAAAGCAAAGCCCAAGTCACTATAAAAAGGCGCTTCTTTCTCTCTTTCAAGGTGCGGAGTTAATTCTTAAAGAAATCTTAGTGCAGAAAGACCCCATAATAATTTTCGACAAGAACTCATTGTTTCGCAATTGTGTTTCACCACTTAACCCTACGATGTGTGAGCTATTAGATTGCAAATCTATCGATATTAATGGAATCTGCCAAGAGCTCAAAAAACATTATCCAGAACAATTTCAAAGAGTAAATTTGAAAGTCATTCAAGACTTAGCTAGAGAACGAAACAAAATTCAGCATTTTGCATTTGAAACTACACCAAACGAGTTGAAAGGCTCGTTACTTAAGTTGTATCTTATGGTAATAAAGCCAGCCATGAAAATTGCCGGCGAGAAAGCAGCATTGGATACTTTTGTTGATGGCATCAACAAAATAAATTTCGATGAACAAGCAAAAGATGTAGAAGAGTCATTTTTAAATGTAGATAAAAGAAATGAATTTACAAAAGGTGGGTGCTGCCACTGTAATAATTATTCGCTTTTCGTGATCTATGATGGTAATTCATATCCAATAGCTTGTTATTGTACTACCTGTGGGTTTGAGCGCACCAACATTGATATATCCGAATTTTATGAATGCCCAGAGTGCTCAGCACCCTCAGTTATTTATGACGAAAAAATACGTGCAGGTATGTGTCTTTGGCACAGATGTGCAGATTGCATTGAGTCAGTTAAAACAGACATGGTTCCATGCAAAGGTTGCGGTGGGTTTCTTATTGAAAACTACTGCTTGAACTGCACTTTAGAAAATTAATATAAAAACCCCATACGCACGAAGATTTCCAGATGGTTTGATTTGTTTGTGATTATTATTAAACTGGGCCATATCAAAATTTAACACTTTTTGTAATCCTTGTACTTTGCGTTAAGTTATTTGGCCAAGCCATGTTGAAATTAAAAGAAAACTGCTCGAGTTTAAGCTTCAAAAACATCATCAAAGACGATACTACCCTTGCGATTTTGATGTATGGAGTCGGAGATCAAGAATACTACATAAACAAGATCGCCTGTCTTGAAGATTGTTGTATATTTTCACCTGAATACGCAGAAGATTTTCGCTCCCAGATCAATAGCTATAAACAAATACTAGAAGATCCTAATTATGCGAAAGGTTTATACCCTCGTGGCTTAGAGAAAATCATCCAGCAGATTATCGAGCCAATGTCGCTATGGGAAGCAATTGCAAGTTTAAAGACAGAACATTTTTTAGCCTCTGAAAACTATTTCCGAAGCTTAGTCGATGTAAGCCTAACATTTTTGCTGAGTTGCGAAATTGCAAAGTTGTTCAACCATAAGCCCGCTGACTTTTCTCTGTACAATGTTTGGCTTGCAAGCAAGAATAAAATGCAAACCAGTGGCCTAGTCACTTCAGAAGAAATAGAGTTTATTGACAGGCAGTTTGAGTTTAATGGAAAAAACAAAGACCCTAGACTAGCGAGGCTGCTTAATTTTAGGAACAAGCAAATTGCACATAACTCAGCTTCAGATGAAACGGGAAAAGATGACTTTGTTTATGCTACCTGTTTTGTGCTCAGGGTTTGGGCAATTCTAAATAACTGTTCCAAACAGTAGATCACTAAAAAGAAGGAACTCAATGCGGTTTGCGCGATCAGATCAGTCGCCAAACAAAACCAACCAGCAACCGCATTGAGTATGAACAAAATAGCATTTTTGTACGGCGCTGAAACCCGCCGTTTGAAGAAAATTATCCATAAAACCCGAAATAAAGACCTTTGTCGCAGAGCCACTGCGGTGTTACTGGTACTAAAAGGTAAGGCTAAAGCTGAAGTGGCCAGACTGCTGCAAGCCGGACGTTCATCGGTGAATCGCTGGATGACGTGGTACGAAGCAGCAGGAATTGATGGCTTAACGAATCAACGTACAGGCCGACCACCAACGCAGCCCAAAGCGTTAATTATTGATGTGCTTAAGTTGCTGATTGAGCACAAGCCCGGGGAGCTTGGCTATCAACGGTCACGCTGGAGCACGGAGCTGTTAAGCCTTGTGTTAAAGCGCGTTCTTGGTTTGATTGTGCACAGCTCAACGATACGCCGCTTGCTGCCTAAAGTTGGCATTGTTTGGCGCAGAGCTGCGCCAACGCTGCGGATAAAAGACCCGGCTAAAGCCGAGAAAATGGCGGCAATATATGAGGCGCTGAATAATTGTAGCGCTGAGCACCCGGTATTTTATGAAGATGAAGTGGATATCCACCTGAACCCGAAAATCGGTGCGGACTGGGGCTACAAAGGCAAACAAAGACTGGTGGTAACACCAGGTAAGAACAGAAAACATTATCTGGCTGGGGCACTGCACAGCAAAACAGGCCAGATAACCTATGTTGGCTCAACAAGCAAAAGCTCAGAACTGTTTATCAGCCTGATGGAAAAGCTGAAGCGGCAATACCGGCGAGCTAAAACTATTACGCTGGTGGTGGACAACTACATTATCCACAAGAGCAAAAAAACAGAGAAGTGGCTGCGCAATAACCCGAAGTTTGTGCTGTTATTCCAACCGGTTTACAGTCCCTTGGTTAACAAGATAGAAAAGCTGTGGCATGCGTTGCACGAGACCATTACGCGCAATCACTGTTGCAAAACGATGGATGATTTACTGGAGCAGGTTGAGCATTTTATGGATAACGCTGCTCCGTTTCCGGGAGGCGGTCATGGCTTGCAGCGGGTGTATCAGAGTTAGGATCAGTTATTTAGATGCGGTTTATAGTCCTAATTGTGTGCCTAGACCTATACATATGGATGAAAACTTGTTTGCTCAGTTTTATAAGATAATGTCTGGTGCAGAGCTTTCACATGTTAAAACTGAAAGGCTTAAATTTATCAATGAGTTGTTGGGTTTCTGCAGCCAAAATTTAATCACCGGCGAAAACGATGGTAAAAGACCGTTTGCTGAACTTAAAATCACCGTAAAAATCACTTAGTAAAGCGTTCAAGAGCGCGGTGTTAAGTGATCTTTGGTGTAACTAGAAAATTTCGCTGTGAGAGCCAATTCGGGCAAGTTGCAGGGTGTTATTCGCAATTCTGTAGATCAAAACCAGGTCTGGCTTGATGTGGCAATCTCTAAAGCTGAGCCAGTTTCCAGTCAGAGGATGGTGAACATTATTTTTGCTGGCCTTTACCTGCTGCCAGTTCTCGTATTGCCGCTGCAGTGGTTTCATTTGGTTGACGAGCTTTAATCTCAAACGGTATACCACCATGATTGATCACTGCACGCGCAAATAGCTTCAGTGCCTGAGACGGGCTTAGGCCGACATCATCACAAATGTTAGTAAATGCGACTTTTGTGTCATGATCTATGCGTGTGCTAAGCATTTCGCTTTTCATGATAACTACTCCAAAGTGTGTTGCAATGTCAGACATTGTAGCACATGGTGTGACTATCAGATAACAAATGGCCATTTGTGGCCTTTAGCCGCTGCGGCACATAAGTTCGCGCACGCGCGGAGCATTAATAATTCAACCAATAGAGGAAAAACAATGCCACATTTTATCGTCGACTGCTCGGTTGAGGTGCTGGAAAGTCACCCTGAAGAATATATTGCAGAGCAAATTCACTTGGTTGCTGTTGCCTCTGATTTGTTTGATATCGGTGATATTAAAGTCCGGGTTAATCCTTACAGTAAGTATCTGGTTGGCGCAAAGCGTGAGCTTTTCATCCACGTTTTTTCCAGCATTATGCAAGGTCGCAGCACTGAGCAACGGGCAAAGTTGTCACAGTCGGTTGTTGAGAAGTTAGTAGCTATGTTCCCCCATGTGCCAAATATTGCTATGAATGTCAGTGAGTTTGAAAAAGCCACTTACTGCAACCGGAATATGCTTTGTAATAAATAGGGGCAGATCAAAATTGAATAACTGGTCTAATTTTAATCTGAGCCAAATTATCGAGTCAGAATCAATCGAATCAATAACCCTATTGATGGCATTGCCTCACCCGAGAAGTGATACTATAGTGTCACTTTAAATTTAGGTTAGGGTGAGCCTATGAAAGTTGAGCTGGTTACCAACCTCAAACGCCAGGCGACTAAGATTCTGGCAGATCTGCATTCATCGAAAGAGCCTGTATTAATAACAGAGCATGGTCAGCCTTCGGCATACCTGGTTGATGTGCAGGATTATGAGTTTATGCAGCGCCGGCTTACGCTGCTTGAGGGACTCTCGCGCGGAGAGCGTGCTGTACTTGAAGGCAGAACTTATAGCCAGAGTGAAGCCAGAGAGAAAATGAGTAAATGGTTGAAGTAATCTGGACAGAGCCCGCTCTTCAGGAACTGGACGCCATAGCCGAGTACATTGCTTTAGATAATCCTGCTGCCGCAAGCAAGCTGGTAAAAGATGTTTTCGATAAAACCGGGCGGTTGGAAAATTTTCCCCAATCCGGCCGCATTGCGCCAGAGCTGCCTGATTCGGTTTACCGGGAGCTGGTGGTGCCACCCTGTCGCATTTTTTATCGTCAGGAACAGCAGCAGGTTTTTATCCTCTATGTAATGCGCGAAGAAAGACAGCTCCGCGCATACATGCTTGAAAACCGCTAGCAAACTGCGGCGAATGCTTCGCCGCGCTGTAACTTAATTACTCTGCCGGATAAATAAACGGCGATGCCGGTAAGCCGGCACTGTTATACAGCACCGCATCCGGGTTATCGGCCCAGGCGTAGCGTACTTGCTGCGGCGCTTTGATATCCGCATGCGACAGCACTAATTGTTTACCCTGCAGCTTTACCTGCGCCCAGCGGTACTCGCCGTCGCTGCCGGCGATGGCAAAGCTTTGACCGGGTTTAAGCACCAGTTGCTGATCAAAGCTAAGCAGTAATTTATCGCCCTGCGCCTGTACCGACAACAACTGCGGCCCCTGATACTGCACATCCTCGCCCAGTGCTATCGCCCTGGACGCCAATGCCAGCCGTTGACCAAGCGTTTTTTTATCCACCGGGTGAATATCGTTCCACTCGCCGACATCAATCGCCACCACCATCGCGGTATTTGGCTCGTCCTGCACCCGGCGCTGGGCTTCACGCAGCGCCGCCCAGCCACTTTCGCCAGGATGTGGACTTTTCTCCAGATAATTGGCCAGTTGTACATATAAAAACGGCAACTGTGGCTGTTGCCACTTAGCGCGCCAGTCACGAATTAAGGCGCGAAACCGCTGTTGATACTGTACTTCGCGGCCAACATTCGACTCGCCCTGATACCAGATCACGCCTTTAATTGGCAGCTTGGTCAACGGTGCGGTTAAGCCATTAAACAGCCCCAGCGGCTGCCAGCGGATAAAGGTATCAGCCGGCAGCGGCTCTGCTGTAGCGCCCTGGCGCATCTGCCATTGGCCACTCAACGCTATTTGCTGCGTATCGTTACCCAGCCAGTACGGCTTATCCGGCATCAGGCCGGTTTTGCTGTTAGTGGCAATAATGCGCACTGCTATCAGGTTGTTACCGGCATTCAATAGCCCCGGTGGCAGCGCATAACGCCGTGGCGGATACTGATAGGTGGTATTACCGACCTTAACGCCGTTAATGTACACCTCGTCGGCATCGATGATAGAACCCAGCCGCAAGGTATCAGCGCCAGAGGCTTGCTGCGCTGTTAACTGCACGGTTTTACGCAGCCACCAGACGCCGGTAAAAGGCTCAGGCAAAAAGCCCGGCACGTTAAAGCTTTGCCAGTCGCTGTGATCCAGCGTTGGTGCATACCAGGGCGTATCGCCGGTTAAGCCAGCGTCGGCTTTAGCCAAAGCGCCATACCACTGCGCGTTTTTCGCCTGGTCTGCTGCGGTAATATCAGCAATAAGCTGTTTATCACGAAAGCGCAGGCCTTGTGCCAGTGCATCCGGAAAGGCCTGCAGCGCTTCTTCACTCAGCCAGGCTTCGACCGGCGAGCCGCCCAGGGCATTATTTAACATGCCGATGGGCACGCCGTTGTGGTTAAACAAATCACGGGCAAAATAAAACGCCAGTGCGGAAAACTGCGCAATGCTGTCCGGGCTGGCGGCTTGCCATTGCCCGGCGCTTAAATCTTGCTGTGGTGCGTCAAAGTTATACTGCTGCGGTACGGTAAACTGGCGAATTTGCGGGTAATTAGCGCTGGCTAAATCCTGCGGATAGGCCTCTGCTACCCTTGCCATCGGCAGTTCCATATTCGACTGGCCGGAAGCCAGCCAAACATCGCCAAAGCAAATGTTGTTTAGCGTGATCCGGTTGCTGCCGGCAAAGCGCAGTTGATGGCCACAGCCGGCTTGTTGCGCCGCCAGCTTAAATTGCCACTGGCCCTTGTCAGCCTGTACTTGCCCCAACACAGCACCGTTTAACTGCACTGTTATCTGCTCGCCGGGCACCGCATAGCCCCACAAGGTTAGTGCGGTGTCGCGCTGCAGCACCATATTGTCGCCAATCAATTGTGGCAGGCGAATATCGGCCTGCGCACTCAGGCTGCACAGCAAGGCGACGACAGCTAAGCATTTAATCATCTGTGGGCTCCGGCAAGGTTTTGACACAGCCTAACATGCTGTTTTATTACGCCAAGTCTTTGCACAATATTGGCTAAGCGCTTAGTAAAAAACGTAAAACCGGCGCTGACTTTCTCAATTGCAGCTTAAACGGCGCATGCTAGCCTGAGCTTTTCGCTAACAGGAAAGCCGCAATGAAGATCACAGCCGCACGCGTTATTGTCTGCAGCCCCGGGCGTAATTTTGTCACACTGAAAATTGAAACCGATCAGGGCCTGTACGGTATTGGCGATGCTACGCTAAATGGCCGCGAGTTGGCGGTAGTCAGCATACTGAACGAGCATATGCTGCCCTGCCTGATTGGCCGTGATGCCGGTCAGATTGAGGATATCTGGCAATATTTTTACCGCGGTGTGTACTGGCGCCGTGGCCCGGTGAATATGACCGCATTGGCCGCAATAGACATGGCGCTGTGGGATATTAAAGCCAAGGCGGCCGCTATGCCATTGTATCAGCTGCTTGGCGGGCGCAGCCGTGACAAAGTGCTGGTGTATGGCCATGCCAACGGTAACGATATCGAACAGACGGTCGAGGCCGTGGCCAAATACCGCGAGTTGGGTTATCAGGCCATTCGTGCCCAGTCTGGTGTGCCGGGTTTGGCCTCGACTTATGGCGTATCGAAAGACACCTTGTTTTATGAGCCGGCCGATGCCGACCTGCCGACAGAAAACCTGTGGTCTACCAGCAAATACCTGAACCATACGCCAAAACTGTTTGCCGAATTGCGCCGGCAATTTGGTGATGAGCTGCACCTGCTGCACGATGTGCACCACCGGCTAACCCCGATAGAAGCGGCGCGGCTGGGCAAAGAGCTGGAGCCGTTTAAGTTGTTCTGGCTGGAAGATGCGGTACCGGCTGAATTACAGCAAGGTTTCCGGCTGATCCGCCAGCACACCACCACACCGCTGGCGGTGGGCGAGGTGTTTTCCTCCATCCATGACTGTCAGCAGCTTATCAGCGAGCAACTGATTGATTATATCCGTACTACCCTGGTGCACGGCGGCGGCATTACGCATTTACGCCGTATTGCCGCGCTGGCAGAGCTGTACCATGTAAAAACCGGCTTTCACGGCGCTACTGATTTATCACCGGTTACCATGGGCGCGGCGCTGCATTTTGACACCTGGGTGCCGAACTTTGGTATTCAGGAATATATGCGCCATACCGATGCAACCGATGCGGTATTTCCGCATGACTATTATTTTGAGCAGGGCTTTTTACACTGCGGCGAAACACCGGGCCATGGCGTGGATATTGACGAAAAGCTGGCAGCAAAGTACCCGTATCAGCGCGCCTACCTGCCGGTAAACCGGCTGGAAGACGGTACCTTATTTAACTGGTAGAGCACTTAACTGGTAAATGGGAACGGCGTAGTAAAGGTGTAAACACCCGAACAGGTTTGCCCACGCCAACACACCGTAAACCCATCCCTGGGGGCTCGTCTCAGCCCGTCCGGGGCTTCAACGGTTAGCTTAGGGCAAAACCTGTTCTCCTTACTCAGTCGCGCCATTCCGATCCGACACCACCGTTAGTTGCCGCAGCTAGCGTTACCTTCATTTTGTGCCAGCCGCACATTGGCCAGTTGCAATACCAACCCGGCGCTGCTTTGCAGCCGCATCGGCTGGGTTACGCGGCTGATAGCAAAGTTGCTGTCGGCTTCACTAAAGCAGCGCAGCGCAATTTTAATGCTGTGCCAGCCTTTACCCTGCATCTGCGCCAGCTGAGCGCTGATATCCAGCATACCGGCGCAGTTATCGCCGCATTGCATACCCAGCGTAACCGCACTGTCAGCGCCCATCGCCAACACCTGGTATTCCAGCTCCAGCGCCATATCGCCATTGGCCTGACGCGTTAAATCCAACACAGCTCCGTCAGCCAGGCTAACTGCCACCGCACCCGGTTTGATAAAGCTTAGCGTCACCGAATCTTCCTGCTGCAAGCGGTCGGTGGCCTGCGCCGTTAACGCGCCATTGGCAGAGGTATGCATCGCATCAGTGACCACAGTAACCTTGCCCTCATCCAGTAGTTGTAACTGCCACGGCGTTACTGCCTTGCCGGCATACAAATAGCGGCTGGTATTCAGCATCTCCGCCGCACTGATCCCCGCGTTTTCATGCAGTGCTGCCAGCGTGGAGTTATCGCTGTAGCTCAGGCCATAGCCGTAGGCAAACAGCGGATTGTAGTTGGCATCACCGACATTCAGCGGCTCACCTTTGGCGTTATCCGGCCAGGAGAACGACAGCCTGCCCTGAAAATCATGCCGCACACTGCCATCAGCGGCGCGAAACAATACATCGGCCACTGCACCGCCTTCTGAACCGGGCAAAAAGGCGGCAACAAAAGCATCTGACTGGTTCAGTTCCGGGTTAACCCACAGCGGCCGGCCCGACAAGAACACGCTTATCGTCGGAATACCCTGTGCCTTTAACGCCGTTAAAACTTGCAGGGCACGGTTATCGTCGAAGGCTAAATGGCTGCGATCACCGATAAACTCGGCGTAAGGCTCTTCACCAAATACCACTATTGCCACATCAGGCTGAGTACTGAAGCGGCCGTTTTCACTCAGTTCAACACTGCCGCCACCGGCCTCCACCGCCTGTTTAATGCCGCTGTAAATTGATTCGCCATTAGGGAAATCACTGTTACTGTTGCCCGAGCCCTGCCAGCTGAGCGTCCAGCCACCAGTTTGCTTGCCGATATTGTAAGCGCCATCACCGGCCACCAGCACCCGGCCGCCTGGCTTAAGCGGCAATAACTGCTGATTATTTTTCAGCAGTACCAAAGATTTACGCGCTGCTTCGCGCGCCAGTGCGCGGTGCTCTGCATTGCCCAGCAGTTCATAACGGCCGGCCAGCGGTCGCGCGGATGGCTTCACCTGCTCAAATAAACCCATTTCGGCTTTAATGCGCAAAATACGGCTTACCGCTTGGTCCAGCCGCGCCATGCTGATGCGGCCAGCTTTTACCTGCGCCAGCGTATTGGCATACAGGGTTTGCCAGCTGTCCGGCGCCATATACATATCCAACCCGGCCAGCAACGAGGCGGCGCAATCAGTTGGCGTACAACCGGCTACCTGGCCGTGGCCGTTCCAGTCTCCTACCACAAAGCCGTCAAAGCCCATCCGACCTACCAACACATCGGTTAGCATAGGGGCAAAACCATGCATTTTGCTGCCATGCCAGCTGTTGTAAGATGCCATTACCACCCGCGCGCCGGCTTTAACCGCACTGTAATACGGCACGGCGTGAATATCGCGCAGCTGCGCTTCGCTATCAATGCTGTCGCCCTGATCTTTACCGCCGACGGTACCGCCGTCACCAAGAAAATGCTTTACCGTGGCCAGCATATGCTCGCCGCGCAAAAAGTCGGCCGCGCCGGGTTTACCCTGAATACCCTGCAAAATATAAGGCGCATAGCTGGCGACCAGCGCCGGATCTTCACTGTAAGATTCGTACGTACGGCCCCAACGGTCATCGCGCGCTACCGCAATAGTGGGCGCAAAGGTCCAGTCCAGCCCGGTTACCTGCATTTCAACGGCAGTGGCACGGCCAATCGCCTGCAGTAGCTCTGGCTCATGCATGGCACCAAGGCCGATATTGTGCGCAAAGATGGTCGCGCCTTTAACGTTGCTGTGGCCATGTACCGCATCGGTACCCCAAAACACCGGGATATAAGGCCGGCCATCGCTGGTGTCGGTACTGGCTTGCCAGAAGGCATCGGCCAATTCCAGCCAGGCTGCCGCACCGACACGGTTATCGCGGCCGGGTGCTGAATTGCCGCCGTTCAGCACCGAGCCAAGGTAGTAATCGCGTACCTGCTGCGGTGTCACCGAGGCAATATCGGCCTGAATAATCTGGCCAACTTTTTGCTCCGGGCTCATTTGTGCCAGCAGCGCACTCACCTTCGCCTCAATGGCAGCGCTGCGCGCTATCGGCGACGCTTGCAACGGCCAGTTCGCCGGCTGAATAATTGCCCCCTGTTGCGCTGCAGCCTGCGGGTTCGCTTCCGTCGCCGGCCGGCTACAACCGCTGAGCAACGAGGCCGTAGCCAACATCATTACCGAAACTTGCCGTGCCCTGAACGTTACTTTGTTAAGTTGTCGCATTGTGCCTCCTGGTTCGCTTTAGCCACACAGACCCGGCTAAGATAAGCTTTGTTATCACTGACTTCTGTCAGGGCGCCATCAATAGTAAAACTGCCTTGCAAGCGGATATCCGCCGATGAACTGCCAAGCTGCAGCTGTATTTCGCCAGGCTCAACCACCCAGCGCATCTGCTGGTCAAAAAACGCCAGTAAGTTAACCGGCAAAGTAAAACTGACGGTGGCCTGCTCGCCACGTTTAAGCGCAACCCGGGCAAAGCCTTTTAACTGCTGTACCGGCCGGGTAACGCTGGCGACAGGATCCTTGATATACAACTGCACCACTTCACTACCGTCACGCGGGCCGCTGTTTTGCAGCGTCAGGCTGATCTGCACTTCACCATTGGCCTGCGCCTCGCTGGCGTCAATCTGTAGCTGGCTGTAATTGAATGTGGTGTAACTTAAGCCATGACCAAAGGGGTAGAGCGGGCTGATATCGTCAAACAGGTAGCCGCGTTTGGCCGACGCCTTATGGTTGTAATACACCGGTATATGGCCGGCACTGCGCGGAAAAGTTAGCGGCAACTTAGCCGATGGGTTTACCTCGCCAAACAACACATTGGCTACGGCTGCACCGGTTTCCTGCCCCAGATACCAGGTTTCGATAATGGCTGGCATCGTATCCGCCAGCTCGCCCAGCGCCAGCGGCCGGCCATTGCTCAGTAGCAACACCACAGGTTTACCGGCAGCCAGTACCGCTTTGGCCAGTTGCAGCTGATTACCCACTAACTGCAGGCTGGCGCGATCACCCAAATGGCTTTCGGCCCAGGCTTCGCGCGATAAAGCTTCGTTTTCGCCCAATACCAGCACCACCGCATCGGCGCTTTTTGTCAGCGCCACGGCTTCTTCCAGCAGGCCGGCACGGTCGCTGTCATCGGCCAGCGCTATAGCATCATGGTTCCAGCGCTGCATTGAAAAGGTACCGGCAGCCTGGCTGCGCTGGCGGATATCAGAGGTAATAAAGGCCTGGTTGGCGTCTTGTGCTGTCGCAGTGTTGCTTAACGGTTTAGTAAGCACGGTGCCGCGGGCAAATTGCACCTGCGCCTTGCCCTGCAGTTTTTGTTTTAAGCCCTGATAAATACTCACCGTTTGGCGCGGAATACTGCTGTAACCGCCAAGCTGGGTTTCATCAGCGTGTGGGCCTATTACTGCTAATTTACCGATTTTATCCGCATTTAGCGGCAAGATGCCGTTATTTTTTAACAGCACCATTGAGCGTTCTGCCACCTGACGGGCAAAGTCACGCTCGCTGGCCGCGCCCACTAACGCATTCGCCGCTTTGGCATCAACGTAGGGGTTATCAAATAACCCAAGGCGAAACTTTAACGCCAGCACGCGGCGCACCGCCGTGTCTATCGCCGCTTCGTCTAACTGACCGGCTTGCACTAAGGCTGCCAGGTGTAAAAAGGTGTCGGGATCAGGCAATTCCATATCCACCCCGGCCAGCAGGGCGGCTTTGGCAGCTTCAGCCGGCGTACTGTATAAGTGATGACGGCTGTTCAGCTCGTTAATGGCAAAATAGTCGCTGACAATCACACCGTTAAAACCCCAGTTGTCGCGCACTACACCTTGCAGCAGTGGCTGATTAACATGCGATGGTATGCCGTCAATTTCATTGTACGACGCCATAATACTGCCGGCGTGCGCCAGTTTTACTGCGGCTTCAAACGGCGGCAAAAATACTTCATGCAGCTCGCGCGGGGCGATTTGCGCCGGGGCTATATTCAACCCGGCCTGAGGCTGACCATGGCCGGTAAGGTGTTTGAGTGTCGCCACCACTTTATCGGGCGCAAAAGCGCCCTCTTTGCCGGCAGCGCCCTGAAAACCGCGCACGGCAGCCACGCCCAGCGTTGACATCAGATAAGGATCTTCGCCCATGGTTTCTTCAATCCGGCCCCAGCGCGGGTCGCGGGCAATGTCCAGAATGGGTGTTAACGCCCAGTGCGCGCCGGTAGCGCGCATCTCACGGGCCGCCAGTGCATACACATCATGCATAATCTGTGGCGACCAGCTGCTGGCCAGGGCTATTGCCTGCGGCAGGCTGCTGGCTTCAAAGGCAGCATAGCCATGCAGTGCTTCTTCGTGCATCAACGCCGGAATACCCAGCCGGGTATGCTGCTTTAACCAGCGCTGCAGCGCGTTATTAAATTCGGCCGTTTGCTCTGGTGTTTTAAACTCGCTGGGCCGGCCAATATGGCCGATACCGAACGGAATAATCTGCGCCGCCTTATCGGCTAAAAACTGCTGCTGCGGCCCTTCCATACCGCGGCGCTGCTGCCATATGGTTTGCAACTGCGCCACTTTCTCCTGCAGTGTCATCCTTGGCAGTAAATCGTCGACCCGCTGTTCGGTGCTCAGGCCGGCGTTTTGATAGGGCAAAGGCGGCGTGTCTGCCGCAACGGCAACACCGGCGAGCACGGCGTAAGCGGATAGCACAGTAACCAGCAATAACGGCTTACGCATAGCAATGCTCCTGTTTAGTCACGATAGGGCCTGAGGGTACGGATCCGGCCCTGGTCGTCATGCTGCAGTTCGGTCATTTTCACCGAGCGTAAATGGGTTACGCCGGCAGACAGCACTGAGTCGTGGTAAAACAGATACCAGCGGCCGTTAAACTGACAGATCGAATGATGTGTGGTCCAGCCAACTACCGGCTCCAGAATGCGGCCCTGATACGTAAAGGGGCCGTAAGGGCTGTCGCCGGTGCCATAGCAGATAAAGTGTGTATCGCCGGTAGAGTAGGAAAAATAGTACTTACCCTGATATTTATGCAGCCACGAAGCTTCAAAAAACCGCCGCTCGTTATCACCGGCCAGCAAGGGGTTACCCTGCTCGTCCAGAATAACAATTTCGCGCGGGGCTTCGGCAAACTGCAGCATGTCGTCGGTTAATTTAGCCACCCTGGGCCCCAGCGCCGGCTCAGTGGCAGCCGGTTCGCCGCAGTGCGCTGCATACTTGTTGTCGCGGTACTGCTGTAACTGGCCGCCCCAGATACCGCCAAAATACAGGTAGTAACTGCCGTCATCGTCGGCAAATACCGCCGGATCGATAGAATAGCTGCCTTGCATGGCTTCGGGTTCGGCTTTAAACGGCCCGGTTGGGCTGTTGCCGGTTGCCACCCCCAGTTGAAAACGGCCGGCGGCGTTTTTTGCCGGAAAATAAAAGTAGTAGCTATCGCCTTTTTTCGCCGCATCCGGTGCCCACATTTGCCTTTCGGCCCAGGGCACATCATTAATATGCAGTGCTACGCCGTGGTCAATCGCTTTGGCATCCGGGCCGTCCAGCGACAACACATGGTAATCCTGCATGGCAAAGTGGTCGCCGTTATCGTTAAAGGCTATGCCGGCTTCGATATCATGCGACGGATAAATGTAAATACGGCCATCAAACACATGCGCTGACGGATCAGCGGTATAAATATGCTCTACCAGCGGCTGCGACAACGCGCGCGCCTTTACGGCGCTATAATCGACATCAGACATGGCTTAGTCCCCCTGTAGCACTGCAGCGCGGCGCTGATTCAGCTCACGCTCTATCTGCGATTCTTTATGTTTATTAATTTCGTACGCCAGCATGCAAGCCACACCGAGTAAAAACGGCACGGCAGCATATAAACTGACCGACAATTTAATGCCGTTAATGGTGTCGGCCGCCTGCTGTGGCAGCAGGGCGTCGTAGCCGTAGTGCGCCAAAATACCGGCCACCAGCGCACCGCCGATACTCAGCCCCAGTTTCAGGCCGAATATCATCGCCGAGAAAATAATAGCGGTAGCGCGGCGGTGGTTTTTCCACTCGGAATAGTCGGCCACGTCGGCAATCATCGCCCACAGCAGCGGTATGGTAATGCCGTAAAACAGGCCGTGCAGAATTTGCGCTAAAAACACCAGGCCGATGGCATCCGGCGGTAACAGGTAAAACAGCAGAATAAACAAGGTCGAAATAAACAGTGCTACGGCAAACACATCGCGCTTACCAAAGCGATCGGCCAGTGATTTGGAAAAGCCAATACCAATAATCATGCAGATAATGCCGCCGGCATTAAACAGGCTAAAGCCGGACGTAGCGGCATCTTTCGGCCAGAGAAATTCATTTAAGCCGATGCCGGTAAGCAGGCTGTTTAAGCCGGAAATAAAGCTATTAAAACCAATATCTTGCAAAAATTGCGCAACATGCGGCGCACTGAGGTAATGCTCAAAGTAAAAAATATACATGCCGCCTTTTAGCGCCAGCGTAATAAACACCAGTACCGTTAGCAGCAACATAATAGCCCAGGGCTTGTTAGCGGCTAAATCGGTTAAATCCTGGCGGATGCTGGATTTTTGCAGCTGTGGCGACTGCACCCGCTCTTTGGTGGTAATAAAGGTGATCAGAAAAAACACTATGCCGGTAATGGCAAATAGCAGCATGGTTTTTTCAAACCCGACAGCTTTATCTCCGTCGCCGAGGATCAGTACCAGCGGCAGCAGCAGCGCCTGAATAATAAACTGCGCTATCATTACGGCAACAAAACGGTAAGCCGACAAGCTGTTGCGGTCGGCCATATTACCGGTTAGCACGCCGCTTAATGCCGAATAGGGCAAATTGTTGGCCGAATACACCAGCACCAGCAACACATAGGTAATAAAGGCATAAATAATCTTGCCATTGGCACTGAAGTCCGGCGTGCTAAAGGCCAGCAAAGCAATAACGCCAAAGGGCACCGCTGTCCATAAAATCCATGGCCGGAATTTACCCCAGCGGCTTTGCGTGCGGTCAGCAATAATGCCCATTACCGGGTTAAAGCAGGCGCCGATAATACCACCGCTGAAAATAATAGCGGCAGCCGCGCCGGGCGCGATCTGATACACATCGGTATAAAAAAATGCCAGAAAGGTCATCAGCGTCTGAAAAATCAGATTCGCTGCCAGATCGCCAAGGCTATAGCCAATTTTTTCCGTGACACTGAGTTTTTCTGTCGCCACTGGTGTAACTGTTTGCATCTGCGTCTACCTGTTGATTATTGTTATTCTGCTGCTTTGTGCGTTTTGCTGTTACTCCGGCTGCTGCGCTGGCAACCAGGCCTGAAACTGACCGCTAACATGTAACAACCCCAGCAAATACAGCATGCCATCGTAGTAGCGGTACTGGCCGCTGGGTATAGTTTGCTGCCATAGCGCCTGGACAAACTCAGCCGAGCGCGGGTGCGAAGCGGCCAAACTTGCCACCGCATTCATTGCTACCAGGCCCGCAGTTGGGCCGGCCTGTTGATTAGTATCGAGTTTTTTACCATCCAGGCTATACTGGCCGCCATAGTTAGTTAACCCTTCGTTGGCAAAAAACGCCTGCAGCCGGTCACTCAGCTCAACCGCTTTGGCATTCGCGCGCCACCAACTCCAGTCAAACGACCAGTTCATCGCGCTGCGCCAGGCATCAAAGCGAAAATCGGCTGACTCCGGCCGCCACGCTGCGGCCCAGGGGCTGCCATCAAAATTGCCATAGTCCGGCGTCAGGCCGGTTTCAGGGTGCGCTGCTTTGCTGAAATAGTCGCGGCTAACCTGTGCTGCTTTTTGCCAAAACGCCCGGTCGGCCTCTGGCCCCATTCTGGCCCAGACTTCATAAAAGCCCGGCAGATGGTAAGATGCATCCGTATGCTCTGCATTGGTCAGATCCGGCGTAAAGCGCACCATGGCATAGTGCGGATGAAACAAATTGGTGCCGGTTTGGCTGCCGCGCTGCGTAGTGCCGCTGATCACTTCACGGTGGCGCATATGGTGCAACAGCTGGTCGGCCTGTACCTTGTACTGATAAATACCCTCACCTTCGCCCCAGCGTGTGGCAGCAAAGTACAGCGCGGTAGCAAAGTAAATTTCGCCATCCGGCGCCGGCATTTCATCCAGCGCTACGCCGTCGCTGCGCACCGACCAGGCAAAATAGCCGTAGGCCGGATGCGCCGGATCGCTATGGTACATATGGCTTTTTGCCCAGTTCCACAGCGCATTAAACTCAGCCTGCTTATCAAGCTGTACGGCAATCATCATGCCGTACGACATGCCCTCAGAGCGCACATCATTATTGTTCACATCCAGAATATAGGCTTTGCCGCCGGCGGCATTAGTGCCGGCCGGAAAATACACCGCCTCTGTTGCTGCATCACCATAAAACAACTGGTTGAAGGCCTGCGCAATTTTGTCATGCACTGCCTGTTCGCTAATGCCCTGCGCTGCAAACAAATTAGGGTATTGGCCGGTGATGGCTGCGGGCTTAGCTACGCTGTTATCAGGCGCTGACGTAGCGCTACCAGCCAGGCTGCCACTAGCCAGGCTAACCCCCAGCAGCAGTATCAAAGCTGGGGTAAACGTCATTAGTCTGCTGTTTAAACTCATTTTTACTCATCGTTTGCTGCTGCTAATCTGACCTTACCATACAACGCCAGCAAGCCCGGCGAACTAACGAAATGTACTGAAAGAATTATGTTTTTTAGCAAGCACACTGTACAGCGGGCGATTAAACTTTATGCTGCAGGCAGATTAAAAAAACAACAGGAGTGACTATTTTGCAGCCTAACTCAGATACCGCAGCGCTTACTGCAGCAGAAGCCGATAACCGCGGCTTTATTTTATTTATTACCATAGTCGCCACCTTAGGCGGTTTTTTATTTGGCTACGACAGCGGCGTGATTAACGGCACCATTGATGGCCTGCAGCAGGCGTTTAACTCTGAAAGTGCCGGCACCGGCTTTAATGTCGCCAGTATGTTACTGGGCTGCGCCTTCGGTGCTTTTTTTGCCGGCCGCCTGGCCGACATTAGTGGCCGACGCACATTACTGCAGGTAGCGGCAGTGTTTTTTGTTGTCAGCGCCTGGGGTTCCGGCGTGGCAGATAGCTCTGTGGAGTTTGTGTTTTACCGGATCCTCGGCGGTTTGGCCGTGGGGGCAGCGTCGGTAATGGCGCCGGCCTATATCTCCGAAGTGGCGCCGGCGCGTTATCGCGGCATGCTGACCACAGTGCAGCAAATTGCCATTATCTTTGGCCTGTTTATGGCCTTTATCAGCAACTATTTACTGGCAAAATTCGCCGGCGCTTCTACTGCTGTATTATGGCTGGATTTTGCCGCCTGGCGCTGGATGTTCTGGATGGAGCTGTTACCGGCGACGCTGTTCTTACTGATGTTGTTGTTTATCCCGGAAAGCCCGCGTTTCCTGGTATTAAAGGGCAAAACAGCGTTAGCGAAAACGGTATTAAGCCGGCTATATGGCGACGTTGCCGCAACACGTAAATTAACCGAGATCCAGCAATCGCTGGAGGGCAATCATCAGCCTCAGCTGCGCGATTTAGTGGATAAGCAAAGCGGTAAATTACGCCGCATTGTCTGGGTCGGCATTGGCCTGGCGACATTCCAGCAGTTAGTTGGTATTAATGTGGTGTTTTATTACGGCGCTGTGCTGTGGCAGGCGGTGGGCTTTTCCGAGTCAGACGCGCTGCTGATTAACGTGATCAGCGGCGGCCTGAGTATTGCCGCCTGTGTTATTACGCTGCTGGTGATCGATAAAATTGGCCGCAAACCGCTACTACAATGGGGCTCGGTTGGTATGGCCATAACGCTGGCCCTGATGGTGCTGGCCTTTGCCAATGCCGATCAGGACGCCAACGGCCGCTTAATTATGGGCGATTGGGGCCCGCTGGCGTTAATCAGCGCCAATGCCTATGTGTTCTTCTTTAATATGTCCTGGGGCCCGGTAATGTGGGTAATGCTGGGCGAGATGTTCCCCAATCAAATTCGTGGCTCTGGCCTGGCCGTCAGTGGTTTGGCGCAGTGGAGCAGTAATTTCCTCATCACCATGACCTTTCCGCTGTTATTAAGCGGCATAGGTTTAGCCGGAGCTTACGGTTTATATACCCTGGGCGCACTGTGTTCAGTGTTCTTTGTCGCGAAAATGGTGCATGAAACCAAAGGCACTGAACTGGAAGATATGCAGGGCTAAGGCGCCGCGGCCTGAATAACAAATTTCATAGCAAATTCCGTAATAGCAGCGGCAGCTAACGCAATACTGCCGCTGCTATTACAAGGTTAGGCTGGGTTATTTGCCTGAGCAGCCAAGCCTATGCAGCAATTTACCTTAACCAACCAGAGCGGCGACCGCCTGACGATACTTGAGCTCGGTGCCGGCATGCAAAGCTGGTCAGTGCCACTTGGCGATAGCCGGCGCGAGCTGATCCTCGGCTACGCCAAGCCACAACAATATTTGCAGGATAACAGTTATCTGGGTGCCGTGGTCGGCCCCTACGCTAACCGTATCGGCGGCGGCATACTACTACTTGGCCAGCAGCGTTATCAGTTGCAGCAAAATGAAGGCCGGCATCATTTACACGGCGGTGCCAACGGCCTGCACCGCCAGCAATGGCAGGCGCTACAGCACAATTCATCCAGCGTGAAGCTGTGCTGCACCTTAGCTGATGGCCACAGTGGCTACCCCGGCCCAACAGAATTCAGCGTGCTATATCAGCTAAATGCTGACAGCTCTTTGGATGTCACGCTTCAGGCCAGGTCAGCGCAGCTCACGCTAGCCGGGCCAACCCTGCACCCGTATTTTAATTTGTCTGGCAAAGCAGAGCCGATAAATCAGCATCAGCTCTGGCTTAATGCAGAGCAATATACTCCAACCGACAGCGGGAAAATTCCTACCGGGCAGCTCCTGCCGGTAGATGACACCGCAGTGGATTTTCCCCACTGCAAAAGCATCGGTACGGTGCAGCTTGATCACAATCTGGTGGTGAGCGGCAATATGCAGCAAACCGCGGCAATACTGACCAGCCCGGATCAGCAGCTCAGGTTACGGCTAAACTCAGACTACCCCGGCCTGCAGGTATATACCGGCGATTATCTGGCCGCGCCCTTCAGCCCACGCCAGGGTATTTGCCTGGAACCTCAGTTTTACCCTGACGCACCGAACCATAGCCATTTCCCATGCCGCTACACCTCACCGGAGCAGCCGTTTGTGGCGCATATTCGTTATCAGGTAGAGAAAAGTTAAGTAAACAGGAAGCCATACTAATGTCTGAAAGAATCTTTGCGCAGTTGTTCTGCTTGTTGTTGCCGGCATTAATGAGTTGCAGCGCCGATTTGACTGAAAATTCGGTAGCGGCCGGTTCAGCTGCAGCGGCCCCACCGTCAAGCTTTGATAACCCCATTATCAAGTACGACACAGCAGACCCGACCCACCAGCCTGGTGACATCATTTACACTGCTGATCCTGCCGTGATGGTTATCGATGATACGGTTTACCTGTATAGCACCCGCGACGAACAAGCGTTAGAGGTGAACGATTACCGTATGTACGAATATCGCCTCTGGACCAGCAGCGATCTGCTCAACTGGCAAAATAAAGGCGCAGTGCTGCGCTACTCCGATTTTGCCTGGGCCCGCGGCAATGATAAAACCGGCAACGCCTACGCCCACCATGTCATACAACGCAAAGATGCGACGGGTAAAGCACGGTACTATTTTTATGCCGCAGTAGAAGGCGGCCAAACCAACGGCGAATTTGGCTTTGCCATCGGCGTAGCGGCATCAGACAACCCTGCCGGGCCTTTTACAGACCCACGCGGTATGCCGATGATTTTGCTGGAAGATACCGCACAGTACAAAGACCACAGCTGGCGCAATATTGACCCGGCGGTATTTATTGACGATGACGGCCGCGCTTATCTTTACTGGGGCAACAAGCAGTTATGGTGGGTAGAGCTGGAAAGCAATTTAATTCACTTAAAAGATGAAAGCTTCACCCCGGATGCCAGCGGCAAGATGCAAAACCGCGATGTCAGCCAGGTGCAAATCCATACTGTAGACACCTTGCCAAACTTCGAAGAAGCGCCTTATGTGTCTAAACATAATGGTATCTATTACTTGCTGTATGCCGCCGGCTTTCCGGAGAGTATCGCCTACGCCACCAGCAGCTCCGCCACCGGGCCCTGGCAATACCGCGGCATAATCATGCCACCCTTACCCGGCACGACTACCATCCACCCGGCGTTGTTTGATTTTAAAGGCAATACCTGCCTCGCCTACCACAATGCCGACCTGCCAGGCGGCGGCAACTACCGCAGATCAGTCGCCATAGACAGAGTGTATTTTAACGCCGATGGCAGCATTAAACCTATTGTCCGGACAGCGAAGTGACAGACGCCAGCCAACTCCTGTCCGTTAGAGAATGTTCAGTTAGAAAATAGCCAGATAAAGGATACCGTTGCTATGACAATGACTAAAAACCGGCTCAGTGAGCCTTGCTGTAAACGCTTAGGTCTAAGGCTTGAGTGGTTCAACCTGGCTGTACTGATAGCAATATGTTTCGTTGCAGCGCAAGCGCTGGCGAAGCCGGACGACAGCATGACGGTGATTGCGACTCCAGGCCAGACTGATGCCATCGACATTGGTACCGGGCTACTGCCCGGCGCCCGGCAGCAGGAAGCCTGGCATTCGCAGTATGGCAGCCGGTTTGTGCGTAATGTCACTGTGGCTACGCTTACGCCCTTTTTACCTGATCCGGCAAACGCCAGTGGCGCAGCTGTAATAGTGGCACCCGGCGGGGGCTTTCGCACACTATCCATGGAAAACGAAGGCTGGAATGTCGCCCGGGCCCTTGCCAGCGAGGGTATAGCCGCCTTTGTGCTGAAGTATCGTTTAAACCAGACACCCTCAGAGATGGCGGCATTTAAACGCGCAATGGACGAGATGTTCTCTAACACCGGGCGCAGAGCACCGCTACTTGAGCCAGAGCAGATGAAAATTCAGCTTGCGATACAGCTTGAAGACTCCCGTGCAGCGTTCTCCTTGATTCGACGCCGCGCCGCTGAGTGGAAAATCGACCCGGAGCGTATTGGTATGCTGGGTTTCTCGGCTGGTGCCATGTTAACGATGGCCACTGCGCTCGCCAGCGAGGATGCCAAACCGGCCTTTATTGGCAATATTTATGGCCCGATCACAGCAGTAGCGGTGCCGGCCGATGCTCCGCCTTTATTTGTCGCACTGGCGGCAGACGATCCCTTCTTTGCAAGCAGTAAGTTTGGCCTGATCGAGAGCTGGCAAACGGCTAAGAAACCAGTGGAGTTTCACTTTTATGAGCAGGGCGGTCACGGCTTTGGCATGTACCCGAAACAGACGACCAGTACCGGTTGGTTTAATGCATTCGTCAGCTGGTTAAGGATGCACGGCATGCTTCACCGTAAAATGTGATAATCAGGCAGCTGTTTTGACGAACTGGCCGCTAACGTGGCCGGAAAAAGGGACGGAGACAATTAAAGACGATCCAGGTTAATCCTATGCACTTCAGTTACTATTCCAGGCGCTACCCTTTTCGATTCCGACAGGCATTTGAACAGTGCATATACAAAAGCCAGCAGCTGACAGAAGCAATGCGTAAGGAGTTCTACTCTCTGACCGGAAATAAATGAGTTCACGGGCTGGAATGCATATACAAATATTCTAAAAGCACTTAGGAACGCCACTTATCATGGTCATCCTTTAGCCCTACATGGAACAGCCCTTACATTGTATCCGGGAGTTGAATTCGCTACCGATAATGCCCCCCATCTGAGTTAGATTTTATTCGTGGCTATCGAGTTATGGAGTCAACGTTACTCATTGAACTAACTTTTGATGAAGAATTCTTTTCGATTAGCGTTGGATTCCCCATAAAAAACACAACTCCGGGTGGTCCTGCACATACATTCCCACATAAAGAACTCATAAGTTATAAGCTCACATGGCGCCTTCTCGCTGAAGGCCTGCGAAAAGCGACAGATAAAGCAGGAACCACGGACGCAGTCAAAATTACGCTGCACAGCTATCCTGCTCTGTTAGCTTATCGGCAATGAATGTCATAAAAACCAATCCTGACACAAACCTATTTGTATACTATATATTTATTGGGCTACAATACATCTACCTCAGTTACTAAAAGTCAGGGTTCCTCCAGAATGTCAGTATCTGCCTTAGTCGCTCACAGAGTATCCCGTTTACAAAAAGGGATGCCTTTTACCATAGAGGGTTTTTATGCTCTGGGCTCTGTGACGTCTGTACAAAAGGCACTGAGTCGGCTGGCACAAGAAGGTACGGTAGTCCGGGTGGCCAAAGGGATATATGCAAGGCCTAAACCTCTGCAAAGCTTTCCGGCTATCAAAACAACGGCTACCGCAGAAGAAGTCGCATTGTCCTGGGCTCGTAAACACAGCTACATTATAGTCCCCCATGGGCTTGAAGAAGCCTATCGCTTAGGTTTACAAACTCAGGCTCCGGTAAAAACCGTATTTTGGACGTCAGGCCCGTCCCGCGAATTTAAAATCGGCAACCAACAAGTATTGGTAAAACATACTGCTCAAAGCAAATTGCGCTGGGCAAATAAACCCGAAGGGGCTTTTTATCGCGCTCTGCTGGTGCTGACAGCCGAGCATACTTCGCTGCAACAACTTAAAACGGCATTGAAACGGCTTAACTTAGCGGCCAACGACGTTATCCCTGTTATACACAAGCTAAAATTGCAGCCAATACTTCTGCCGTGGCAGAGCAAGCTAACCAAGCTTGAGAGTGAATTACTTTCGTGAATCTGTTTGAGCTATACGCTGATAAAGCCAGGCATTCAGAGCTGGCTGAATTATTTAACTTCGCCTCCACAAAACACCAGTTTGGCCTGGCAGCTAATTTTCTGGAGAAGGATCTTTGGGTCACCGAAGTACTGCGGTTGTTGTATGACGAACAATTGCTTGGTGCGAAATCCGTAGCTTTCAAAGGTGGAACTGCACTCAGCAAATGCTGGCAAGTTATCCAACGTTTCTCTGAAGATATTGATTTATCTGTACATTGGGCAGCGCTGTCTGATTTGACTGAAGAGCAGGAACAGAACGCCTGGCTGCAAAGTACTAAAAATCGCAGCCAAGCCAGGAAGTTCCGCGACCAACAACAGCAACGTTTATTGGGGTTGACCGAGAAACTGGTACAGCGGCTAAACCAACGCTTTGCTGCCTACCAGATTGATGGTTTACAAGCAGTATTGGAACCTGACTCAGACGGTGAAAAAGTAGATATCCATTTTCCGCGGGTGACAAAAAACGCAAAAGACTACCAGCTTGACCATATTTTGCTGGAGTTTGGTGGCCGCAATCGGGGCAAACCAACCAAGACCATAACTACCAGTTGTTACCTAAGTGAAATTAAAGATTTAGACGCAATAGCCTTACCGCAAGCAAATGTTCAGGCATATGAGAATGACTATATTTTTTGGGAAAAGCTCACTGCTCTGCACCAGTTCAGCACCCAAACAAATGACCCAAACCCTGATCGGTTAGCCAGGCATTGGTATGACGTCGCATGTCTGCTAAGTGCAAATTTTGCCGATGCTTTTAACAGCAACGAAGCCATGCAAGCTGTGATTGAAATGAAAAAATATCGTTGGCCGGTGCCTGGTGTAGACTACGAGGCTATTTTAGCTGGCCGATTATGCGTAATGCCGCAAGGCAGCCGACTGCAAAACATTATTGCTGATCATAAAGCTGCTGTTAACGGGCAAATGTTTTTTCAGGAACCTGAAACATTTGAGCAAATCCTTAGCCGGCTTGCAGACTTTCAAATCAGGTTTAACAACCGCTAAACCATAGATCCCGGGTTAAGCCTTATAGATCTTCATCTCTCTGGCATAAAAAAGCCCGGCAAGCCGGGCAACACACAGGACTACGGGAGTTAAAAGCTTTAGCGGTACAGCACCAAATTCAATTGGTTTTCCAGCAGTTCCTGGCGGCCGCTGACCGGTTGCGGATCAAGCTGGTCGCGTACTGTCAGCTCTGCCAATGATTGCAGCGTGTGCTCACCACCCTGAATGGCTTTACCCAGGCTGTCGCTCCAGCCGGCGTAACGTTTGGCCACAGCGGCGCTGAGAAAGTCTTTCTCTATCAACGCAGCAGCGCGTTTCAGTGCCATCGCCAGATGGTCCATACCGCCGATATGGCCGTGGAACAAATCGTAACGGTCAAGGCTCTGGCGGCGCAGCTTGGTATCGAAATTAAAGCCACCGGTTGAGAAACCACCGGATTTGAGAATTTCGTACATCACCAGGCTTAACTCTTCAACATTGTTCGGGAACTGGTCGGTATCCCAGCCGTTTTGCGCATCACCGCGGTTGGCGTCGATACTGCCGAAAATACCCAGCGAAATAGCGGTAGCGATTTCGTGGTGAAACGAATGACCGGCCAAGGTAGCGTGGTTGGCTTCGATATTAACCCGAAACTCTTTTTCCAGGCCGTACTGCTTTAAAAAGCCGTATACGGTGGCGGAGTCGTAATCGTACTGGTGCTTGGTCGGCTCCTGCGGTTTGGGCTCGATTAATAAGCTGCCTTTAAAACCGATTTTATGTTTATGCTCTACCACCATTTGCATAAAGCGGCCCAGTTGAGCGCGCTCCTGACGCAGATCGGTGTTTAACAGGGTTTCGTAGCCTTCGCGGCCGCCCCACAGCACGTAGTTTTCGCCACCGAGACGTTTGGTGGCGTTCATCGCATGAAACACCTGGGTCGCGCCGTAGCTAAATACCTGCGGGTCCGGGTTTGAGGCCGCACCGGCAGCATAGCGCGGGTTACTGAATAAGTTAGCGGTGCCCCACAACAATTTAACGCCGGTTTCGGCCTGCTTTTGCTCCAGCACATCCACCATAGCAGCGAAGTTGTTGATGTAATCTTTAATGCCGCTGCCTTCGGGCGCTACGTCGGTATCATGAAAGCAGTAATACGGAATGGTTAATTTGCTAAAGAATTCAAAGGCCACACCGGCTTTATGTTTTGCCTGCTGCATGGCGTCACCGCCAGCCAGCCAGGGCCGGTTAAAAGTAGGTTGGCCGAAAACGTCCTGGCCGTTCCAGCAGAAGTTATGCCAGTAACAGGCCGCCATACGTAAATGCTCGGCCATGGTTTTACCGAGGATTTTTTCACTGGCATTATAATGTTTAAACGCCAGTGGGTTGCTGCTGTCGGCACCTTCGTAGGCGATTTTATCTAACTGATCGAAATACTGAGCCACACTGCTCTCCTTGATTTTGCCCTAAATACTACTTTGCTAATGTTGGCTATAGCCGTGGCAGAGCACAATTATGTTTTTTCAGAGCCAGCTTGTGCTTTTCGTCAGTAGCCACAGCCGTGCTCAGAAATGCGCCTCCAGTGCCTGATACAAAGCGGTAAACTTGCTGTAACGCATGGCCAGCGCAGCATGGCGCTGAGTGTCCGGCAGATGCCGGCTAACTAATGGCGGTTGCGGGCACACATTCTCCAGCGCAGCAGATGGCTCCATAGCCAGTTGCGCCAGCCTGGCTGCACCTAACGCCGGCCCGACTTCGCCGCCTTCGCGAAAGCTTAGCGGCAATTGCAATACATCAGCCAGTAGCTGGCGCCAATAAGAGCTGCGGGCGCCGCCGCCAATCAGGTTAATGTCGGTCGGTTGCAAGCCACTGCTATGCAGGGCTTCTGCGCCTTGCGCTAAGGCAAAGCTAACACCTTCCAGCACCGAGTAAGTCAGCAGCCGGCGATCGGTAGCGTGGCTTAAACCAAACCATACACCTTTGGCATTAGGGTTATTATGTGGTGTACGCTCGCCGGATAAATACGGCAGAAACAGCGGTGCCTGGCTGATATCCACACTGGCTTGTTCCAGTTCTGCCAGCAAGCTGGCCACCGGCGCCTGTGCCACATTATCGGCATACCACTGCAGGCAGCTGGCGGCGCTTAGCGTTACCGCCATCAGGTGCCAGCTGCCTGGCAAGGCATGACAAAAGCTGTGTACTGCCGATTGTGGATTAGCTTTGAAACCGTCACTAACGGCAAAATACACGCCTGAGGTACCCAGCGATAACATCGCCTGGCCCGGGCTGACAATACCGGCACCGACAGCACCGGCGGCATTATCGCCACCACCGGCTACCAGCGGTACTGCTGCCATACCCCAGCGCTGCGCCAGTTGTGGCAGTAAAATGCCGGTGATCTGGTTACCTTCGTACAACTGCGGCATCTGGTTGCGGCTCAGGCCACAGGCACTGAGTAACTCATCGCTCCAGTCACGTTTGGCCATATCCAGCCATAAGGTGCCGGCCGCATCCGACATATCACTGGCAAAATCGCCGCTTAAACAAAAGCGCAAATAGTCTTTGGGCAGCAATACTTTGGCGACACGGCCGAACTGCTCTGGCTCATGTTGGCGCAGCCAGAGCAATTTTGGTGCAGTAAAACCCGGCATCGCCAGATTACCGGTTAGCTGCTGCAACTGCGGCACTTTTTGCTCCAGTTGCCGGCACTGGGCAAAAGCGCGTCCGTCGTTCCACAGTATCGCAGGGCGGATGATTTGGTTAGCGCTGTCAAGCAAGGTGGCGCCGTGCATCTGGCCGGCCAAACCTATGGCTTTTACCCCGGCCAGGCTTTGCCGGTTACTCAGTTGCTGCATACATTGCTGCAACGCCTGCCACCAGTGCACCGGCTCTTGCTCAGACCACAGCGGATAAGGCCGGCTTACACTAAGTTCTGCGCTGGCACTATCGCTAACAGTGCCATCACCCGCCAGTAAAATAACCTTAATGCCGGACGTACCTAAATCAATACCTATATACATCTGTTACACCTGCTCTGCCGTTATCTGCTATCAGGCAATCTTTGTTGAGCAAGCTAACAGCAGCAATTACGAAAATTCGTAACGCGGCGCAGAATTATGATTTTTCGTTGGACGCAGTTAACTACTGGTCTAATATTGAGCAGACCTGCACTATTCTTGTACAGGTGTATTACAACAAATAATAAATAAAATAAGATAATTAACAGGATGGGGATATGTTTAAGGCAAAACACAGCATTACGTTGTTGTTTAATGCAAATAAAGTATATGACCGGCAAGTAATAGAAGGCATTGGTCATTATTTACAATCTTCCAAAGTAGACTGGGATCTGTATCTGGAGGAAGATTTCTCCTGCCGCCTCGAACACATTCATGAATGGGGCGGCGACGGCATTATTGCTGATTTTGACGATATGAATATTCAGCGCGCGCTGGCTGGCACCGACAAACCGATCGTGGCGGTAGGCGGCTCTTACAGCGATGCCGCCGATTACCCCGACGTGCCCTATGTCGCTACCGATAATTACGCCCTGGTACAAAGCGCTTATGAGCATTTAAAACGTAAAGGGCTGGACCGTTTTGCCTTTTATAGCGTGCCGACAGACGAACAACACCGCTGGGCGCGCGAGCGCGAAAACGCCATCCGTAAGCTAACGGCACAGGATGGTTATGACTGCCATGTTTATCAGGGCCATTGCACCCGACCGGAAACCTGGCAGTACGCCATGAACCGCCTGAACGACTGGATCCAGGGCCTGCCCAAACCTATTGGCATTATTGCCGTTACCGACTCACGCGCCCGCCATCTGCTGCAGGCCTGTGAGCATGTCGGCATTATCGTGCCGGACAATATCGCTATTATCGGCATTGACGACGACGATATCGCCCGCTACTTAAGCCGCATCAGTTTAAGCTCGGTCACCCAGGGCTGCTTTGAAATGGGTTACAAGGCTGCCAAACTGCTGCATATGCAGCTGAATAATATTGATGTTGGCAACAAACGCATTCTGGTGGCGCCGGCCGGCGTGGCATCGCGCCAGTCAACCGACTTTAAAGCCCTGCGCGACCCGCACGTCATTCAGGCCATGCACTATATTCGCCGCCATGCCACCCGCGGTGCCAAAGTTGAGCAGGTAACCGATTTTGTCGGTATATCACGCTCAAATCTCGAGCAACGCTTTCGGGCTGAACGTGGCCATTCTATTCACACCGAGCTGCATAACCAGAAGCTGAATAAAGCTTGTAAGATGCTAAAAGAGACTGAAGTGAATCCGGCTGAAATTGCCAAACTGTGCGGTTATCCGTCACTGCAGTATATGTACGCGGTGTTTCAGCGCCACTTTGGCCAGACACCAAAAGATTACCGCTGCGGCCACACCGGCGTTGCCAACGATGTAGCAGTAAACGACTAAGGCGCTAAGCCACTGCGGTTTTAAAAAACGCACAGCACTGACGTATTTTCGTAACAGCAAGGCCATTGATGACAATGGCCTTTTTCCATTTAATGTCACTAACCTTTAGCAGGCCGGCACCATGCCGGCCCGGACACCGGGAGTGATATCTGATGCAAAACACCCTACAGAACACGCTGTTACGGCTTAGTTTGTTATGTTGTCTCAGCGCCTGTCAGCCAGCCCAGCAAGCAGTGCAGCAAACCACAGCGCCTGATACAGCTGCGACGGTAGCGGAGGCCCGGTTTGACTGGTTTGACTATCAGGGGCTGGACCCGGTATTCGCCGGGCCTGTACCACAGGGCCAATATCAAAACCCGGTGCTGGCCGGCTTTTTCCCCGACCCCAGCATTACCCGCAACGGCGATGATTACTATATGACGGTGTCGTCTTTTACCTATACGCCTGGCCTGCCGATACTGCACAGCCGTGATCTGGTGAACTGGCAAATAGTGGGTTATGCGCTAACGCGCGAGTCACAATTGCAGATGCATGACTTACAGGTGTCGCGCGGTATTTTTGCCCCCACCCTGCGCTACCATAATGGCACCTACTATTTGATCACTACGGTAGTCGATCGCGGCGGTAATTTTATTCTTACCGCCACCGATCCGGCCGGCCCCTGGTCAGACCCAATCTGGTTGCCGGAGGTTATCGGTATCGATCCGGATATTTTCTTTGATGACGATGGCAAAGTGTATATTGCCCACAATGGCGACCCCGTCGAATCACTGTACGAAGGCCACAAGGCCATCTGGCTATGGCAGTACGACCCACAGCGGCAGAAAATTGTGCCGGATTCGCAGCAACTGCTGGTTAACGGCGGCGTAGATTTAAGCACTAAACCTATTTGGATAGAAGCACCACATCTGTATAAGCACGACGGCTGGTATTATTTGCTCTGTGCCGAAGGCGGCACCGCTGATCAGCATTCAGCGGTAATATTTCGCAGCCGCAGCCTGAGCGAGCCTTTTGTGCCCTACAGCGGCAACCCGATTTTAACCCAACGTGACCTGGCGCCGGAGCGCGCCGCCCCTATCACCACCGCTGGCCATGCCGACTTTGTCCAGCTACCGGATAACAGCTGGTGGGCGGTGTTTCTGGCCAGCCGTGCCTATCAACAACGTTATTTTAATACCGGCCGCGAAACCTTCCTGCTACCGGTAAGCTGGCAAGATGGCTGGCCGCATATTTTGCCGGCCGGCGAAGCCATACCTTACCGTTTGCCGGCCCCGGCACTGGCAGCGAGCCCGGTGGCAGAACCGTTAACCGGTAACTTTAACTGGCGCGATGAATTTGCCAGCACAACACTGAGCCTGCACTGGAACAGCCTGCGCAGCTTTGACCAGAGCTGGCTGAGCCTGAATGGCCAGCAGCTTAGCTTGCAGGCTAAAGCCGTTGCGCTGGACTCGCTGGCGCAACCGGCCTTTATTGCCCGGCGCCAGCAACATACCTATTTTGCAGCCAGCAGCGCTTTGCAGATACCGCAAAACAACGTGTCCGCCGGTATAGTGGCATTTCAGAACGAGCAGCATCATTACTATCTGGGAGTGCGCCGTCACAGCGCAGGTGCTGAAGTGTTTTTAGAGCAGGCTAACGGTAGTGCGCCACAACAAATCGCCAGCTTGTCACTGCCATCAGCAGCTGACAGCGTGCAGCTGAAAATCAGCGGCAGTGCCGGCAGTATCAGCTTTTACTTTGCCACAGCAGATAACGCCTGGCAGCCGCTGGCAACAGAGCTGGATGCCATGCTGCTCAGCACCCAAGTCGCCGGTGGCTTCGTCGGTACTATGCTGGGGCTGCACAGCCGGCTGGATACTGAGGCAAAGCAATGAGACTGTTTGCCCTGTTTGCGGCGCTGGTACTGAGCTACAGCGTCGCCGCTCTGCCCGGCAATTATCTGGCGGCAACGCCCGGCAAAGCCGACTTTGCTCTGGTTGACCGGCATAGTCAGGCGCTGATCCTGGTCGATGAGCAGGATCACAAAGGCGTATTGCGGGCGGTAAACAGCCTGCAGCGCGATATTCAACGTGTCAGCGGTAAGCAACTTAGCATCCGCCATAGTGGCCGGGCGAAACAACTGCTGATTATCGGCAGCCTGGGTAAAAGTGCGTTACTGGATCAACTGGTTAGCAGCGGCAAGCTGGATGTCAGCGCTATTGCCGGCAAGTGGGATGCCTTTCAAATTCAGTTAATATCGCAGCCACTACCCGGCGTCGAACAGGCACTGGTGATAGCCGGCAGTGACAAGCGCGGCACCATCTACGGCATTTATGATCTGGCCGAAACTATCGGTGTTTCGCCCTGGCACTGGTGGGCCGATGTGCCGCCGAAAAAGCAGCCACAGCTGTATATTAAAGCCGGCACCGCCTTTAACGATGCACCAAAGGTGAAGTATCGCGGCATTTTTCTCAATGACGAGTACCCGGCCCTGACCAACTGGAGCAACGAAAAATTTGGCGGCTATAACAGCAAATTTTACCTGCATGTGTTTGAACTGCTGCAGCGGCTAAAAGCCAATTTTCTCTGGCCAGCAATGTGGAATAACGCCTTTGCCGACGACGACTGGCAAAATGCCGTGCTGGCCGATGAAATGGGCATAGTGATGAGCAACAGCCACCACGAACCTATGCTGCGTGCTGACAAAGAATGGAACCGCTACGGCGAGGGCCCGTGGGAATATTCCACCAACCGCGCCAATATCTACAAGTTTTGGCAGCAGGGCGCACAGCGGCATAAGAAACTGGAAAGCATCTTTACCCTGGGCATGCGCGGCCAGGAAGATGAACCAATGAGCGAAGGCGACAATATTGAGCTGCTGCAGCAAATCGTTGCCGACCAACGGCAGATTTTGCGTGACACCTTCACTGAACAGCCAATTGAAAGCGTACCGCAGGTATGGGCGCTATATAAAGAAGTACAGGGCTTTTACGAGCGCGGCATGCGGGTGCCGGACGATGTTACCCTGCTGTGGGCCGATGACAACTTTGGCAATATCCGCCGCCTGCCTGCAGCAGAAGAACGCAACCGCAGCGGCGGCGCCGGCGTGTACTACCACTTTGACTATGTTGGTGCACCGCGATCTTACCGCTGGCTCAACACGGTACCGCTGGCAAAAATCTGGCAGCAAATGGATTTGGCCCGGCAATATCAGGCCGACCGCATCTGGATAGTTAATGTCGGCGATTTAAAACCGATGGAGTTTCCCATCGACTTTTTCTTACGCATGGCGTGGAACCCCGAAGCCTTTAACGCGGATAACTTACCGCAATTTGCTACCGACTGGGCCAACCAGCAATTTGGCCCGGCACATGCCGCCACTATCGCGCAATTGCTGCAGGGCTATACCAGGCATAACGGCCGGCGCAAACCCGAGGCAGTGGAGCCCGGCACCTACAGCATTTTTCATTACAGCGAAGCGCAGCGGGTAAGCGCAGAGTTAACACAACTGGTGCAAACATCAGACAGCGTGCAACAGCAATTAGGCCCTGCGCTGCAGGATGCTTATATTCAGCTGGTCGCACACCCGTTAAAAGCCAGCCGCGCTGTGTTCGAGCTTAACCGTGCTGTGGCGCTAAACCAGTTGCATGGCGAGCAAGGCCGCGCCAGCACCAACTACCAGGCAGAGCAGGTAAAATTCTGGTTTGCCGAAGATGCCCGCCTGACAGAACAATACCACAGCCTCGGCGACGGCCGCTGGAACCATATGATGTCGCAGCCACATATTGGCTTTACTTACTGGCGTAACCCGCCGGCCAACTTAATGCCGGTGGTATCAATAGCCAGCCCGATGCCGGTGGCCGATATGGGCGTAGCGGCTGAAGGCTCAGCGCAGTCGTGGCCGATAAGTGAATACGCCGGCCAGCAATTGGTGCTGGACACCTTTTACCCGCACGGCCAGCTACAGCGCCAAATTGAAGTGTTTAATAAAGGCACAATGCCATTTGAGTTCAGCGCTAAGGCCTCAGCCGATTGGATACAACTAAGCCACAGCAGCGGCAAAATTACTGTTGAGCAAAACATTGCCGTTTCTATTGACTGGAGCAAAGCCCAAACCGGACTAAATCAGGCCGAAGTACATGTTCAGGGTACCGGTTGGGGCGGTGCGAAAGTGCAGGTGTCGGCGTTTAAACCGGCCAGCACACCAACAACCGGTTTTGTCGAAGCCGATGGCTATATTGCCGTGGAAGCGGCCAGTGCAACGGTGGGCGATAACAGCAGCAAGGCCTGGTGGCAAAAAGTGGACGGTCTCGGCCGCACCGGTCCGGCTATGGTGGCGATGACGCAAGCGGATTATCAGCTAAGTGATCTAAGCCAGGCGCCTTATCTGGAGTATCCGTTGTATTTTCACAGCAGCGGCAATTTCACCCTACACAGCATAGTGGCACCAACACTACAGTTAATACCGGGCCGTCAGCTGCGTATTGCTGTGGCGTTAAACGATGGCCCGCCGCACATTGTCGACACCTTACCCGATCACACTGAACAAGCCTGGCAGCAGGCGGTGCTGGATGGCGTGCGCACTATTAAAACCCCACTGCAGGTAGTGCAGCCAGGCGCGCATCGGCTGCGTATTTATCTGCTTGACCCGGCGGTGGTGCTGCAAAAGCTGCTGATCGATACCGGCGGTTTACAACCCAGCTATCTGGGCCCGCCGGCAAGCCTGCTGATCTCCCCTGAGCCGGGTTAACGCCCAACCGAATAACACAGGAACAACACAGATGAACCAACTTGAACAACTACGGCAGCTGACAGTGGTGGTAGCAGACAGCGGCGATATTGACGCCGTGCGGCAACTGCAACCGACAGACGCCACCACTAACCCATCGCTGATTTTACAAGCCGGTATGCAGCCGCAATATCAGCATTTACTCGTTAACGCGCTGCAACAGCATCGCAGCGACATCAGCGCCGCCTGCGAGCAGGTAACAGTGAATGTCGGCGCTGAGATTTTGCGCTATATTCCGGGCCGGGTTTCCACCGAAATAGATGCGCATTTATCTTTTAATACCGCCGCCAGTGTCGACAGTGCGCTGCGTATTATCGAGCGCTATCAGGCGGCAGGTGTACCAGCGGAGCGGGTACTGATTAAGCTGGCAGCCACCTGGCAAGGGATCCGGGCGGCAGCGCAGTTAGAGCAGCAAGGGATTCACTGCAACCTGACGCTATTGTTTAGCCTTACCCAGGCCAAAGCCTGTGCCGACGCCGGCGTCACGCTGATTTCACCCTTTGTCGGCCGCATTCTCGACTGGTATAAACAACAGCAGCCGGAGCAGGATTTTAGCGGCGAAAACGACCCCGGCGTGCAGTCTGTCAAACGCATTTATCAGTATTACAAACAACACGGCATTGCTACTGTGGTAATGGCCGCCAGCTTTCGTAATGTTGAGCAAATTCGTCAACTGGCTGGTTGCGATCTGCTGACTATAGCCCCAAACCTGTTACAACAACTGGCGGCAGACACCGCGCCGTTGCCCCCGGCCCTGCAAAAACCAGCAACCCGGGCAGTAAACACTCCAGCGGCGCTTGGCGAAGCGGACTTTTTATGGCAACTAAATGAAGACGCCATGGCCAGTGACAAACTGGCAGGGGGCATCCGCCAATTCGCTGCTGATCAGCGCAAACTGGCGCAGTTGCTTAGCAGTATTAGCTGCCAATAAGCTCTGCCGCTAACCGGTAGCTGTGTTGTCGGGCTTTCGGATCATGCATCATACTGGTCAGCATCAGCTCGTCCGGCTTATGCTGAGCAATAAAATCGGTAATGCCTTGTTTTACCACGGCGGCATCACCCACTACGGAGCATGCCAGGGCGGTATTTACATAGGCTTTTTCATGCGGCTGCCAGATGCTGTCCATGCTGTCTACCGGCGCCGGCAGTAAGCCCGGTGTACCGCGCGCGAGGTTAACAAACTGCTGTTGCAGCGAGCTAAACAGCCGTTTGGCTTCGGTTACTGTGTCTGCGGCAAACACATTCAGTGCCAGCATCAGGTAGGGTTTATCCAGTTGTGCCGAGGGTTTAAATTCGCGCCGGTACAGCTCTGCTGCCTGCTGCATCATGCCCGGAGCAAAATGCGAAGCAAATGCATAGGGCAACCCCAACTGTGCCGCTAATTGGGCGCCATACAGGCTCGATCCCAGTATCCATAACGGTACATGCAGCCCTTGCCCCGGCACAGCCTGCACTAACTGATTTGGGCTGGCGGCAGCAAAATATTGCTGCAACTCGGCGATGTCGGACGGGAACTGTGCTTCGGTTTCTACTTTATGCCGCCGTAACGCCCGCGCTGTGGCCTGATCACTACCGGGCGCCCGGCCCAAGCCTAAGTCGATACGGTTAGGGTATAAGGTTGCCAAAGTGCCGAATTGTTCTGCGATAACCAACGGCGAATGGTTTGGCAACATAATGCCGCCGGCACCTAAACGAATGCGCGAGGTGGCAGCGGCCAGGTGGCTTATCAGCAACGGCGTAGCTGCACTGGCAATACCCGGCATATTGTGGTGCTCGGCCAACCAATAGCGCTGGTAACCGAGCGAGTCGGCATCTTGTGCTAGGGCTTTGCTGGCGGCAAAACTGTCGGCAACCGTGCTGCCGGCCGACACCGGGGCTAAATCTAAAATGGATAAAGGGATCATCAGGGCTCCGCTACAGCGTAAAACGCCAATTTCATACCAAATGGTATACAACTGTAGCAGTAGTGGGGATTAACTGTAGCGGTTTCAAGGGATAGCTAATTGGTAATAAAAAAGCCCTGTAAAAACAGAGCTTTTTTATCAATCATTACTGAACAACGCTTTGCTTAGAACGGGATATCGTCATCAAAGTCGATTGGTGGTTCCATCGGCGCGCGTTGTTGCTGCGCCGGTTGCTGATAACCACCTTGTGGTTGAGCCGGCTTTTGGTAACCGCCCTGCTGCTGTGGTGCTGCCTGCTGGTAACCACCTTGCTGTGGCTGCTGATAGGCAGGGGCTGCTTGCTGGGCCGGTTGCTGATAACCACCCTGCTGTTGTTGGGCTGGTTTTTGGTAGCCGCCTTGCTGGCCGCCACCCATACCGCCACCTTGTTGCTGACCATCACCACGGCCATCTAACATTTGCAGTTCGTTGGCGATAATTTCAGTGGTGTAGCGTTCTACACCGTCTTTGTCCTGCCATTTACGGGTTTTCAGCTTGCCTTCAATATAAACTTTGCTGCCTTTACGCAGGTACTCACCGGCAATTTCGGCTAAACGCTGATAAATTACCACGCGGTGCCATTCGGTTTGTTCTTTCTTCTCGTTAGTGGCTTTGTCGGTCCAGCTCTCTGAGGTAGCTACGGTTAAATTAGCTACTGCGCCGCCTTGTGGCATATAACGCACTTCCGGGTCGGTACCCAGATTACCAATCAAAATAACTTTATTAATTCCACGCGCCATGCGAGCTCTCCATTTGTATAGATATCGACAACGGCTGGCCGGAGACGTCAATATCAGGATCTAATACCGTAATGGCACAGAGTATAACACGGTAAACCGCCAATCAACCACGGTTGGCTGCGGTAAAAAAGCAGAGACAGCGCTGTGGCTGTCTCCGGTATTAGCTATATTAAAGTTAACTACGCCGTTTAAATAACCGCAGGCCCAGCAGGGATAAACCAAACAAGGCTAAGGTTGCCGGTGCCGGCACGTCAGTGGGGATCTGGCGGTAACTAATGCTGGCCTCGGTAAAAATAGTACTGATACCGGCGTTACCCTCCGTCGTCCAAATGCGGGCAAAATTAGTGCCGTCAATCTCTACTTCATCCACCACAGCACCGGGACCTGCGAGGAAGCGGAAGGAAATAAAGTATTCGTAGTCATCAATAATAAAGCTGTCTGACCCGGTAAGCGGTAAGGTCAGATAAAAATCCGGACATACCGGGCCAGCCGGTGAGCCAGGTTGACAGGGTGCAGCATTGGTGGTTTCAGTAAACAACAATGGGTATTCTGAACCCAAATCGTAAATACCACCTACCAGTTCAAACAGGCCATACACACCTATGCTGGTCATACTGGCGCCGGCGTTTAAAATATTATTGGTATGGATAAACTCATCAATGGTAAACCAGGTACCATCGGTGGTGATAGTGTCCGCACGGTGTGCTACCGACAAACTACTTTGGTCACCGGTTAAGCTTGAGCTATGCGGAAACCCCCAGGACACAGTATTGTAGGTTTGAAAACCACCGGGATTACTCACTGTGTCCGGATTACTCAGGGTTAACTCGCAAGCTGCAGGGCCACCATTACTGCAGGTGCCGTAACTACCGCTACCATCGGCACTGCCAAAATAGAAACCGCCTGAAGTTTCAAAATCAAACGACAGTATAGGTGCGGCTAGAGCTGACGTGCTGCAGAGCACTGCAGTTGCTGCGATTGCCAGCAGCAGATTTTTAGGTTGATATTTCATAGAGTCCTTCCTTTTTCCAGCTGATATTTGCTTGTGCAACGCATAATTAGCATTAAACAGGCCAATTTTTTTTGTTAACATTTATCAGATGGTTATCGCGCGGCTTATCCCTAAGCTGCGCTAAGATGTAAAATTAACAGACGGCGGCAAAGCTATAGCAACAGTTGTTTGATACCTTGCTCGTCATAATCCTGTGGAGCAACTTTCAGATAGCAGCGCTGCTCTGCCGGTACCAGGGTAACTTCCTGCACCCCACGGCAGTTTGCCAGTTTTGCTGCCAGTGCGCCGGCTTGTTGTTCCGTCAGCGCAGCCATGGCCAACGACAGACGCTGTGCCCGCTGCGGCAACTGCAGCTGTGTCGCTACGGCAAGCCAACATATGCAAATTACCGCTAACACACTAAACAGCGTGCTGTAACCAAACTGCTGCACCAGGGCGCCGCCCAACACTCCGCCTGAAAAAGCACCAAAAAACTGACTGCTGGAGTAAATACCCATGGCACTGCCACGTTGACCGGCCGGTGCTATACGTGACACCAGCGCCGGCAGGCTGGCTTCCAGAAAGTTAAAGCCGATAAAAAACAGCAACAAGGCCGCGGTTAACGGCCAAAAACCCGGCAGTACAACAATAAGCAGCATAGCGCTGATTAATAAACTAATCGCCAGCAGAAAAAAGCCTTTTTCCTGAGCTTTACGCATAGCAATAAGCATCATTGGCACCATCAGCACAAAAGAACCCAGCAACAGCGGCAGATAAAATTGCCAATGCTTTACCGATACCAGGCCATAATTTTGCAGCAGGGTCGGCAGTGCAACAAACATGGCGGTCAGCATTAAGTGCAGCAGCAGTACACCGGCATCCAGTTGCAGCAGTTGGCGGTGTTTTAGCATAGCGCCCAGGCTTTGCGGCAGCGCCAGGGTTTCGGCCATCGGCGCTTTGTTTACGCTTTTAGGCAGTAAAAACGCCACCAGCAGCATAGCGCAACAGGCCAATACGGCGGTGAACCAAAATACGCCGCTCAGCCCGGCCCATTTTGCCAACAAGGGCCCCAGCACCATAGCCGCAGCAAAACTTAAGCCGATACTGGCGCCGATAATCGCCATTACTTTTGGTCGTTGTTCTTCACGGGTTAAATCGGCTGCTAAGGCTAAAATAGCCCCGGCAATAGCGCCGGCGCCCTGTAAAATGCGGCCCAGTGTAACCATATACACCGAGTCGGCCAGTGCCGCCACTACCGAGCCCAGCGCAAACAGCGCCAGCCCGCCCAGCATCACTTTATGCCGACCAATACGGTCGGATAACCAGCCCAGCGGAATTTGCAAAATGGCCTGGGTTAAACCATAGGCACCAATGGCCACACCAATCCATAGCGGCGAAAAGCCATCCAGCTCAGTGCCATACAAAGCAAACACCGGCAGCAACATAAATAAGCCCAGCATACGGCTGGAAAACACCAGCGCCAGCGCCACAGCTGTACGTTTTTCTAAAGAATTCAGTTGATGCATCGAATAAGAATTAACCGCCGAAATAAGCGCGCCAGTGTAGCACAAAGGACACAGGGATAAGAGCCTGGTGTATCGTCAAAAATAAAACTAGTGTATATTTTTACAGTTTCATGCAGCCCATGCTGAGTATGTGAAACCAAAAGCAGGCTCAGCACGTAAGCACAGGCGCGATTAAGCTGGAGTAATAATGGACAAAATTGATATCCGTGGTGCCCGTACCCACAACCTGAAAAACATCTCGCTAACTATACCGCGCGATAAGTTAATTGTTATTACCGGTTTATCCGGCTCCGGCAAGTCGTCATTGGCATTTGATACGCTGTACGCCGAAGGCCAGCGCCGCTATGTCGAATCGTTATCGGCTTATGCACGGCAGTTTTTAAGTCTGATGGAAAAGCCCGATGTCGACCATATCGAAGGCTTATCACCGGCAATTTCTATTGAGCAAAAGTCCACCTCGCATAACCCGCGCTCAACTGTCGGTACTATTACCGAGATTTATGATTATCTGCGCCTGCTGTTTGCACGGGTAGGTGAGCCACGCTGCCCAACCCATGATTTACCGCTGGCGGCACAAACCATCAGCGAAATGGTGGATAAAGTCACCGCCTTCCCCGAAGGCACCAAATTAATGGTGTTAGCGCCGGTGGTGCAGGAGCGCAAAGGCGAGCACGTTAAAACACTGGAAACCCTGGCCGCGCAGGGTTATATCCGCGCCCGTATTGATGGTGAAGTCTGTGATTTATCCGACCCGCCAACGCTCGACTTACACAAAAAACACACTATTGAAGTAGTGATAGACCGGATTAAAGTGCGCGATGATGTTAAAACCCGGCTGGCCGAATCGTTTGAAACGGCGCTGAGTTTATCCGGTGGTGTAGCCAAGGTAGCGTTGATGGACGAGCCCGACGCCGCCGAACTGGTGTTCTCAGCCAATTTCGCCTGCCCCAGCTGCGGCTATTCGATGGTCGAACTGGAGCCGCGCTTGTTTTCGTTTAACAACCCGGCCGGTGCCTGCCCCAGCTGTGACGGCCTTGGCGTAAAGCAATATTTTGACCCGAATAAAGTGATTGTCAGCGCCGAATTAAGCCTGAGCGGCGGCGCGATACGCGGCTGGGATAAACGTAATTTTTATTACTTTCAGATGTTGAAATCCTTAGCCGATCATTACGGTTTTGCGCTGGATGTACCCTTTAACAGCCTGAGCCAACAGCAGCAGGACGCTATTTTGCGCGGCAGCGGCAAAACGGTAATTGATTTCAAATATCTGAACGATCGCGGCGATATCGTGCAACGCAGCCATCCGTTTGAAGGCATTTTGCCGAATATGGAGCGGCGCTATCGCGAAACGGAGTCAAATTCGGTGCGCGAAGAGTTAAGCAAATATCTGGCGCATCAGTCCTGCCCCAGCTGTAACGGTACCCGCTTGCGCGAAGAAGCGAGGCATGTATTTATCGGCCAGACTAACCTGCCACAAATTGTCGAGCTGTCGATTGGCGACTGTATGGCGTTTTTTCAGCAGTTGGCATTAACCGGCCAGCGCGCGCAAATAGCGGAAAAAGTGTTAAAAGAAATACAGGACCGCTTAAGCTTTTTGGTTAACGTTGGCCTGAACTACCTGAATTTATCGCGCAGCGCCGAAACTTTATCCGGTGGTGAAGCACAGCGCATCCGTTTAGCCAGCCAGATAGGTGCCGGTTTGGTTGGCGTTATGTACGTACTGGATGAACCTTCTATTGGCTTACACCAGCGCGATAACGACCGCCTGCTTGGCACACTTACGCACCTGCGCGACTTGGGCAATACCGTGATCGTAGTAGAGCACGATGAAGACGCCGTGCGCATGGCCGATCATATTATCGATATAGGCCCGGGCGCCGGCGTACACGGCGGTAATATTGTCGCCCAAGGTACCCTTGAGCAGGTAATGGCAGCACCGGACTCCTTAACCGGCCAGTATTTATGCGGCAGCCGTAAGATTGAAGTACCGCAAAAACGCCATAAGCCGGGCAAAAAATGGCTTGAGGTTTTAGGCGCCAGCGGCAATAACCTGAAAAATGTCGATGTCGCTATTCCGTTTGGTTTAATGACCTGTATTACCGGGGTGTCCGGCTCGGGTAAATCCACCTTAATTAATGACACCTTGTTTCGCGTGGCGCACCGCGTGCTGAACAAAGGCGAGGGCGACGATCCGGCACCACACCGCGAAATAAAAGGTATGCAGCACTTTGATAAGGTCATCGACATCGACCAGAGCCCAATCGGCCGCACGCCGCGCTCTAATGCCGCCACCTACACCGGTATTTTTACTGCAGTACGCGAGTTATTTGCCGGTACCCAGGAAGCACGTTCACGCGGTTATCAGGTTGGCCGCTTTAGCTTTAACGTTAAAGGCGGGCGCTGCGAAGCCTGTCAGGGCGATGGTGTTATTAAAGTAGAAATGCACTTTTTACCCGACGTCTATGTGCCGTGCGATGTCTGTAAAGGCAAGCGCTACAACCGCGAAACGCTGGAGATTAAATACAAAGGCAAGAATATCCATGAAGTGCTGGATATGACAGTGGAAGACGCGCTGGCTTACTTTGAAGCCATACCGGCGATAAACCGCAAGCTGCAAACCCTGCTGGATGTTGGCCTGAGCTATATCAAACTGGGTCAGTCGGCCACCACCTTGTCCGGCGGTGAAGCCCAAAGGGTAAAACTGGCGCGCGAGCTAAGTAAACGCGACACCGGAAAAACGCTGTATATTCTGGACGAGCCCACCACCGGCCTGCACTTTTACGATATTCAGCAACTGCTGAACGTACTGCACCGCTTACGTGACCATGGCAACAGTATCGTCGTTATCGAGCATAACCTGGACGTGATTAAAACCGCGGACTGGATCATCGACTTAGGCCCCGAAGGCGGCAGCGGCGGCGGTGAAATTCTTATCGCCGGCACACCGGAGCAGGTAGCCGCGTGTGAGAAGTCTTATACCGGGCATTACCTGAAACCTCTGCTGGGGTAACAAGCATAAAAAAGGGGCAACAACTGTTGCCCCAAAACACTCGTGTAGCTACCAAGGAAAATTTAGAACTGGCCGTTTACGCCTAAGCTGTAAACTTTGGTATCAGAACTGTCAGTGTTGCTGCCAAAGCCGGCCACTAATGCCCAGTTACGGTTAAAGAAGTGCTTGGCATTCAGGCTGTAATCGTCAGCTTTATTGTAGCTAACACCTACTGAAGTCATTTTAGAGAAGTAGTAATCTGCTGCTGCGCCCCAGCTTGAGCTGCCATCGTTGTCAGCCAGTGACACGCCTACAGCGATATAACGGTCTTCACCCAGGGCAGCAAAATATTTGCTGCTCAGAGTAAAGAAATCAAACTCGTCATCAACACTGGCAGTAAAACCAACATAGTCGTTACCTTGTAACTGATGGTTGTAGCTACCTGAGAACAGGTAAGAGGTGCTGCCGTCTTCTGGCTTAGTGGCTTCTGCACGTACAATAATGTCGTCAGAGATCAGGTAGCCAATGCCTACTTTATTGCTGTAGAAACCGCTGGTACGGCTATGCGCTGCGGAAAAAACTAATTTGTTGTCGGCAAAGTATTCACCGCCAACATTCCAGAAGTTACGGTCGTAGCTGCGGTTAAAACCGGCATTTACATTGCTGACTTTATTAATGTATTCAAATTGATCCAACGGGCCTAAGGTTTGCTTCTTGTCGAAGAAGTAAGTGCCGTTCAGGTGCCAGTTAGTTTCGTTGTCACCGCTAACACGCACATGGTCTGCAGTCAGGCTGGTGAATACTTGATATTCTTCCGCAGACAGTGCAGCAGAGGCAGTCAGTGCGATTGCTGGTAATACATACTTTAACGTCATTGTTTTATTTCCCTAAGTTGGTCATTGCGGCGCGCATACTAGCGACAGGGAATTAAAATGTAAATTAAAGTTCAATTAAAATTCACAAACAGAAACTGTTTGCTCACTTTTAAGGCGGGGTTAGTTTAAAAGTTAAGCAGAAACGTTAGTCATCAATATAATCCAGCTGTAACCAGGCTATGTTCGTCCCTGCTCCGCTTTAATTTATGCAACACACGTTAACAACCTTGCCTTTGCGTCTGGCTACAACGACAATAACGCTAATCAACAAGGAGAGATGATATGCGTAAAACCGTTTTTGCTGCGTTGGTAGCAGCCAGCCTGTTTACACTGCAAGCTGCACCGCTGAGCTTTGGCCCGGAATTTGATAAAACCCACGTAGTAGCGGTGACGGATGTTGTCGCCAACCCCGCGGCTTATCTGCAACAAGATATTACCGTGACCGGTAAAATTCAGGCGGTGTGTAAAAAACAAGGCTGCTGGATGACGTTGGCAGCGGCTGAGGATGCGCCGACGTTCCGTATCAAAGTACGTGATGGTGATATGGTATTTCCGCTTAGCAGTATGGGAAAAACTGCTTATGCGCATGGCCGTATTCAGCCGCTACCGATGAACCTGCAAGCCAGTATTGATTACCTGGAACAACAAGCGGAAAAAAGCGGTAGCGTATTTGACCCGACAAAGGTAACAGAGCCGGTTACGCTGTATCAGCTGGTGCCCATCTCAGTGGAAATAACCGACTAGCCCAGGCTATTTAACCGCAGCTGTACTAAATAACGCCGCAGCTGCATTACCCGCTGCGGCCGGTTAAACAGCTGATACAGTTGCAGCCAATCGGCCGGCGGCATCCAACAAACATCGTCTTGCCAATGACAATGCTGCGGCTTAAATGCCCAACTAACCACAGTGTGATTTTGCTTTACGGCGATACCGGCCATCAGTTCAATATCAGGCCAACCTTCACGGCTGAAACAGGCAAAGTGCGCGGTGGCATAATCGGCATGCGGCAACGTTAGCTGCGATTTAAAATCGGCTGATAACACCTGACAGATCGCAGAAAAATCCTGTTCGCTACATACAATATCAATGTCGTTCGGCGTCGTTTCCAACCCCAACTGCCACAGCAGGCAACTGCCGCCGACACCAAACTGATACGGTTGCAATAAGCTACTAAGCTGCTGCAGCTGTGCCTGTAAATTATTATTACTCATCCAATGCCTTTATCAGCCCGGCCAGACGGGTCAGCTTTTCGTTGTTCAGCTGGCGGTAGTCAAAGTAAGGGCATACTAACACGCGCAGATGATTATCAACGGCAAACTCATGATCCAACCAGCTAAATTGCGCCGGCAACCCCGCATCCAGCAGCGCTTTGGCATGAGTGCGGCCGGCAATAATATGCACGGCATTGGCTGCGGGCGTCAGATCCGGCGCACTAAACAATAACGCCGTGTTGCTGCCGGCCTGCAGTAAATGCTGCTCACGGTACTGCTGCCAACTACCCGCTTGCTGCGCAAAGCTAAACTGCTTAACACCCGGGGTAAACAGCAGCTTGGCATAAACATTAAATACCTTGCGCCAGCCATTGCCACAGGCTCGGTTTATCGCCTCTATTTCGCCACTGTGCAGTGATTGTACCGTCTTTAACTCTGCATACTCCGCCATCGGTGGCCGGTTAGCGATATATACGCGGACGCTGGCAGCTATATCACCAAAACCTGATGCTGATATCGATAGGGTTTTCATAGTGTTGCTCAGCAGTAATTCAGTTGGCTACTCTAACATAAGCTGTAATATAAGCACTTGCCTGCGGGGTTACCGCGGGTTAATTTTAATTATTACTCTGCCCGGGAAAGCAAAATGTCATCGTTTTCTGTTGCTGCCGTTAATCGGCTGGACCTTTGGTTAATGCAGGTTACACCACCTCAGAATACAGCCGGGTTGCAGCGGTTTTGTTGGGAGTTCTGGTTTTTTGGTCTGAAACAAGCGCGGGCCTGTTTATTTGTTGTGTTGTTTTTTGCCTCTGTGCTGCTGGTGCCGCGCGCCGGTGTTTGGATCATACCGCGTTATGATGTGCTGCTTATTCTGGCGCTGCTGATCCAATATTGGATGGTGTGGAGCAAGCTGGAAACGATTGATGAGTTAAAAGCCATTTGTTTGTTCCACCTGGTTGGATTTGCGTTGGAAGTGTTTAAAACGTCGGGCGCTATTCAGTCATGGAGCTACCCTGATTTTGCTTACAGCAAGCTGTTTGGTGTACCGCTGTTTGCCGGTTTTATGTATGCCGCAGTGGGCAGTTATATTATTCAGAGCTGGCGCTTACTGCAGCAGCGGGTGGTGCATCATCCGCCGTATTGGATGGCGGTGCTGGTGGCGCTATTAATTTACGCCAATTTTTTCAGCCATCACTATATTGGCGATTATCGCTGGTATATCGCTGCCGCAACCCTCGGGCTGTATGCCCGCACGGTGGTGTACTTTACACCACTGGATCGAGAGCGCAGTATGCCGCTTTTGCTGGGATTTGTGTTGGTGGGCTTCTTCATCTGGCTGGCAGAGAATATCAGCACCTTTATGGGGCTATGGAGTTACCCTAATCAACTCGGCGCCTGGTCGGTGGTACATTTAGGCAAGTGGAGTTCCTGGTCACTGCTGGTGATTATGACTTTTACCATAGTGGCACAACTAAAGTATGTAAAACAACGCATTGATGTACCGCGCTGAATTCTGCATAAACAAAAGGCAGCTTATAGCTGCCTTGGTATACATAAACCGGTTTAAGCGTCTTTTTGCAGCAGGTAGTTAACCAGCTCTTGCAACTCGGCTTCCATATTTCTTTTATCCAGTGCTGCGTTGTTAATTTTGTACTTACCGTTTACCACCAACATTGGCACACCGGTTAAAATGCGCTTTTCAGATAACTCATCCTGCTCTTTTTTCATCTGATTCGCCGCACCGCGCACAGAGAAGCTTTTCATCGCTTTATCATAGGTTTCAGCGTCGATGTCGTTGATAAGTACCAGGTTACGAATATCATTTTCATTGCTGAACGGCGCACGGTTACGGTGAATTTGCTTAAAAATGGCACTGGCCACCTGGTCACCTTTACCTTGAGACTTCGCAACCAAATACGCCCGGGCCAGGGCGTTTTGAATTTCCGGTGATGCCGCGCGGATAAAATCGACATGCACTTTTTTAAATTCAGCGTCGGCCGGCAGTTTTTTTGCCAGGCTTTGTGCTATCGGCTCGAACGCATTACAGCCACCGCAGTAAAACGAGAAGTACTCTTTTACTTCGGCCTTAGCTGTAGTTTGCTCAGCAATAACATCATAATGTTTGCCCTGCTGGAACTTACTGTTGGCAGACGCCGCCAACGGCAGCAATAACGCAAATACACATACAGATAACAGCTTTTTCATCTTGGGTAATGTCCTTTAGTAGGCAATTAAGCCACAGCTTAACAAAAACTCAGTAGTCTGGCACCAATGAAAGTGGTACTTGTTGTAAGCAAAATAGTTGCTCTTTTAAGGCAATACATTGTTGTTCCCAGTATTTGTCTGTAGCAAACCAGGGAAAGTTCATTGGAAACGCCGGATCTTGCCAGCGCCTGGCCAACCATGCCATATAGTGCACCATGCGCATGGCACGCAACGGCTCTATCAGCTTTAGTTCGGCAGGGTCAAATTCACAGTATTGCTCGTATTCTTCCAGCATCAGTTCCAGTGTATCACGCTGTTGTAAGCGGTCACCGGAGAGCATCATCCAAATGTCCTGAATGGCAGGGCCGCTGCGGCAATCGTCCAGATCGACAAAAAACGGCCCTTCATCGACATAGAACAAGTTACCGGCGTGGCAGTCGCCGTGCAACCGGATCTGCTGCGCCGGCTTGTACTGTTTTGCGGCTAACTCAATAACCTGGTTTAGCGCCGTGTCAAACGCCGGCCGTATATAATCCGGAATAAACTCCAGAGATTGCAGCACCTCGCGGCTTTGCAACAGATGACTTTCGATGCTGAATGCCGGGCGCTGCGTAAAGGCTTTGGCTTTGCCCACCTGATGCATACGACCGAGAAACCTGCCCAACATAGCAAGTTGATCATCGTTGTCAATCTCCAAAGTTCTGCCGCCGCGGCTGGGGAACACTGCAAAGTGGTAACCGCCATATTGCAGCAATGACCGGCCGCCAATTTGCAACGGTGCCACAACGGGTATATCGGCAGCTGCCAGCTCGAAAGCAAAATCATGATCTTCCTGCAACTGCGGCGTACTCCAGCGTTGTGGTCGGTAGAACTTCACAACAAACTTGTCCGGCCGCACAGCATCAGCACGGTAAGCACTGAACTGATAAACGCGGTTTTCATAGCTGTTTAACGCCAGCAAACCGGAGCTGACATCCAGCCCCAACTGCTGCAACGCATCAATAATCAAGTCAGGTTGCAGCGTCGAAAAATCAAAGGCCGTCATAGGGCTCCTTAACGGCCAACAAAAAATTTCGTGGTTTGCTCAAGTTTAACATCCGGATTGCCGGCTTGCTGCACGGTAAAGCTGATATCCAAACTACGCTGCTCTGTGGCATAAGGGTCGAGCGCTAAACTTACTGTAACACTGCGCGTTTCGCCACCATTAAGGCTGGCTTGATGCGGGCCTATCCAGTTAAAACTGGCGTCAGAGGCTACACTCAAATCATACTGCACGGCATGCTGCGACTTATTCGAAATACTCAACGTGTAGGTATTCTCCACCAGCCCCTCGTTAGTTTCACGATACAGCGCACCACGATCACGAATAATGTTCATTTCAAACGGCACGCGGCTGTATAACGTCCAAACAAAGGCGCCACATACCACTATCAGCACTAATAAGTAACCCAATAGCTTTGGCCGCAGCACCTTGGTGGGTTTGCCGTTCAGGCTGTGCTCGGTAGTGTAGCGGATTAGCCCGGTTGGGTAGCCCATTTTTGTCATAGTATCGTCACAGGCATCAATACAGGCACCGCAGTTAATACACTCGTACTGCAGGCCGTTGCGGATATCGATACCGGTGGGGCACACCTGCACACAAAGGTTACAGTCGATACAGTCTCCCAAACCTTTGTCTTTATAATCTTTATCTTTCCGGCCGCGTGGGCCTCGGTTTTCACCGCGCTTCTCATCGTAAGTTACGGTAAAGGTGTCTTTATCAAACATTGCTGATTGAAAGCGCGCGTACGGGCAAATATGTGTACACATAATCTCGCGCATCCAACCGGCATTGCCATAAGTGCAAAGAGTAAAAAACAACACCGACACTACCGCCCAAAAGCTTGCCTGCAGCGTAAAAAATTCTGCAAACAGCGGCCCAACGGGGGTAAAGTAGCCGACAAAAATCAATGCTGTAAGCAGTGAGAACGCCAGCCAGCAAAAATGGGTCGCGGCCTTTTTGATAAATTTACTGCCAGACCACGGATCGGCATCCAGTTTCATGCGTTGATGGCGTGTACCCTGAATTTTTTCTTCAAACCAGATAAAAATAAAGGTCCATACCGATTGCGGACATAAATAACCGCACCAGACACGGCCGTAAAAAGCGGTGATAAAAAATAGCGCATAAGCAGCAATAATAAAAAGCCACGCCAAAATGGTAAAATCTTGCGGCCATAGTGTCAGGGCAAAAATATTGAATTTTTGCTCAGTAATATCGAGCAAAATGGCCTGATGCCCCTCATAGCGCAGCCAGGGCAGTAACATAAACAGCCCCATAAACACAAACCCCATATAACGACGAATCGCCTGATGCAGGCCTTTAACGGCACGCACATAAATGCGGTCTCGCGGGTTATATTGGCCGCTGACACCAACGGGTTGATGTACCTCAACATGCACCGGGATATTTCTGATATCTATCTTTTGCTGATCCACCTATGGCTCCGTTTACTGCTTATTGTGTCCGCTACAGAGTATAACAGCTTGAACACCGGATTTTTTGACCTGTAACAAAGCAATATCTGTGCCTGACAACCGGACGCCTTTTGCGCATAAAAGACCGACAAAGCGTAAACAACAGCGACAACCAGCAAGAATATCGTCAACTAAGTTTACAATACAGCAGATATCATCGCTGTTCCGGTGCAGAGTGTTACACGATCCGCTACAATGGCGCCGTTGTTTTAGCGGAGTAAGTAAGCTGATGAAAAAGTTCTTCTGGTTGGTTGTTGTGGTGTTGTTAGTTATTACCTTTTCCGATCATGATCTGATCAGGCCGCATAAAGAACAACTGTTTGAATTGGTTATGGATAAAGCCGCCATTGCCGGCGACAGTAAAGAAGCAGCATTACGTACCACCCGTAAGCAACTGACAGCGCTGGCGGAACAATGGGGTGAAGGCCAGCGGGCGCAACTGGAAAAAGCGGCGGTGAGTATCGACAGTCTGAAAAAATTCCGTCGTGATTATTGTGTCAATAAAGACTTTAACCCGATCCTGTACGGTGAACCGCTCAGAGAGGCCTGTAAGATTATCGACAGCCACTACAATAATTTAATTCAACCCTAAACTGAGGACTGCCCATGCGCACTTGCGGGATCGAAATCAAAGGCAGCGAAGCCATTATTTGCCTGATGACACTGAAAGATGGTTTATTTGAATTGCCGGATTGCCGCCAAACCCGCTTTGCCCTGAGTAAAGATCAGGAGCAACAGCAGATGCGCCACTTCCAGTTTACCTTTGCCAAGTTTATTGAAGATTATCAGGTTACCCAGTTGGTGATTAAAGACCGGCCGCAAAAAGGTAAATTTGCCGGTGGCGCAGTTGGGTTCAAAATAGAAACCGCGTTGCAATTAATTGCCGGTTGTCAGTGCAGCATTCTTAGTTCAACAGAATTGAAGGAGCAACTGAAACGCCATCCGATACCGGTAGATTTTAAAGCCACCGGCCTGAAAGCATTTCAGGAAACAGCCTTTTTAACTGCTTATGCATTTTTAGCGAAGTAACACCCAATAAAGCGATGTGTACCGCTATTTATCCTGTTCCGGGGCTGCATAGCGGTTGTCGTAATCGGTTAAATCTAAGGTTACGGCGCGACCAGCTTGTAAAATCAGTTGGCGGATCAGCTTAGATTTAGCTTCTCCGGTTACTCTGCTTAATTCATTTAACGCATCTATCGCTTCCTGGCTCAGCGTAAAAGTGGCATGACGCATCGGCAAGCGGCTGCTGTCATCCTCTTGCGGTAACTGACGGCGCAAGCTGACGATACGCGGCATGCCCATCGCATAGTTGTTTGCGTCATCAATAAACTCGTCAGCCGTAAAACCGGGTTTACCGTGCGGCTGTGACTTTTTCTTCAGATCGGTCAGCGCCATCGTCTTGTATCGCCTTCATTGCCAATAGCTCAGTGACTATATCACGAATTTCCTGTGCTGCTTTGCCGTCAGGTTCGACGTCCATAACCGATAAACCTTTCTCCTCACTGTCATCATAGGTGTTCCGGTTGTAGGTAATGGCGTTAAGCACACGAATATTGAATGATTTACACACTTCTTTCGCATCAAGAATACGCCCGGCCTGGTTTGGCAGCGACGGCGCCTGGGTTATAACACAGCCGACGATCATGTCCGGATTTACCACATTACAAGCGCTGACCAAATCTTCCAGATGCTCTAAGGTTTTTAAATCACGCCGTTTCGGCCGCAGCGGTAACAATACATGGGTTGCCACCACCATGGCCGAACGCAACGCCACACTATCCTGGCCGCCGCAGTCAACAATCACCACGTCGTAATGCATTTCCAGGCTTTTTAACTCGTAACGGATTTTGCCATACATTTGTACGCAATTGATCCACGGTAGTGAAGGGTCCAGATGCCGCTCCTGCACCCAATCTGAAGAGGTTCTTTGCGGGTCGCAATCTACCAGCATAACGTTAGCGTTTTTTTCGCGTGAAAAGTACACCGCGATATTCTGTGCCAGACAGCTTTTACCGCTGCCGCCTTTTTCTCCACCAACCAACAAGATCATCAGGCTACCCTCATTTACACCAATACACCAAATGGCTGTCAAAACTTCAGACAGGGTTGTGGAATAAGTGTAGATGACATCGCTGATATGACCAGCAACACGGCAGAAAGAATTTAGCTAAGCAAATGCTTTATAACAAAATAACACTGTATAAAGTAACAACGGAGCCAAGGCTCCGTTGTTGTTGCATTAACAGCTGCGTCGTCTTAATGCCAGCAACGCTAAAGGCAGTAAAAACCAGCCAAAGCTACCACCACTGCTGTCGTTGCTTGCCGGTGGCGGTGTAGTATTCGGTACCAAAGTTAAACCAGCGACGGTGTTTACTCTGGCATCAACCACTACCATCGACTCTATAACCACAAAGTTATCTGCGACCAACGGCTTGTTATCATCACGGTCGCTATTGCTGTAATTGCGCAGCGGCAGACCTTCAATGCCGTTAAAGTTAAAGCGTGGCAAAGCCGCTATAGCATCCACTACCGCCATATCGGCGGAACTGATTTGGCCAAAAACGGTAAAACCTGAATTCTGAATATCCAGCTGCGGTCGGCCGCCACTGTTATTCGCCAGATTAATAAACCACTGATTTGTCGCGCTGTCCGGCCTACCGCCTAACTTCGCCATGGCAATGGTGCCACGCACATTAGACCATTTTGGTTCGTTAACAATGGCGGGGTTAGCAGGCCGCGCTTTCAGTGGTAACTGCTGCTCAAACGCAAATCCGCCTCCCTGGATCACAAAACCCGGTTCAGAGCGATGAATAACCGTACCATTGTAGCGTTCTGAGCTTACATAGTTGAGGAAGTTCTGCACGGTTACCGGCGTACTTTCGTCGTACAAATTAATTTCAAACTTACCTAAATTAGTGGTGACTTCCACTATCGTTGCCTGCGCAAGACCGCTGCAACTCAGCAATGACGCTGCCAGCAGCGTTTTTAACAGCTTTGTGCCCATTATGTGATTTCCTGTTGGCTTATTTGTGTTGCAGCATAAGGCAAGCAGCAAAAAAAAATCCAGCGGGATAACAATTAATTACGCTTTGTAGTTGCACGGTTGCCGGCTTTACGGCGGCCGCCCCCACGTTTGGCAGTCGCAGGGCTTTTACTGCCGCGCCATTGCCTTGTATTTTGTTGTGGTAAACCGCTTGGCGTAACGCTGGCGGCCTGATGTACCAGTTGTGACAACTCGGCAATTAACGGCTGCATAAAAGCCTGATAACTTTGCTCCCGCTGGCAAATCGCATTTAATGCCGCCTCCCACCGCGCCGTCATATCAGGTAACGACGCTTGTGTCGGCACAGCTGCAATAAGCGCTTTACCGGTATCAGTGGCATTAATTTGTTTACCCTTACGCTGTAAAAAGCCGCGTTTAAACAGTAATTCAATAATACCGGCACGGGTTGCATCAGTGCCCAGGCCGTCGGTATCGCGCAAAATTTTACGCACCGCTTCATCTTTTACATAACGACTGATACCGGTCATCGCCGCCAACAAACTGGCGTCGGTAAAAGCCTGCGGCGGCTGAGTATGTTTCTCTAATAACTGTGACGCTGTGCAGAGCAACTGCTGGCCTTGCTGTAACGGCGGTAAAGCGGCTTGCTGCATTGCCGGGTCGGCCTGTTTATCTAACGGCTCTGCTATATTGTCTCGGCGAAATAACTGCTTCCAGCCTGCGGCCTTTTCTGTACGGGCCTTAGCAATAAAACAACCACCGGCAATAGTTAACTCCACCATGGCATCGCTGTAGCAAAATGGCGGGTAAAACTGCGCCAGATACTGCCTGGCGATTAATTGATACAGCCGTTGCTCTGCCACACTCAACCGGGTTAGCGGCAAACGTTTTTCTGTCGGAATAATGGCATGATGCGCCTCAACCTTACTGTCATTCCAGGCTTTGCTGATAAGCTTTGTATTTGCCTCCTGCACCGCGGCGGCCAAATCAGGGTCGTTGGCTGCTATAGCGTCACATACCTTAACAGCTTGCTTCAGTTGCTCCTTTGGCAAATACCGGCTGTCTGAACGCGGATAGGTAATCAACTTGTGCCGCTCATATAATTGTTGGCAGCTGTCCAGCACCTGTTGTGCTGTCATACCAAAGCGTTTAGCCGCATCTATTTGCAATGCCGACAGATTATACGGCAGTGGCGCAGCCTGCTTAGCGTCCTTGTGCTGCAATTTACTTACGATGGCCGGTTGACCGGTGATTTTCTGTTGTACCTTTTCCGCCAGCGCTTTGAGCAATACCCGGCCTTCCTCATCTTGCCACGGGGCGCAGGCTGCACTGGGTTGCCATAACGCAGTAAAACGCTGCTTTTCTGCAGTTTCTACCTCCGCGACAACCTGATAAAACGGCTTAGAAACAAAATTTGCAATCTCCTGATCCCGCCTTACTACCAGCCCTAACAGCGGAGTTTGCACGCGGCCAACTGACAGCACACCCTTATAGCCGGCTTTTTGCCCCTGCAGAGTATAAGCCCGCGTCATATTAAGGCCGTACAACCAATCAGCACGGCTACGCGCCAATGCTGAGGTAGATAAAGGTACAAAATCTTTATTCGGTTTTAGCTGGTCGAGCGCCCGTTTTACTGCCGGCGGATTAAGGTCGCTGATCAGCAGCCGCTGCGTCGTGGCTAAGCGTGCGCCGCTCACGCCGCAATAGGCCAGGACCTCATCTACCAGTAGCTGGCCCTCACGGTCAGGATCGCCGGCATGCACCAGGCTATCTGCCTGTTTTAACAGTTTTTTAAGTACGTTAAGCTGCTGTTCAGCTGACTTACGTACCTTTAACTGCCATTTCTGCGGCACTATAGGTAAGTGCGTGGTTTGCCAACGTTTGTAGTCAGGGTTATAGTCTTGCGGCTCAGCCTGCTCCAATAAGTGGCCAATACACCAACTTACTACGTCGCCATTGGCAAGGCGGATAAAACCTTTGTCTTTATATTGCGGTTTTGGCAATACCGCTGCAATGGCCCGGGCCAGCGCCGGTTTTTCAGCAATGTACAAGATCATAGCGGCACTCAACTGTTTTTATATACAGTAATTTAGCCCCGATGCGACCAGGTTGCAAAGAAAATGTAATTTAAATTTGGTTTTAAGCCAAAAGCGCTTAAAATGTTGCCAATAACAAAGCGGTATTTTTTTTGTACTTCCATTCAGTTCAGTTGGATAAATAAACCATGCAATATAGTGAAGTTAAGAAAATCTGTGATGAACTGCATAAAACAGGCAAACCCGTTTCATTAGATTATTTAATTTCTCAGGTGCCGGGCGCCCAGGCCAGTTTGGTCGTGCATTATCAGAAATGGCGTAATGAGCAAGCGAACCGCACACCAGCGCCCGCTGAAGCCCCAACAGACAGTATGTTTAGCACTGAGTTTATCAATGCTTTTCAGCGTGAATCTGAACAATATGCCAAGAAACTCACCGACCAACTGAATCAGCAACTGCAACAAGCTATGCAGGCTGAAGTACTGGCAGCCGAGCACAACCGTGAGTTGCAACAACAAGCTGAGCAACTGGAACAACGAAAAGCCGAGTTAGAAAACAGCTTACAGCAACAACAGCAGCAACTGTCAACCCAGGCAGAGAAGTACGCCGCGTTGAATGAAGAACGTGACCACGCCGTTAAGCTGAGCCAAAGCCAACAACAGGAATTGGACAGCGCGAAAAAACAGCTGGATGAGCAACAAAAAGCCTTAGCAAAAGCAGAGCAAGAACTGCAAAGCAATCAACAAGCCCTGACTGCATTGCAAGCTGAACTGAAGCAAGCGCGACAAGAAACGGCACAAGCACAAAAAGCCGCAGAGGATATTCAGCTTAAAGTGATCAGCCTGCAGCAAGCGCAGGATGAGCTGGAAGAACAACTGCAAAACGAGCAACAGCTAAACCAGCAAAAGCTGCAGCAATTGCAAACCGAGCTGGCCGCAGCTGAGCAAGAGCTTGAACCGCTGCAAAATAAAATAAAAGCAGCCGAGCAAGCAGAGCAACAAATAAAAACACTGCAACAAGCGGAAGCTAAAGTAAAAGCTGAGCTGGAAGCTGCACAAAAAACCAGTCAGCAGGCGTTACAGGATCTGCAAACACGCGATCACGACGTTACTGAATTGCAGGCCATGTTGGATGAGTTTGAAAGTAAACTACAGCAAGCCACCAAAACCGAAACTCAGGCGGTTGCGCTAACCAAACGTTTGCAGGCGCAACTGGATCAACTGCAAAAGTCATCCAATGCGCAGGGCAATGTTATTGCCGACCAAGCCGGTATGGCAGATCAGCACAGCGCTTTGCTGGAAGAGCGCGATGCCGCGTTGGCGCAGTTGGCCGAGCTGCAAAAACGCACGGAAGCCCTGGTGCAGGAACGCGACACTGCCTTGGCACAGTTAGAACAAGCACAGCAAGACGCTGTTGACGGTATCCAGGCGCAACAAGCACCGGCTGCGGATATATCAGCTGAGCAGGAAAAGCTGCAACAGCAACTGGATGAGTATGAGAAACAAATATCGGCGCTGCAAAAAGAACGGGAAACAGCAAAGCGCGAAGCTGCAGAACAACGTGATGCCGCATTAAAAGTGCAGGAACAGTTGGACGCAATGCAAAAAGCACAAGTCAGCGACGAAGCTGATGAAGCTGATATCCATGCCACCCTGGCACAATTAAAGTCGAATAACGCTATGTTAAAAGAACAAAGCGCTATTACCGCTAACCATCAGGCTGAGCAACGCGAAACCATTAAACAGCTGCGCGAAGAGTTGCAGCAGCAGCGCGATAAGATGCACGATATGCAAATGGATCAGGATAAGCTGACGAAGCAAAAAAATCAGTTGGAGCAACAAGTTAGCTTTGTTAAAGATAACGCCGCTGCAACTATTGAGCGCTTAACCCGTTACCGTGAACAAGCGCAGGAAAAAATCGAGAAGCTGGAGAAAAAACTCAGTAAAGCTACTGATGCCTAATCAAACAACCCGTTTTACTGTGTAAAACGGATACGGAAACAACTGCCGGGTGCTTCACCCGGCACGTATTCCAACTGTGCATCCTGCACCTGCAGTAACGCCCGCGACAAACTTAAGCCGATACCAGAACCTGTTGTTTTAGTTGTAAAAAATGGAATAAACATCTGCTGCGCGACCTGCTCACTGATGCCGGGGCCGCTATCAATAATATCTAACTGCCATTGCTGCTGAGAATTACGTTGCAGTATCACACTAAGCTGTTGCTGCGCACTGTGCTGCATCGCATCCAGCGCATTTTGCAGCAGGTTAATCAGCACCTGCTCTATCAGTGTTTCATCCAGCCATAGCATAGCTTGTGCCGGCAGCTGTGTATCCAACTGCACAGCCTGCCGGGCCAAAGCCTGACGCTGTAACGCCAGACAATTATTAATTAGCGTGACCAGATCTGTATGCTGTAACTTCGGTTGCTGTGGCTGGCTTAGCTGCTTAAACGCCAGGATAAACTCAGTCAGATGCTGGCCACGGCGGTTAATAGTAACCAGCGCTTCGGTTAAATCCGCATGGTCATCCTGGCTTAGCACGTCGCCGGCGGGTGGCAAAATTTGCCGGCAACTTTGCGCCAGTGATGCCATAGGCGTAACCGAATTAGCAATTTCGTGCGTTAGTACCCGGGTCAGCTGCTGATACGCCTGCACTTCCTGTTGTAACAAGGCCTGATTAATACTTTGCAATGTCACCAGTTTACGCAGCTGCCCCTGAATACGGCTGCAGACAATGCTTAACGCCAGCCGGTCGGTGTAGCCTGCTTGCTGCCAGTGTAACTGGCCTTGATAGTGTGTGCTGATTTGGCTCAGTATCGCCAGCAATGGCTGCAAGCCGGCGTCCTCAAAACGGCCGAGCTGCAACTGCTGGTATTGCGCCACCGATAACAGCCGCTGCGCCGCCGGATTAGCCTGCAATAGCTGGTTGTTGTCGGCAAACTCCAGCACGGCAATATCCAGCTGACTAAGCAGCGTTTGCAGATATTGCGCTTTGGCCTCGGCCTGCTGCCGGCTGTTGCCCAGTTGCTGTTGTACCTGCGTCAACAAATGCTGCAGTCGCGGCTGGCCGCGCAGCGTCAGCGAGGTATCCTGATTCGCCAGCGCTTTTAGTACCAGTACCGTTTGTCGCTGCAGCCTCTGGCTGTGTTGCCAAATCAAGCCGGCAATCAACAGTGCACTGAGCGTCAGTAGCAGCGCCAATGCCGATGGCCCGACCAACCATTGCCGGCAGGCCAGTAACATGACAACCGCAAAACTGCTGAGCAATAGTAATAAACGCAGATTAAAGGCCATATTTCTCCAACCGCCGGTACAGGGCGCCGCGGGTTAAGCCCAGCGCTTTTGCCGCCTGGCTGACATTGCCCTGATAGTATTGCAGTGCCTGACGGATCGTCTTTTCTTCGACAAATTCCAGCAGAAAATCGGTATCCGCTTGCGGCGCCGCAGGCGCAGCCAGCTCTTTTGTGTGCAATTGACTGAAATCCAGCGTATTGCCCCCGGCCAGCACCACAGCGCGCTCTACCGCGTGTGCCAGTTGGCGCACATTGCCCGGCCAGTCGTAATGTTGCAACACGCGCAGATCGCTGCTGCTGATCTGTAAGCCGTCACGCTGATACTTTTGGCTGTAATGCTGCAGATACCAGTTTAGCAGCAAAGGAATATCGTCTTTGCGCGCGCGTAGCGGCGGCAAGACAATCTCTACGGTGTTAATGCGATACAGCAAATCCTGGCGGAAGCTGCCTTTTGCTACCGCCTGATATAAGTTTTCGTTAGTGGCGCAAATCAAGCGGATATCCACCGCGACGCTCTGGCTGGCACCGACCGGCACCACAGTGCGATTTTGCAGCGCGGTTAATAATTTCGCTTGCTGTGGCAGGGCTAAATTAGCCAGTTCGTCCAGCAACAGCGTGCCGGCATTGGCCTGCACGAAGCGGCCGGCGTAATCAGCTTTGGCATCGGTAAAGGCGCCTTTTTTATGGCCAAACAGCTCACTTTCCAGCAAACCGGCGTTTAAACTGCCCATATCCACACTGACAAAAGGCTTAGCGGCGCGCTTTGATGCCTGATGAATGGCCTGTGCTACCAAGGCTTTACCGGTACCACTTTCACCCAGCAGCAGCACATTAGCATCGGTAGCGGCTACTTTGTCGATGGTACGCAGCACTTGTTGCATTGCCGGGCTATTGCCCAGTAGCGGAATGTCAGTGCCGGCTGCGGCTGAGTTAGCAGATTTTTGCGGCAGGCTGCTTTGCTGTGCTGTGTGTTGCAGCGCCTGCATTAAGCTTTGCAGTAGTTGCTCGTTCTGCCAGGGCTTGGCAATAAAGTTTGCGGCGCCCAATTGCATAGCACGCACTGCCAGCGGCAAGGCCGCATAGGCGGTCATCATCACCACTTTTAACGTTGGCTGCGCCTGCAGCGCCTGCTTTAAATAGAACAGGCCCTCTTCACCGCTTTGCGTATCGCGGCTGAAATTCATGTCCAGTAACAGCAGATCAAATGGCTGGCTGCTCAGGGTGCTCAGTAGCTGTGCCGGCTCATGCAGTGTGCTGACGTGGCCAAAGTGCTGTTTCAGAAAAATGCGGCTGGCGGTGAGAATATCCTGATTATCATCCAGCACCAGCACAGCGTACGACTGCTTCATGTTGTCTTCCTTGCGGTTTATTCCAGCACCCTACCGAAAAGCGTATTAGCACGCAACAAGCTTTTAAATCCAACAAGTTAACTGTTTTACGTACTGTCCATTAATGGACAGTCTGCTGTACCAGTAGCGGACACCTCTGCCAGCATAAAAATCTTAATACATTGAATTTAATGCGTTTATTGTTTGGCACGCGCTTTGCGTTAATAACACTAACACGCATCGCTATTTTTTCGGAGCATACAGATGGATAAGAAAATAAGCCGCAGCACCAAAAGCCGACTGATAAAGCCCGCAGTGGTGTTTACTTTGCTGGCCGTTACAGTTTGGTTTGGCAGCAGCTGGCAGGCCAGTGCGCAACTGTCGGTGTTGCTGCCATTAAGCTCAGTCAGCACTGCCGTAGTGCAGCAGCAAAGTCTGCAGGAGAGCATAGCGCTGCGCGCCAATGTATTGCCGCAGCAAACGGTGTTTCTGGATGTAATTGAAGGTGGCCGCGTTGAAGAAAAGCTGGCCGAACAAGGCCAGTTTGTCGAGCAGGGCCAACCGCTGGTAAAGCTGAGTAACACGGCGCTGCAGCTGGACTTAATCAGCCGCGAAGCCCAGGTCACCGAGCAGATGAATTTTCTGCGCAATACGCAAATGACCATTGAAACCAACCGCTTAAACCTGAAACGTGACGTGCTGGATATTGAACACCAGATAACCACCTTAAGCCGTAACCTGGCGCAAAGCGAACCGCTGGTAAAAACCGGCGTGCTGGCCAAAGAGCACCTGCTGAACCTGCAGCAGGATTTAAGCTATCAGCAACAACGACTGGTGCTAACTAAACAACAGCAGCAGCAGGAAGAAGCCATTCGCCAGCAACAGCTCAGCCAGCTCAGCGACAGCGTGGCAATGCTGACAAAAAACCTGGAGTTTGCAAGACAGAACGTACAGAACCTGCTGGTTAAAGCCCCGGTTAGTGGCTATCTGAGCGAGTTTAATGTTGAAGCCGGTGAGTCGCGCGCGCCGGGCAGCCGCATGGGCCAGATTGATATCCCCGGCCAATACAAACTGGTGGCCAGTGTCGATGAATTTTACTTAAGCCGGGTAGCTGTTGGTATGCAAGCCACTGCACAGCTGAATCAACAGCCGCTTGACCTTGTTGTCAGCCGCATTGATAGCAGGGTGGTGAATAACCAGTTTCAACTCGAGTTTAGCCTGCCGGGCGGGCACAACGTTACCCGTGGCCAGTCAGTCAATTTAACTCTGCAACTGGAAGCGCAGCAACGCACTGCGCTGGTACTGCCGCGTGGTGCCTATTTAGCCGACAGCGCCGGTCAGTATGTGTACGTGCTGGACAGCAACAGCGCCACGGCGCGCAAACAGGCAGTGACGTTGGGTAAACAAAGCGCCAATCAAATTGAAATTGTCAGCGGCCTGAACGCCGGTGACCAGGTAATTATTTCCGGCTATCGCGATTTCGCCCAAGCCGATACTATTCAACTACAACAATAAGGACAGCAAGATGATCCAGTTACAACAATTAAACCGGGTGTTTCGCACCGCCGAGCTTGAAACTACAGCGCTGAACCAGATTGATTTGCACATTGAACAAGGCGACTTTGTTGCCATTATGGGCCCTTCCGGCTGCGGTAAATCTACCCTGCTGAGCATTCTGGGCATGCTGGACAGCCCCAGCGCCGGCGCTTACCTGTTCGAAGGTACCGATATTGCCCGTTACAGTGAAAAACAGCTGGCGCAGCTTAGAAAAACCAAACTCGGCTTTGTGTTTCAAAGCTTTAACCTGATTGATGAGCTAACGGTATTTCAGAATGTTGAACTGCCGTTACAGTATCAGGGTGTCGCTGCCGGCGAGCGTAAAACCCGGGTGGAAGCGATACTAAAACGCATGCAGATAGACCACCGCGCCGATCATTTACCGCTGCAGTTATCCGGCGGTCAGCAACAGCGGGTGGCGGTGGCGCGGGCGTTGGTGATTAACCCGGCACTGATTTTAGCCGACGAACCCACCGGCAACCTGGATTCGAAAAATAGCGAAGAAGTGATGCAGATGCTGCGCCAGCTAAACCGTGACGGTACTACAGTGGTGATGGTAACCCACTCTGAGCATGAGTCACGCTATGCCAGCCGTATCGTACGAATGTTAGATGGCCAGATTATTACCGAGCGTGCCATGGAAGCAAAGCAGGAGGCGAAATATGCTTAACTCACCCACTGTTAGTTCAATAGCCATGTTAGGTAATTACCTTACCACCGGCGTGCGGGCTGTGCTTAGGCACAAAACCCATTTGGCGCTGAATTTGCTGGGTTTAACGGTTGGCATGGCCTCGGCGCTACTGATTTTGCTTTATGTCAGCTACGAGCGCGGTTTTGACAAGATGCACCCTGATGCAACCAATACCTACCGGCTGGAGCAATTTTTTCTGCCGGTAAACCAGCGCTTTCCGATATCCAGCCCGGCAATGAAAGCACTGCTGCAAAACTACGATAAGCGTATTGAAGTAACGCGGATTAACAGTCAGGCACCGGCACTGCGGCTGGCCGGCTCTAACCAACAATTAACACTGGAATGGCCGCAAGCAGTAGATAGCAATATAAGCGATTTTTTCCACTTTGACGTACTGCAGGGTGATTTAGCCGCCACGCTGGCGCAACCAAACCAGATAGCGCTGTCTGAGCAAGAAGCTTTACGGCTGTTTGGCAAACTTGATGTGCTTAACCAGGATTTACAACTGGGCGAGCAGCGCTATACCGTTAGCGCAGTATATCGTTTACCTGAGCAAAGTCATTTTCAGGCCGGATCATTGCGCCGTATCAGTGAGCAAGCGGCCGCTGGTCGCTTGGCAACTAACAACGTTTATAGCTATATCCGCTTGCCAGCCGATCTTGATCAGGCCGCTATGCTGCAGCAACTGACCACTCAGTTAAACCAGCAGGCGTATGACGGCAGGCAGATTACGGAGTTGCAGTTACGTGCGCTGAGCGACATTCACCTGCACTCTAACCTGACTTACGAGTTTAAAGTGAACGGCTCAGCCGCTACAGTAAATATCTGCCTGTTACTGGCGGCGTTACTGCTACTGATTGCGGCAATTAACTTTATCAATATGAGCACCGCCCGCGCCGCTATGCGCGCTAAAGAAGTGGGCGTACGCAAAGCACTGGGCGCCAGCCGTGGCCAGTTGTTTGTGCAGTTTATGCTGGAATCGTTACTGATTGCCTGTTGTGCCGGTTTACTGGCTGCGGTAGCGGTAGAGTTGCTACTGCCACAGTTTAATTTGCTGGTAAACCGCCCGCTTAGCCTGGATTATGCAGGCAGCTTTGGCCTGATTTTACCGGGCAGTGTTATTAGTGTCGGCCTGTTGGCTGGTGTGTACCCGGCGGTGTTTATCTCGGCCTTTGATGCAAAAAAAGTACTCAGTGGAGACTTTCAGCGTGGCAACACGGCGATATGGCTGCGTAAAGGCTTACTGGTATTGCAGGGCGCCATTACCATTGGTTTGCTGGTGGCCAGTGTGGTGCTGCAGCAACAATTGCAGTTGCTGCAAAGCCAGCCGACTGGTTATCAGCGCGATGCCAGACTGGTGGTAACCGGCATTGAGAACGAGCAGCTATTTTGGGCCGGCAACCAAAACCTGTTGCAAAGTTTGCAGGCGCTGGAAGGGGTAGAGGCAGTATCAATTATGGATATGCAACTGACCGACACCATCTCTCAGGCGATGGATATTCAGCGACCCGGCCAGACAGAAGACACAGCGCTGCCGCCGATTTCCCAGCTGGGTGCCGGCTTTGATATTGTGAAAACCGCCGGTCTGACGCTGCTGGCCGGGCGTGATTTTAGCGCAACCTACCAAACTGACTGGTATCAAACGCACGGCGATTATGCTACTGCCGCAGTGATTATTACAGAATCTTTGGCGCGCAAGGCCGGTTACAGCCAACTGCAGGAGGCGATCGGCCAGCAATGGTTGCTGCCGGGCGACAACCCGGTGTTACGGATGCAGGTAGTTGGCGTAGTGGCAGATATTCAGGTGGGTTCAGCGTTAAAACAGCAGGAACCGCTAATTATGATCTGTGGTCGCTCACCGATGACTTACAGCAATATTCTGCTCAGTATGCAGCCGCAGCACGCAGTTGCCGCCCGCACTGCCGTGCAACAGCTATTAAGCGAGCGGCTGCAGCGGCAGGATTTGCAATTAAGTTGGTTAAATGACGACTACAACGCTATGTACCAAAACCAGCAGCGCCAGGGCAAAGTAATCGGCATTTTTGCCGGCCTGGCCATAGCGTTAACCTGCGTAGGCTTATTTGGCCTGGCCGCCTTCAGTGCTGAACAACGCTCACGCGAAGTGGCAATGCGCAAAGTGCTGGGTGCAGGCCGGTTTAACCTGGTGAATTTACTGGCCAGCGAATATCTGCGGCTAATGGCTATCAGTGCCGTGCTGGCAATACCCGCTACCTTTTGGGCGCTACATAGCTGGCTGAGTGAATTTAACGTACGTATTAGCCAAAGCCCGCTGTGGTATCTGCTGGCCGCCGCCGTAACCTTTGCCATTTGCTGGTGTACCGTTGCTGCGTTGGCCTGGCAGGTTGCCGGGCGCAAGCCAGCCATGGTATTAAGACAACAATAAAGACAAACAAAATAACGATGCGTAAAGGATTATTAATGAAGTTAACCCTGGTTTCTGCTGCCGTGCTGCTTGGCAGCACGGTGTTACTCAACGCTTGTAGCACGCCCAATACCGTGCAACAACAGGTTGGCGATCAGGCTGTTATCGAGCAGGTAGCAGATGGTGAGCACAAGGGCATGTACCGCAATTTGTACCGCCCAAAAAAAGGCTACCCCGATTACCCGGTAACCTGTGACAGTGACTGTTACCCAGCCCATCCGGCAGTGGCTTGCAAGGCGCCGGCACAGGATTGTCAGTACACCGGAGTGCATCGGGCGCCGGAGCTGAAAACCGGTTACAGCCTGCAGTGGCTGGGCCATGCCAGCTTCTTAGTGAATACGCCGGATGGCCAACAACTGTTGTTTGATCCGGTATTTGGCCAATTTGACTGGCCGGTTAACTGGGCGCAGCATCTGGCCGGTATTATTAAGCGGCCTTACATGCCAAAACTAACAGCCGAACAGCTGGCGGCAACCAACGCGGTGCTGTATTCACACCTGCATTATGATCATTTCAGCCACGCCAGTATTGCGCAAATTGGTAACAAGGCTACCTACTATCTGCCACTGGGCATGGCCGATTACATGCCAAAAGGCGGTTACAACATTGTTGAGCAAGCCTGGTACAGCCATAGTCAACTGGGTGACCTGAATATCCATTTAGTACCGGCGCATCATTTTAACAGTCGTAAGTTATTCAATGACGATAACAGCGCGCTCTGGGGTGGCTGGCTGCTGGAGCAGGGTGGCAGAACGCTGTTTTTTGCCGGCGATACCGGCTATTCCAACCATTTTAACGATATTCATCAGCGCTATGGCGATATTGATATCTGTCTGTTGCCGATAGCCTCTTATCATCATGAGGAAAACGGCGACTGGTACCGCTATGTGCATACCACGCCGGAAGATGCGTTAGTCGCTGCTGCAGAGCTGGGCTGTAAAGTGATGATCCCCTGGGGTTATGGCAATGCCAGCTGGCAAATGGGGGATATCAGTTCGCACTCGCCGCTGCTTAGGCTGTTACATATGCAGCAGCAACTGGATAGCCAGGTGCCGCTGCTGATTTTAAACGAAGGCGATAGTGTCGCCTTATAGGTTGCCACTGGCCATTACAGCACCGGCTTTAACCGCGCTTTAGCGGCCAGTTTATTACTCAGTTTGCCGGTAACCGCCCACACCAGCAATGCCAACCAGGCTATCCAGGAAAAACCGGCCGGGATATTCAACAGCGCAATTTTGCCCAGATGCTGGCGGTTAAATACCAACGCCAGCAAGCTGGGTAAAAACCACACTGCGACAAAGAACAGGCCAAAGCCAAGCAAAAACAGTACATCAGCTTGTTGCCAGGCGCTGCCAAATGCTGTGATAACTTGATTTACTGTATCCATGTTTTAACTCCGCGGGTGACTTTTTCTATTGCCGCTTCTGCTGCCATAGCAATTAGCCACATTGCGCCAAAAAAAATGCCGAATGACACCAATTCGGTTGTCTCTACCTGCAACCAAGTCGACGTAAGCTGCGTTAAAACGTGTTGTAGGGTTTCCATTTGCATATCCTCGCTGTTATAAAGTCGTCATCAGTTAAGTCATTGATTTTTCGCCAGCTGTTACAGATTATTTTTTTATTTTTTTGTGTAACACTTGACCCCGACAACCGGACTTAACAGGCAGGCGCGGTAAAAAGCGGCCTCAGCAAAACTAAAACTTAACAGCAAGGCAGCATCGTTTGATAACAGGACTTAACAGCGCGCAAAGCGCGATCGATTTTGTATTGCAGCTGTGGCAACAGCATCAGGGCGCCATTAGCCGTACGCTGTTGGCCAATGAAGCCGACCCGGCGGCGCGGCAGGATTTAAAACAGGATGTGTTTCTGGCATTGCATCAGGCGGCAGAACGGTTGCAAGCGGCGGAATTGCCACGGGCTTATTTGTTTCGCATTGTGCACAATGTAACGGTAGACCATATTGCCCGGGCGCAGCGCCACAAGTGGCAACCTTTGGATGATGAAATACAACAAAGCCTGCTGGATGATTGCCCGTCAGAGCAGCTGGATGGGCAGCAACAAAGCCGGCAGTTAATGCAAGCGGTAAGGCGCTTATCGCCGGCCAACCGCCAGGTCATTCTGCTTGCGATGGAAGATTTAGATGCACCGGAGATCGCAGACATTCTGCAGATCAGCCACGGTGCAGTGCGGGTGCGGCTGAACCGTGCCAAAACCGAATTGATGGAGTTAATGCAAGATGGCCGATAATTTTGACTTTGCCGCGCTGGCAAAAAGCTGGCAGCAGCAACCCGTATCCCTGGAAGCGCCACCCAGCGCCGCCGATTTAGCCGAAGCCAGTCAGCGCCAGCGTGAACAAAAATTGCTGATGTATGCCGAGTGGCTGGGTGCCCTGGTAATGGCCGCTGCCGCCTGCTGGCTGGTATTGGCGATGCCGGATGCGCTGGGGTACTTAGCCGCTGCGTTTTTGGCGTTGGGTGCGCTGGGCACCTTGTATGTTAGCTGGCATATACACCGGCCAATACTGGCCTACGACAACTGGAGCAGCAGCGGGCTGCTGCAATTTCGCCAGCGCGCTTGTCAGCTAAGTTTGCGTTACTATCGTTACACCCAGCTTAGCTGTGCCGCACTGATACTGTTTACCGCCGCTTTGTGGCTGCTACATTGGTGGCAGTTGGCTGCAACATCAACCACCCTGCTGCTGTTTTACAGCCTGTTTGCATCGCCGTTATGCTTATTCGGTATGTACCGGCTGCAGCAAAAAGTGCGGCAAAAATCCGCTGAGCTGGCGCATTTAAGTGCGCTGGCTGAGGATTTTAACTAAGCAGCCAACCCAACGCTAAGCTGCCGGCAAACACCGGCAGCGACCAGTAATGAAACTCGCGCCACAACCCCGGTTGCTTCGCTAAACGCAGCGCAATTAGATTCGCCAGTGAGCCAATGGCTAAACCAAATCCGCCAACACTGACGCCCCAGCTTAGTGCGCGCCAATCATCAGTAAAATGCTGTAAAAAAATTGCCGCCGGTACGTTGGAAATCAGCTGCGACAGCAGTGCTGAACCGACATAGCCCCCTTCAGGTAAAGCCATTAGCTGTGCCGCCAATTGCTGTAGCAGCGGCAGTTGCGCCAACAGGCCAAGGTCTATAAACATCAGCATAAATACCAGCAGTAATAACCAGTCGATACCGGTTACCACGCTGCGCTTCAGGCATAAATAGGCTGCAAGTAAGCCAACAGCAGCATAAGGCGCCAGCTGGTATTCCATCGCCAGAATAAACAGCGGATAGCCTGCCAGCGACCAGGAAAATAAACGCCGGTTATCGACGCTGCTATTATGCGGCACCACGATATTGAGTTTGTGGCAGCCAAAAGCCAGGCTACTTAATAGCAAAATCAACAGCAGTAAACTTAGCGCCAACGGTGCCATCATCAGCGTAAACTGCCAGAAACTGTAACCGGAAGCCTGCCACAACAGCAGGTTTTGCGGGTTGCCAATAGGGGTTAAAGCCGAGCCGGCATTGACCGCCAGCGCCAGAAAAATAATCAGCCGGCCTACCGGCATGCCGGTTAAGCGACCAATACTTAAGCTGATGGGTAGCAGAATAAACAAGGCCACGTCGTTGGTCACAACAGCCGATAACAAGGCGGCAAACAGCAATAACAGCGCCGCTAACATGCGCTCAGAATGACAACGCGGCAGCAGCCAGGCGGCAAAACGGGTCAGATAACCGCTATCTTCCAATGCCCGGCTAAGCAGCATTAAACCCGCCAGCGCTGTTACTGTATGCCAGTCTACCAGTGTAACCAGGTTAGCCGGGCTTGTCGGTTGCAGCCACAACAACAGTGGCAGCAACAATAACAAAGCAAGTAACAGATAGTCTTCGCTAACGCGGGACAGCAGATGGCGCAGCCGCAGCATAGGTTACTGCATAAAGCGTTGGCTTTCGTCTATCTGGCATTGCGCAACAGGCTTGGGTTCATTGCTACGGTCTACCAACCAACATTCGTCATAGATAGAGCAATAGCACAGCTCAATCTGCAAGTTATCGTTTTCGACCAGTAGCTTGGCAGCCTGCTCATCCTTGACATGTAACGGGGTTAACTTTTCTCCGGCGGTTAATACTAATGATCCCAAATGGGATTGCATATGTGGCACTACCCGCCCGGTGCGCAGTGTCAAATAGTCAGCCCACTTTATTATCGGCTGTTCGTTTGACGTTAACCGGGCAAATTTGATTACCGCCGGCCCGGTGCCTTTATTGGTTACGGCGTACAGGAAGGAAGGCTTTGTACCGACATCACTGTAGCTGCGGTGAATTTCCAGCCTTGGCCATACCGAAGCACGGGCGTAGGCCCGGTCAATAAACGCAGAGTAAATACTGACAAAGGCGGTAATTAGACTGACCAGCAGGGCTGAGCCGGCAATGATCATTTCCGGATTTTTAAAACTGTAACGTGTTGTCATATATTAACATTCTTGGCAAAGTAGCAATAAACAACACTGTAATGCAGATATCACGGTGACAACAAGCGCTTAATGTAAAAAACGGCTGCAGACATGCAGCCGGAATAACATAAGATTAACTGAAGCTATGCATTATAAGCCACAATAAGCTGCTAAGCCTTTGTCGGCAACCTGATCCACGGCACGTTGTCCGCCAGCGCGCAGCGCGGCCACTTTGGCCTCTACTTCCGTAGTAGTAAGCAGCTTATCTTCAACATGCAGTACCCAATCGATATCCTGCTGATACTGTCTTGGTTCCGGCGAATCAATCGGGCCAATTGAACCATCGGCGCCCTTAGGCATAAACCACAGGTTAAAATTCATCGACATCGGTACTTCCGGTGCTACGGCGGCGCTATGTTCACCCACTATGTTACCGTCAACATAATAGCGCACTGATTCTGCTGTAACGTTCATCACCAGTGTATGCCAGCCGGCATAATCACCCGGCACGCGGCTGTATTCGTTAACCTTGGTCCAGGGTTCCAGCTGAAAGGTTTCCCAGGTGGTGGTCCACATTGCGCTGTCACTGTTCTCGCCCCAGCCGCCGTTGGGCAGATATTCGAAATCCACTTCGCTATAGTCAGGGTCCAGTGGCGCGGCCAGCGGGCTGATCGCATAGAAAGTCTGGATCACTTCATCGCCATCCGGACCGTAAGTCGGCTCGTTGCGAAAAAACACTCTGGCAGCATAGGTGCCGTATAAATATTTACGCGCATGGCAAATTTGCGTATGGCGGGTGCCGGTACCACTACCATCGGTGATTGAGCTCATGCGGACAATGCCAAACTGAGCACCGTCCGGCGCATCGTGCGTACTAATGCCTTCTACCGACCAGGCAGCACCGGCAATGCCGGGATGGCCGGTTTCAGTGCGGGCCGTCCAGCCATTGGCAAACAAGGCATCTGCATCGGCGTAGTTAAAATCGTCAAACATTAGCCCGGCCTGATCAGGTGCAGCAGGCGTTTGCTGCTCAGGGCTGGTGACAACAGCCTGGTCGCAGCCAGCCAGTAGCAACAAGACAGCAAGTGATGAATAGCGCATGGTATTTCCCCGTTTATTGTGTAAAAAACAGCCTAACGGCAAAATGACAACGCTGTCAATTGCTAATTTGTTATCTCTCTCTGCGCTATGGTGAATTATGTGATGGTAAGGGTCGCCGGGTTATGTTGCTGATCCAGCGTGATAATCATATTCGCCTGCTGCGGCAATTGCTGCCAGCTGGCTTGGGTTAAGCGCTGAAACGGCAACATAAAACGGGCCAGTTCAGTATCGCTCATGCCGCTGCCACGGCTTTGCCATAGCTGCTGTTCTTGTTTGGCGCGCCAGCGGCAGACGCAATCCCAATCGGGTGCGTTAAGCCAGATCAGCGGGTTCAGTAACTGCCAGTATTCGGCATAAGGCCCGGCCAGCTGGCTATTGACGAACTGTCGCCAACGGCCATCTTTATCTTCACCTTGTTCCAACTGATTAACCAGCTCTGTCAGCTCAGCTTCAGGTTGCGCCGCCACGCCTAAACACCAGCCTTCAACAATTAACATATCCAGCCGCTGTGCTGCCAATGCTGCAGCAGGTTCATCCAACGCTTTATCAAACTGCGGCAAGGCGACGTCATACCCGGCTAATACCGCTTTAGCGTCAGCGATAGCGCGGGCAATATCGTGCGTACCCGGCACGCCACGTTGCGCCAGTAACGGATGCACCTGCTCTGCCAGGTTCTGGCGCTGAGCCTTACTCAGATAATAATCATCCAGCGATACCGCCGCCGCTTTGATACCCTGGCGTTGCAGCTGCATGACCAATTCGGCGGCCAGCGTGCTTTTTCCGCTGCCCTGGGCGCCACTGATGCCGACGACTGCCGGTAAACTAAGGTCGGATTGCAGTTTTTCGGTTAACCGGGCTAAGGTTGTCTGATACTGCGCACTGGCACGAAAATCTGTCATGTTGCCTTCCTTAAAACAATAACAATGAGTCTACTATGCTAAATGCCGCTGCCAAACCCTTAGTTAAACTGGTAGAACGCTATCTGCCGGACCCTTACGTTTTTGTACTGCTACTGAGCATAGTGGTGTTCTGCGCCGCTATATTGTTTCAGCAACAAAGCCCACTGCAGGTATTGCAGTACTGGGGCGACGGTTTCTGGGGCTTGCTTAGCTTCTCGATGCAAATGCTGCTGGTGCTGGTTACCGGTTTTATGCTGGCCAACACCCCGCTGGTAAAAGGTATCCTCGATCGTCTGGCCAAACTGGCCAGCAGTGCCGGCCAGGCGATAGTGCTGGTTACCTTAATTTCGCTTATCGCCAGCTGGCTGAACTGGGGCTTTGGCCTGGTGGTCGGTGCGCTGTTTGCCAAAGCACTGGCGAAAAGAGTAAAAGTGGATTACCGCTTACTGGTAGCAAGCGCCTACTCCGGCTTTATTGTCTGGCACGGCGGCCTGGCTGGCTCTGTACCATTAACCATTGCCACGCCCAACCATTTCTCCGCCGGCCAGATTGGCGTCATTCCCACCAGCGACACTATCTTTGCCGGCTTTAACCTGCTGTTGGTGGCCATACTGTTTGTCGCAGTGCCGCTGGTCAATTATCTGATGTTGCCCAAAGCAGCGGACAGTGTCTATGTCGACCCGGCCAAACTGCGCGATGACGCCCACACAAAAAGCGCGGCTAACCGCCCGGCCGATAAACTGGAAAACAGTATAGTGTTGGGCCTGCTGGTGGGCTTTGCCGGCCTGGCGTACCTGGTGCAGCATTTTGTTAAAGGCGGCAGCTTAAACCTTAACATCGTGAACTACCTGTTTTTGTTTCTTGCCATAGTACTGCACAGCACGCCAAGCCGGCTGCTACACAGCCTGCAACAGGCGATCAAAGGCGGAGCCGGCATTGTTATTCAGTTTCCGTTTTATGCCGGCATTATGGCGATCATGGTGCAATCAGGCCTGGCCCAGAGTATGTCACAGTGGTTTGTCAGTTTTGCCAGTGCAGAATCACTGCCGTTCTGGACCTTTATCAGCGCCGGCATCGTTAATATCTTTGTGCCATCCGGCGGTGGTCAGTGGGCAGTGCAGGCACCGGTTATGATACCCGCCGCACTGGAGCTGGGTGCTGATATCAACCGCATTGCTATGGCAGTAGCCTGGGGCGATGCCTGGACTAATCTTATACAACCGTTTTGGGCACTACCGGTACTGGCGATAGCCGGCTTAAAAGCCAAAGACATTATGGGCTACTGCTTGCTGCAGTTAGCGGCAAGCGGCGTTATTATCAGCCTGGTGCTGAGTTTCGCCTGACAACAGCACTACTGTGCCGCTGCTGCCTTACTAAGGTAGGCATTGAGCGGCGCAAAATCCGGCGAGGCAACAAAGCCGGGGCAATTGCCAGCCAGCCGCTGTTTTAGCTGCGCGGCCTTGTCCATATCGCCCAGGTACATCCATACCAGCGCCATAATATGCAGGGAAGCAGGCTCTGCGGCGGCATCCAGTGCCAGAGCCTCTTCGCGCAGTGATGCGTGCAGCTGCGCCGAAACCAGCTCTGGCTGCAGCAGGGCTAAATCCAGATAAATAGCCACCCGGATCGCACGTTGCAAATGGTTGGCTTCCCCCTTGGCAATCGCATGCTCGATAAAATGCAGCGACTTTTGATAAGCAGCTACAGCCTCGTCTGTCGCGCCGGCATGGCGATAAGCATTGGCCAGGTTCATCCAGATATTGTATTGCTGATCCGCTCCCTGCTGCTCAAGCGCCTGCAAACGTTCAGTAAAGATGGCTATCGCCTGCTGATACTCCTGCAGGTAATAATGCACTGTTGCAACATTGGCCAGCACAATTTCCTGTCCGGGCTGATATTCCAGTGCTGCCAGATAATGCTGTTTCGCCGCAGTAAGATCGCCTTTGCAAAATTGCAACGTACCGAGGTTGTTATAAGTTTGAAACTCCGGTCGCAACTCAGCAGCTCTGGCAGACCAGGCAATCGCCTCATCAACGTTACCGCCGAAATAATGTGCTCTGCCCAGGGTGTAAGGTAATTTCCAGTTATCCGGCTCGGTAGCAAAGGCTTCGCCCAACAGATCAACAGCTTGCTGAATGTAGCTGCTATCGCCGGTTTTTCTGAACTGCAGTAGTTGCACTTCGGCCAGCACAAATTTAGCGGTAACATTGTCGCTGTCACGGCGAAGTATTTGCTGCAGCAGTTGCGCGGCCTGCTCTGCATCACCTTGTTTACGTGCCAAATTTGCCTGCGCTTGCAACACGCTGATCGCATCTGCATTCAGCGTAGCTGCGGTACTGCATGCCTGCCGGGCTTCATGTAGTTTATCCGGGTTACCACTGAGGATACTTTCCTGAACTAAAGCAGAGCATAACGCTGCATGGGCGTCGGTGTAACCGGCATCGAGTCTGATAATGGCAGACAGCTCACTAACCAGCCGCAGTAAGTTTTGCTCAGTACGATCTGCCTCAAGATAGGCCAGGCTGTCGGTATAACGCAGTACCAAATCCCAGTCCGGGTTTTGCACCAACGCAAAGCTCTGCTGCGCCTGCGCAATCGCAGTAGAAAAATAGCTTTGCAACAGCTCTGCCGATGAAGAGACGGCCACAGTACCAGCCCAAATTTGCTGCATACCGTGGCGCTGATAAACGAATAATCTGATGGCCAACTGCCGGCCCAGTTGCCGGCTTTCGCCGGTAAATACCATATCGGCTTGTTTATCGGCCAACAACTGCAGCGGGTTGGCGCTGGCATAACGGGCGGCACTACCGGGCAGACTACTGCTATAGCCGGCTAAAGCTTGCTCCAGTAAAGGTGTTAGCTGTTGGCTGTGCTCTCCCTGAAACGGCAGCACAGTGATCACTTTGCGGGCTAATTTTAGTGCCGGTGCCGGCGTTGGAGCCGGTTCGGCAACCTTAATGCGGCTTACAGACTGATACCAAAACCCCGCAACCAGCAGTAACACCAGAGTAAGTAGCAGCATAAACCGGCCGCGATGTTTGGTATAGCCGCTGACAGCAGGGGCTTGTTTTGCCGTTGCTGTTTGCTCAGTAGGCAACGTGTCGTCTGAACTCAGATACAGCGTCCAGGCCTCGGTGTTCAGCGCTTTGGCCACCCGCTCCAGGCTAAGTAAGTCTACCTGTTCGCCACTGCAGACGCGGTTAACTAAAGAGCGCGGTGGTTTATCGAGACTTTCGAGTTGTTGAATGCGTTTGGCCAGTTCAGCCTGGGATTTTATGCCGGCCGATAGCTGCGCGGCCCTCAGCTTGGCTGGTGATGCCTGCACGCCGCGCGCACGTTTAGAATGACCGTTGTTTTTGTCTGCAACCGGTTCCATCAACAAATCCTCTTGAGAGACGGAAAGCTGTCTATGCATACAACGAGAGACAATCAGGTTAGCAGAGTAACGTAATAATGGTGATTTATTCAAAAATTTTTATCGGCACGTAGCAAAACACAACGTTGCGCAGCACAACGTTGTGTTATATCGCAGAAGTAGCAATTATTCGCCCAATAAACTCGCTTTGGTTACCAGCTGAATATTACTCAGCATAGCGGTGATGTCATTACCCAAAACCGTATTTTTCAGTGCAGCCTGACGATGACGCTCAAACAGCGAATTGTGCTGTTCTATGCGCTTGCCCAGCGTAGCCCAGGCTTGTTGTTTGGCGGCCATTGGCCACGATTCCAGCTCAATACGGTGTGATTCCAACTGGCCACTGAACATATTCATCGCCATCACCATTCCGGTGCGGGTTTTATCATCCAGCGTCGCAGCAGTCGCCAGCCCCGACACCCAAGTAGACGCATTTTTCAGATGATCATAGTACTTATCCAATGCCCTTTCATCGTACTGATTAACTTCAAAATTGTACTGTTTGCGATCAGACACTGTGACCGACGATACCGTTTGTTGTACTACCACCGGCCGGGTGGGTGCAGCAGAAGGTACAGTGTAATTGGTTGTGGCCTGTGGCGTGGCATCTGCCGCGCCGCCAACCGTCAACTTGCCGCCTTTACCTAAGCCACCGTCTACCTGCTGGGCTTTATAATTGCGCAAAGCTTTAACCATTTGATTATAAGAGTCGGCAAAAGCAGCAGTAATCACTTTACCTTCCGGCGTATTGGAAAAGCCACTGGCGCCACCGGCCATACCGCCGCCAAACAAACCACCGAGGATACTGAAATCGTAATTGCCGGCATTGCCTACTGCCGCCGATACCTGCACACCCGAGCGGTTGTCAATCAGCAACAAAGTGGTAGCTGCTTCATTTTTGCTGACGCCACCACCAACCAAGCTACCAAAAGACCCCAGCAAGGCGCCCCCTAAAGCGCGCACGCCTTGGGTACCTTTGGCGGCAAACTGAATTTCCGGGCTTAGCGTGTAATCCGCCGCCACCATCTGGCCGCCACCAATATTACTTTGCTGGCGCAACTGACCGGATTGCATCAGCTCACGCTCGCGGTTCATTGCGTTCATAGCCTGGCCGCGTTCAACTACCACAAAACAGTTAGATTGCTGGATCATTAACCGGATCACCGGCAGGGTGCTGCCCAAAGTGGGATAACGACCGCGATACTCGTGCCACCAGGGTAAGCTGGTATCTTCAAACACCGACAAGGTTCCCAGCGCGGCATCGCAGCTTTCCAGCGCGCTGTTAGCCCCGGCGCTGTTTGCCCCTCCGGCACCGCCGGTTACCACATTGCCTTTAGAATTACCCATTTGCGGGCTGGTCGACATGCAAGCTGTCAGTAACAATGCAGTAGCTGATACACAACTCTGTTTTAGTCTGTTGTATGCATTTGTATTGCAGTGGTTGTTCCGGCTCATATTTTACACTCCGTTTTAAGGTTCCTTTTAAGCAACCAATACCGACAACCACTCAGGCAGCATCAGTTGCAACACTGTTAACAGTGACTGCCAGTATGGCAAACAACAAGCAGAGAAAACCGGCAAAGCAGCCTTAACTGATACAGGTAATTATTAACTGCGGCTAACTGAGGCTAAACGAAACGTTGCCCTCAGGTGACAAGCATTGTTCAACGACCAAAGCTGGCCAACATCATTATCAGCCGGCAGTAAAACTGACGATGTGCAACCGGTGTCTATCGCAAGCTAAACTTAACACTATTGATAATGGTTATCATTAATGTATGATCATCTGAACTTTTTGGAGGTGGTCATGCAGTATTCGATGAAAAAACTAAAACTGGCGCTGGCAGTACAACTGGCGTGTTTACCGGTCGCCGCTATTGCGGCTGATACGCAGAAAAATGACGAAAAAGCAGTGGAAACCATTACCGTACGCGGCCAATACACGGTAAATGAAACCATTGATACTGCCACAGGCTTGGGCCTGACACTGATGGAAACGCCACAATCGGTCAGTGTTATGACTGAACAACGGATGCGGGATCAGAACATCAATACTGTGCTGGAAACTGTGCAAAACGCCGTTGGTGTATCATCAACCGAGCTGGACAATGTGCGCAGCTCTTTTAAATCACGCGGTTTTGAAGTAACTAATTATCAAATTGATGGTGTACCACTGGCCTGGAGCTTAGCCGGCGATTCCGGTGAAACAGTAGCAGATGTAGCCATTTATGAGCGGGTAGAATTTGTACGTGGCGCCACCGGTTTACTGACCGGCGCAGGCGACCCGTCAGCATCGATTAACCTGGTTCGCAAACATGCCAATAGCAAAGAATTAAAGGGTTATGTAAACCTAGCTGCAGGCAGCTGGAGCAAAAAGCAGATAACAGCTGATGTTGCTAATAGCCTGAACAGCACCGGCACAGTGCGTGGTCGTGTGGTGGCAAAATACCTTAACAGCGACTCTTACTGGAACCTCTACGAGGAAAACCGTTCCGTATTGTACGGCGTACTGGAAGCCGACATAGCAGCGGCTACCACCTTACGTATCGGGGGAAGTTATCAGAACCGTGACCCCAAAGCCGCCACCTGGGGTGCAATACCTGCCGTATTTACCGATGGCAGCTATGCAGATTGGGATGTCTCTACCACCACAGGCACTGACTGGACAAAGTGGGATACCTCTAACACCAATTATTTTGCCAGCCTGAACCACGGTTTTAACAATGGTTGGCAACTGGTGGTGAACTACAACCGGATGGAATATGAAAAAGACAGCAAATTGCTGTATGTGTACGGTGCGCTGGATAAAGACACAGGTGCAGGTTTAAGCGCGCAGCGCTACCGCGCTTATGGTGAAACCAAGCAGGACAGCTTTGATGCACAGCTGAAAGGTGATTATCAGCTGTTTGACCAGCAACACGAATTTGTCATTGGCGCCATTTCCAGCAAGCAGGATATCGCTACCGATTCCTATACCCCCATCGGAGGTGATATGAGCGGTGGCTATGATCGTGTAGATATTGATAACTTTTATCAGTGGGGCAACTTGGCTGAACCAGAATGGGAAGCTACACCAGTACGTGCTGAAGACGTCAGCATTAAACAAACCGGTGTTTATGCAGCTACCCGTTTATCCGCGACAGAAAACCTGAAATTTATTCTCGGTGGCCGGGTTTCCAGCTGGGATCGTGAAGGTATCTGGTATGGTGCTGCCGAAGATTTCGGTAACAGTGGCGCCTTTGTACCTTACGTTGGCGCCCTGTACGACCTGACCGGTCAACACCGCCTGTATGCCAGCTATACCGAAATTTTTAAGGCACAAGACAGACGAGACAGCAACAACCGCTTGTTAGATCCGGTAGAAGGCAAGAGCTACGAGCTGGGCCTGAAAAGTGCCTTTTTTGATGACCGTCTGCACACCACTGTTGCGGTATTCCAAATCAAGCAGGACAACTTAGCCGTTGTTGATCCGAATTTTGTACCGACAGCGGAACAACAAACAGCTTACTACGGTGCCAACGGTACCGAAAGTGAAGGCTTCGAGCTTGAAGTAACCGGCGAGCCGGTAACAGGTTGGAATATCAGTGCAGGTTACTCACAGTTTGAAGCCGAAGATGCGGCCGACAACAAGGTTAACACCGATAGCCCGCGCAAGCAGTTTAAGTTGTTTACTACCTATCAATTTGTTGATCTGCTGCCGGAGTTAACCGTTGGCGGCGGTGCAAACTGGCAAAGTAAAACTTACCTGGAAGGCGGTGGCGCCAGGTTAGAGCAAGGTGCTTACGCTTTGGTTAATCTGATGGCACGCTATGATATTGCAGACAATATGAATCTGCAGCTAAACGCAGCAAACCTGTTGGATAAAAAGTACTACAACTATATGACGGTTTTTGGCACTGCTTATACACAGTACCGTTATGGCACACCGCGCAATGTAACGCTCAGCTTTAACTATTCGTTCTGAAGTGAAGCAGTAACACTGTCTGAGACACGACATAAAAATGGCCGCACTCGCGGCCTTTTTTATTAGAAAACAAATAACGGTTATAGCAAAAGTATGGCGCTGATAGCCTCGCCATGCTGCTCAACAAGCGCAGCAGTACAAATGATAATTAGTATCAATCACAATAGCGGTTGATAAGGATTCCTATTCACATTAATATAGTTGCCCAGAAGTCAGGTACACAGGCACAGCACAATGGCAAAACTCAGCAATCGTTTTTGGTTTCAGTTACATGGTTGGTTTTCCCTGCCAATCTGGCTGATCTTCTGTTTTGTCTGCCTTAGCGGCACTATCGCTGTATTTAGCCATGAACTGACCTGGCTGACCAACCCGGCTTCGCGCGCCACTAACCCGGATAATTTGCCGGCCAAACCGGTAGCAGAGTTGGTGGCCAAAGTGCAACAAGCTTACCCGACTGCCGATGTCGGCACGGTAATGGTATTTGAACCTTATTTGGTCAATGCCGTGATTTTTACCGATCACGATAAGCCCTATGCTATTGCCTACGTAAACCAGTACAGCGGTGAAATTCAGCAGATAAATGAAGGTATTACCTTTATTGGCTTTATGCGCAGCCTGCACGGCTGGCTGTTGTTTCCGTGGCCTGGCAGTTACAGCGTGGGCTATTACCTGGTGTCAGCAATGGCACTGGTGATGCTGGGAGCTTTAGTTACCGGTTTAGTGATTTATAAAAACTTCTGGCGTAGTTTTACCCAGCCGAAAATCCGCTTTAATCAGGGCAAGAAAACCGTGCTGACTGATCTGCACCGTTTAGCTGGTGTCTGGTCGATCTGGTTTTTAATGGTGATGAGTGCTACCGGCCTGTGGTATTTGATCCAGGCGGTAATGTGGCATGCAGATATTGATATAGAACCGCATGCGCCGATCGTCGCGGCAGAGCAATTGCCGGCAACACAAACCCCGCCACCGTTCAGCTTTGCTGATGCGATAGAAAAAACCTTACAGCGCTACCCGGATTTCCGGCCAAGCTACCTGATACTGCCGGAGCATAACCGCGGCATGTACACCCTGATGGGCGGCGGCGAGCATATTTTTTATGACGAGCAGGCCTATACGCTGAGCATTAACCCCTGGACCGGCGATATTGCCCACGAAAAAACCCCGGCTACTATGACAACGCTGCAAACCGTGATGCATATTGCTGATCCATTGCATTACGGCACACTTGGCGGCATCTGGACCAAAGCTATCTGGTTCCTGTTTGGCCTGATTTTATCCGGCATGTCGATTACCGGCTTTATGATCTGGGGCAGCCGCACCGTTAAGGCGGTTCGCGCCAGCCGCAGCAGTGAAACATTGCAGGAGATTAACCATGGCGCGTAGTAACAGTTTTTGGCAGCGACACAAATACAAACTGAATGGCCTGGTATTGGTATTACCGTTTTGGTTTTTATATCAGTCGCTGACACCAGAGTTTCCACCGGCCTGGCCGACACAGCAAGTCGGCGATTTTGAAATTGCCCCTATGCCGCTAAATCTGAAGCCACCCTATGCGCATCATGATGAGTATGTAAAAGACTTTATGTTGATGTTCAGCAAAGGCGATATCAGTGCTATCCGCCAGGGCTATTTAAATATTGGCCCGGCCGCGCTGCCGCTGGCGCAGCTGCAACAGGGCGAAGAAGGTATACTGCACGGCAGCCGCCACGGCCAGCATGTGCATGCCATAGCGCCGCAGCAGCTAAGCAGCACAGACAAAGTTTGGCTGACGCTGCAAACCTGGCAGGGAGATACGCTTACCGCCAGTTGGCCGTTACCGCCACAGCTGCTGCAGTAGGGTGCGCATTTTTTAACCAACTATAAGCTATACTTGAGCTCCAACTAACGCCGCTATCGCTTTGCGGGGCGGTGTTGTTCTAAGCGAAGGAGCACAGCTATGGCAGCGGCAAAACGTATTATTATTTGTTGTGATGGCACCTGGAATGAACCGGATGAAATTCCGACCAATGTGACCAAACTGGTACGTAGCATTAAGCCGACTGCCAGTGATGGTATACACCAGGTGGTGTTTTATGATCAGGGTGTGGGTACCGGCGGCAAAATAGATAAGTTTATTGGTGGCGCCTTTGGCAGTGGGCTGGAAAAAAACGTCCTCGATTGCTACCGCTTTTTAGTGCACAACTATGAGTTGGGCGATGAAATTTATGCCTTTGGCTTTAGCCGCGGTGCTTATACCGCCCGCGCTTTTATCGGCCTTATTCATGCCGTTGGCTTGTTGGAAAAAAGCACGATGGATAAATTAAAACAAGCCTACAAATACTACCGCACCGAACCGGATAAGCGGCCACAAGGCGAGTACGACGACAATTACCGGCCGGATATCCGCATGGTCGGCGTGTTTGATACCGTCGGCGCGCTGGGCGCCCCCACACCGTTGCTGGGCAAACTCACCCGCGGTTGGGTCGGTTTTTTTAACACCCACATTTGCGAGCAGGTAAAGCATGCTTATCACGCGCTGGCGCTGGACGAAAGGCGGGCACCGTTTCAGCCGGATCTATGGACCGGTGAAATAAAAGCCGATCAGTATGTCGAACAATGCTGGTTTTCCGGTGCCCACTCGGATATCGGCGGTGGTTACGAGCAATGTGGTTTATCCGATATTGCCCTGCAATGGATGCTGATTAAAGCCTGCGCGCTGGGGCTGGAGTTTAACGACGAGTACCTGTTAACGCTGTGCAAACCGGACTTGCATATGCAACCGCATAATTCCTATTCTTTCAGCTATAAGTTGCTGGAGAAAATGGGGGCCGGCGAATCAGTGCGACGCATATACGGCGATCCGGCTAACCCGCCAATTAATGTCAGCATTCACGACAGTGTGTATCAGCGCATAACGGCAGGCAAATACCAGCCGCAAAATCCGGATTTCCCGGCCGCCGACAAACTGGCCGACCGGCGCAGTAAAATCCGCTATATGGCCACCGACACACCAGCGGCGCAACTGACATTAAAAGAGTTTGCTGCCCAGTGTCAGCTGCTGGACTTCAGCCAGGGTGGCGGCGCCCGCATTCAATACAACGGTGAGCTGAAAAAAGGCGACAGCCTCAGTATTGAATGTGAGCGTTTTGGCAAAAATATCGCGCAATGCGTGTGGAAAAAAGGCAACCAGTACGGGCTACGATTTAACAGCCAAACTCTCGATAGCTGATAATGCTGCAGTTGCCTGGCTACCGATCACGTAGCCAGGCTTTCACCAGTTCTAACTAATTTAACGCTTAGTAACCACCTCGTGTCTCAAGTTTCCGGCAGTTTGATTGCGATGAATGTTGTGATGTTATAACATTTCTGTACCTATGATTTTAGCCAAGCTAAGTAAGACACATGAAAAAGCGGTTTATATTTTCGTTACTCGCCATATCTACCCATGCAGCAGCCCAAAATACTGATAGTGAAGTGGTTCAACATCAGCAAGCTCAAGACAATATTGAGCATATTGAAGTTAAGAAACATTGGCAGCCTTACCGTGGCAATGTGCCACTTATTGATACACCTCAAGCCATAGATCGCATCAGTGTCGATAAATTAGAAAACGAAGGCATTACGCGTTTTAGTGACGCCTTAGATTTTTCCGCCGCTATTGTCAGACAAAACAACTCTGGCGGTATGTTTGACAGCTTTGCTGTCCGCGGTTTTTCCGGCGATGAATCTAACCCGACAGGCTACTTAATTAATGGTTTCAATGTCCGTGGTTACAGCGGCAACAGAAGTACGGTGAATATCGAAACCATTGAAGTAATGAAAGGCCCGGGTTCTGCCTTGTATGGCCAGGGTGAACCCGGCGGTACCATCAATGTGATCACCAAAAAACCTTTATTTGATGAGCAGGGGTATATTCAGGCCACTGTAGGCAACTACAACAAGAAAGTACTGGAGTTTGACTACACTGACGGCCTTAACGATGTCAGTGCTTACCGTATTACCGGTACTTATGAGGATTCTGATACATACCGGGATCATGTTTTCTTTAAAAATCTAAATATAAACCCATCTTTTATCTGGAATATTTCTGACGACACCAGCCTGAGCTACGAGATGGAAATTCTTGATCAGGAAAAACCGCTCGATCGCGGGGTGTATATTTTAGATAACGATTTCGGTGCAGCCGATGCTGAAGCTTTCTACGGTGATATCCGCGATCGGGCGCACGAAGTAAAAGCCTTTGGTCATCAGTTAATTTTAAACCATACACTGAACCAGAATTGGCATCTGTTAACCGGTTTTGCCTACCGGGATTCATCAATGAAAGGGCAATCGTCGGATACCGAGCTGTCTGATGGCAGACAGTTGTTGCTAACGGATCCCAATATCCTGTCAAGGCAGCGCCGGGAGCGCGATTATCAGGCCAGGGATCTGTCTTTACGTTTTGAACTAAGCGGTAACACCGAGCTTGCGGGTTTTGTAAATAATGTTTTGGTTGGTTTGGACTACTACAATTATCACCTGGACACAGACTACAGAGTCTGGCGCACGGCCTGGGGATCTGGCGATACAACCTATAGCATTGATCCGAATAACCCTGATTACACTATCTTCCGCCCCGACGTATTACCAACAACACTGACAGATGAAAAACAGCAAGGCCTGGGGTTTTATGCTCAGAACTTAATTGAGCTGACCGCGAAAACCAAATTACTGCTGGGTTTTCGTGTAGATCGGTTTGAGCAGGACATTTTAAACAGAATCAGTGACCTGTCTCAAAGCCAGGACAAAACACAATTCACCCCACGGGCTGGCTTTGTCTATGAAATTAACGACAGTGTGAACCTGTACACCAGTTATGCCGAAGGTTTCAGACCAAATCCCGGGCTGGATTCTGACAGAAATGCCTTTAACCCTGAAGAAACCGCCTCGTTTGAGATTGGGGCTAAATGGCAAAACCTTGCTGGCCGCTTCTCAGGTAGTGTGGCTATTTTCGATGCAGAAAAAACCAATATGTTAACTGCAGAGCCAAACACGGGGTTTTCGGCCACCTTGGGTGAAGTAGAAAGCCAGGGTATTGAGTTTCAGCTGACAACCAGCCTGACCACCAGCACCAGTATTGACCTGGGCTATGCCTACGTTGACGCAAAAACCGCTAAAGACGCTACCAACCTGGATTGGGGCGTGCCTATCCCTAAAGGCTCACGGTTAATCAATATTGCCAAACACTCTGGCTATATCTCTTTGAACCACTTTACGCAAATTTTAGCGAAAGACGCTTTTGTTGGTGTAACTGTGCGCCATGTTGGTGAGCGCTTAGGTGAGACAACCGACGCGGACTATATTTTACCTGCGTATACCCTGGTTAACCTGGCCGCTTCTGTCGACTTAAGCCAACAGCTCAGTGTGAAGTTTGATGTAAACAACTTATTTAACGAAGACTACATTGAGAACTCGTACCATAAGTTATGGAATATTCCCGGCTCGCCGGTGAATTACAGTGTCAGTGTGAAATATCAGTTCTGAAGTGAAGGCTTCCCTATCAGATATCACAACAATGCTTTATTGAACTTCGGGATGATTTAACATGCAGGACCTGATTATCAACGCTTCAAATTTATCTGTTAACGTAAAAGAAAAACAGATTTTGAAAAATGTTTCCTTCAGTGCCAGACAAGGCGAGGTGCTGGCATTACTGGGTGGCAATGGTGCCGGTAAATCCACCACCATTAAAACCTTTCTGGGTTTGATGACGCCATCATCCGGCTCCGTGTCACTGGCGGGCGTCAATGTACACCGCCAACCGGATATCGTGCGGCAGAAAGTCGCTTATTTGCCGGAGTCGGTCATGCTGTACGGCCATTTAACGGCGATTGAAAACATAAAATATTTTTTATCCCTGTCCGGTAAGCAAAAGACAGATAACGATATCGCGGCAGCTTTGCAGCGTGTGGCTTTGCAGGACGCGTCATGGCACTCGGTGCTGGCGGGGTATTCAAAAGGCATGCGGCAAAAAACTGCAATAGCGCTGGCATTGCTGCGTGAAGCCCCTATTTTGTTTTTAGATGAACCCACATCAGGTCTGGACCCGGTGGCCATTGATGAATTTAACCGTTTAATAAAGCAGTTAGCCGCGCGGGGCTCTACCGTTTTTATGGTTACCCACGATGTGTATGGCGCCTGTCACGTCGCTGACCGCATTGGTTTGCTGCACAGCGGAGAAATTGTTGGCATGTTCGACGCGCCCGGGCACGGCAATATCGACTCTGAGGTAGTGCACAACGCGTTCACGCAAGGAGCGCGCTAATGAGTGTTATATGGGCAATTGCCACAGATGAGTGGCGGTACTGGCGCCGTTCCAGTCTGGCACAAACCGTATTGCTGATTGCGATAGTGTTAGCTGCCGCTTCGGTTTGGGTGACGCACGCCTCTGTTACCATAACAGCTGAGGCGCGCCAGCATATGCAAGCTGACGCAAAACAGGTGTTTGAGCAGCAGCCAGACCGCCATCCGCACCGGATGATCCACTATGGGCACTACTTATTTCGTGCACCACCCCCTTTAGGTGCGTTAGATCCCGGTATCGATGCCTATACCGGTAATGCTATTTTTCTTGAAGGGCATCAGCAAAACAGCGCAACCTTTGCCGAGCAAAAGCAGAGCAGCGGTTTAAACTGGCTTGGTAAGCTGACCCCGGCATATGTGATGCAGGTACTAACCCCGCTGCTACTGATTGTACTTGGCTTTGGTGTTATGACCCGTGAGCGCGAGGCCGGCACTTTAGATTTTCTGAAAGTGCAGGGCGTTTCAGCGCTTACGCTGATGCTGGGTAAAGGTGTCGCGCTGGCCGGTGCCGGCCTGTTAATACTGCTCCCGCTGGTGGTAGGGGCGCTGATAGCCCTGCTACAGGGTGCTGCAGCGCTGCCTGTGATGGTTTTTATCTTCGCTTATCTGCTGTATCTGGCTATTTGGTGTGGGATTGTGTTGGCGGTATCGGCCCTGACATCCTCTAACAGTACCAGTTTTAGCGGCTTAATGGCGGTGTGGATCCTTATGTGTCTTCTGCTGCCCAGAATTGCCGGCAACACTGCTGCGGTTGTGGCGGTTTCTCAGGGTAAATTAGAAACCGACTTTGCTGTGCTACAAAGTATCCGTGAATCCGGGGATGGCCACAATGCTAACGATCCGGCTTTCAAAGCACTGAAAGACAAGCTGTTAGCGCAATACAATGTTGAAACAGTCGAACAATTGCCGGTTAATTTCAGAGGCGTGGTATCGCGCTCTTCCGAAGCACATCATACTGAAATTCTGAATAAATTTGCCGGGCAAAAAATGCAGAGCGAGCAGGCTCAGGCCAGCATCGCGCGCCAATTTGGCTGGCTGTCACCGGTTATTGCCATTCAGACTGCTTCAATGAAGCTTGCCGGCACCGATTTGGAAAACTACCAGCGCTTCTTGCGCGAAGCAGAAACAATACGCTTTGACTTTGTGCAGTCGCTGAACACGCTGCACGCTGAAGGGCTTACCTACGCGCAAGATGCAAACAAATATAACAGCCCGGAAGCAAAGCAAGCGGCCACTGTCAGCTCAGCTAACTGGCAAATACTGGATGATTTTCATTTTACCCCGTTAGCGCCAGCGCAACTTGTTGCCAACAGTTTTTGGGCGTTGTTACAGCTCTGCTTTGGCATGGCTGTGGTACTGGGGCTTATCTTTTTCGCAGGTAGACGTATATGAGTTGGTTAGACCTTTGTCGTGAAACCCGATTTGTTTTACGCAAGAAAAGTGTTGCGTTAGTGCTGTTGGTCGGCTTTTTGCTTTCGTTGTTTTCTGTATGGACAGGCAGCGTGGAAGTCGCGCAGCAACACGCCACCATAGAGCGCATACAACAAGCAGATAAACTGGACCAGGCCGATGTCACCGGGCGTTATGATGACTATGGTTCCATCGCTTATTACACTTTTCACTTAACGTATGAGCCGCCATCGTCACTGGCATTTGCCGCGTTAGGCGTACGTGATGTTTACCCGTGGAAACACCGTATCCGTATGCTGGCGATTGAAGGGCAAATTCATGAATCTGATACGCAAAACCCGGAGCTGGCACTGGTCGGCCGTATCGATTTCAGCTTTGTCATCGCCGTTATTGCGCCATTACTGCTGATACTGTTACTACATGATTTGCGCGCCAGCGAGCGGGCTGCCGGCCGGTTAGACTTTTTATCTGTTACCGCCCGCACCGCTTATAGTTTATGGCCCTTACGCGCCATCATTGTTGTGTTAACACTTTGGTTAGTGCTTATTCTGCCATTTATCGGTGGTGCCATTTTTAATGGCGTGGGCGCTGGCTTAACGCTATCGGTGATAGCCATAGTGCTGCTTTACATTCTGTTGTGGGCATTACTGTGTTATTGGGTGGCACGCTTTACCTTTCCCGCCCCGGTGCTGGCTTCTTTTTTAATGGGCTTTTGGTTGCTTACCACCTTTGTTATTCCTGCTGTCGCCAATGTTGCGATTGATAAAACTATTCATGGCCCACAGGGCGGCGATATTCTGATGACGCAGCGTGAAGCGGTAAACGATGCCTGGGATATTCCTATCGACACCACTATGAATGCTTTTGTTGCCTCTCATCCCGAGTGGGCAGGTAAAACGCAGGTCAATTCGCTGTTTGAATGGAAATGGTACTATGCTTTTCAGCAACTGGGAGATGAAGCCGCCGAGCCTTTAGCGCAAGCCTATCAGCAAACAGCGGAAGATAAATATCACGCTGCCGGGCGGGTAGCCTGGTTATCACCGGCAACGTTACTGCAAAGAACGCTTACCGGTTTGGCAGAAACAGACGCAAAAGCGGCGTGGCGCTACGAGCAGAAAGTAAGACAATTTCATGCTCAGCTGCGTCATTTTTATTATCCGTTGTTGTTCAGTGACGATAAATATGGTGCTGAAACCTTAAACGCCCGGCCGGAGTTTACCCCTTAACCGTTAATGACCGGGCGGGATTCCATATCAGCCTGCCCGGCCATTAAATTTGTTGTGAAAAACGTCTGGCGCAGGCCAGCGCCAGCAAGGCTGAGGTAACGAGCAGTATGGCCAGATGCAGCCACAGTGAAAACCCCAGATCCTGCGCTATTACTTTTAAGCCCAACTGCGACAGGTGAAAACTGGGCCACAGCCACGCCAGTTGCTGCAGCCAGCCGGGAAATAAAAGCAGCGGCAGCCATAAGCCGGATAAAAACGCCATTGGCAGGTATAACAGATTAACCACACCCGGCGCAGCTTTATCTGACAAACTTAAGCCCAGCAGCAGCCCTAACAGAGCGAACGGCAGCGTACCTGCTAACATGGTCAGTGCCAGCAACAACCATTGTGCGCCTGACAGCACCACGTTACCCAAGCTAACGGCCGCACTGAATAGCAACAATAAAATCACCGCGGAAAACAGCAGACTGGTACTGAGCTTGCCCATTAGATAAGCACTAAACGGCATCGGCGACAACTGTTTCAGCGTGAGCCAGCCGTGGGCACGGTCGCTGGCAATGCCGGCGGCAAAGTTAAACATCGCTGGCCCCATAATGCCAAAGCAGCTGTAGGTTACCAGCAGGTAGTCAGCACCGGCTCCGGCGCGAAAAAATACGCCAAAAAACAGGTAGAACATCAATGGAAACGCCAGCGCCGGCAGTACAAAACCCGGCGTGCGCATAATACTGAGTAAATCGTAGCGGGCTTCTTTGTAGTACAAATTCATGCTGCTCATGCGGCCTCCTTATTGGCGGTGAGCTGTAAAAACGCTTGTTCCAGCGCCACGGCCATCACTTCCAGATCGCTGACAGTGGCGTCAGCTTGCAATAACGCCAGTACAGTTTGCTCGGTGGCCTGGCTGATTAGGCAAACACGCTGCTGTTGCCGTTCTAACTGCAGTACTGCCGGTAACGCCAGCAGTTGCTGATCGGTCAGGGCAGTGCGGCAATAAATGCGTTTGCCACTAATTTGTGCGGTCAGCTCAGCCGGGCTACCCAGCGCGATAATTTTGCCCTGCTGCAACACTGCGATGCGATCGGCCAGTTGTCCGGCTTCCTCCAGATAATGCGTGGTCAGCACTATGCTGACGCCAGCAGCTTTTAGCTGGCGGATTTGCTGCCATAACGCCCGGCGTGCCTGCACATCCATGCCCAGTGTCGGCTCATCCAGAAACAGTAAGTCTGGCTTACCGGCCAGTGCCAACGCAAACAGCAGCCGTTGTTTCTGGCCGCCGGACAAACTGCTGAAGCGGCTATTGGCCTGGCTGCCGAGCCCGGCGATATCCAGCAGCTCAGCCATGGTTCTGTGGTTGCGGTAATAACTACTGAATAAATCGCATTGTTCGCGCACGGTCAGGTTTGCGCTGGCAGCACCTATCTGCATCATTACACCCAGCCGCTGGCGCAGCGCGGTACTGCGCTTCGTACCACGCTGCAACTGGCCAAACAAGTTGATTTCGCCGCTATCAGTAGCAATAAGACCTAAAATGGCCGATATCAGGGTGGTTTTGCCGGCGCCGTTTGGCCCCAGTATTGCCAGCACTTCTCCCGGCGCCACATCCAGCGTTACCCCTTGCAGTACGGCGTTGTTGTTGTAGCTTTTGTGCAGGGCGCTAACCCTAAGCACCGCATCAGTTTGTGGCTGCATCATGCCCCCTTACCCTTGCTGCTTAGCCAGGAACTGCTGAATGTGCTGGTTCAGCCAATCCGGCGCGTCGGCCATAATAAAATGCTTAGCATCACGGGCAAACGCTAAGCTGTGGTATTGCGTGGGGGCATTAGCTAACTGTTTTTCATAGTTTTTCTGCACCTGCTCCGGCGTGCTGTAGGGCGCGCCATGTTGCAGTGCACCCAGGGTTAGCACCGGTACGCGGATATTCGCCAGCTGTGGCCGTAAATCGGCGCGCATCAGCTCGCCCATTACCCGGCCGGATGTGGCACCGTCTGAGCGGTACATATCCGCCACTATACGCTGTTGCCATTGCTCATTGTTTGCCATGCTTTTCGCCATACTCATCGGGTCAAAGCCGCCCCGGTTTTGCTGTGGTTTGCTATCGCCTGTTGCGGTACCGGTTTGCCCGTTACCTTGAGCAAACAATGCACCCAACGCCGGTAAGCCATCGACGTTAATCGCGCCGCCAATTTGCTCCGGCGCATTAGCGGCTAAAGCCAGCGCCAGATAACCACCCAGCGAATGGCCGATAACCACCGGTTTATCCAGCTGTTGTTCACTGATATAACGCAAAATGGCCTGCTGCTGCGTTGCCAGGTAGCCCTCGCCCCAGCTTTGCATTGGTATAGGCTTTACTCCGGCAAAACCGGCCAGGGTAAAAATATGCAGCTGATAATCGGTCTGGAGTGTCCCGACAGTGCTTTGCCAGACGTCGCCGGACGACGCCACGCCGGGAATTAGAATAACCGCCGGCCCCCGGCCAAGCACTTTAACGTCAAAGCAGGCGCAACTTTGTTGTTGCTGTGTTGCTGCTACCGGCTCTGGCGTTTGCGCTGCTGTGGCTGCCATGCTAACTAAGCTGCCGGTTAAGCCTAAAGCCAGAACCAAAGTGCGGATAGAAGTGTTAAGTGTTTTCATGTTAAAAGCCCCGTCAGTGTTGTGCTGTCTGCAATGTTGATGGAGCCAGTTTAGGTTGTGTTAGCGGCTGGCACAGCTAACGCTTGTCATCAGTTGGCCATGACAAATGCCACCGCGTAATATGACCTTTGTCACTGGCGCTAAGGCCGTGTTACTTATTACACTGACCGCCTGCCGATAGCGGGAGCGAGCAATGACGCCATACGACAAGTTGGAAAGTAAACTGAGCTGGGTTTATCTGATAAACCTTATTTTCTATATTATTCCGCTTTTTACCGTGCGCTTTGCGTTATGGCAGTACCTGAGCATGGCGGCGGCCTTGTTGTTGTTTTTGTTTTGCTACTTTTGGGCCTATCGCTGCAGTCGCCGCGACATGCACTGGCCGATAGCCGGTATAGTAGCGGTTGCTACGTTAATCACCCCGGTAAACCCGGGCTCGGTATCAATGTTCGCTTATGCCGGCTTTTTTATCGGCTATGCCTATCCGGTGCGGCGCTTTTTAGTATTGATGACGCTACTTATTGCCTTGTTGGTGGTATTGGAGCTGACACTGACTATTCACTGGAACCTGTTTCTCATCATGGGCGTGCCGATAGTGCTGGCTGTAAGCTTGCTGGGCCGCGCCGAACAGGCCAAGGTGCAGCACCGCCTGGCTGAGCTGCAAAGCGAGGATGAAATTAAACAGCTGGCCACCATGGTAGAGCGCGAACGCATTGCCCGCGATTTACACGATATTCTTGGCCATACCTTATCCAGCATTATTTTAAAGGCCGATTTAGCGGAAAAACTGCTGGCACGCCAGCACACGCAAGCAGCGCAGCAACAGCTTAGCGAGCTAAGCCAGATAGCCCGCGATGCCTTAAGCCAGGTGCGGCAAAGTGTGTCGGGTTATAAACATCAGGGGTTGGCAGCCGAAGTAACTAAATTGCTCAGCCGTTTGCGCGATGCCGGTTTTCAGGCGGCGTTAAAAGGCGACATACCTCAGTTAGATGCCAGGCGGGAAACGGCACTGATTTTGGCACTGACAGAATTGGTTACCAATGTGATTCGCCACAGCAAAGGCGACAGTTGCAGCCTGAGCTTTTTGCAGCAAGGTAATGAGTTTAGCATTTGCCTTAGCGATAACGGCCAGGCCATTGAGATTAAAGAAGGCAATGGCATTGCCGGCTTACGCGAGCGTTTAGCCGCTATCGGCGCCAGCCTGGCGCTGCAACAACATGATGGTGTAACAGCCCGTATTCAACTGCCCCTGCAAGACAACGTACTATGACAGGAAGCTACGCAATGAACATTTTACTGGCTGAAGATCAGGCCATGATCCGCACCGCACTGGCCAGCCTTCTGCGGCTGGAGGCGGGCTTTACGGTAACGGAAGCGGCCGATGGCAATGCAGCACATACGTTACTAAAGCAACAAAGCTTTGATTTACTGCTCAGCGATATTGAAATGCCGGGCAAAAGCGGTATTGAGTTGGCACAGTATATCCAGCAGCACAAATTGGCGACCAAAGTGGTTATTGTTACCACCTTTGGCCGCGCAGGCTACGTGAAACGGGCCATGGATGCCGGCGTGGGCGGCTTTTTATTAAAAGATGCCCCGGTAGAGCAACTGGTACAGGCGATACAGCAGGTAATGGCCGGTAAGCGGGTGGTAGACAGTGAATTATTGCTAAACTCGCTGGGCGAGCAAGACCCGCTCAGCGATAAAGAGCGCCAGGCGCTGCGCCTGGCAAGCGAAGGTAAAAGCACCAGCGAGATTGCCGCCGCGCTATATATTGCCGAGGGCACAGCGCGCAATTATTTGTCCGACGCCATCAGTAAACTTAGTGCCGCCAATCGCATAGACGCCGCCCGCATTGCCCGGCAAAAAGGCTGGCTGTAGCTGGCCGGTTGAGATGCAGGCTTCCATCGGTTTGCCCACGCCAACACGCCGTAAACCCATCCATGGGGGCTCGTCTCAGCCCATCCGGGGCTTCAACGGTTAGCTTAGGGCAAACCGATTCCGCTTCAAAGATCGGTATTATACTGAAACGACATTTGCTAATTAGCCTGTCCAATTTGCTCAAAAGTCAGTTTTGCCATGTTATGCTGATGCCAGAGCAGAGCAAGCGGATAAACAGCGTGGCATTTCAGGCAGTTATTTTTGATATGGACGGCGTGCTGATCGACTCAGAGCCGTTATGGCATCAGGCCGAACAGCAAATTTTAGGCGGCCTTGACGTCGACTTTAACCAGCCGCCGCTATTGCAAAGCACCGGCTTAACTACCGCCAGCGTTATTGCGCACTGGTATCAGCACCAGCCGTGGCCTGAACTGACGCCGGCGCAGGTACAGCAGCGTATTATCGACTTTGTCGCCACCGGCATCGCCAGCCAGGGCAACGCCAAAACCGGCCTGCCGGCACTGTTAGAGGCCATTGCCGCACAACAGTTGAAAATTGCCGTGGCAACCAATTCACCAAAACTACTGCTTGATACCACGTTGCAACGGTTGAATATTACGCATTACTTTGACGCCCGTTGTCATCTTGAGCTGGTAAAGCAGGGCAAACCGGCACCGGATATTTACCTGTTAGCCGCCAAAAAGCTGGGCGTAGCGCCGCAGCATTGTTTAGTGTTTGAAGATTCATTTGCTGGTGTTACTGCCGCCAAAGCCGCCGGCATGACAGTGGTTGCCATACCGGCAGCGCATGAATGGCACCACAGCAAATTTGATATTGCCGATCATAAAATCCGCTGTTTTACTGAGTTTGACTATCAGCAATGGCTGCAAGCTTCGGCTAAGGAGTAGCGATGGACTTTCGCCTGAAAATTAAAGCCGACCGGCCGCTGCAAAGCCGTACCTCAGAGTTACAACTGGCAGTAGAAAGCGACCGCGGCCGCATTATTAACTCGGCGGCGGTGCGGCGTTTGCAGCAAAAAACCCAGGTGTTTCCGCTGGAACGCAATGCCGCTGTGCGCAGCCGCTTAACCCATTCGCTGGAAGTACAGCAAAGCGGCCGTTTTATTGTGCAAAGCATTTTCCGGCTGTTATCCGCCAAAGAGCAAGCAGAATACGGCTTAACCGATCTGGAGCGGCCGATTGAATCACTGGTAGAAATGGCCTGCCTGCTGCACGATGTGGGCAACCCGCCATTTGGCCATAGTGGCGAAAGCGCTATTAATCATTGGTTTAGCAATGCATTACCACAACTGACGGCACAGCATCAGCTGCAGCACAACAGCTTGTGGCAGACATTGAGCACCGAGCTGGCACAATTTGAAGGCAATGCCCAGGCGATACGGCTGGTGCACAGCTTACAGCGGATGAATCTGACGTTCTCGCAACTGGCTTGTATCTTAAAGTACACCCGTATCGGCACCGCCGCCAAACCTGATAGAAGCCACAGCCAAAGCTATCTGCAGAAAAAACCCGGCTACTATTATGCCGAACAGCAACTGGTCGAAACCCTGTGGCAACAACTGCAAACCGCAGCGCACTGCCGTCATCCGTTAACCTATATTATGGAAGCCGCCGACGATATTTCCTACTGTCTGGCCGACCTGGAAGATGCGGTAGAAAAAGGCTTACTAAGCTTGGCTGAGCTGGCACAGCAGCTAAATAAGGCGTTTATTGAGCTGGAGCCACAACAACGTTTAATCAGTAGCCACAGTGGTGGCAGCGAGAGCTTTTCGGCGCTGATAAAAGCCGCGCTGGATAAAGCGGCAGATGAACCGATTAATAAAACCTCAGAATTTTTTATCAAATTGCGCGTAGGTATGGTCCACCCGTTGGTGCGCCATGCCGCACAGCAGTTTATTGGCAATATCGACGCGGTATATCACGGCACCCTGAACCGCGCCCTGCTGGAAGATGGCAGCCAATACCATGCCATAACGGCCACCTTTAAACAGGTAGCGCGCCGCTTTGTGTTTAACCAGCCGGAAGTCGAAACGCTGGAGTTGCAGGGCTTTCGTATTATTGCCGGTTTACTCGACAGTTATCTGCCGTTATTGCAGTTGGCGGCGGCTGATTTTAACGCGGTATTACAAAACCGGGCTTATCATCTGCCGCAGCAACAACGGCTGGCACATCGCTTGCCGAATAAACATCTGGCAGCCTATCAGTTGGCCGTGGCGCAAATGGCTGCAAACGACAGCCCTTTGGAGCTGTATTATCGCTGTCGTTTGCTGCAGGATTTTATCAGCGGCATGACCGATCATTTTGCTTTTGATGAGTATCAAACATTAGTAAACTGCCACAGCCGCTGAAAACTGCCTTAACCGGCAAAGTACTGTTACGGCAATTGCATCTGGTTAAACAGCCAATCCAGCGCTGACTTAATTTGCTGCGGTTGCTGTAATGGCACCAAGTGATCGCTATCAGCCAACGCAATGTATTGGCCATTAGACAAAGACGCTTGCTCTGCGCTCCAGCTGCTTCCTTCTTGTTGCCACTGCAGCAGTGCGGCTGCCAGCTCCGGCTCGTTAGCTGCCTGCTCAATTTGCAGTTGTTCAAAATCACTGTCAATCACACTTACCGGTATGCTTGTTACCATTGGCAGTGCGGCATAACCATCCAGATCTGCAATATAAGCAGCGATCTCTCTGGCACGGGCCTGCTGCTGCGGAATAAGTAAGCGTAGCTGCATAATTTGTTCAAAGTAGGTCCAGTCCACTTGCACGTCATGCCCTGCCACTAATTGTTTTATCTCACTGTATTCCGTTTCCAGCTTCTCTTTCGTTCTGTCTGTCCAGTTACCTGCGGCAAGATGCGGTAATAACGCAGGCAGATTTTCCAAATACCAGTTTGCCGGATAGCCCTGATACAAGCTTAGTGAGTGTGGTAAAGGAATATCCGGATCGATATATAGCATGGCTTTAATATCAAACTGCTGTTGATACTGCTGATAAAACCAACGGGCACTGATACTGGCACTTGAAAATGACACCAGTGTTACTTGCTCCTCTTCCAGTTGCTGCAATACAGCGGCCAGATCATCGGCAAAACGACGGTATGACAATGTATCGGCAGTGCTGCTAAAAGCATTGCCCAGCCGATCAATGCTATATACCCGATACTGCTGCGCCAACAGTGGCTGCAAAGCAGCAAACCAAGCGCTATCACTATGGTAGTTATAATTAGGCCCCGCCAGTAACACCACCGCCGGGCCGGGGTGATTCAGCCCCATAGCGCGGACATGGAATTGTCCTTGTTCAGTACTGACCAGTTGCGAGTGTTCAGGGAGTTCAGCTTGCTCTACCGTGGCGAAAAAATTCAGAATTTGCCGGCTGGTATCAAAACCAGCAAACTGCCAGTTGTGGCCGCCGTCTTTAATGCTAAACAGCTGGAATTTCTGTTTGCCATTATGGTAGCTGCTCAGGTTAACGTTGGCGTGCAGTGATTTTTGCAGCACATAGGGTAAGCTGCTGTTTTTCTCTGCCAGCAAGGCGATAGCATCTGGTGAGCTAATTAAACCAAAGTTGCTGTGCACCATGCCATTGTAGGGCAGCACCGGGTCAGCCGTGCCGTGCACCATCATCATTGATACCGGTTGTGTTGGGGCGCAGCTGGATGCCAGTTGGATAGACATGGGTGCCGCGACCACGGCCACAGCTTTAAAAGCGTGCGGCAGATTGCAGGCCAGGTTTTGCACAAACAGGCCGCCCTGAGAATAGCCGGCAGCATAAACTTCGCCCGGCGTTACACTGTGCCGCTGCTGAATCTCGGCAATCATGTTTGAGGTAAAGCCCAAATCGTCCACATTTTTGCGGTGAGCAACATTGCAGTTACAGCCTTCATTCCACTCAACCTCTTGTGAATTCGGGTAAGCCACAATGTACTCGTCGCTGTATTGATCAAACTGCGCTGTACTATGCATATTACCGGCACTACCGCCGGAGCCATGGAATACCAACAGTAACTTGTAACTTTTATCGGCTTGATACGCCGCAGGCAACTTAAGCAGGTAACTGCGCTCGCCCAGCTTAGTTAACTCCGTATCGTCGCTGACAGCATCATTATTAGTGGTCCCGCCCGAAGAAAGGCATGCACTCAATAACATTGCGGCTATTATCATCAACACTGATTGTGTTATTAGTTGTAGGTTCATATAACTTTCCTGTTAACATTAGAACAGGTTTCAGCTTAAAAAAATAATGTCGCCCCGCCGCGGCCGGATCCGTGATGATTTTGTGATGAAAAGCTTACCGGATGAAAAATGAATAACACTGCGCCATTAAATAGCATTACCCGGTGGCAACTGGGACGGATTGTTTTTGACAGCCGTACCCGACAGCTGCGATTCGGCGATCAGCACGTGTATCTTGAACCGAAACAATACCAGCTATTGCTAAGCTTACTCAGTAGTGCCGGACAACCATTAAGTCGGGATCAGTTGATCGAGACTGTATGGCAAGGACGAGTTGTCAGTGATGGTGCTATTAACCGCGCTGTTTCAATGCTACGAAAGGCCTTTGCAAGTTTAGATCCGCATACAAATTACATTGAAACCCTTCCCAAACTTGGCTATCAGTTAGTGCCGGCCGCTGCCATTCTGCCGTCTAAGGCACCGGCACCACAACTTGCTGCAACAGCAAAAATTCAGTACCGGCTTAGGTATGGCGCGACACTGCTGGCAATACTATTGTGCAGCGTTGTCGCCTGGCTAATGCTCAACATAACTGTACCCGGGAAACAACTCAGTGTGAGTAACAAAATACCACATACCAGCTTTAACGGTCAGGAAAGCCAACTTAGCAGCAATAAGGCTGCCACGACGTTGTTGTATCAGCGCCAAGCCGCTAATGGTAACTATCAAATCTGGCTTAATACGTTAGCGGATAACCAACATCATCAGTTAACAACGGATAGTGAAGACAACCGTTATCCGGCACTAAGCCCGGATGGTAGCCAGTTTGCCTTTGTTCGCTTCGCAACGGACAGTTGCCAGTTAGTCTTGCAGCAGATAACGATACCTGTGGTAACGGAAACCGCGCAGCAAGTATTGCGACAGTGTCCGGCGGATAACGTACCGTTGTTAAGCTGGCAAGCCGATGGCAAAGCCCTGTATTTACGACAGCGGCCGGATAAGACTCAGCCGTATCTATTGTACAAACTCAGTATCGCCAGCGGTGCTTTGCGTCAACTAACATTAATGCCTGCCAATTACTCCGGCCTTGGTGATATTGCCCAAGCGCCATCTGCCAATCCGGGTAAACTGGCGACTCTGCGCTATATTTCAGCCAACACCACTGAGCTGCAAATACTGGACAGCAACAGCGGTGAAACTATCCATGCGCAGCAGCTGCCGGTAAGAGCTATGACAGTGGCTTGGTATAACGATGCCGTGCTGCTGCTTAGTGCGGATAAAACACTGTATCAATACCATATTGCCGAAGCACGGCTTAGCCCTATATTTCATGCCGCAGATCCGATTAACTCTTTTGTCATCGCAGATGATGCCCTGTATTTCAGCAGTACTGAACTTAGCGCCGATATCTGGCAATCTGACAGTTCAGGTGCAACAGCAGTGCAAATTAACAGTTCACGCTTAGATACCATGCCACGCCTGTCACACGATGCTAAACAACTGGCTTTTCTAAGCACCCGGCAAGGCCATGAGCAGCTGTGGTTGCAATTAGCAGATGGTACTGAACAATTACTAAGTGAATTACCCGGACAGCCGGCATTTATCAGGCTGGAGTGGTCAGATGATGATAAGTATTTGCTGTTTAGTAAAGACGGTGCCGCCTACAGCATAGCGGTAGCCAATGCTAAGCTGCAGACACTGCTGACCAGCGATAAACAGGTTGGCGTAGTAAATTGGGGCCCGGACAAAAATAGTGTGCTGTACAGCAGCCAGCGTGACGGTGATTGGCAGTTATGGTTACATAATATAGCCAATAATACCGAGCAAAAACTCACAACTCACGGCGGCTACAGCGGCCGCATTTGGCAGGGAAGATTGTATTTTAGCAAGTTTTATCAGGACGGCCTCTGGTACAAGGATTTGCCTTCCGGCAACGAACAGTTGCTGTTGGCACAGTTTGACAAAATAAACTGGCTGAACTGGCATATTGATCGAAATAACTTGTATTACTACGTGCCCGGTCAGGGTATTTACCGCTTTAATCTGGTCAACGGCGACAACACACTACACCTGGCTGAACCCGGCAGGTTTGTCCGGCATTTTAGCGTACGTGATGGTAAGACAGTATTTGTGCGCTACCGTGAACTGCAAGGCGATATTTATCGTCTGCCGCTGATACAGTCGCATTAACGCAGATCAATTGCTGTCGCCCTGCAATTTTGTCACACTCTGCTCCACCTTACCGGCCAGGCGCCCGGTTTTTATTTACTACTACAGGATTTGCTATGTCAGGTAACAAATATCCACTGGCGCACTATATAAGCCGCAACAGTCCGCTGGTATTTGGCTGTATGGGTTTAGGCGGCGGTTGGAGCCGCGAGCCTATAAGTAATGCCGATGTACAACAAGCCCATGCTGCGGTCGACGCTGCCCTTGCAGCCGGTATTTGTGTATTTGACCATGCAGATATTTATACCCACGGCAAAGCTGAGCAGGTGTTTGGCAAGGTGCTGCAACAGCGGCCACAGCTGCGTGAGCAAATCAGCCTGCAGTCTAAATGCGGCATTCGCTTTGCTGATAACGCCACACCACAGCGCTATGATTTCTCAGCTGATTGGATCCTGCAGTCGGTGGACAATATTTTATCGCGGCTTAACATTGAGCAGTTAGATGTGTTGCTGTTACACCGGCCGGATCCGCTGATGGAGCCGGAAGAGGTCGCTGCGGCGTTTTTGCAGTTACAGCAAAGCGGTAAAGTAGGCCATTTTGGTGTATCGAATATGCAGCAACACCAAATGGCGCTGTTGCAGGACTCACTGCCTATGCCGTTAGTGGCAAATCAGCTGGAGCTGAGCTTAAGCCATCTGGCATGGTTGGATGAAGGCACTACCGCCGGCTGCAGTGGCGAGCCGGGGGTTAATTTCAGTAGCGGCACTATTGAATACTGTCGCCGCAATAAAATACAACTGCAAGCCTGGGGCAGCTTAAGCCAGGGTTTGTTCAGTGGCAAAGATGTCGCTGATGCTGCGCCGAATATTCGTGCTACGGCGGAACTGGTGGCGCAATTAGCGGCAGAATATCAGGTCAGCAAAGAAGCGATTGTACTGGGCTGGTTAATGCGCCACCCGGCCAATATTCAACCGGTAATCGGCACCAGCAATATTCAGCGCATTAACGCCTGTGCTCAGGCCGGCAAAGTACAGCTAAGCCGTGAGCACTGGTATGCACTGTATCTGGCCGCGCGCGGCCGCGCATTACCCTAGCGGTTTATTCCTGCGCCGCACCCAACCATAACCGGCGCAGCGCCGCTGTCAGCTCAGCGCTAAAATCCCACTGCAATTGCGCCAGCTCTGCTTGCTGCAGCAACGTTTGTACTGCAGCAGGCAACTGTGTGCTTTGATACAGCCCCAGCGTTAGTGCATAGCTGTGCAACAATAGCTGGCTGGCACGGACAGGGCTTAACGCGGTAAAACGCGCGGCCAGTTTTGCGCCCAGCGCGTCCAGTGCCTGTGCCAGCTGTTGTTTAAACGCCAGCAACTGCGGCTGCGGCAGGTTTTGCTCCAGTACAGCACTCAGTAATGCCAACAGCGGCAGTAAGGTCGGTGATTGTTGCAGCAGCTTAAGATAACCATCGGCAAAAGGCGCTGCCGCCTGCGGCAAAGGCTGCGGCAGCTGCGTAATCAGTTGGTCCAACGCAGTGAACAATTCAGCAAAGTCTTGCGCCAGCAGCGCGAGGAATATCTGCTCCTTACTCTGAAAGTAGCGGTATACGGTGCCTTTAGCCAGACCGGCATCAGCGGCAATATCGGCCACAGTGGGTAAACGTTGTTGCTGTAAGAACAAACGCCGCGCGGTACTGAGAAAATCAGCCCGCCGCTGTTGTTTGGCCTCTGCGCTGATGGCATTTTGTTTCATGTTCAGCCTTTTAACTTAATCAGCCAGTCGGTTAGTTTATGCACCAACTTGCCGTATGGCGGCAGCAGCATTGCCACACTGTTATAAGCACCCTGATAAAACACCGGCCTTAGCTTACTGAAGGTTAAAAACCCTTCGTAACCATGATAATGCCCCATGCCGCTTTGGCCGATACCGCCAAACGGTAAATCGTGTTGGCCTACGTGCAAAATAGCGTGGTTCACCGTAACGCCACCGGACATCACCTGGTCAAGATATTGCTGCTGCAACGCTTTGTCATGTGTAAACGGGTAAAACGCCAGCGGCCGGGGCTTGCTGTTGATATAACTGATGACGTCAGCGGCAGTGCGGTAACTTTTAACCGGCAATAACGGGCCAAAAATCTCGCGCTGCATTACCAGCATGTCATCACTAACGTTAAACAGCAGCGTGAGCGGGAATTTGCGCAAACCCGCATCCGGCGTCTGCTCCGGCATCAGGTTTACTGCAGTGGCGCCTTTAGCAACGGCATCATCCAGCGTTTGTTGTAAGCGGCTGTAGGCCCGATCATCGATGATGGCGGTGTAGTCGTTATGGTTAATATCCGGATAGCGCTTTGCCACCAGTTTAAGCGCCAGCTCAGTAAATTGCGCTTCACTGCCTTCAGGCAAAAACAGGTAGTCGACGTTGGTACAAATTTGGCCGGCATTAAATGCTTTAGCCCAGATAATACGATCTGCGGCTTTTTCCAGCGGAAAATCAGCTGCCACCACCGCCGGTGATTTCCCACCCAGCTCCAGCGTTACCGGCGTGAGGTTTCTCGCAGCACTGGCCATTACCGCACGCCCGGTTTGTGCCGAGCCGGTAAAAAATAAATGGTCAAACGGCTGAGCGGAAAATGCCGGACCACTGCCGGCGTTATCAGCAAAAATCTGCAATTTTTCAACCGGAAAATACTGTGGCACCAGCTTAATAAGCAATTGCGCCAGATGCTCTGAGTTTTCTGACATTTTTACCATAGCGCAGTTACCGGCAGCGAAGATGGAAACCAGCGGTGCCAGCGATAACATGATCGGAAAGTTCCACGGTACTATAACGCCGACCACGCCCAATGGCTGCGGCAGCACAACACAACGCGAGGTGGGGAACAGCAAGCGGTCAATATGGCGCTTCTGTGGCTTCAGCCATTTTTTCAATTGTTTTTTCGTGCGGGCAATATCTTCCAGCACCATTAAAATTTCCGAAAAGCGCGTTTCAAAGCGGCAGCGGCTGCCGTAATCGGCATTGACTGCCGCAACTAAAGCCGCCTCGTTGTCGCGAACTAACGCCTTTAACGCATCTAAATCTGCCAGACGCTGTTGCAGCGCAGGCACCGGGTTAGCATGGTAAGCCAGGCGCTGCTGCGCCAAACAATCGGCAAATTGCGTAAAAGCAGGGTGTTGCGCGGCCGGATCTGCAGCGCTATCGTTGACAGGTTGGGGCTGGTGCATGCTAAACCTCAAAGTGACTGGCGGTCATTTATTCCCAGAGGTTAGTGACCAGCAGTCATTTTGTCAAATATGGTTAAGGGAACACGGCCTAAATGCGCCTGACTACAACTGGGTGTTGTAGCAAAAAAACAGAGCAGATTGATTGCCTCGCAGGAAAACCAATCTGCTCCTGAGCTGCTAGCGCTTAACTTTATGGCCGCTTAAACCGTAAAACACAATAAAGATGTAGCATAACAACGGCAGCATATATGACAACACTAAACCCAAGCTGTCTGCCATCATACCTTGTAACACAGGTACGATAGCACCACCCACGATAGCAAGGCACAACAAGCCGGCGCCCTGGCCGGTATATTTATCAAGCCCCTGCAACGCCAGGCTGAAGATAGTTGGAAACATAATAGAGTTTGCTAAACCAATAGCCAACAACGCCCACAACCCCACACTGCCTAACGATGTCATAGCAACGACTAACAGCACTATTGCCGCAACAGCGTTAAAAGCCAGCAACAAACCGGCGTTTATGCGCTGCATTAATACCGCACCGACAAACCGGCCAATCATGGCTCCGCCCCAATACCACGCTACATAGTGTGCTGCTTCAGACTCTTTTAATCCGGCAACTTCCGGCAAACCAATAAAATTCACTATGGTGGAGCCAATGGCCACTTCTGCACCCACATAAACAAAAATTCCTACCGCACCTAACAGTAAATGTTTAAATGGCAGTAACTCACGCAGCGCAATTTTCTCAGCCGCAGTGGTATTTCTCACTACCGGCAAATTTAACCTGGAGAAAATGAACGCGACGGCAAACAGTGCAACAGTGAGTATCAAATAAGGTAATTGTACCGAACCGGCATCGTCGCCGGCTTTAAACTCACTCAGAATCAAAAGCGCCCCAAATAACGGTGCCACCGTAGTGCCTAAAGAGTTAAACGCTTGCGTCATCGTTAAACGGCTGGATGCCGTTTTCTCACTACCCAGCACCGTAACGTAAGGATTTGCTGCCACTTGTAAAATGGTAATACCTGAAGCCAAAACAAACAGCGCTGCCAAAAACCAGGCATAACTGTGAAAGCTGGCTGCGGGCAGAAAGTTCAAGGTACCGATGCCGGCTATGGTCAGACCAAGCACAATGCCTTTTTGGTAGCCAACGCGGTTTATTAATGCACCGGCCGGTAAAGACACCAGAAAATAGGCACCGAAAAAGCAGAACTGGATTAGCATTGCCTGGGTATAGTTTAGATCGAATACCGCTTTTAAATGCGGGATCAAAATATCATTCAGGCAGGTAATAAAGCCCCAAATAAAGAACAGAAAGGTCAATGCAGGAAGCGCCCAGCTACTTACATTCCCGCCACTGTCCGGCGTTGCAGAGGTGTTGATGGTTTGCATACTAATCCCCGGTAAAGGCAGCAAATGCTGCCATTATTGTTTAATTACTATTGTGCACAACCGATATCTGAGCGAATGTTGCCTGACGTCAATCTGATATTTGCCAACGTTAACTGAAACGGTGCTTTGCTGCTTATCAGAAACGGTTGTTGCAAATGATTCAGTGCTGCGCCTTTGCCGGCAAAACAGCTTAAGTCAATCGACACCAAACGCCATTGGTTAAGCGCTTTATCTTTCAATAAACCGGATAAATCGACTTCAGCACCGCAACCTGAACCACATGACATACCCAGCATTACCGGTGCTTCAGGCGCTGCAGACCATTTCATATCCAGCACGAGTTGGTTGTACCCTGAGGCATCCAGAGGTTTATCAGTATGCAAACCAAGCGTAGCTGATGAAGACGTTTGCCAGTTAAGTAATATTGCATCTTCCTGCTTTTGCCAATTCACCGCAGCAAAGGTCAGGCTGCCATCCGGGCTTTGGCTTTTATTACCGCTAACCAATGCCGCACCGCTGGCATCTTTAAGTTGCAGGCTAAAACCTTCTGCCGGACGGCGTTCAAATAAATTCAGTGTACCGGCTTCGGTAACCACTACAATGTCAGTTTGCTCAGAAAGGTCGTTTGGCAGCATCACGGAATCGGCGTAAGTTAAACCATAACCAAAAGCAAACAGTGGATCATATGCTTCGTCACCTACATTTAATGGTTGGCTGTTTGCATCTTTGGGCCAAGAAAACGACAATTTACCGCTAAAGTCATAGCGGACTTCGTCGTTGCCGTCGCGCAGTAACACATCAGCTAAAGCCTGACCTGCGGTACCCGGCAACCACGCCGCAACAAACGCATCTGATTGATTCAGCTCAGGGTTAACCCACAATGGCCGCCCGGATAAGAATACCGTAACAACCTTAATGCCGTCTGCTTTTAACTTTTTAAGCAGCTGTAAGTCACTGTCTGTACCGGATTGATAGTCTAGCGTCGGAACATCACCATCAAATTCGGCGTACGGGTTTTCACCAATTACCACTATCGCTACATCGGGCTTTTGTTGATAGCTGCCATCAACACTTAACTCTGCCACGCCACCAGCTACAGTAACTTGATCAGCAATACCTTGATAGATTGTCTGACCATTCGGAAAGTCGGCATTCAGGTTGCCGGTACCTTGCCAGCTGATGGTCCAACCGCCGGTTTGTTTACTCATGTTGTCCGCACCGTCACCCGCGATTAAAATTCGCTGTTTTGCGGATAATGGCAAAATATTGTTATTGTTCTTCAATAATACTAACGATTCGCGTACAGCTTGAGCTGCCAGCGCCTGATGTGCCGGTACAGCTGTTATTTGTTGCTGCGGTGCATGTGTTGACGGCGCGCCGCGCTCAAACAACCCTGCACGCAATTTAACGCGCAAAATCCGCGTTACGGCATCATTTAATCTATCGGAAGGAATAACACCAGACTTTGCCTGCTCCAGAGTATTGTAATAGAGCGCCTTCCAATCCTCAGGCACCATCAAAATGTCCACACCGGCATTCACTGCAGCAGCGCAATCAGTGTTGCTGCAGCCCGGAATTTGGCCATGACCATTCCAATCGCCAACTACTACACCATCAAATCCCATACGCTGTTTCAGCACTTCAGTGAGTAAATAATGATTGCCATGCATTTTCTCGCCATGCCACGTGTTGAAAGACGCCATAATGGTTTGTACACCCGCTTCTATCGCGGTGATATACCCCTGAGCGTGCACGCGCACCAAATCAGCTTCGTTGTCGAGATTATTTCCCTGGTCTTTGCCGCTCAGTGTGCCGCCATCACCCAAATAGTGTTTTGCCGTAGCGATAACACGACCACGCTGCATAAATTCGGCGCCAGGAGCCCCTTGAATACCTCTCACCAGAGCTGCACCCAGCGATTTAACAATAGCCGGATCTTCTGCATACGCCTCATAAGTGCGCCCCCAGCGGTCATCTCTGGCAACCGCTACAGTCGGAGCAAAAATCCAGTTAATGCCGGTAGCCATCACTGTTTCGGCGGTTACCTTACCGATGTCCTCAACCAGTTGCGGGTTATTCGAAGCACCAAGGCCAATGTTGTGTGGAAATACCGTCGCGCCATATAAATTATTATGACCATGTACTGCATCTGTGCCCCACATAGACGGGATAGCACTACCATCAATACTGTCGTCAACGGATGCGTGATAATAGGCATCGGCTAAAGCTGACCAATCTGCCGCAGTGGATTTTTTATTGTCGTTGGGATAAGCACCTCCTCCGTTAAGGACGGAACCAAAGCCGTATTGACGCATATCCTCCAGGCTAACCCAGCGTATATCCGGTTGAATCAGTTGAGCCACTTTTTGCTCTGGTGTCATAGCCGCTAAAATTTGCTGAATTTGCAGCTCCAATGTCGGATCTTTTTTAACCGGGCTACTTACAGCCGGCCAGTACTCAATATTATGCTGCAACTCCGCTTTAGCAGACGAGGCCGTATTTGTGGCTGCCGGATCGTTATTACAACCTGCCACAGCGAGCGCAATAGTTGACAACAGCAAAGCCTGTTTTGTGAGATGATACATAGTCAAAATCCTATACTGGCCTTGCTAAATATAAGTTGGCAAAGCGTTTCTATAGAGGGGAATATATTTAGAAATGGTCAATACAGAACGATAAAGCGCTGCTCTGTCGCCAGTTGAATGTCCCCGCGTCCGGATGTCATGTCATGCATGACGGCAAATCTGAGATCTGCTCTGTTATTATAATTTTCGCTTATTAGCGGCAAACCGACAATGTAAGCGTTTACATTTTTATCGCATATCGTCGGGATTGCCAACTGTTATTTTTTAAGCTTTTTGCGCAATACTGCGCAAAAATTAGACTAAAAAATTAAAGAAACACAAAAAGACGAAAATAAACACATGATAATAAACAAATTATTATATTTACCATTAAAGATTAATTTTTTTGTATTGACGGTTGAAAAAAAATCACCTAAGTTTATGAAAGCGCTTACAGATGCGTCATCCTGTTTTTTGGCGACCTGTTCGGCGTTTACTCATTAAAAACAAGAATCAAACATTGTCGACAGGGAACTAACATGAAATTGCACACCTTTAGAAAGACCAGACTGGCTACCAGTTTATCTTTAATTCTTGGCATGGGCGCATCTATGCCTGTGCTGGCTCAGGAAGCTCCTGCTTCATCCCCCTCTGAAATCGAAATTATTGCCGTAACCGGTATTCGGGGCAGCTTAACAAAATCTATGGATGTTAAACGCGGTTCTACCGGCATAGTCGACGCTATTTCAGCCGAAGACATAGGTAAATTCCCCGACACCAACCTGGCAGAATCACTACAACGTATAAGCGGCGTATCGATTGACCGCGTCAATGGTGAAGGCAGCAAGGTATCGGTGCGTGGTTTCGGCGCCGACTATAACCTGGTTACACTAAATGGCCGCCAGATGCCGGTGACCACCGGTTCGCGTTCTTTCGACTTTGCCAATATCGCTTCAGATTTGATCAGCGGCGTTGAAGTACATAAAACCAGTTTTGCATCTGACCCAACGGGTGGCATCGGTTCTACCATTAACATACAAACGCTTCGTCCACTGGCTTATGGCAGCACTAAAGCCATTATCAACGTAGCGGCCGTCAACGATTCATCTACTGAGGAAGGCTCATCTGTAACGCCTGAGCTATCGGGTATTTACTCCACAACCTTTGATGACAACAAATTCGGTGTACTGGTATCTGCCAGTTATCAGGAACGTGACAGTGGCAACCAACAAGCAAACGTCGGTACGGGCTGGCGTAGCTTCCCGGGCACAACCGATAACGATTTCGCCGGTGGTACCGGTGACTGGGGTGGTGTGCCGCAGGATAACCAAGTGAACCGGCCAGGCCCGGATGACGTTTACTCGGTGCCACAAACCACTATATACAAATTTGAAGAACAGCAACGCACCCGCACCAATGGTCAGTTAGTGCTGCAATATGCACCAACCGACGCGGTAAAAGCCACGCTGGATTACACCTACATGCGCAACGATATCGACACGCAATACAACGATGTGTCGGCCTGGTTTACCTTTGCGCCGTCGCAAAACGTCTGGACAGATGGCCCGGTATCATCACCACTTATTTACTCAGAAACGTATGACACCCCAGCCGATCTTTCAATGGGTGCAGGCGACTACGGTGTGCGCAATGAAAGCGGCTCACTGGGTTTCAATATCGAATGGCAAGCCAGCAGCGCTCTTAAGCTTACTTTTGACGCGCATCAATCCAGTGCTGAATACAAACCTAACCATGAATTTGGTTCAAATAACAGCTTAAGTACCGCTGCGTTTATCCGTACCAGTGCGGCAACCGACTTCAGCAGAGATTTACCTTTGCTGGCAGTAGGTGGCGGCAACAGCGTGCAGCCATCCGATATGGTTGTTACCGGCAGCGTGTTTGGTAACGCAACCAATAAGTCTGATATTGATCAGTATCAGTTAACCGGCGAATATGTGTTTGAGGAGAAGGGTAGTATCGACTTTGGTATTGCGTTAAACAACGTCGATAACCACTCTAAATCAGTAAACGTACAGCGTAACGATTGGGGCGGTGTTGGTCAGGCAGGCGACTTTGATGAGTCATTCTTCCCGGCAGATACCATTCACGACAAATTCACAGCGAATAAAGGTGACTTCTCGTTAGCACCGGGCCAAACGTTTGAAGTGCTTGACCGCATCTTTATGTGGGACTTCGCTAAACTGCGCGACCGTGCTGAAACGCTATACACCCCAGCCGGTTATGTCGGTGCCGGTGATTGTGGTACCGATTTTTGCCCATCCACCGATTACGCCAGTGATGTCGATCGTTACACCGAAGAAAAATCGCAATCGGCGTTTATTCAATACAACTATGAGTCAGACTTTAACGGTCGCCAATACGACGTCCATGTTGGTATGCGTTATGAAAAAACCGATGTCACCTCAACATCTGCTGTAGCAAGCTATGATGGTGCCAACTGGATTGCTGAAACAGAAATTGAACTGCAGGCTACCGGATTACGTAATTTCCAGACGCAAAAAGGCGACTACGACTACTTTTTGCCAAGCATCAACTTTAATATCGAAGTGATAAACGATGTTATGCTGCGCGCGGCGTACAGCGAAACCATTGGCCGACCTGACTATGTGTCTATTCAGGGTGGTACCGTGGTGAATACGTTGGCAAACCGTGGTGGTGGCGGTGGTTCGTCAGGCAACCCTAGTTTGCTGCCGTTGGAGTCGAAAAACATCGATTTCTCCGCAGAATGGTACTATGCACCTTCAAGCTACGCCTCTATAGGTTACTTCCGTAAAGATACATCGAACTTCATCAGCAATACCGTGGTTGAATCGACAATCTATAACATTCCTAACCCGGTTGATGGTGAAAAATACGCAGAGGCCATTGCTGCGGTCGGCTCAGATGCATTAGCCATTCGCAACTACATTTTTGCTAACTACCCTAACGCCCCGGGCGTAGATGTTGCCAATGGAGTGATTAGCGGCGTAGCCGGTGAAGATAACGACTTAGTGTTCAAAATCAACACGCCGTCGAACAGCAACGCGTCTGAAGTTATCGATGGCTGGGAATTTGCCATACAGCATGTGTTTGGTGAGTCGGGCGTGGGTGTGTTAGCCAACTACACTTTGGTGAACAGCGAAAATGAATACAACAACTTCATCTTAGCTGACCAACCCGCCATTTTGGGTATCAGCGACACGGCTAACGCTGTGCTGTTCTATGAAAAAGACGGCTTCCAGGCACGTATCGCCTACAACTGGCGTGACGAGTTCTTAAGTTCTCGTGGCCAGGAAACCGGCGCAAACCCACAATACACTGAGGCTTATTCACAAATTGACGTATCAGCCAGTTATGACCTGCCAATGGTTGAGGGGTTAAGCCTGTATGTTGAAGCGTTAAATATCACCGATGAGTACAAACGTGTACATGGTCGCGCGAAAGATCAGGTGTTAAGCCTGGTTGAAGCCGGTCCACGTTACAGTATTGGTGCGCGTTACACCTTTTAATACCCAAGCAATACCTAACAAGGCCATAGCAATATGGCCTTTTATTTGCCGATAACTTCAATGCTGCAAACAGATACGTTATCTTAGATATGTTCTGCAAAGCAGCCAGACCTGCCTTTGGGTCTTTATAGCGGTAGATTGTCAGATGGATACAGTAATTAAACATATTGTGATTGTCGGTGGTGGCACTGCAGGCTGGTTAACTGCGGCAATACTGGCGGCTGACCACAATACTGACAATGGGCAATTGCTTAACACTGGCGCACTGCACATTACGCTGGTCGAATCCCCTGACGTTGCCACCATTGGTGTAGGAGAAGGTACTTGGCCATCAATGCGAAATACCTTGCAACGTATCGGGATCAGCGAAGCTGAATTTATTACTCAGTGTGATGCCAGCTTCAAGCAGGGCTCACAATTTAACAATTGGCGCAATAACAGCGGTGACAGTTACATTCACCCGTTTAGCCTGCCGGCGGGGATGCCGGATTTTAATATTTGCCCCTATTGGCTGCCATTTAAACAGCAGGTCAGCTTTGCCGATGCTGTTAACGCGCAGGCCCGCCTGAGTCTGGCAGGTCTGGCACCTAAACAAATCTCCACGGCTGAATACAGCTTTATCAATAATTATGGGTACCACCTGGATGCCGGTAAGTTCAGCAGCCTGTTACAACAACATGCCACCCGGGTTTTGGGGGTTAACTATGTTCGCGCGCACATTGCAGACATTACTAACACCGTGCAGGGTGACATTGCTGCCATCATTACCAAAGATGGTGCAGCAATAACGGCCGACCTGTTTATCGATTGCAGTGGTGCGGCATCTTTACTGCTGGGTCGTCATTTAGCTGTGCCTTTTGTGCCACAACAGCAGGTGCTGTTTAACGACTCTGCGATTGCTGTGCAGGTGCCTTACCAACAGCCCGATGAGGCTATTGCCTCTTGCACTCAGTCCAGCGCACAGCCGGTTGGCTGGATTTGGGATATCGGCTTACAGTCCCGTCGCGGTGTTGGCCAGGTATACTCATCAGCGCATTGTGATGATAAGCAAGCTCAGCAGCAGCTGCGTCGCTATCTGCAGCAATCAGGCATTCTGGACACTGACCAACTCACTTTACGAAAACTCAGCTTTACGCCGGGGCATTATGCGCGCTGCTGGCAGAATAACTGTGTTGCCATTGGCATGGCCGCCGGGTTTATCGAACCATTGGAAGCGTCAGCGCTGACACTGGTAGAGTGGAGCGCAAAATACGTCTCCGCCCAGCTGCCCTTGCCAGCCTCTTTAGTGTCAATAAGCGCAGCGCGAATGAATCAGGCATTTAGCCAGCATTGGCAGCAGATAATTGAGTTTTTAAAGCTGCATTATGTCTTGAGTAAGCGCAGTGACCACGACTACTGGCATGATCACCGTGAGTCTTCCGGTATTCCGTCAGCACTGCAGAACCTGTTGCAGTTATGGCAGCACAAAGTACCGTCTGCCCATGATGTTACTCACAGTGATGTATTATTTCCTGCGGCCAGTTATCAATACATACTTTACGGTATGGGCTTTGAAACCCGGGGTTACCCTGAGTTAAAACCCACATTACAGAAAAAAGCCCATGGCTTATTTGAAGAGAACGCTAAACGTATACAGCAATTAGCTGCGGCACTGCCAGGTAACCGGCAATTGTTGGACAAAATACGTCAATATGGCCTACCACCCATTTAACCAGAATAATAATAGATAACCGATATCAACAGGATAAACGATGAGCAAGCATGTATTACTCAACAGCGTAGAGCATCTGGATCTAAAGGTGATTACCGCACGCGGTGCAGAATTTGGTGACAATGTCTGGTTTACTCCCACCTTTCCACTGGAGTTTCGCAGTGTGCAGGCGCATTACCCCATTTTTTTTCATAAAGATGCTGCGACCGGGCAATTTTTCTCTGTCGCCGTGTTTGGTTTTACGCACCACGAAAACCTGTTTTTACATGACGACAACTGGCGCGGCTACTATGTGCCGTTAACACTGCGCCGCCAACCGTTTTTAATTGGCAAACAAGTGGTGCGTGAAGATGGTACAGAACAGACGCAAAGCGTCATTCACCTTGATTTAGACAGCCCGCGCGTCAGTAAAGCACAAGGCGAAGCGTTATTTTTACCCTTAGGTGGTAGCAGCCCATATTTGGATGAAGTGTCCAGTATGCTCAAAACCATTCATCTGGGTTTGCAAGACAACGCCGCTTTTGTCGCTTTGCTGCTGGAGCACAAATTGCTGGAATCGTTTACCTTGGATATTCAGCTCGATGATGGCAGCAAACACCAGATGATTGGTTTTTACACCATCAATGAGGACACGCTGGCGGCATTACCTACTGACGTACTGGGCCAACTGCACGCTAAAGGTTACCTGCAGGCTATTTATATGCTGATTGCTTCGCAAGCCAATGTGCGCACCCTGCTGAAGCTGAAAAATCAGCTAAATGCCAGCGCTGCAGCCTAAGGTTACTAATATGACTGCGGCCCTTACTCCCATTGCGTCACTGCCCGCCTGCGACAATGCCAGCCTGCAGCAGATCATTGCCGGGGCAACCACTCCATTAGTGTTTAAGCAGCAATGCAAACATTGGCCGCTGGTGCAAGCAGGGTTACAAAGCGCCATGGCCGCAGCAGACTATTTACGCCAGTTTTATCAGGGTGAACCGGTAACGGCTTGTTTACTGCCTGCCGAACACAACGGGCGGATTTTTTACAATGACCAGTGCAACGGGTTTAACTTTCAGGCTGGCAAGATTGATTTTAATCAATTCCTCGACCGTTTACTGGCGCACGCTGCCGAAGATGCCAGTACGCTGTATATGGGCTCTACCGAAATTGAGCGCTGGTTTAGTGGTTTGGCAAACGATAACAGCATTGCGCTGCAAGGTATTACCCCGCTCACCAGTGTCTGGATCGGCAACCAATCGCGCATCGCTGCGCACTATGACTTTCCACACAATTTAGCCTGTAATGTCGTAGGCTCACGCACTTTCACGCTGTTTCCACCCGAGCAAATTAGCAATTTATACCCGGGCCCAATGGAGTTCGCCCCCGGCGGTCAGGACATCAGTATGGTCGATTTTGATCAGCCTGACTTGCAGCAGTTTCCGCGTTTTAGCAAGGCACTGGCGGCAGCACAAAGCGCAACGCTGGAGCCGGGCGACGTACTGTTTATTCCCGGCATGTGGTGGCATCACGTTAAAGCGCACACGCCGTTTAATGTGCTGATAAGCCACTGGTGGCGGGACACTCCGGCGTATTTGGGCAGGCCGAACAACGCGCTATTAATGAGCGTACTGAGCTTACGCAGTTTACCCAAAGCGCAGCGCCAGGCGTGGAAAGCCATTTTCGAGCATTACATTTTTGAGCATGATGACGTCTCGCAGCAGCATATTCCCGCCGACGCGCAGGCCATGTTAACAAAACCGATAACCGAATTGCAGGCGCGCCAATTACGGGCTGACCTGCTGAACAAATTAAAGCGTTGACTGACAATGACAACATACAACGCCATAGCAGCACAGGGGAAAGCATGAATGCTTTGCAGCGTATAAAAAAAGTGGTGATCGCCGGTGGCGGTACCGCAGGCTGGATGACCGGCGCCGCCATCGCCAAGCTAATGGGCAAAACGATTGAGGTAGTGCTGGTCGAATCTGATGAGATTGGCACTGTTGGTGTTGGTGAAGCCACGATCCCGACACTGCATATCTTTCATCGCCTGTTGGGTTTGAAAGAAACCGAAGTCATGGCCGCGACCAACGCCACCTTTAAACTGGGGATCTCGTTTGAGAACTGGCATGACACAAACAAAAACTACCTGCACTCCTTTGGTTATTTAGGCAAAGATTGCTGGGCTTGTGGTTTTCAACATTTTTGGCTTAAAGGCCGCCAGCGTGGCATCGCCGAAGATATAGGTGCATACTGCACAGAGCATCTGGCGGCACGTGAAGGCCGTTTTGCTGTGCTGCCAAATCAGGATCTTAATCATGCCTATCATATGGATGCCTCGCTATATGCAAAGTACCTGCGCCAATTGGCAGAGCAGCATGGTTTAACGCGTATTGAAGGCAAAATTGCTACCGTTAAACAACATGCAAATGGTGACATTGCCGGGCTGACTCTGCAAAGCGGTGAGGAAATAGATGGCGATCTGTTTATTGATTGCACCGGCTTTAAAGCACTATTAATAGAGCAAACTCTGAACACCGGCTTTGAAGACTGGAGCCACTGGCTGCCCTGCGACAGTGCAGTCGCTGTACAAACTAAAAGCATTGCAGCACCTATTGCTTATACCCGATCTATCGCACGGGATGCTGGTTGGCAGTGGCGCATTCCTCTGCAAAGCCGGGTTGGTAATGGCTTAGTGTACTGTAGTAAATACCTTAGCGATGATGCGGCAATTCAGAGCATTACTGACAATGTTGACGGGGAGATGTTAACCAACCCCAGGCTGATCAAATTCCGCACCGGTACCCGGCGTAAACACTGGCATAAAAACTGTGTTGCTATCGGGCTGTCGGCGGGCTTTTTAGAGCCGTTGGAATCAACCAGCATTCACCTTATTCAGCGCAGCATTATTCGCTTGCTGCAAATGTTTCCTGCACACGGTATTCAAAGTGCTGATGTGGATGAGTTTAACCATCAGACTGAAGTTGAACTACTCAACATTCGTGACTTTATTATCCTGCACTACAAAGTGACAGAGCGCAGCGACACGCCATTCTGGCGTTACTGCCGAGATATGGACGTGCCAGAGTCACTGGCACATCGCATTGCGCTGTTTAAACAAAGTGGCAAAGTATACAAGTTTGCCCAGGAACTGTTTGGCGAAAGCTCTTGGATCCAGGTGATGTTAGGGCAAGGTTTAATGCCGGAGCAGTATCACCCGATAGTCGACGCCATGACAGACAGCGAACTGGACAATTTTTTAAAAACGATTCAGGCTAACGTGCAACGCAGTGTGGCGAAATACCCGCCCCATAACGACTTTATTCAGCATTACTGTAAAGCCACGGCGATGTAACCATGCAGCACTTTGAATTTGGCATAAATAACGCACTGCAACCCGTGATAGTACATCTGGGGCAGGAGCGCACGCCATTAATCATCATTGATGATTTCGCCACCGACATTGATACGCTTAGGCATACTGCGCAGAAAAGTGACTTTCAACCCGATGTTAAAGCCTATTATCCCGGCCTGAAAGCACCGTTACCCAAAGACTATATCGGCGCCACCCTAACCACACTTTATCCGCTTATTTACGATGTTTATCAGGTACCTAAGCTGCTAAGATTAAAACCTCAAAACCTGTTTTTCGCACTGATCAATCAACGCGGCGACAGCTTGAAACCGCTGCAATGCCTGCCGCACTTTGATACCTCCGACAGTTATTATTTTGCCTTCCTGCACTATATAAACCCGCAACCGCATGGCAGCACCGGCTTTTTCCGCCATATCCCGACAGGGTATGAGCGTATCAGCGATGCGCGCCGCGAGCACTATTTTAACTCTGCTCAACGGTTTATCGACAAGCACGGCAACCCTAAACAACAGTACTTTGTAAAAAGCGACAACCATTATGAGCTGTACTATCAGGTGCCTTATCAAGCCAACCGGCTGATTATTTATCCCGGCAACCTGCTGCACTCCACTCTGGTAGATGACGCTACCGACATTGATGGCTCAGCTGTCAGTGGGCGCCTTACCGCCAATATCTTTACTAATTTTAGTTAACCCCCGGGCGAGCATTAAATGAAACGGACGTTACGCCTTTTTAGCAGACAAAAAATGAAAGCGATTACATTATGAAATATAGCTTACCTAAAGCGTCAAAATTGCTTGATAAAGCCTTCACCTACGGTGTGGCTACAGCATCCTTCCAAATAGAAGGAGCCTCAGACAGCAGGCTACCATGTATTTGGGATACCTTTTGCGCCACCGCAGGCAAGGTGCGTGACGGCTCCAACGGAGATGTTGCTTGCGACCACTACAACTTATGGCAGCAAGATGTTGAGCTGATAAGCTCACTGGGTGTCGATGCCTACCGGCTGTCGATATCCTGGCCGCGGGTGATTCATAAAGATGGCAGCCTGAACCAGCAAGGTGTCGATTTTTACATTAATTTACTCGACGCGTTAAATGCGAAGCAAATCAAAACTTATGTCACCTTGTACCACTGGGATTTACCACAACACATTGAGGACAACGGCGGTTGGCTAAACCGGCAGACAGCCTATTTGTTTCGCGATTATGCTGACAAGATAACGAAGGCATTAGGCAACAGGGTATACGCTTACGCCACCTTTAATGAGCCGTTTTGCAGCTCTTATCTGGGTTATGAAGTAGGTATTCATGCTCCGGGATTGGCAAAAAAAGCTTTCGGCCGGCAAGCAGCGCATCACTTGTTATTGGCGCACGGCTTAGCTATGCCGGTGCTGCAAAAAAACAGCCCACACAGCCTGAATGGTATCGTACTTAATTTTACACCAGCCTATCCGCATACCGACAGTGAGGCCGATAAAACCGCTGCCCAACTGGCCGATGACTATTTTAACCAGTGGTATATTAAGCCACTGTTCGATGGCGCTTACCCGGACAGTTTTGCCCTGTTATCTGATGAGGATAAACCGGTTATTCACGATGGCGACTTTGCCATTATGCAGGCGCCACTGGATTTTCTGGGTATTAACTTCTATACCCGTACGGTTTATCAAGCCGCCCCCGGTAAACCCTTTGCGGAAGTGAATATGGTGGATGCGCCTAAAACGGATATGGGCTGGGAAATTTATCCGCAAGCGTTTACCGATTTACTCGTATCATTGCACCAGAAATATCCATTACCGCCGGTTTATATCACTGAAAATGGCGCCGCTATGCCGGATAAGCTGGTAGATGGCATTGTGGAAGACCAGGGTCGTATCGATTACTACCAGCAACATCTGTTAGCAGTGCACAATGCCGTAGAACAAGGTGTCAATGTGCAAGGCTATTTCGCCTGGAGCCTGATGGATAACTTTGAATGGGCAGAGGGCTATCTGAAACGCTTCGGTATTGTTTATGTGGACTACGCCAACCAAAAACGTACGATTAAAAACAGTGGATTGGCATATAAAGCGCTGATTGGCTCACGCTAGTCGCTTCGACAACAGGGTAAAAATAATAATAATTTTGAGGTAAGTATGGTTAGCATCAAAGAAAAAATGGCCTACGGGTTGGGCGACACAGCCAGCAATATCGTGTTCCAAACCGTAATGTTGTTTTTAACCTTTTTTTACACCGACATTTTTGGTATTTCACCGGCTTTTGTCGGCACTATGTTTTTACTGGTTAGAATAATGGATGCGGTTACCGATCCCTTAATGGGCGCTTTTGCCGACCGCACTCAAAGTAAACACGGTAAATTCAGGCCCTACTTACTCTGGTTTGCCCTGCCTTTTGGCGTGATCAGTGTGCTGGCATTTACCACACCGGATTTATCTGAAAACGGTAAAATGATTTACGCCTTTGTCACCTACACCTTGTTAATGATGGTTTATACCGCCATCAATATCCCTTACTGCGCACTAGGCGCGTCCCTTACCGACGACCCAAAAGAGCGGGTATCGGTACAAACTTATCGCTTTATTTTTGCCTTCATCGGCGGTGTACTGGTTTCAGCCTGCACCTTGCCGCTGGTGGAGTATTTTGGCCAGGGAGACAAAGCAAAAGGCTACCAACTTACCATTATGGCAATGAGCATTTTGGGCGTGATGATGTTTTTAATTTGCTTCTACGGCACTAAAGAGCGTGTTATCCCGCCTAAGGAGCAATCCGGCACTTACCTGCAGAACTTTAAAACCCTGTGGCAAAACGACCAATGGCGTGTACTGGCGACAGCAACACTTTTCTTAATGAGTGGCTTTGTCTTGCGTACCACCCTGGCTATTTATTACATTAAATATTACCTGGAAATGCCTGATAGTATTTCACTGATTATTACGCTGGGTATGTTTGGTAGCATTATTGGTTGTATTGTCGCTAACCAACTGGCAAAGCGATTTTGTAAAGTTAAACTGTATATTGCCATTCAACTTGTTGCGGCAACCTTATGTGCAGCTAGTTTCTTTGTGCCGGCAGAGCAGGCCATACTGGCGATAACCTTGTACGTATTGTGGAATATGGTGTTTAACACCGGTACGCCTTTGTTGTGGGCAAAAATGGCTGACGCAGTTGACTACGGCCAGTGGAAAACAGGTATCAGAACCACAGGCATGGTGTACTCTTCCATTGTATTTTTTATCAAATTAGGTATTGCTATAGGCGGTGCCACCGCAGGTTGGCTGTTAGCAGGATACGGCTATCAGGCTGATGTTGTGCAAAGTGATGCCACTAAAACCGGTTTATTATTGTCATTTAGCCTGTTCCCGGCTATCGGTTCAATTGCCGTTGCCTTTATAATGCGCTGGTACTTGCTGGACAATAACAAAATAGCGGTAATTAGCCGGGAATTGAAACAAACGACAGAATAGTGTCGGCAACTCCTTTGCATTTTTATTGGAAAAATAAGCGACTGCACAACTATGGCAACAATTTATGATGTGTCTCAACTGGCTGGGGTGTCATTAGCCACCGTATCCAGGGTGATGAACAAAAACACCAATGTCAGTGAAAAAACACGGCAAAAGGTGCTTGATGCCATGGATAAGTTGGGTTACAGGCCCAACACCTTTGCCCAGTCGCTGGCGTCTAATTGCTCTAACAGTGTTGGCGTGCTGGTATCGCAATTAGACGGCCCTTACTATGGCCCGATGATGGCTGAAATTGAAGCATCTCTGCGTTTAGAAAACAAACACGTTATTATTGCCGTAGGCCACAGCGATGCTGCGCAAGAAAAAGATAGCGTGGAGTTTTTATTAGACCGCGGCTGCGATGCATTAATTTTAGACGTGGAAGCCGTATCCGATGAATACCTGATCAATCTGAGCAAAGGCCCGACGTCGATTGTACTCATCAACCGGTACATCGAGCAAATTAACGAGCGCTGTATTTATCTGGAGAATGAGTTAGGCGGTTATATGGCTACCCGGCATTTGATCTCGCAAGGCCATCGTAATATTGCTTACATTTCCGGACCCGCCAAAAAACACGATGCCATTGAACGCTTGGTAGGTCACAAGCGCGCGCTAAGCGAAGTGAATGTCGATTTTGACCCTGCGCTGTGCTTCGAAGGTGATTACCGCGAGGAAGGCGGCGTAGACGGCATGACTTATTTGTTGCAACAGCGGCCGACAAAACCCTTTACCGCAGTAGTATGCGCCAACGACCAAATGGTATCAGGAGCAATATCAGTGTGCTTAGAACGGGGTATGTATATTCCGCAAGATTTATCTTTCGTCGGCTTCGATAACATCCCCTTCGCCCGCTATGTGTCGCCTAAGCTAACCACGGTAAACAACCCCATACATGAAATGGGAAAAATGGCGGCACTGTGGCTACTGAAAAACCTTTACAACAAAAACATCGAAGTTAATAACGTTTTTATGCCGGAACTGGTAGAGCGCGAATCGTCAATACCGGTTTAAAATATCAACTGCTTTGATATCGGTTACAGGACACAAAGTAATGTCCTTGCTCGCCCGGTCGGATAACATGCATAAGTCATCCGGAATATCCCCCTTAAACGAATAACATACTTTTTAAGATAACTGCCTTGTCGCTATGGACTGCCTGATATGACGAAACCGCATTATTTTTACGCCACGCTACTGATTGCAATACTGATTTTTATTGCCTGCATTATGATGAACGGCCCGATGCGACCGGGCTTACCGGTAGGTGATGACCTTGCTACAAGGCTTAATTACATCAATAACAACCTTCTGCTATGGCAACTGGGCTGGCTAAGCTGGATGCTGGCCGCGCTCAGTTTACTGGCTTTTGCCGTTATGCTGTCTACCGCGCTGGAGCCGGGCGCCGGGCGCCAGTATGGCGTATTACTGGTAGCATTGGGTATGGCGCCGGATCTGATGGCCGAAACCCTGTACGCCTTTGTGATGCCTCATATCGCCATTACCGATGTTGCCACACTGCAGTTTATTGATTTACTTGCCATGCACCTGACCGGCTTTCTTGGTAACGGCTTATACAACATCGGCGGTATGCTGCTAACGCTGGCGCTGTTAAAGCAGCAACCGGCGTTAAAACTCTGGCTATATCCCGGCATAGTGGCCTGGGTATTGGGCCTGGGTTTGTCGGTTAGCATAGCGTTGCAGCAGCTGAAACTGGCGGAGTACTTTACCGCCGCCAGTATGGTGCTTAGCACCGGCTGGTTTGTACTGATTGCCTGGAAGCTGTGGGGGGCAAACCATGTACGCCGCGCTTAAGGTTATTCATATCGGCTCACTGGTGATGTGGTTAGGCCCGGCGCTGGGATCCTGGTTGGTACTGCGCTATATGCAGCAGCAGGAAGGCGAGTTATCAGCTGCCACCGCCAAAGTGTACCGGGTATTTTTCTGGACGCTAACACTGGAACATATTGCACTGGTTACCCTGCTGTTAAGCGGCGCCGGCATGGCCTTTATGTTCGGTTTTATCAGTATGCCATGGCTGCAGCAAAAGCTCTGGCTGGTGCTGTTAATCATAGTGCCGCTGGAAATAGTCGATATCTGGCTGGGTAACTGGAAGGTAAACCGGCTAATCGCCAAGCGCAGTGCCGGTAGCGCCTTAACAGCACGCCAGCAGGCGCTGGTGCAGTTTTACCATAAAGGCTTTACCAATCTGGCACTGATCACCCTACCGGCAACCGTGCTGGTGATTATGTGGTTGGCCGTGTCGAAACAAGCGCTGTGGTGAGTTTAGAGTACACAGCTCTAATTTCTACCTTACCCCCAGTTATTCAACATTTGTATTGTAAAGCTGAAATACAACATATTTGATGTATTTACCATTTACAACATATAGGTTGTAAATCTAGAGAGGGGTGAAGAGAAAGCCCCTTGCGGCCAGAAAAGGGCGTAATTCAACTGTTGAGAACATAACAAACTTACCTCGGATTTAGGCACGCTTAGGAAATCTGACATAGCAGCAGATTCGGACAAGCTAATCTAAAAAGGCTTTTCTATGTACTTCATGCTTGTCACAAATAGAAAATCACGAAAATTTATAGATAACAGATTACCACCCCCTCCCAATTTTAACGCTTTCACGTTGACCAGGGCATAGAGTTGCCGAATGTAAAAAGCCCCGCTGTGCGAGGCTTTTATTTTCGGTTAAAGCAGGTGTGAAATAGTAATAAAGTTTCATACTAAATTACTCTCTAAGCCTTGAGTTTTGGCTAAATAATTTATACTCAGAAAAATAAAATTTCATACTGAAATTCAGATGTACAGCAAGAACAGATAAAAAAATCAGTAATAAAGTATCATACTAACAACTTAATCAGCGTTGGCTGTTCACCTTCACAACATATAACTGATCTGCTCAAAGCTTCTCGAAATGAGCGATCACTTTTTCTATTTCATTGAAAATATGCTTAAAACCATCAAATTCTATTGATGACTTTTGCGATCTTATAACTTTGGTTGAAAACACATGCTTGCCATAATGCTTGCTGCCATCAAAACTGCTTTGGGTTGAAAAGGTTTTCCCATCAATGGATGTGTTCAATGTTTTGGTATCGAATAGATCCTCCATCATTGAGTCCTTACTCCCAGGCTTAAGAGGGGTCAAAATCAAGTATAAATTTTGGAATATGTGAAGAAAGCCTGACTTCTTAATATCATCCACGCTGTTCGGGCAAGATTTCACTTCTTTAGCTAAGTGTTTCAGTATCGTGGATGGCCCATCATCATTATCAAGTACGAGAATAACGGGAGACTTTGCTTTATTGCCATGGAAATAGCTTTGCTCCGCTTCGTACCTTTTTATAAATCGTAAAAATGGTGTTGCACCATCTCCCAAATCAAGAAAATACGCGGTTCTCTTGTCGAGATCGGGAAATTTTAATTTGGGTTTATAGGGTTCACTGTTTGTTTTCGGATTAACGAGTTTTGGAAAAGAACTTTGTAGCTCGGACAATGCGCTCTTGAGATACACATTGTCCGTCTTACCCTCCGTCAGGATAGTTGGGTATTCGTTTGTATAGAAATGCTTATAGAATAGAAAACGGCTGTAAACAGCTTCTCTTGAGTTATGCCTTCCTTTAAAGCCCAAAAGGCCCGAATGCTTTCCAATTTCATACGGTGGCTGAGGCCGTCTACTATCGACCACGTTGTTATGACGATCCACGGAGTCAATAAAAGCTAGTCGGCCCTCTAACTCATTTAAAGTACCTGGTCGCAACTCTCCATCTGCCTCAGTAATCTCATAGGCGCCCTTTTTAAAAAGCCGATGTGCCATCGATCTGGTTAATCTCCAATACTCAGACTTAATACTAACTTTCTTATTTACTACCAACCCTGTGGTTTCCTGTCGTGAGTCCTTATATTGGAGTCGTGTTTTACGAGCATTTACTGAAAACCCGGCTCGCCTAATTTCACCTAAAAGCTTTCCTCCCAGTTCAACAGGTTCAATTGCTTTTACAATAGACTTGGGCAAATGTGATTTTCTGGTTGAAAAGGTAATATCATCAGCATACCGAGAATAAGAGCAACCTCCTCGCTCGGCGAGCCTTGATAACTTCATGTCTAAACTATTAGTTATCAAATTTGCAATTACTGGTGAGCATGGACTCCCCTGAGGAAGGCAATTGTCATAGCAGGCGATTTGGGCAATTACGGTAGCAATATGGGGGTCTAGCTTAAAGTGCCTATTTGATATGAAGTAGCCTCGGACACGCCCAAAGTTGAACGAACCAAAAAAATCGTTCAAATCTAAATTTAGGACTTTCTTTTTACCATGGTGCACAGATGCATTAGTGATAATCGACCTATTCCTTTCAAAGCCATGCGAGACTGTGCACTCCAGAGAAATTTTATTGTCGAAATGAATAACTTCAAGGCAGTCCTGTAACAAGGTAGCTAGCCGTCTTTGAATATCTTTTAGCTCTTCAGAGGGGGCATTTATAATCCTCGTGCCACCAGATTTTTTAACGATGTTAAATTGGTGGTAATGAGAGTCTACCCCGGGTCGATATAGAACTCGCGTAAGGAACGCTGCTGAGACGCCAAGAATCAAAGCTAAATCAGGCTTCGTCCTTGCGTTTTGAAGTAACAAATAGTTTCGTCTATGAATCAAAAATTACTCTCGTTTTCAACTAGTCGTAAAAGGCTCACATGCACTCCTACGCGCGGCTGGCGAGTAGTTCCAGGACGTGTTGATGGTGTCCGAAAGGCGAGTCTATCTGACAATTTTGTCACAGGCTGCGAAGCGCAGCCAACAAATCTGCATGTGAGCCAAGTCGACGATACACCCAAAAGACTTGAAAAATCAATCGTGAAACGCGGTGTATGTGGTGAATCTACGTCTCAGGGTAGAGGGGTATTAACTACGAACGCTAAAAGCGTAATTCCCTTTCAAATCCGACCTAGTGCGGTCGCTTTTAATCAGTCAGATCTGGATCATTAAGCCGCAGTAGCAGCCCAGATTAATGATCGACAATTTTATCTAATCTGGTTTCCTACAAATAGTCACTATTAATTCACTTTTTCCCTTGCAAGTGACATATTTCGTAAATTGTGATTATATTGTTTTCTGATGCTTAAGGAGGAGTGAAATTGGAACTGCTGATCTTAGCTGTTGAACTAGCAACAACGAATAAAACTGAAAATCAGCTCTACACACCTGTTGTGTTTGCATTGGCCTCCTCATTTTATGGCGTCCTCATAGTAGTTCTGGACTTTTGCTCCTGCAAAGCCACTCAGAAAAGTAGCTTTCTTAAACTCACATACTCTGGATACCGAACGATTGTAATGATCATCTTATGGGGCGTCGGTGCCGGACTAGCAGCGTTGCTAGGTTCAGGAATTGGGATATTTGAAATGAGTCGTTCAGCATGTATCTTTGTAGGAGCAGGCTGGCCGTTCGTTCTCCCGCGTCTGTTAGCAGCAGCAAGCAATGAACTGTCAAAAGAAAAAGTTCCTACGGAGTAATTCATGCTTAATTATCTTTTAGGTCGTTCAAATTTTCATGATAAAGTCCAAGTAATAAATTGTATTAAGGATTTTGAAAAATTTGACAATTCAGAGCTATTAGAAGATGCAAGTGCATTACTGATATTTAAAAATGATACCCAGCAGTGCTGGCTAGTATTTACAAACTTAAGAGTTTACTTTGTTATTGATGATACAGAAAAGTCAATACTGAAAGCTTTGTGGGCGCGCGATAAAGATAATTTGATTTCGGACGGAAGAGTAAACTTACATCTGAAAGAAGAAAAGCACTCAAAAGAAACCGGGAAAATTCTTTTCGGCAATATGAACAATAGTGTTCTCTATACATACTCTTTATTTAAAGGTGTTGGTATCGCTGGAACGATTCTATCACTTATGAATAAGCACTTCGTCGATGATTCGCTAAATAGGAATTACTAGTGATAGAGAAAATTAACTACAGAGCAGCCTCTCTAAATTTCGACGTAGATGCTCAGCTCATTCGTGAGCTTGGCGAGCGCCTCGTGAGTCGTAATCATATTGGTATTTCTGAACTGATAAAAAATGCATACGACGCGGACAGTCCTCTTGTAGAAGTAATACTGTCCAATGTCAACAATCCATATGGAGAAGAGTCAGAACTAACCATCATTGACAGCGGCAACGGCATGGACTTTCAAACCGTTTCACAAAGATGGATGACTATTGGTACCAGCAATAAAAGAGAAAACCCCTATAGCCCAGTATTTGGAAGACCCGTTACTGGAAATAAGGGTATCGGTCGTTTCGCTTGTCAAAGGCTTGCCAAACAACTTGAATTAGAGACTTGTGCTAAAACTGCGGCAGGATATGAATACACTTCGGTTCACTTTGAATGGGATGACTTTATCCCTGGCCAACCTTTATCGAAGGTACAGTGCAAATACGAGTACTTCTCCTCACCAACAGGTAAAACTGGTACGACGTTAAAGCTAAAAGGACTTAGGGATAGAGTAAGTGAACGTGACTTCAAAATGCTTTTAAAAAGTATTAGTTTGATATCAATAGCCCAACAGATAAAAAGAACAGGTTATAAGGAAGATCCGGGATTCAAAGCAACTATTACTGCGCCAGAGTTCAAGCACTTTACTGGAGATAACCAGTTCTCAGCTGACGAAAAATTATTGTCGGCAGGTTGGGGAACTCTAAGAGGAGAAGTTTTCGAGCACGGTAAAGTTACTTTCTCTCTAGATAGTACTGGCACTGAAACTCAAACATATGAAGTTAGTGATAAAAGTTTTTTACCTCTTCAAGGTACTAAATTTACAATTTACATTATTCCCCTCAAAGGGCGAGATGGGATAGAAAACCGAAGATCTCCAACATTACTAACTTCATCCACTTTAAAAGATATTCAAGAGATTTATTCTGGAATTAAATTATATTTAAACAGATTCCGGGTTTATCCGTATGGCGACGTTGCAGAAGGAGACGATTGGCTCGGTATAACACGCGATTTAGCCCGCAGAAGGGGGCCAAGTGATTTTCGAGAACTAAACGACCTTGCACTGAAGATGGGACTCACTTCTCCAAGTCGCGTGATGTTAAACCACCCAGGTACACGTTCATTAATCGGAAGTATCGATATAACAGGTAGTGCTTGCGATGCGTTCGAAGTAAAAATGGACCGTGAAGGATTGGTTGAAACTCAAAACTTTACAAATCTCAAACGAATCATACGCATGTCTCTAGACTGGGCCACTGTCAATTATGAAGCTTGGTTGCATCGTGCGCGAAACAGCAAACATCAAGAAGTTGTCAAACGTTTCGAAAAATCATTCGGTCAATCCTTTGAGGACGATAAAAGCCGCTTTAAAAAAGCTATCGAAACTTTAGAAAGTAAAAAATACCAAGAAGAGCTGACGCACAATTTTGAAAAACTTGATGAAACGGATGATCAAGAGAAAAAACTGTTAACAGTAGATTATGAAGAAAACTCACAATTTGGTGTAAATCTAAACAATACAGAGCTCTCTGCTTCAGAGTCTAATGAACAAAAAGATACCGAACAAGAAAAGCTTGACACTGCGAAGCAATATGCGTTATCAAAATTCGAAGCTTTAGATGCAGAAGTGGAACTGCTACGCGCGGTATCGGCAACAGCACCTTTACTGTTTGTTTTTGCACATGAAGTTAAAGGAATTGCTCATACTCTATTGAGCCAATCAGCTGAGCTCAAACTCATTGCAGATCAAGTAGGAGATGTCTCAATTAGAAACAAGCTAAATGAGATGGCAGAAAGCGCTAGCCTGTATAAGAAATCATTTGATGACTTATTTGAACTCTTTGATGTATTTTCAGACTCAGCAAGTAACAGCAATAAAAAGATATCATTCAAAAATTTATTTTCCCGCGTCGAGACAGGGTTCAGCTTTTTCACTCAGCAGTTCAAGATAAAATTAACTTTTGAAGATGTCAATCCTACTTGGAAAGTGCCAAAGTTGAATCAAGCGGAAGCATATTCTGTTTTAATTAATCTACTGTCAAATAGTGTTAAGTCGCTAATTGCAAGTAAAACAACAGATAGAAAACTCCACGTTTCACTATTGAAAAGCGATTTTAATTATATAATGGTAGTTAAAGATAATGGAATAGGTCTATCTGAAGAGCATTGGGAAAAGGTATTTGAAGCCCGCACTTATGATCCTGAAAACAAATTATATAGTTCCTTATCTTCACAGCTTGGAGATGAACAACTCAGCAACTTGGGTAAAGGATCAGGACTAGGTTTAAATATAGTTAGAAATATCCTTAGAAAGTACAAGTTTGATGCTTCATTTACTTCCCCATCAGAGGATTGGCAGGCAGAAGTTAAAGTAATTCTAGGAAATTGACATGAAAATTCTAGTCATCGATGACAAAGCAAAAGACGAAAGGCATCCTCGTACAAGGTTATTAGATGTGCTGAGAAAAAGAGAGCCTATTGAAGTGGATTTAATTGAGCCACTAGACGCTCAGCTTATGCCTAAACTCAATAAAATCGCGGAGTACAATCTTATACTTGTAGACTATAAATTTGATACTGCTGCATCCCCTATATTTAAGACTGGAGCTTCTTTGTACTCTCTTTTACGAGACTATACAAAATCTATCCCTATCTATTTAATTTCAGTTCTATCGTCTAAAAATAATCAGTTTGGCGAATTTGAACTATTCATTAAGGATGAATTTATTGAGGACTTCTCTTCTTTTAAAAGAGAGCTAGAAGATCATGAAAAACTTAAATCGGTAACTTCACCTGAGCATTTCAAAGAAATACTAGGCGTTCCAGCGGAAATAGAGGATGATTTTTTTTCTCTGATCAAACCACTCCTACATACACAACACTCTATAGGAGAAGATGTTAACCAATCTAGCGAGACATTACCTTCCAATTCTAGTGAGAATACCAATATACGACTTTTCCGTTGGTTAGTAAGATCTTTCTTAAACAAAGAAGGCCCGCTTTTAAGTAAGGAGGGGGCTGCTTTACATTTGGGAATCAGCACAGATTATTTCGATAAAATTAGCAGTAAATTTAAGTCTGCAAAATATAAAGGAGTATTTTGGCAATCACTTGAGGCTCGCTGGTGGCTATGTTTACTTGAAGACTACATCCTAGATTTAGATGAAAATAGAAACCTACTGTCTGAGCAGAATTTCAAAAAAGCAGCGGCTGAACTTCTTAATGCCAATGAACATATTGAATTTTCAACTTGTATTGTTTGTGAAAAGTTATTCCCTGATGCTCTTGGCATAATAAGTGGGGATGAAGATAAGAAGCTATATCCTGCCCACATTGCTTGCTCTGAGTTTAATGAATCGATCGAGCAGGAAGCATTTTTTAAAAATCCAAGAATAATTAAAGCTGATTGAAATGTATAAAATCGATAGAGAGTTTACAAAAAAATATCTTAGTGTTTTACTTGATTTTTCTAAGTTTCTTATACAACGCACGTCTGCTTTGCCAGCGTCCAAAGAGAACCGGCTGAATACTTTTTTTTGTCAGCTAAAAGATACTTGCAATCAAAATATAAAATTAATAAACAAACAAAAATCGTTAAGTAATGAAATATCAATAAACCCAAACATTGTTTTTGCATATAAAAACCCTGAGGACCATAAAAGAAAGTTCCACATTTCAATTGGCGGAAAAATAAAAATACAAGACAGTATTATTATTGAACAAAGCTTGTGTGTGAACGTAATATTAGAACATACTAAGTTTTGCACAAGCCTGCCTGAGGAGTGGCAATGCTATCCTGTTGAGCAAGGGTTTCACATTTTGAGGCGGTTTCACTTCGATTACGATTCTAGGAATGATGATTACTCAAAACCAAAATTCCATCTACAATACGGGGGAAAGTTACGAAAAGAATACTTTGATTTTAAAGAATTGCATTACAAACTTTTCCAACCTATTGATTACCCAAGATTACCACAGCAACCTCATGATATAATCATGTTACTTGATTTCCTACTTCGTGAATTTAGTCTCGATGGAAAAGAAATTACTGAGGAAAAAAGATGGAATGAGTTGGTAATTAAGAGCGAACAGTTGTGGTTAAAACCTTACTATGAAGAGCTGATGACGAGGTTAAATTGCAGCTCACGACATACCCCTCTCCATCGTATAAAACTATAGTTTAGCCGCAACTCGACCATCATCCATTACTTGTGCTGAAAGCTATTTATCTTTCAAATCACCAAAACTCTTAGATTTAAATTAGACTCTTCTTAAACCTTTGTACCTGTCTTTTCTCATCTCATCGGCGTACCTACTGAACTCATCGAAAACTTCTTTAGGAATGCCCTCAGCAGAACAAATAGCTTCGTCTACAGTTGATTGAGCTTCCCTAATCAACCCTTTACTTAGTAAAGTATCGATCTGTTTAATAACCATCGATAATTGCTTCAGTACTCTTTTACTTGTAAATATAGATATGTTTTTAGCTGCCGAGGGCTCAATCTTTAATACCCCAGAACCATAAGATCTTCCTTCGATTTCGGCCGATAACTGAGAGTATGAGGAAAGAAAAGAAGCTGCGATTGCCTTTTTTTCTTCATAAGATGCACCATTGACGAAAAACACTCGATGTATAGAATTTGTGCAGTTAATTTTGGAGGCATTAACCACTAGCCTTGGGCCTTTATCAAGCATGTATGAAAGAAATGCATCTGGATACCGGCCATCATCAGGATAAAACCAATTAGGCCTCTTTACAAAAGTTCTATTTGAAAGACGCGTTTTCCTGTCAACGGTAGCAAGATAGCTTCTTATTGGACTAGGCTTTTGTGACACACTTCTAGGACAAACTAACAGACACTTGCTGTTTTCATTCTCTAACTTTTTATGTCTAGATGGAGTATGAATCAAACCCTTCAGTTGAGAAAATCGTCCAATAACTGGCTTCAAGACATCAGGGCCCAGATTAAAATCCTCAGCCTCTTTTTTGCTGATAACAAAAGTCTTGTTATCGCCAGTAACCATTCCGATGACGACTTTACCTATTTCTCCCAATCTCTCGGTAGAACTGCTCTCTTGAATCTCGAGCATTTTCCGTAACACATCCGAAGACATGATCGAGTGTTTATAGTTATCACTGAAAGCTTCTTGTGTCGTGCAATTATTTAAAACCAATGCCCTTAACGTATCTAAATCGTCAGCAATCGCATATTGTGTCTTTGGACCAATTGAGGGTGTTTTGCTAAAACCTTCAGCTAGAAGAATCACTGACACCTCATCAGCACCCAACGACTGGAAAAATCTCTGATTTAACTTGATTACTTTAATAGTTTCAAAATGCTTTTCGTAAATTGACAATAACGCTTTTGCATAATCCGCATGTAGCGCACTGCTTGGTAACACCCAGGCTGTTCTGGCTCCGTTTTTAAGGAAACTTAGCGTATGCAGTAAGAAAAAAGCCCACAGACTAGTATTTATTCCAATCGTTTTACCAGCAAAGGGCGATGCTTTTAGAATTTTTTGACAACTATTCCTTTGTTGTTCATTCATGTTATGCATAGATACGTAGGGAGGATTACCGATTGCTACGTCAAAGGATTTATCACCAAAATCAAGTCGGCTAGTTTGAATAAAATCTCTACAAATAAATCGATTATTAATATCAGAAATACGGCCTAACTTATCAAAGAGAAAATCGAATGCTTTTTTATCTATATCTGCGCCATATAGCTGAGCTTCTGGGTTCTTACAGCCTAAAGTCTTCAACGTGACAACACTTGTCTCTAAAAAGCCACACCCACCAAAACTTGGCTCCAGAACAACAGAGTCTGGTGACTTGATAGCCCAGTCACAAAGTACCTGGCTCAAGCTATTCGGCGTATAGTAGGCACCTAGTGCCTTGCGTTCAAATTTCGAGTGCAGCTGCATTTTTTCTTCATTTATGCAAATTTAGGTCCCTTATATCGATATTGTATCACCGGGTCAACGACAAACTGATATCGATAATTAAATAGACTAATACGCTCTGTATCGATAACTAACGCGTCTATGTAGGGAGATTGGATTTGAGTTTTGGCCCGAGATGAGCATAAGTTCTAGCTGCCCATTTACTAATTTCGTCTTCATTAAGAGCCCCCCCTTTACGCGACATTTGATGAGCCACCCAGGAATGAGTTCCCTTACCAAAAAGACGGTCAAGAACTTCAACGGGCCAAGACAATGATGACTTGAGTAAATGTCTCTCAATTTCTGTTAGGTATTCTGCAATTTGACTTTTAGCCGACGCTGAGATCACCTTCGTAGACAGCGCCTTACTGGCGTCAGAGGTATCAACCTCCAACAGATAATAATAAGCATCAGCGACCTTAACATGAGCAACCGACATACATCTTGGATTGCCATCTGTTTTTAGTATGTGCATTTTGCACTTACCAATTGCTGGCAGTTTTCTGAGCGGATACTTAATCACCGTGCAGCCATACTTCTCTTCCAACAATCTCAGCATTTCAAAGTAACTACTGAATTTGCTCAGGTACAGATGTGTATCGTCGGTCTGCTCATCTAATGTGTCCCACTCGGCGCTTGGCAAGCCGCCAAGAGGTCCTTGTTCCTCACTGCTTACATCGGTAGGTGCATCTGTGGGCTCAGCATCATCATTCTTGCGTCCACCAGTTGGCTTGGTTTTCTTACTCACTTTTCTGGTTTCAACGGCCTGTGCGTATTCAAACTCAACTTTGCTGGCTTTAAGCATTACCGGTTTATTTTCATTACTCTCTTCTGATTCATCATCCACATTATGCAGGTTCGGCTGGCCTGAACCACCTCCGGTTCCTGTCCCTTTACCCCCAACCGACGTTTTGAATTTGGGGCTGGTGAACTCAACGACGTTGGGAATATTGGACGCAATCTTACGAATACTTAAAACCTCATAAACCAGAAAAGAACGGCTTATTGGCTCAAATCGCCCTCTAACATTTAACACCACACCATGAAGTTGCGGCGGATCAAATTGAAAGGTCCAGCGTCGATAAATTCCATTATCAATACCATTTCTCAATTGGTGCCGGCTTATACTCTGATATGAGCTTCTGACTTCCTCATCAAGCAACAGCCAGGCAAGATGTCGCCGGAAACCATAGTCACTGAATAATTCCGTAGGGCAATTGCAAGTATCAAGCACTTGAACGTGGGCACAGTTACGATTTGGCTCAATATCAGTGATAAACTCATTACTCAACACATCATGCAAAACAGATGACCTGGCCAGATAGGCATTATGGAAAAATAAGGCCCGAGCCAGTTCAAACTGTGGCAGAAAAAAGCGTATACCTTCCGCGATGCTGAACTCAAAACAATACTGCTGCAGCTCCTTTGTCAGTCGTCGTTCAAGGGCTGGGCAACTTTTCAAACGGACTACATCCCAATCCCTTGTTGTGGTGATTTGAAAGCTCTGCTCATGACTATTTTGGTAATAGTCTTTAGTTGGATTGATAATGTTCTTACGTATCAACAACGGAGCATTTGAAAGAGAGGTAGAGTTAGATCCATTTTCTTTACCTGGATAAATGCTTAAGTTGACCCCCCAACGTAAGCTATCCTTTTTACAAAACAGATCACCAATACCATTTAGCCACGTATCGTCTTTAAATCCAGTTAAGTAGACAGCGCCAGTCAAATCCCGATGATCTCCTGCATAAATTTCCGCGCCAATTCTGTGAGCCGTTCTTCACTAAGCCCGGACAACCGGAGCACCTGCCAACGCTTTAAATTTTCACCGGCTGATTCCTGACGAATAACGGTACGGGTGATTCTTCTTATTTGATATTGCTCTATATTTTCACAGTAACGATCAAAAAACAAACGACACAACGGTAGTTGTTTTAAGTTCTTTTCGATGCTGGTTTTATGTTGCAGCTGTGCAAGGTACCAATTCATAGTTCGTCTTGGCAGCAACAGATCCTGCTCGGTCGCATCGCGCAGCAGTATAAGCATCCTAACAGCAGCCAGGTCGCGCATACGCCAATTTACCCTGGCTTGATGTTTATCTCGCTTTAGGGCGTGAAGCTTATTCATTACAGTGAGCCAGCGCCGATCATGCCGATATAGCCAGGCATACACATCTCCAAAGCCATTCTCACGCGCTTGCTTGGTACCATAGCGGCGAGCAGCTGATAACCAACGATTGCGGTACTTATCCAGTTGCGTATTATCCGATACAGCTACTTGAGGCAGCGTTACTTTTGCAGGATGCCTTGATGAAGCAACTTGTTGCATCACATCGGTGAAACACCAGCCAGGCTCGAGAAAAGCGTGCAGCACTATCAAGTGCTGCAGATAGCTAAAAGCTTTACGATGCTTACGGAATATTGATTTTAACCAGCAGTTTTCTGAGCATTCTGGCAGCAAGTCAAGGCTTGCTAAGCATCCTGAGCCCCAAAATCCAATCACTTTTGCACTGACTTTCTCATGTTCTATCTGCCGGCCACGGCAGAAACCCTGTGCATCGGCCAAATCATGGTACCAGTTCCCCCACTGCACCAACTCAGGTACCGGTACCCAATTGAAATTTAGCAATGCTTCGATACTTGTGGCGATTAAGCAGCTCTGCCAGCATCCGATCGCCTGTTGTTTGATAGCACAGACTTGAAAGCAAGCAGCCTGGTACTGATGACGATGCACATCATGCCGGTGTATTGGTGCATTTTGCAAAGCTCCATGAACCGCACAATCGTTTGCACCTGCGACCTGCCAGACTCTTTGCCAATAGCATTCACCGTAACGACTATATTGTGCTTGCATACAACCAGAGCAGTACCGCAGATATTCCGGCTGCTTAATGCGTGAAGCGGCAACTCCTGCCGCGACATGCGCACTGTGTCGTTTATTTGCTATCAGTTCATTGACGAGTTGCTGACGGCGTTGCTCACCGATAAAAGGTGCATACAGCGGAAAAAGCGTATGGTTGTACAACAAATCGAGCGATGTTGGGCCAACTTTCGGTGGGTACAAAGCAGCGACCAACGTTAAATGACCGGGTAAGTCAGGGGTCGCAATGATCTTGGTATCGCCAAACACCTCCCGCAGCAACTCTTTTGGCGATACGATGCCGCTATGAACCCCGTGCCTGGCGATGACGCTATAAAGCAGCTCATCACGGTATGGCAGGGGAAAGCCCAACATCTTTAACCGACTCTTTTAAGCCAGTTGGGTATATCGAATAACTCCTTACCGTATTTGAGCTCCTGGTAGAGCTTTCCCTTTTCCGCTTGCGAAAACTTAAAGCGCAGATCATCGGAAGGCAATGTATGCCAATCTTTCTGATTAATTTTTTCGGTTTTTGCCCGGGTCGGCTTTGTTGGTTTCATTGAGCTTGCATACCAGTCCAATACTACCCGGGTAAGCTCTGGCAACGACAAATTCGGATAATCTTTAAACACCTTTTCAATCAATGGCTGCAGCAAGCCCGAATCACAGCCCATCGCCTGCAGAATGGTATACAGCCGCAGTGCTTTATCGTTGCCAGCAAAAGGGGTCTCTGCTTCTTTTGTGTTTTGCTGCTTATCTATCAGAGCTTTAAGCTCGAGCAAACGCTTATCAATGGATGGCAGCTGCAGGTCCGAGTATTTATTGAGCAAGCCAGGATCATTCCGGCGCAATGCATCCAGCATGGGGTGGACAGGTTTTAGCTCCTGCTCGTAAATAGTACGCAGCAGCTTTACAGTAATCCTTTCCAGACCGGTGGATATGGCACGCATTTGGGCAAGTACAAAGAGCTTGACGACAATATCCAGCACACCTTGCGATAAGTCGAACCAACAGTCCCGTATCTCATCACTCAGCACCTCGTCCCGCTGTGTCAGCCATTGGTATTGCCACAGCTTATCGGTGAATGCGACCCACTCGGTCTTTCGCACTTTGCCGGTACGAGGGTCTGTGCTAACAGCCCCACTCTGCATGGGCTCCCAGAACAAAGAACCAAAACCAGCGCTTCGCCTGGCTGACTGCAATTCAAGCTCAAAGATTGGCCGGGCTTTGGGCGTACCCACCAAGACTACCGGAACCCCAACCACATTGACCAGGGCAACAAAAAACTCCAACATTGCTTCCTTGCTAATAGAGCGCTTCAACGTCAAACGTTGGATCTCATCAATCACCAAGACTCCAATCGCTCTCTGGGTAGCCACTTGCCCCATGAGTGACAACAATACTTCCGTACTGTGACGTTTGCGTGCATATTTTGTTTCGTACCCAGTTTGAAGAGTTCGGTCAACTTCGCGGAAAAAGTTCAGACATAAACTCTTTAACGAACCGTCTGAAGGACACTCCAGTCGCAAGTAAGGTAACTGGATAAAATTGAATTTGGAATGATAGATAACTGGCGGGTAGGTGGCCAGGATTCTATTGATAGTAGTGCTTTTACCGCTGCCAGAGCATCCGATCAATGATAAGCTTTTGGCGGTTGAATTTGACTGGACGAAGCGTGATGAGCTGCTTTCTCCAGCCATGATACGCGCATAACTTTCTTGCATCAGTTTGTTAATTGAGCCATCAGCAAGGTTTCGTCCAACATAACCAGCGCGGATCATGATGGATATCTTTTCTTCCAGTTGCTTGTGCATTGCCAAAGGCTGAAAAAAATCATCCAGTAGGGCGCTTATCTGGTGAGCCCGAATATGACCTTTTTCAAAGCAATCCTTAGGGTTAAAATTTACCTTTCCCGTTAGCTTTGTCTTTAAAGCTTGCAAGTCCATGATGGGCGGTAGAGCTTCAATCAGGGGATTCCCTCGATAGCGTTCCAGTCCGGGGTCCACGTAAACAGCCTCAACGTAATTATCTGGTAATGGCATTAATCATCGTCTCCAAATAATTCGTCAATATAATCCGGATAATCAAGCGTCGGCTCACTTCGACTAAATGGAATAACCTGAGCGGATGATTGGTTGTTGTCTAATGCAGGACGTTGAGCTTTTTCGGCACGCTCTCTGGCCTTTTCAGTTCGCTTGTTTTCGTTGATGGCTCGGATCCGTTCGGCTTTGGGTACATTGCTGGTATCCGGTGCCGCTTTTTCAGCCGCACGAATTTTTCCCAGCACAAACTCTTCATGCTGCCGTTGATATGTTCTCGAACGAACTTTAGCTGCTGCGGTTGTTTTCTTTTGTTCATCCCGCACCTGCCACACATCCCAGAAAGATGCTCCCCGGAATTCTCTGGACTTATCGGTCAGTTTACAAACCCAATGATGGTTACTGCCTTTGTCAAAGAACAGGTAAATTTGATCGGCAACTAAAGGATCATAAGCCGCTTCAAGGCTGACAGGACGTTTAACCTGCCTGCCTCGGTGCGTCCAGCCCAGCTGTAGCATCTCGGACGAAGAGTAATAAAGGCCAAACATGCAGGCGCCATGCTCTGACAGCGTAACTTTCTCTCTTGGTAGCAGTGCGATTCGCAGTGCTACGGGGTCGACCTGATGTAAACGCCCGGTGCGATGTTGCAGGCCCCAGTTCCAGAGATGGATTGGCGTAAGCGGTAAGTCTGCCGGCATATCAGCATCACGGTCATACTTTTCCAGCACGGCATACAGATTTTGGTAAAGTACAGCGGACAAAATTATCTGAGCAAAATCCTTTACCGATAGCTTGGCATCAAGCCTATAATCGTTACCGCCATGCTTTCTCACTTTGTTGCCCGTCACATACCCTGGAACAAATGGACCAAATGACGCTTGGATAGTTTTGAAGTTGCGTTCGACAATCCCTTTTGCATCGCCACGGTATGGCGGAGTATTTTCAACACGAAGGGCAAAGTTACTTTCCAAACTTTCAATTTGATGGCCAAGCAGCTCGCCACGGTCAGCCAAGATCGCATCGGGTAAACCAACACTTGGCCAATCCTCTGACTCAATCTCAAAACCCAACTCTTTGCAATATGCTACTTTATCGGTGACAGCCATATGCAAAGCTTGGATTGCTGTGGCATACGATGCGTTTTCAAAACCAATGTAAAAGCCTGCAATCATCCGACTAAATACGTCAATCACCATATAAACCACCGGACGGCCAACGATATTGCCGCGCTCACTGTCGGATACCAGGTAGATATCCGCAATGGTGGCATCAATTTCATAGCGCGAACCTGGCCCGAGCACTTGAGTATTCGCTGTACTGTGCAAAGGCCGGATATCCTTGTTGTAAATAGCCAACGGTACGCGTTTTCTAAGCTTATCTATCTGCTGATATTCGCGCTTGTAAAAGTGCAACATTTGCCAATTGCTGGGTAACTCTTCTTGCGGAGTATCCGGAAAATAATTGAGGTAAAGACTCTCAAAGCGACGGTGGGCATAGGGGAAAGAATGCCCCTTATCTCTTAGCAAATAACGATCGATAGCAATTCGGAACAAACGTTCCGTAAACTCGTCTATCTTGGCGCCAACACCACTTTGATGCTTACGTGGTCGGCCAAGCTTTTTCTCACCTGCAAGCCGTCGCTTACCCTTTGCACCAGAATTTTTGTAGTCTGGCAATAAGGCATTAGGGATCTGGCCTCGTTGCCAGTAACGCTTGGCTAAGCGATACACGGTTTGCTTGGTCGTATTGTTTGTACGGATAATGTCGTCAACAACACGGCCCCGACTTTTTGGGCTATAAAAATCAGGTAAATCAATCAGTGGCTTAATTAGCGTGTAATTACTATCACGCTTCGTTTTTGCAATACTACCTTCTGCTGGCAACTCGAAAGCCAGGGATTTAAAGGGATCATCGGCACGTTCAAGCAGCTCTTGCTCAATGGCATCCTGTAGCTCTATCGCTAAAGCAAGCTCTGGGAATGCATCAGCTTTATCGATGTTTATCCATACCAGGTAATCCCCCAGCAGCTGCAATACGCGGTAGCATTGACCATCAAACCGCAGAACTTCATTGATTCGAAACAAGGTAGGCCTCCCGGATAAAATGGATATCCCCGGCCTGAACATCTTTTGCTTTCAGCTTATTCACCGGTACAAATAGATCGAAGGTGAAATAGCGCTTGGCTAACAAAGCGCGGACTTCATACAACGACTCCCCAAGTGGCAAATCGTATGCAGCATCTAACTCCTTACAGATGGCCAGTAATGTTTGATCTGGCCGTTTTGCAAAATGGTGGGCATACAACTCTATTTGCTGTTGAGTAAACTCAGAGTCACCATGCTCATTTCGCTGAGACGGATAAAGCCATAAGATATTTTTTGACACTGTAGCCGGAATATCAGCTTCGGTTATCAAATACCAAGGCAGTCCCTTTTCTTGCCAATAGCGTCGCTCCAGTTCTAATTTTTCGACTGTCCGGGCATCATTAAGAGCATCTTTATACTTTGCTTGCAGCACAAAGCGCGGTTCCTGCTCGTTGGTCGAATCAACGAGAAAATCTGAAGATAAATACTGATCAATGCCTGCAAAGCAAGAATGCTCCATCATCGCCTCGCTGGCTAGACGACGAGTTAAGTCGCGTTCAAGCGGAAATTGCTCCCTGATCTGCGTTACCTCACTATGCCATTCCAACAATAAGAAAACGGATAGTTCCAAATCAGACAACAAGTGATGTGTGCGCTGAGATTTATGCCCAAATACGCGATGAACACGGCCAAGGGAAGGAAAGTCAGATACTTTTAGCCAGGGCTTGTAGCTCGAATGCTCGCCGGTACCGCGGCCAGCTTTGATCCACTTAGCAAATTGTGCTTCAGAGAATCCCTTTATTTTGTTTGCCATAGCTAAATTGCTTTGATGATGCAAAGCAACAGCATAGCTAGGGCTGTTAGAGTATGCAACTTTATTACTTATACTACTCCGACCAAAAATTTCAGACTTTGCGAAGCTGTTGGGAGCGCTAAATTATATGGCGCCGAACCGTGAAAGAAAGCAGGGTACCTGCTGCATGGGTGTCAGAAACTAATGTACCAGTGATGCAGTCTTGACACAGGCTCGCCTCGGGCTAATCTAAATAACAGCGACATCCGATTTCACTCAAGGCGTGCTATGAAAACTGCGCGGCTGGTCACTCATGACAAAAGCCTGACCTCGAAAACCCCTAAAGAATATCAGTTTACAGACGTTAGCGAACACCCATATCAAACCCTACTGCAACCGGAGTGATGATTAATGTCAAAGAGTTACCACCCGGATGGCTGGACAGTATTAAAGTTTACAGACAACGGGATTGTTATATACAAGATATTTGCAACCTGGCGCTGGGATAATGACAGATGGCGACTGTCCAGTGGAGCAAATGACCTTTCCGGCCTAATGAGAGTTGGCGATGAATTCATTTGGCCGCAGGCATCGGGCAGTGTTTACCACCTGCCTATTGATGGAGAGCATTGCAGCACACTCTATCAGAGTGCGGTGTTCGACAATATTCAGGAAAAGTGTATTAACGAAAATATTGAGTATGAAATCCTTAACCTTCGCGACTACGCTGGTTTGAATTAGGCGGCCTGTTGAGCAAATGAGGTATGGTTATGGGTGAGGGTAATAAACGCACTGCTGCAGATGAGGAAGTCACTGAAAGTATTTCGTTGACAACGACCGAAAATATCAAAAACCTGCTTGAGCGAGCTGCCGAGGTCGCAGGTTTGAGCTTAAATGCTTATGTTGTCGAGAGCGCTTTAAAAGGAGCCGAAAACACCTCAGTTCACAGAAATAACATTGAAATACAGAAACCCGGAGGTTTTGGTGAGTCATCAGGTTAAAGTCGGTAAAAATCGTCAGATACCTCTGCCTGAAAAATTCCGCCGAGATCTTAAGATTGAGATTGGCGATATTCTTATTTGTGAAATAACCGAGGGTTCGTCCAAGGTCACAATGAAAAAACATGTCAATCAATCATTAACTGATATCGAAATTGCTTCTGCAGGAAATTTAACACGGGTAATCCCATATACCACTGATTTGTATTAGAAAAATGATTTTGTTATACCTGATACTTTACTGACTACTGCGACGCACTTAGGTTACAATGCCACACCTTAAGTCATGTGGCATTGTAGCTATTTTAGGTAAAAAGAAGTGGGAGTAAAACTCCCATTTACCGATTCCTCAGACTTAACTTTGAATTTTTGTGTTAACTGTATTTTCTCCCAACAAATCACTTTTTAACTTTCCTGTCTCACGATCGATAACTGTCATCGCAATACCAATTGTACTGATAGTGTTTGCAGAGAGCGTATTTTTAGCAGCAAACCGTTCGGCAGGTATTTCCAAAGTGACTTGCTGGATCATCACTTCTAAACCTCTTTTGTCAGCGGGCTTAACTAACTTGTAACTGTCGTTTAAGTAATGAACTATTTGATTTGGGTCCACTTCACTCCCTATTTCCTGTTCAATGCTGACGATAGTTTTAGCTAAACTTCGACATTGGGTCCGAGATACCATATTCATTTTTAACCTCTTGGTTATTTCATGGCCTAATTCCCATTGAATTAGCCTTCCGCAACCACTGTAATAGTTCGTAAGATTAATTATCAGCTCAATTTCTATCAAAAAATTTGATCTGGTTTTAAGATAAAGCTTAGGATTGTGAATTAAGTGAATTCCAAAAAATGAATAATTTGCAAGATAAATTTGAAGCACCGCGCTTTGCTCTCGTATCTGCAGGTGACTTGATTTACCAAGAGGTGTATCGCTTTGCTGTGTCCAAGTTAGCACCGGAAGAGGTAACGCGAATAAAACAAATTTACGCATCATTGCTTAGCACACTAAAGCAGCTTTACGAAGCAATATATGAACCAGAACATCTGGAAGAAATAGCCATGCTTGCTCTGGACATGATTGTACTAGGAACAGAAACTGAAACTTTTGAAACGGAAATGAAAGAAAGCATTGCCAACACTCATTTTGCTGAAAAGGAATTCCCCTGGTTATTAGATGGAGAAGGCTCCGAGGAACAGAAAAATTTTCAGACGACCATTTACCAGGAAACCTTTAATACTCTGTTTGAAAAATACCAACTTTGTTCTGAATTTCAGACGACGATTAATCACCACTATCAACCACGACTAATCGTGTGCGAACAACACTATGAAGCCGCTCTGGATTATTTTCTCAATGAGCATTATTTGATTAAAGAAGCCGACACAGATGATCACGATTTTGACATTGATGGCCATTGTATGGCAAAGAATACGCAGAAGTTTATTAGCTACACTGCTCCTTTTCAGACTTTTAGGCCTTACAACAAGAGAAAACTTCTTAACATTGAGCATGTATTCGATCACTTTCCAGTGCCAACCAATGCAATATCGAAAAAAATTGCATCAGAGGAACAACTCACAGTCGAGTTTGAAAACGAAAAAGAGCTAAATGGATTCATCGGTCTAAATTTTATTTCAGCACAGGAGTATTGCCAAGTTTATAGCTCGATTAAATTTCATGTAGACTTGTCAAAACCTATGAGCAACCGGGAGCTGCAACAAACTGTCGCTAGGTTTAGAAATGAGCTTTGCAAAGCTCAAGATAATAACCGGGATGCAAATATGCTAATGGCTTCAACTTACAGAGAGTTAGAGGACGTCTATTCACAGCCAAGATTGAGTCAAGCACCCATCAGTGAATTGATGGAAATATTCTCTGCTGGGTCTTGGGAGAATTTATCGTTTAAAAAGGTAAAACTCTTCTTGTGTGGAATGATCGTGCACAAGGCACGCTGGTTAGCGTCAAAGAAAGAAAAAAATATCATCGACTTCAATCACGACCTATCTGAGCGACTAACACGGGACTATGGAAGGGGTTTTAGTGTTCAGAATATTGAGCGCGGATATAAAGATGTACAACGATTATTGAAAGAACAAATTGTTGAATTAGAGCTGCTAATGGATTAATCATCACTCAAAACCATCTCGCATAATAAAGCTCTTAAAAAAGCCAGCAAAAATGCTGGCCTTCTCACTAATTTTCAGTATGAATCTTTATTGCTCAGTATGATACTTTAATACTTAGTATGAAACTTTATTGCTCTCCCACAGCAGGGGGCTTATTCCACCGTTACACTCTTCGCCAAATTACGTGGCTGGTCTACGTCGGTGCCTTTGATAATGGCAACGTAGTAGCTGAGTAACTGCAGTGGCAGGGTGTAGACGATTGGCGCCAGGATGTCCGCGACATGTGGCACGTTGATTACCCGCATAGTGGCGTCAGACTGGAAGCGGGCATCGGCGTCGGCGAATACGTACAGAATACCGCCGCGGGCGCGCACTTCTTCAACGTTAGATTGCAGCTTTTCTAACAGCTCGTTATTCGGTGCTACCACAATAATCGGCATTTCAGCATCAATCAGCGCCAGCGGGCCGTGTTTTAACTCACCGGCGGCGTAGGCTTCAGCATGAATGTACGAAATTTCTTTCAGCTTTAACGCGCCTTCCATGGCGATTGGGTACTGATCGCCACGGCCTAAAAACAGTGAGTGGTGCTTGTCGGCAAATTCTTCGGCCAGCGCTTCAATTTGTGGCGCCAGCGCCAGGGTTTGCTCCAGTTTCGCCGGTAAGCTCTTTAACGCATCGGTCAGATCGCGCTGTTGCGCGGCGGTTAAGCCGTTATATTTACCAATCGCCATGGTTAGCATCGCCAGGCCAACTAACTGGGTAGTAAAGGCTTTGGTTGAGGCCACGCCAATTTCGGCGCCGGCGCGGGTCATAAAGGCTAAATCGGATTCACGTACCAGTGAAGAGCCGGCCACGTTACAGATGGTTAAGCTGCCTAAATAGCCGGCTTCTTTGGCCAGACGCAGTGCGGCTAAGGTGTCGGCGGTTTCGCCTGATTGCGAAATGCTGACCAGAAGACTGTTTGGCTGCACGAATGACTTGCGGTAACGGAATTCAGAGGCAATTTCGACGTTACAGGAAATGCCGCCTAATGACTCTAACCAGTAGCGCGCTACCATACCAGAGTGGTAGCTGGTACCACAGGCAACAATTTGCACGTGCTTCACTTTTTTGAACAGCTCGGCAGCGCCGTTGCCGAAGGTTTCATCCAACACAGAATCGGCACTTAAACGGCCTTCCAGCGTGTTGTTAATCGCGTGCGGCTGCTCGTAGATTTCTTTAAGCATAAAGTGGCGATACTGGCCTTTGTCGCCGGCGTCGTAGCTGACATTCGACTCGTGCACTTCACGCTCGATAGCGTTGCCATCTTTATCGAAAATGCTCACGCTATGGCGGGTAATTTCAGCCACATCGCCTTCTTCTAAGAAGATAAAGCGGCGGGTCACAGGCAATAGCGCCAGCTGATCAGAGGCAATAAAGTTTTCACCAATGCCTAAACCGATAACAAGCGGGCTGCCTGAACGGGCCACTACTACCCGGCTGCTGTCGGTTTTATCCATTAGTACCGTGCCGTAAGCGCCATGCAATTGTTTAACGGTTTTTTGTACCGCTGCCAGCAATGAACCAGCGCTTTTCAGTTCTTCTTCGACTAAATGCGCGATAACTTCAGTGTCAGTGTCTGAGGTAAACACATAGCCTTTAGCTTTTAACGCCTCACGCAGTGGGCTGTGGTTTTCAATAATGCCGTTATGCACCACGGTAATATTGCTGGACACATGTGGGTGTGCGTTGCGCTCGCTGGGTTCGCCGTGGGTGGCCCAACGGGTGTGGGCAATACCCGTGCCGCCATTAACCGGCTGTGCTGCAACAGCGTCAGATAACTCTTTTACTTTACCTAAACGGCGCAAACGGGTCAGTTCGCCCGCTTCAGTTACCACGGCCACACCGGCCGAGTCATAACCGCGGTATTCTAACCGACGCAGACCTTCTACCAGAATATCAACCACATCTCGTTGCGCTACGGCGCCAACTATTCCACACATAATTATTCTCCGAAAATCTTTACTATTATGATGTTACGTTAAGATGTGGCAGTGAATCAGGCCTGAACCCGAATTACCTTCACACCCTGTTGTTCAATTTGTTTGGCATCGGCTACCGATAAACCTTCATCGGTGATCAGCACTTTGACCATCGCCCAGGGTAATTCCAGGTTATGAATTTTGCGCCCCAGCTTGTCGGACTCCAACATCACAATCACGTCGCGCGCCACTTCCGCCATCACCCGGCTTAAGCTGTATAACTCGTTGTAAGTGGTGGTGCCGCGGGCCAGGTCGATGCCGTCGGCACCGATAAACAGCTGGTCAAAATCATAGTTGCGCAGCATTTGCTCGGCTAACTGGCCCTGAAATGCTTCCGATTGCGGATCCCAGGTGCCGCCGGTCATCAGCAGCGTTGGCTCGTTCTCCAACTCGCGCAGGGTATTGGCAATCGCCAGCGAGTTGGTCATAACCACCAGGCCGCGCTTGCCGGCTAATTCCGGCAACAAGGCGGCGGTGGTGCGGCCACTGTCGATAATAATGCGGTAGTGATCTTTAATCAGCCCGGCAGCGGCTTTAGCAATTGCCAGCTTTCGCTTTGAAACCTTCTCTAAACTGGAATCGCTGACAAAATCCTGCGGTACCGGCACAGCGCCACCGTAACGGCGCAACAGTAAACCGGCCTGTTCCAACACGGTTAAGTCTTTGCGAATGGTAACTTCCGACGTATTGAACTGCACAGCCAGCTGCTCTACCGACAGTTCGCCCTGTTGCTGCAGTTGGCTGACAATCAGATGCCGCCGTTGTTGGGTATTACGTTTATTCATTTCTTTCGCTTAAGTTTCGAAACGAAAGATATTTTACTGGCTATTGCTGCTTTTGCAAGCAAAATGTTGCGATATTCATATGCCCCAATTATTTAATGAGAACCATTTGCATTTGATAATTAGTCGTATTATAGTCTTAACCGTTCACGGACGAACGTTGTTCCGGCCCCGGATGGGCTTCTCTGGTCGTTGTTTTACTTGTCTTGCACATTAAGGGGTAGGTTTTGCTACCCCTGTTTTTTCTTTGAGGCTTTATGTTACAGCGCTGGCAAAATATCCTGGAATGGTTGAATTTGGCCCTGCTGCTGTTATTACCACTGTATGCCATCTTGCTACCGACCTCAGCACCGCTCAGCTCTTTACTGCTGCTTTATATCACTAACGCTACAGCGCTGGCCGCCGCACTGCGGTTAAAACGCTATTGCAACACGCTACCACCGCCAGTCGCAGCAGCCTGGCTGGAGCAGCATTTATTTCTGGCGCTGATACTTACCCTGCTGTACTGGTTTTATTTACCGCTGGCGCCATTTAGCGCATTTGATGCACAGCTGCTGTGGCTAAGCACTCAGCTGGCGCTGGCCGGTTTAGCGCTGCGCTTGTATCTGGTTTACCGCACACCCGGCGCTGCCGGCAGCAGCACGCCCTTAAGCTGGTTAGTTGGCTATGCCAGCCAGTCCGGTATGGCACAACAGTTAGCAGAACGCACAGCAAAGCAACTGCGCGAGGCCGGCTTTCAGGTTGCGTTAGCCGGATTAGACCAATTAACACAGCAACAATTACAACAACATCAAAAGGCATTGTTTGTCGTCAGCACCTATGGCGAAGGCGAGCCGCCGGACAATGCCAGCCGGTTTTATCAACTGGCGCAGCAATGGCAGCAATCATTAGGTCAGTTGCAGTATGCTGTATTGGCGCTGGGCGATCGCAGCTATCAGCAGTTTTGCGGTTTTGGCCATTGGCTGGATCAATGGCTGCACAGCCGGCAAGCAACAGCATTGCAGCCGCTGCTGGAGCTGGACAGCTCAGAGCGCCAGCCACAAGCCTTATCACAATGGCAACAGTTGCTGAGCAGCCTGACCCTACAAACACCAGCGGCTGAACCGGCCGAAGCAGACTGGTTTAACGCTGCGCTTGCCAGCCGCTATATTGCTAACCCGGCCAGCAGCGGTTTGCCTTGCTATGTCGTTAAGCTGCAGGTGCCCACCTCACTGCAGTGGCAAGCCGGTGATTTGCTTGAAGTGCAACCGGAAAACAGCAAATGCAGCGTGGCGCTGTGGCTGACCAAGCATTTGATTAACGGCTGTCAGGCAGTGTACTACCATGACCGCCATGTGCCGTTATGCTGGGCACTGGCAGAGTTACAACTGGACAAAGTGCAACCACCGGCCGCCGGCGAGCCTTTAGCGTCCTGGTTGGCCGCGCAACCTAAGCTGCCGCTGCGTAGTTATTCCATTGCCTCGATACCGGAAGAAGGGCCGTTAACGCTGCTGGTGCGCCAGGTGCAGCAAGCAAACGGCAGTTTAGGAATCGGCTCCGGCTGGTTAACGGCCTGGGCCATGGAGCAACAACCGCTGCAGCTGCGGCTACGCCGCCACATTGCATTTCACTTACCGGCAGACAACAAACCGGTTATTTTTATCGCCAACGGCACCGGCATCGCCGGCATTCGCGCTTTGCTGGCGCAACGGGTTAAACGCGGGCAACAGCAAAACTGGCTGTTGTTTGGAGAGCGGCGCCAGCACACCGACTTTTTCTTTGCTAAAGACATTCGTCAGTGGCAACAGCAAGGTTTTATCACACATTGTGATTTAGCCTTTTCACAAGATCAGCCGGATAAATACTACGTCCAACATGCATTGGCAGCACACAGCGATCGCTTACAGCAGTGGCTGGCGCAAGGGGCGGCTATCTACGTCTGCGGCAGCCTGCAAGGCATGGGCAGCGCAGTGCACGGGGTATTAAGCGACACCTTGGGTGAAAACGAGCTAAACCGCTTGCAACTGCAAGGCCGCTACCGGCGCGATCTGTATTAGTTTTTACCCGGCATAAAGCTTATGCGGCCATTTTGTACCGCCATATTCAGCGGCACCGCCGTCAGCAGTTTAACTGTGGGGTTAGTTGTATCCAGCCGGTATACCGGGTTCGTTGCCAAAAAGCTGTTAACCAGTTTAAACAGTTCATTGCTTACCGGTGCCAGGTTGCCACGATAGCCGGAGGCTTCAATATTGGAATCCAGCAACTTTACCGAGCGCAAATACACGGCTTTTTCCGTACCGTCGTAATATGGCACGCCTTCTACCTGCAGTTGCAAGTTAGCCGGATAACTTAAACCAAATAACGACAGCGCAGCACTGGCCGACGTATTTAACCTTACCCGATCTGAATTATCCGGGCCTATTTCTACCTGCATGTTGTCAACCTGCATTTTAAGCGGGATGCCGGCTACGGTGGCCTGCTGCGTCAGTTTGGATACCTGGCCACGTAATAACTGTTCTAAATCCGCCTCGCTGACATTGTAAGCTGACATTTGCTGCAATTGGCTGCAACTTAACAGCAAGGTTAACCATGCTAATGCTATAAGTTTTCTCATCCGTTTATCTGCCTTATTAAAACGCTGTTATGTTTCAAATTTTTTGCCACGCACACCCAGTGTAACTAAATATCAGACGATAGTATGCGTTGGCTGACTTTTAGCTGAATTGGCTTATGCTCCACGTGAAACACAGCCGACCAGCAAAGCGCAGCCAGCCGAAACAACTTATGGTATGCTCAGCCACGCTAAGGGACCTTCACACTATAACGAGAAACAACTATGGCTTTAATAATTAAACTGATTGCCGGCATAGTGCTGGGTATGTTGTGTGGCTTGTATGCACCACATTGGCTAACACAACTATTAATTACCTTTAAAGGCTTGTTTGGCGAACTGTTGTTCTTCACCGTGCCGCTACTTATTCTGTTTTTTATTACCAGCGGAATCGCAGCTTTACCGCGAAACTCCGGCAAATTACTCAGTCGCACGCTGGGTTTTGCCTACTTGTCTACCGTCATTGCGGGTACCTTAGCGTTTTTGGTTGCCAGTGTAGTAGTGCCTATGCTAACCAGCGCAAATACTGCTGCTGCGCCAACAGAAGTGACACATTTAACCGCTTTTATCGAAATGGACATTCCTCCGGCAATTAGTGTAATGACAGCCTTAGCACTGGCATTTATTTTTGGTTTAGGTATTGCAGCAACACAAGCGCAGCAATTAAAACAGTTATCAGATCAAGGCCGTGATGTTATTCAGCTAATGCTGGAAAAAGTCATTATTCCACTACTGCCATTGTATATCGCGGGTGAGTTCGCACAAATGGCGGCAGCGGGTACCGTATTTACCACACTGAAAACCTTCGGCATCGTACTGGTGCTGGCGGTTGTCATGCATTGGTGCTGGATTATTACGCTATACACTATTGCTGGCATTAAAGCCGGTAAGTCGCCTTTTGCCTTAATTAAAACCATGATGCCCGCCTATTTTACAGCACTGGGCACCATGTCGAGCGCGGCGACCATTCCGGTTTCACTACAAGCCACTAAAGCCAATGGCGTGAAACCGGATGTGGCTAACTTTACCGTACCGCTGTGCGCAACCATTCATTTGTCCGGATCTACCATTACTATCGTTACCTGCGCCATGGCAGTTGTTACCATGGTAAATGGCCTCGAAATGCCGTCGTTATTAACTGTACTGCCGTTTATCTTTATGTTGGGTGTAGTCATGCTGGCAGCGCCCGGCGTACCGGGCGGGGCAGTCATGTCAGCGGTTGGCTTACTGGGTTCAATGCTGGGTTTCGGCGAAGCCGCTATCGCGCTGATGATAGCGCTATATATGGCACAAGACAGCTTCGGCACTGCCTGTAATGTTACCGGCGATGGTGCTATTGCGGTGTTGGTGGATAAGACCAGTTAAGTTTTATAAAAGCAAGGCCCTCAATGAATCAGAGGGCCTTGCCTGCAGCCTAAGATTCACCAATAAGTAACTGGAATGTCTCGCCATACAAAGATTGATAATTTAGCACTATCTGTATTCTATTTAACATCAAACGGAGCTCTGGGCCGGCTTTAAAGCAACCGGTATTCCTTGTTGCAAATACTACCTGCTGATCTTCTACTTTGTAAAAGCGTTCAATGTGGCCTTTGCTGTAACAATCTGGCTCCTCTCCCAAAGCAATTAAAAAAGCATCTCTGTCATGGTAAGTCTGATCATCCACCTTATACTGCACATCAATCACCTGTGCAGGACCTGTACCTTGGTTAAAGATATGGAGATCCCAACTACCATTGGCATTAAAATTAAACACCGGTTGCAAATAAGGCCGCAGTGACAGCTTATTGTGCTGTTGTATGCTGTAGCTTTGCCAGATGGAAATGACCAGCGCGCACACTGCAACCAGCATAGAGCTAAGCGCAGTGTACTTTTCCCAGTTAATCGATTTTTTTTCAGTTTCTGCCATCTTTATTTATTCATTCCGTAAAGCTTTCACCGGATCGGACAGCAGCACCCGGCGCAGCGGTATAAAGCTGCAAAGCAGGGCAGTTAAGCCCAGCAGCCCAAGCAAGCTAACCACCAACAGCCAATTGGCCTGAAACATCAGCTCCGGCTGAGTACGGCTAAGCCCGGCGATAAAATAAAAACAACAAAAGCCCAGCAACAAAGCAGCGGCAATCGGTTGCGCCAGCTTTCGCAGGTTATCCTGCAGCAATTGCTTTAAGCCGGCACCCATCGCCATTTCTACTCCCAGCTGATAACGCCTTGCCTGCACCAGGTAGCTAACTATTCCGGCGATACCGGCCAATACTGTTAGCACGCTCATTAACGCCAGGGTTGCCGCTAAAGCCGCAGCTAACCGGTGCGCCAGCGAAAAGCGAGCAAAGGCAGCCTGCACTGTGGTTAGCTCTAACACATCGAGCCGCGGATCTTGCTGGCGCAGCAGTTCCAACAGCGCAGTATCGGCCAGCAAATCGCCGGGGCTAAGTTTTAACAGGTAGCTGTAGTCACGCCCGCCGGTATTTTCCCGGGGAAAATACACCTCATCCACTTCAAAACCCGGGTCGCCAGGGAAGTTGGTATTAGCCACCACGCCAATAATCTGGCGCTGGGTACTGTCGTCACTTAACGCCAAAGTTTGCCCCAAAGCGGGCTTACCACTTAAGCGGGCGATACGATCGGCAAAGCGCTGGTTGATGATAACCGGGTGATGCTCTAACCCAAGCTGCTCAGCGCTAAAGTCCTGGCCACTAAGCGCAAGTCCATACAACTGAAAGTAACCTGGCAGCACGGCAATTTGCCTGGCCGAAGTGATTATCTCGCCCTGGGCATTACTGACTGCATCCTGATTGCGTACCCTGGGCGCTCTTGGTTCAGACACCGCAGTTACCGCCTGCACCTGCGGCAACGCAGCCAAACTTTGCATTAAGGCACGATGGTTATTTTGGCGCTGCTCGCGGTTGTCTAAATCACTGTAATTGACCGTTAGCGACCAAAGCCCGCTGTTGTCGATGCCGGTAGGCCGGTTCGCTTCGGTCCAGGCCGCCACAAACACATGGGCAGTGGCCAGCAGCACCAGCAAGGATAACAATAACTGCACCCCAATTAAACTATGCGCCACACCCTGACGTAATTGTTTGCCAGCGCCTTTACCACTGCTTTGCAAGCTGGCCATCAACTGCGATTCACGCACCCCGCTCAGTTCAATCCAGCTAAATAACAGCGCTATCGCTAAAAGTACCATAGCGGTGAGTAACAGCATCAGGCCATCAATCCGTAAAGCGCTGATACGCGGCAGCTGCTCAGCAGCCACCTCGGCAATAATGCCAAAGCCCAGCCAGGTAAAAATCAGCGCCAGTAGCCCGGCTCCAGCCAGCAAGGCCGCATTGTGGCGAAATACCTGCAAAAACATTTGTTTTTTGCTGGCGCCAAAGGCGTAACAGACCGCCAGCGGTTGCAAGCGTTTTACCGCCCGCGCCAACTGCATACTGGATAAATTTACCAGCGCAATTAAAGTCAGCAGCAACACCCCTGCCAGCAGCATCAGTATCAGCCGACCCGAATCGCCCTGAATTTGCTGACGCAATGGCACTACTTTGCCGTAGTACTCAAACATATGTTGTAAATCGGGGTTACGCTCAGCCGAGGCCTGCTTCAGCAATTGGTAGGCCTCTGCATCCGCTTCCTGCTGGCTTATGCCCGGTTTTAACCGACCTAAGGCCGCAAAACCAGCGGAGTAACCACCAAAGCTGCGAATATTAATGCGCTCATCCATATCCAGTGGCAGCCAGATGGCCTCGTGGGCATTGTGAAAACCTGGCAATTCCAGCACCTGCTTTAAGACACCGATGACGGTAAACTGGCGCTGATTCAGTTGAATGCTTTGGCCAATAATATCCGGCCGTCCGCCGTAGTGCTGCTGCCAAATGGCCTGACTCAGCACCACAGATGGCTGCTTATTATCTACCTGCTCCTGCTCATTAAAAAGCCGGCCTAATAAAGGCTCAACCCCCATAACCTCAAAAATATCGTACGCCCCAAACAGCACCGGCACCAAGGGCCGCGCCGGTAAATCCAGCAACTTGTACTCGGTTTGAAAGCTAAAATATATCGCCATTTGATCGAACAGCTGGCTTTTGTGTTGCAAGTCAAACAAGGTTTGTACATTGCTTGCTTGATGCACCGCGCCCTGATAATTCAGCTCACCTCCCACAAAATAAAGCTCGCGATCATTTTTATAAGGTAGAGGAGCAAAAAAAGTGATGTTGACCAAGCTAAGCACACTAAACAGCAGGGTTAGGGTAAACACCAGACTGAGCACAACCGTAATATAATACTGCCGGGACTGACGAAAACTGCGCCAGATCATCTGCCAATTCATGCCACTTGCTCCTGCATTTCAGCCTCCTGCACCGCGGCGGTAACTACCTGACCATCGAGCAAATGAATTTGGCGGTGAGCCATATTAGCGTAACGCGGATCATGCGTAACCAGAATAATAGTGGTGCCCAGAGCGTGTAGCTCAGCCAGTAACGCCATTACCGCATCGCCATTTTTCGAATCCAGGTTACCTGTAGGTTCATCAACCAACATTATGCCGGAATCGGCCGCCAGCGCCCTGGCAATTGATACCCTCTGTTGCTGACCACCGGACAACTGGTTCGGAAACAAAATCGCTTTATCTGTCAGACCAACTTTTTCCAAGCATTCCAGTGCCCTGGCTTGGCGCTGCTTTATACCATCGCCGCGGTATTTTAATGGCAAAGCAACATTATCCAGCACGCTATATTCATCTATCAGGTTAAACGCCTGAAAAACAAAACCGATCCGGCGGCTGCGCATCTGCGCACGTTGCTGTGCATTCATGTCGGACACCAGCAAACCATCGATGTAGTATTCACCACTATCGGCTGTATCCAATAAGCCCAGAATATTCAACAAGGTCGATTTACCACAGCCTGAAGGACCACAGATGGCTACATACTCGCCCTCATGCACACTAAAACTGACGCCATCAAGCACAGCTTGCTGTTGCTGGCCTGACTGAAAGGCTTTTTTCAGGCTTTTTACTTTGAGTACATCGGTTTTCATAAGCTGGTCCTCACTGGGTCAGTTTCAGTTGTGACACGTTGCTATCAAGCTGCAAGTCACTGACAATAATGCGGTCGCCCGGCGCCAGACCGGAGACCACTTCAATTTGCTGGCCAGATGCCTTACCGAACTGCACCGGCACCCTGCTGGCAACCCGATTTGCATCCAGTTTAAACAGCTCAATCTGCGCATCTTCAGCCACTCCGGCCGGGCGGTCGACAAAGCTGACCTGACCACGGCTTTGGCCATGAATGCGGGCATCCACCATCTGCATCGGCCGGATATCGTTGCTTAACTGCTCGGGCAGAAGAATATCGACCTGCACAGCGCCATCGGCTACCACAGGATCAATCCGCACCACCTGGCCGGTAACTATGCCATGACGGGTATCGACGTCTGCGCTGGCTCCCACTTGCAGCAAGCGCACCTGCATTTGCGGTACTTTCACCTCTGCAACTAAGGGCGACAAGCTGCCGACCAAAGCCAGTTCATCGCCAATATTCACGCTCTGGCCTAAACTCACCGGCAAGCGCTGCAGCACACCAGCCAAACCGGCACGCACCACCAGTTGCTGTAGCTGGCTGGTGGCATTGTTCAGCTCGGCTTCCGCTTGCTGCACATCTTCTTGCTGGATCAGTAAGTACTGCTGATGCACTTCCTGCAGGGTAGCAAGCTTTTGTTGTTCCAACTGATAACGCTCAGTCAGCTGATCAGCCCGCGCCCGGCTGCGCCTGGCGTCCATGCCAGAAATAATGCCTGCAGCAGCAAGCGGTGCTTCAGCTTCCACTTGCAGTGCCGCCAGCTCAGAATCGGATTTCAACTCAGCCAGCCGTGAACTTTGCTCTAAAATCTCGCGCTGCTGCTCCAGCGCCAAACGGCGACTATTGCTGCGTTTATTGTGTAGGTTAGCCAGCGCCTGCTGCGCCGCGATTTCCAGGCCAGGGTTTTTTAAGGTAAGGATTATGCTGTCGGGCCCGACCACAGCACCGGGCCGAAGTTTAATTTCATCTACCGTGGCCATACTGCTGGCGGTAAGCAAACGTTGATTTTGCGACTGCAGGCTGCCATAACCGGTCACTCTCTGGGTAAAGTCACCGCTTTGCACAATGGCAACACTAATGCTGTTCTCACTGATATAATGCAACCCACCGGCAAAGCCAATACTCCAGCCGCTGATAAGTAATGCAGAAGAGAGCATCCCAACTGCGCAATAAACGAGTGTGCTGGTATTCTTTTTCATGCTGACTGATTCCTATTTTTAAGCACTTTGCCCAACCGAAACCAAAGCCGTTAACTGTGCTAAATCAATTACCCGATCAGCAGCTTCGATGGTTTCTTTGCGGTGGGCGACACTGATCCGCGTCATATTTTTCCGTTTAAGGTACTCGTTTACCCGCTGCTCGCTCAGACTATCCAAATGACTGGTAGCTTCGTCCAGAAACAGGATCTTTGGTTGTGCATAAAATGCCCGAGCCAGCAGAATACGTTGTTTCTGGCCACCAGATAACGCACTGCCAAGATCGCCCACCTGAGTGTGCAAACCCATCGGCATCGCTTGGATCTCTTCCCAAATGGCGGCGCCTGTCAGGGCTTCTTTCACCAACTCAAGGTTTGGCGATGGTTCGAAAAACGTAATATTCTCCAGTAGAGAACCATTGAACAATTGATCGTTTTGCATCACGGTCGCGCTGTAGCGCCGGAATTGACGAAACCCCAGAGACTTTAACGGCATGCCATCAAGCAAGAGATCGCCTTGCTGGGGCTGTATTAAGCCGGTCATAATTTTCAGCAACGAAGACTTGCCTAAACCGGAGCGCCCCACAATTGCCACAGACTCACCAGCGTTAATGCTAAAATTGAGCCCCTGATACAGCCAGGGCGTACTAGCGCTGTAGCGAAAATGCAAATTACGCACTTCCAATGCGCCGGCAACCTGCTCCGGTCGCAGAGCAATACTGGCGTGATCCTGTTCCGGTTGTTGCATCACAATATCCGACATCCGTCGCAAATAAGTGCCGGCAATGCGGAAGCGAAACACGTTGTCTACCAGCGATTGGGCACTGTCAGCGAATTGCTGCCGATAGGCAAGATAGGCCAAAAACATACCCAGACTAAGCGAGCTATTGATAATAAAGTGGGCACCAATCAGAACTATTACTAGATATTCGATCCTACTCAGCGCATTTTGCGTAATATCACTTGCGATGGTAATCTTTTCCCGCTGAATACTGGCATTCAATGTGTCAGCATAGCAGTTCATCCAACTGGATAAGCGACTGTTTTCTTTAGCAAAACTTTTTATAGGCATAATCGCCCTTATAGTTTCAATAAAGTGGCTATTTTCTCGGGCATGTTTGCTTAACTGCCGCTCCAGGTGGGTGTTTTCTTTATTGGTGAGAAAAAAACGTATGACATAGAGTGTCAGCAAAAAAACCACTGAAACAAGCGCTAACGCCTTGTTGTAGTGAAACATAATCATTAAAGTTGTCACACTCAGTAACCCATCGACCACGGCGGTGATAAAGCCGCGGCTAATCAGGCGCTGCACTTCATTAAAGGCCTCAAACCGGGATTTGATATCACCAACATGCCGGCTCTCAAAAAAACTTAGTGGCAAATGCAGCAGGTGACGCTGAATATTGGCTTTTATCTGAAAGCTTAAGTTTTTATCCAAATACATGATGGCTGCGGAGCGGATAATCTGTGCCAGTACTGACAACACCAGCACCAGGGAAAACCCAACGAATACCGACCACAGCAAACTGGCCTGGCCGGAGTTGATACCCTGATCGATAACCACCCTGATGTAATAGGGCGAGATAAGAAATAATCCCTGCAACACCAGTGCGATAATAAAAATCTTACTTAAAGACGCCCACAAACCATCCACTTTACCGATAAACTGGCGCAGTGGTACACGGACACGCTCATCTTTTCGTTCAAAGTTGCTCGACGGTACCAGCTCAATAACAATACCGGTAAAAGATTCTGACACCTGATTCCAATCCAGGCTCAGACGCCCTTTAGCCGGATCATGTATAGTTATGCCTTTACTGGTCACCTTGGCCAGCGTAACAAAATGATTAAAATTCCAGTGCAAAATGGCTGGCTTTTTGACTTTTGCCAGCTGGCCTAAATCCAGTTTAAGCACGCGGGCAGACAAGCCTAATTCATCGGAAATTTGTACGATTTGTTTTACTGTCACACCGTGCAAGCCCGACGGATACTTCTGTCGCATCGCCAACATATTGGTTTTAAAACCATGGTAGTAAGCCACCATTGCAATGCAGGTAATACCGCATTCTGCGACCTCGCTTTGCAGATACACCGGTAGCTGTTGGCTACTAAATTGAATATAGTCTGAGATGTTCATTTGCTATCCCCGCGCAGCAAAGCAAAAAAGTTGTTTCGCTTTACACTCAACTCCAACCGAACGGCAGCCGAGGGGTGTAAAATGCCGATGTCATACGCTGGCTCCAGCTGTATACCGACATTAATTCGTCCTTGCTGAAATGGGCCAATTACCGAGTGCACCCTACCTTTGCCCTGCTGCTGGCCAGCCTTTAGTTGCACCAGTTGTCCGGGTTTAAGTTGCTCCGCTTTTGCACCGGATAAGCTAAAGAAAAACAAATGATCGTCATTAATGCGCAGCACTTTGGCGAATGGCTGAAAGGCCTGCGCTGTGGTACCGGCATTAACCATAGAAAAATAAACGCCGGATTCATTGCTACGAATAAGATCAACCTGCTCAGTTCGACTGACGGTATCAAAAGTACGCACCTGAGTAATTATCTGCTCCCGGTTGATACGGCTGCCATCAGGATGTAAATGCCGTTCAACCACTATTGGCACCGGGGATAGAATGGGAAAATAGTTTGATTCATGCGCCGCAAGGCTTAATCGCTCGGTGCTGACAAAGGGGTAAACTACGGCCAGCCCCAACAGTAAGCAGACGGCAGCTAACATTATCCATAATGCTTTATCCAGTAATAGAGGCTGCTGAATTACCGAATCACCAAATTCTTGTGAGCGATATTGCTGTCGCAGCGCTTCTTTGCGAAAGAGCTTCAGATATGACATCTGGCACTGTCCAAGTTAAAAAACATAATTCTCATCATCAGCGATGGCCACTAACCTGTCACCTGTCAGATACGCCAGTAGTCAGACCAGCCTGGCACAGTTAGAGCAACACCTTGCTTGCCACATCGTCTTCCAGCTCCAGATAAACTTCTTCCGGGTTAAGAAAGCCACCGACAATTTTATCCAGCTCATCTAGCGCTGTTACTTCAATAAATCCCTCCAGTGTGGTACAGGCGGTTAACGTTTGATCTAATTTTAAAAATTCGCTCATCATGCACCTCTACATAGCAATATTTTATTTTGGTAAGGCTGCAGCCAAGCAGCCGACACCTCAATCACCAACTGATGTTTTTTTTATAACTAATTAATAACCAGCAGAAATTAGATGATATTCATGCAGTTGCGAATAAGCTGCTGCCTGTTGGCACTGCCGGTTTTTTGCATGCTATTGCTAAGATGGAAGTTAACGGTTCGCTCGGTAATGCTTAAAATCCGGCTAATTTCCCACGACGTTTTTCCTTGCGCCGCCCAATGAATACACTCTATTTCACGTGGTGTTAACTGAAAATCCGCTACTGCGTTACCGCCACTTACACGGCGATAAGTGTCGTAAACATAAATAGCAATCACCTGCCAGAACCAACCCAGCTTTTCAGCAAGCTTAGGCTCGATGCTTTGCTTGGCAAAGCCCAAAATCAGACAAGCATAATCAGGGCGCGATGCCACTACCGGAACCAACAGGCTGGCCGTTGGCAACGCTGCTTTGATAAGCTCGTCTGAACCGGACCAGGACGGTTTACAACAATGCAGATTTAACCGTTTAAACGCGGCCAGAGTAAGTTGCTGCTTAACGTCTTCAGGCGCGGTGCCCATATAGACAGTGTTGCAACTATGCACAACAAAACTACACCAATCTATGTGCGACAATTCAGTAAATTGAACCAAATAGCGCTCTAATTGACGCAGTGTTGTTATCTGAGTCAATTCGGCCATAGCTTGCTCGAACACACTCATACGGCCTCCTTGATTTATTCTTCAGTCGGGCAACTGTTGGTGATTCTACATAGTACTGTCATCGGTGAAGCTGAATTATCTTCTGTGGTTTCTGTAGCGAACTGTGTAGCAGGTAATACCAGTAAAATAGCAAGCATTAGTTTTTTCATGGTTAAACTCCTTGTTGTGTGGAAGGCCAATATTGACTGAAAACCGCTGCTGCAGAAATAACGGAAAACTAACTTTATTGCGGTTAAGTTGTTACTTTTTTGAAGGAAGTGATGATAAGTCTACTTCACTAAGATTAGAGCTGCGTGAGCCCAGGCTATAGCTTAGAATTTGGCTACCATTCTGATTGATGGCAAAACGAGGAAATATTTTTTCGTAAGGAAAACGGCTCTGCTGAAACATACCGCTGTTCAAATCTAACTGGTTTATCCAGGTTGATGCCAGGTCAAAGTCACTCCAGATTATCCTCTGTTGTTTAACATACCAACGGCTGATAAGTTCGGTGTTAATACTGTAACCCAGTGCGTTTAGCTGACGAAATTGTGAGTCCAACTGATATAAATCTCCCCGGCCAGAAGCGGCAATGTACCCCTGTGGCGTCTGCCTTGCTGCACGATAGCCTTTTATCAGCTGACGACTGCGCTGATTAGCGCGCTCAAATTGATGTAACTCCCATTCTCCGGCAATTAACTGACCGAAGTAAACATAATTTCCATCCAGTGAAAAAGCAGCATGACTATCAAGGTAGCTTTGTGAAGACGAGACTAACTCTACCGAGTTATTGTCGATACTCAGTACCATTAATTGTTGTCCTACCTGCAATAGCAAAGCATTCTGTTGTGGATGATGCTCCAATATCTCAATTGGATGATCGGTGTGCAAAAGCACTTCTTTCTTCGCGCTCTGTTGATGATATTTTACTAGCTGCCGCTTGTCTTGTTGACGTGTAAGGCCAAAATGCCATTGCTCGTTTTCAGCATAATTAAGCATCCGCAAACCCGATGGCACGTTTATAATTCGTCCCATAGATACTTCAGGACTGAGTATCAGCTCATGAAACACTGGCTCAGACAAATATTCATTTCGTAATAACACCAGCCGCTGCCCCGCCTCTACGACAGCAAAGTTTTCAATTTTGCCGTCACCATGCTCCATTAACACCCGTTGATTATTCGATGCCAGTTCTACTACAACCAGCCCCTGCTTGTCGTCAAGCAGAATGAGGGTGTCTTCAGCAAGCCACTCCATGCGGCTAACAGAATCAGTGGTTTTCTCTGCATACACAATCTGCTTTGACTGCGTGTCCTGCACTTCGAGCCGGAATTCCGTACCATTAGTAAACACCGCATTGGCCAACCAACGGCCTGAGGGAGAATACACTGAGCGATAAATATGTTCTAAAGCGCTACTTCTAGCCTGCAACAGTTGCAATTGATCGGAGCCAGCATGCCAGCGATACAACTTCACCGCACTTTGCACATCATCAGCGGCATTAATCAACCAATCACGAGTTTCTGTTACCGGGCTCAAATTCGATATAAAGGGAAAGCTTGCTAGCCTTTTCTCGGCTATAACTTGCATTTTTTCATTCAGTTGCAAGCGATATATGGCGGAGTCCCCCATCATCTGATCAACAACAAACAACGATTGATTATCTGCAAACACCAACATAGCCGGCTGCTGGGTCGTGACAGGCAAAAGACGAATATCCCGGCTTTGCCGGTCCATCAGATACACTTTCCAAGGTTCACTTTGGTTTTGCCTGCCAATAAATGCCAGATAGGTACCATCCGGGGATACCGCCAAGCCACGCTTTTCACCCGTGATAGTTGGAATAACCTGAGCAGCTAAAGGCGGCTGATCAAACATTGGGATATCTTGTGACCAAGGTTCGGAGTACCAGATAATAAAAGCACCTAAAAACAGCAAAATCGCCAGGGCAATCCATTTTCCGGGGTGGCTAGACGTTACAATTGGCTGCTCAAGCGCATCTGCATAGCCACCGGACACTTGTAGCATATCAACCACAACGCCACTCGCGGTTGGAAGCACAGTATCTGCTGTGGCGGCATCGGCAATATCGGCTACATGACAAACTAATTTGTAGCCACGTTTGGAAAGAGATTTGATATATTTTGGCTCGGCAATATCTGTATCGTTAAGCAGATTGCGCAGCTTCTTAATGGTGCCTCTGACAGCTGTATCACTGACCACACGGCCTGGCCAAACCTGTTGGTGTAATTCCTGCAGGCTGATGTAACGGTCTTGGTGCAAATACAAGTAAGCCAGCAGATCCAATACTTTAGGTTCTGCTTCCAGCTCTTTTTTGCCAACAAACAACATATTGCTGCTGGTATCAAAAATATAGTCACCCAAGAAGACCTTAGACATACACCCAAAATAGCCACATAAATTTAAAGGTATTATTACCTGTGAAATTTTACAGGGCAAGTGAATTATTTAAGGGGTGTAAACTAAACGACACCAGTTTAGCTATATTTTATTTACTAAATATTCAATCATTTTATGCGCATTCTTTTAACCAGGCAGACTGCTCAATTAGCATCTGTTCAATGGTTTCACGATAACGATAAATATGCCGCTCGTTCTGAAGTAACAAAAGTTTTGCATGTACATTATTAGCCTGCAAAGCTTGGAACATCATTTCAGACTGTATTGGAGCGGTGCCCGGGTTCTCGTCAGCCAGACCATGGATTAGCAATACCGGGGTTTTAATTTTGTCGGCATGAAAAAAAGGTGACAGTTGCTTATACAAATCAGGTGCCTGCCACAGAGTACGTTTTTCACCTTGAAACCCTAGCGGAGTCAAAGAGCGATTATAAGCACCGCTTCGGACTATAGCACAACGAAAATCAGATCGTTCGGTCAATAAACTTATCGCACTGAAGGCACCGTAAGAATGCCCCATCAGTACCAGGCGGCTGGTATCGATACGGCCAGTTTTCTCTAAAGCTTCGATTAATGCCGAGATATTCTGCTGTTGCTGTTGCATAAAAGTATCATTCGGCTCTTGCCCATGCCGTCGGATAATCGGAGCTTGACTGGCATCTACTACCGCATAGCCATCCAGTAGCGCAACCTGGGGCCCCAGAGGGTCAATCGGTTGGAAAACCGCTTGCTGTGATGGCTTGGGTTGTTGCTGATGACTGTGATACTCGCGAGGATAGAGCCAAATTAGCGCAGGCAATAAGTCTTTTGTCTCCACTCGCGGCAGATACAGCTGACTATAAAGCTGTACACCATCATCGCGCTTAAACTCTAGCAGCGAAGGCGTTGGCGTTAGCAGAGCACCATCAAAATGCCAGGCATAAATCTGATGCTCTGCTGCATTTTTTTTCTTTAACCATAGCGAGGGCGCAAGCTCATCTGATTCAGTCCTGACAATCAACCATTCACTATCGTCTTTTATTCTGAGATAAACTGGAAGCCGATGTTGTTGCTGATCAACACTTTCAAAAACATTAACCTGATCACTTGGTTCAGTACCTTGCTTAATCAGATAAGCTCCATCACCCCAGCGATTCTGCCCCTCGGCTCTAAAATATATATGCTGCTTCGAATTACTAACTAATTGGGTTCTGCCGTCAGGAAGCAATTGGGTAACCAGCTCTCCGGGGAACTCTGCTCGATTGGTATAGTCGTATTGCACCAAAAGGTTCTGAGGCTTCTCAACTTCATTTAACGGCAAGCTCCAGTATCTGAGTTGCTTAATACCTGCATGAAAATCACTGTAAACCAGCCGCCTGTTATCTGTAAGATGTAATTGATGCAAGCGCCAGCTGGTTTTAAAGCGTTCTGTCGGCAAGGTAGTAAACGGCGCCTCTAAGGTTAGCACAGCATCACGATAGGCGGCTTCAACAGCATGCCCCCGCTGCACTATGCTTTCGGCCCAAATCAAACTAGCCGGTTCATCAGGTCGCCACTGCACCATGCGCGAGCCCTGAGCAGCTGCATCTGGCTCTCTGGCTCGCAAGTGATCAGTCTGCAGCTTTGGCAAAACGTTGCTTATGTTTCCAGTTGCAATTTCTACAACCTGATATTCTCGCGCAAGACTATTGAAACGAATGCCAGCTTGTACTTCATCGGAGAAATGCTGTACTAGTAGATAGCGACCATCCGGTGAAACACTAATCTTTTCAAGTAACAGCTCTGCTGTCAATGACCGAACTTCACCGCTTTTGTTTAGCAACACTGCTTGCTGGCAAAGCAGGGCGGAAAAACTTTGCTGGGCAACATCTGTATCAAGGGTATTACGGTAAACTCGCGTCTGAACTGACTGAGTATCCGCAATTTGCAAGGTAGCTGTGGGGAAGACCGTATTGGCAGGAAGCCTCCGGCTGTGCCGGAGAATTACGCTCTGACTATCAGGCATCCAAATGACCGATGGTGCATCTAATTGACCGGATACAGCTATATCAGACCAAAGTTCGGGCCGCTGTTTTGATAGCTCAAAGTGCCAGATATCTAAAGCCTTAAAGCTAACACCAATGAAAGCAATGCTCTTAGAATCAGGCGCCCAACGTGCATCGTGTATCCTTCGATCTGGCAAAGTTAGTGTTCTGATTTGTCCAGTGTTGATATGAATTAATTTTACCGAGTCAGTCAAAAAGCTACTGTATTCTAAAGGCAGATCGACGTAAAACTCTCGGCCCAGCAGCTCTATTCGCTCTTCACTGCCAGCATGGTATATGGACGGATAGGCATTACCAGTTGCCACAATTAACCATTGCTGATCAGGTGATAATCGCATCCAGCCTGGTTCAACATCTTTCATTAATTGTTGATAATCAAACTGAACAGGGTTATTGGCTCGATGCGATGCTACCTCTGCTTTAGCCAGACTAAAAATAATCAACGTTTGGAGGCAGGCAAAGCAAAACCAGTTACGCCACCTGAATAACATTGATGTCTCCAACTGTCACATTCTTCTTTTCAGGATGTGCATTCAAATAACTTAAGGGGCAACCTAGCCGCCATTTATCCAGCGTATCAAAGCCACTAATCCAGGTTCCGAATTTTTGCTGTTGAATGGTCAAACTGCCATCCTCATTGATCTTGCCAATCCGATTAATATCATCTTTCAATGCTACGGTGCATTTATTTAGGCTACCATCCGCTCTGATGGCTATAGAATTCGGCTTTGAAGCATAACAAATAGAGTGGGGTTTAGTTGTACCTTCACCGTGATAACGCTCGTTAAGCTCCGCAACAAAACTAGCTGCACTTTTTTTACCTATAAGCTGCTGCACCTTGCCCTGGTCACCACCAAGGTTAGAAATAGCTTTAAAAAACAAAGAGAAACGACCATCTTTGGCGAGGGTTTTGTCATATAGCTTTAGGAAACGCTCAACACCATCATGATTCAGATCCGTAACATGGATACGGAGTTTTATATGAAAATCCAAATCAGTTTTTGAAGCATCAGTTAATCGCTGCCAAATTCTGGAAAAACTTCCTCGGCCATTCCTGGTAACACGGGTTTTATTGTGAACTTCTTCATCACCGTCAATTGAAATTTGAAAGTGACTTTGCTTGAGAGAAACCAATCTAGCTAATGTTTTTACGTCAAGCAAAAATCCGTTTGTTGTTAACTCCCCAAGGAGTTGGCAGTTGTATTTACTACATAGCTCATAAGCATGCTCAGCTATTTCAAATAGAATATTTTTTGCAACTAACGGCTCACCACCGAACCAAGTCAAACTAAGATATTTCAAATTTTTAACTTTGTTAGTTAACAGCAGCTTTGTTGCCTCCACAACCCATTGAGGCATATTTCCAACCTCAAAATCCTCATAACAATAGACACAACGAAAGTTACACTCTTCCGTAGGAAAAATAATCATGTTAAAAAAGTCATTTCTCAAAGAGTACTTTATTTCATCTTTCCGAAAACCTTTAATAATTTCCATAAACCACCTCAATTATTCTTACTAAGAAGATAATCAACCAAATTATAAAATTCATTACTAATATCACCAGCATCCAAAGAGGAAATATTTACCCTATACTTACCTTGAACAATAACAGCCGGAAGAGATGTAACATACTTATTATTAACAAACATTAAATTTCGCTCTTTGATAATTTCAAATGATTTATCAATGTCATATCTATGCATAGATACATCAGAAATATCTAGCTGCAAACCTGACGATTGCAGCACATTATTCAGATCATCTTCAGACTTAATAGTTAGCTTCATGCCATGAATTGCTTGAAAAACCGCCTTATCGAATTCATCTCCGACCTTATTCGACTCTGCAATTAGACGAGCTTTTGCAATAACCTGATTAATTAATGGACCTTTTTCTGAAAAATGGCTTATATAATTCTTCTTGAAAACTACACCACTTTGTTTTTTTTCTTGTAGATTATGCATAATTGACTGAAATCGGTAACAGTGAATGCAAAAATAAGAAAAAACTTCTTCAACTAACTGCGGCGTGTACTCTTCATCAATAACCGTGTAATGGACATTTTCTAAATATTTGGTGTCAGCCTTTACCAAAATTGAATTAAAAATAAAAATCATGAAAATTAACATACGAGCAGACATTAAAATTCCCCTAAAATATGACGCTCAGCAAGCTGTAAATTATTTATACTTGCCTGCTGAGCATTTATATTGTTTACTCTATTCTGTCGAGCACTTGCAATTCCCGTTACCACAGGCAACCCAACATTCTTCATCAACTTCTTCTGGATTATTACCACCAGCAATTTCGTCTAGTAATTCATCATTAATTTTGATATCACCATTCTCATCTAAAGATACTTTATTTTCTTCGCTCATAATCAACCTCTGTTTAAATTTCAATTTCTGTAGGTGCAATCAAACGATGCCAATAAAGCATAACTAGATTTAGAAGGATAAAAACCTGTCAGATTGAACAGGTTTAATAGAATGCTAAGAGAAATATTTACTATTTTGTTCGCAGGTAAAATTCAGATAAGAACTGCAGATTTGTGTATAACAGGCATGATGCCAAAGAGCCGGGCAGGAACTTACGGCTCTTTGGCTTGAGTTTACTTTTTAATTTTTACCGGCCGCTGCCAATCGTTGATATGCCGCTGTTTAGCACGGGCAACCACTAACTCACCATCGGCCGCATCACGGGTCAGCACGGAGCCTGCGCCAACAGTGGCGTTTATGCCCACGGTTACCGGCGCGACTAACGCACTATTCGAGCCGATAAAGGCGCCGTCTTTAATGGTAGTAACAAACTTATTCGCGCCATCATAGTTGCAGGTAATAGTACCGGCACCTACATTGACCTTGTCGCCTATTACCGCATCACCCAGGTAAGTTAAGTGGTTAGCTTTTGAGCCTTTGCCCAGGGTGGTTTTTTTCATCTCGACAAAGTTACCCACATGGCTGTCATCCAGCATCACGCTGTCCGGCCGCAACCGGGCAAAAGGGCCTACCGAGCAATCGCTGCCAACAGTCGCTTTTTCAATCATCGAATTGGGTTTTATCTCAGTGTTATCGCCGATAACACAATCTTTTAAAATGCAGTTGGCACCAATGGTTACCCCTTTACCCAGCACTACCTTGCCTTCGAAAATAACATTGATATCAATCATCACGTCATTGCCAACGCTAACCTCGCCACGCACATCTATCCGCGCCGGGTCGCGCAGGTTAGCGCCAGCCAGCATTAACTCTTCAGCTTTACGCTGCTGATAAGCCCGTTCTAACGCCGCCAGTTGCACGCGGTTATTAGCGCCTTCCACTTCCATCGGATTTTGCGGCTGGGCGGTGGCAATAGCCACGCCTTCACTGTGTGCCATAGCGATAACATCAGTTAAGTAGTATTCGCCCTGGGCATTGCTGTTAGATAAGCGGCCGAGCCAGCTTTTTAATTGTTTGCCGGGCAGCGCCATAATGCCGCTGTTCACTTCCTTAATAAGTAACTGTTCAGCACTGGCATCTTTTTGCTCAACAATGCCGGTTACTTTGCCGTTTTCACGCACAATACGGCCATAACCGGTCGGGTTGGCCAAATTGACCGTTAAAATCGCCAGGCCATCAGCCGGTTTAACCGCCAGCAATTGCCGCAGGGTTTCTAAACGGGTTAACGGTACATCGCCGTATAGAACCAGCACGGTATCGTCATCAGCGATATTCGGTATCGCCTGCGCCACAGCATGGCCGGTGCCGAGCTGCTCGGCCTGTAATACCCAGTGCAATGCTTGCTCGCTAAGGCCAGCCTGCAACACATCGGCACCGTAGCCATAAACCAACTGTGGTTTGGCGGCGCCCAGGGCGCGGGCGGTATCGATTACGTGTTGTACCATCGGCCGCTCTGCTACCTTGTGCAGTACTTTGGGTAAATCTGATTTCATCCGCGTGCCTTTGCCGGCCGCCAGAATCACTACATTTAATGCCATAGAAGGATCCCTGTAATCATGCGTCTTATCGCTGGTGCGGTTATTCTAATAGATAACGCCGCAGATTACAGGGCCGGGGTGAAGTTTTGCTGAACACCGGTTAAACAAATATGCTTAAGCTGTGTATCAGCTGCAAGTTGAACCAGGTCCACAGCGCTATCCAACAACCTGCGACAAACAGAACTGCGGCACCATCCTTGCTTAATCCTCTGCGCAGTAACATAACCGCCTCCTAATTAACTTGCTCAACGGTATAGCCCGCGTGCTCCAGCAATGCCAGTACGCTGTCTGCACCGGCAAGGTGACCGCCACCTACCAACACCAGTTCTTTGCTGTTATTGCCAAACATCTGCTTAATTTGTGGCAACCAGGCTTTGTTACGCTGCACAAACAACGCCTGATACAATACCGGGTCCAGTTCACGGGCGGGCTTTACCGCCAGGCTATCCAGCGCAGCCATATCACCGGCACGCCATGCGGCGATGATAGCTGTGAAGTAAGCTTTAAAGTCATCGAACTGCTCGAGGTTCATCTTTATAAAGGCATCTTCATAACCGTCCCCCATGTTAGCCAACAAGTTAATCTGGCTTTCCACGCTTTCCAAATAAGCCAGCGTTTTACCATCGGCTTTAGCTTTTTTATTGAAGTAACTGTCGACACCTTCGCCGGCCATTTGTGCCTTCATCATTTCCATTGACAGCATCTGCAGTATAATCAAGCCCGGTTTGTAGCCATCCAACTGCTGAAGTTGCACGCCGTATGGGGCAAAATAATCTGCCACCTGCTGATAGACCTCGGGCGACAGTACCTTAGATAAACTACGGCCATCAGTGTAAGCCATGGCTTTTATCAAAGCGGTTTGCATTTCGGTATCAGTAGGCTCAGGAATTTTCGCCTCCAGCACCAGAGTATCGGTCGCAGCATAGGCCTGATAAAACTCTGCGGGCAGTGGAAAGGCGGACTCCGGCAATAGATGCACGGTACCGCCGATATACAGATAGTCATTACCCTTACTGACTTTCCATATTGATGTTTCTGCCAAAACGGCTGTTGAACTTAATGCGACCAGCACCAGCGAGCCACAAAGTGTTTTTATACTATTCTTCAATTTCATAATAAGCCCTTATTTATCATTATTTTGCTCAAGAATACCGCTGTTACGCCAATCCCAAATACACCACCAATATCCAGGCGATCAGGTTATTAAGTGCATGCAGTGCCACAGGAACATACAAAGAACCACTGCGCTCACGTGCCAGCCCTAATAACAGACTGAACGCAAACAGCATGCCGAGTAAAATACCCGGATACTGGCCGGCATGTAACAAGGTAAACAGTAGAGATGTCAGTAATAAAGTGCCCCACAAACCAAGAAAACCAGTGCGCCAGGCTTTGAACAGATAACCACGAAATACAGCTTCTTCCAGTATCGGAGCCGCAACCACAAATACCAGCAACAGGCCAATATCACGGCTGCCCAAAATCGCACCGATAAAGTCACCAGCGTCAACTTCAAACAAATGATTGATCAGAGTTTGCGCCACAGCGAAGATCAGGTATGCCACTATCCATGGTAGCAATTGCTTTGCAGTTACCGCTTTTAGCGCCAGCGTCTGACGCCACGGCGAACAGCTGAGGTTTGCTGCCTTCAACACCCAGGGCAGTGTCAGGACACTTATAAGTAGATAAGATAAGGTTAGCCCAGTTGGAGTAGCCATATGTTGCACGACTATGTCGCCGATATCGTCAGGAGCAACTGTGCCGCTGCCGCCTAGATAGGCGCCGTAACCAGCTGCATATAAAATTGCCCCCGCCAAATAAAGCAAAAAGAATGCGAGCAACCATACAATCGACTTAGCAAAAGTCGGCGCCACATGCGCAGTTAAAACAGGTGCAGCTATGTCAACTTGAGATGGGTTCATACTAAAATCCTTGTTTTTATTGGTAATTTAATACAAAACCTGATAAACAATAATGCATCAGGCTTTAAAGTAATTCAGTTTGCAATCAGGCTTTTTAATGATTCAGCCATAGATTGCAACGTCGTTGATACCTGCTGCTTAATGCCGCTAACCAGCTGCTGGTGTAAATCATCAACAAGCTGCTGTTGATTGATATTTATCTCGTTAACTGTTTGCGGTTGCTCTGAATTGCCAGCTTGCGGCTGCGCCAACACGGCGGAACTGGCAAACAATGCGCTAACGACAACTAAGCGGGCGACATTAGACGTGAATGTTTTCATTTTGCTATTCCTTCTGGTTCAGTAAGTATGTTTGTCTGTTGACAACTGCGGACTCACTGCCTGTCCGTTACGTTGTTGAGCTCACTCTAGCCAGCCGGTGACAAAAAGTCGCTTATCAGAAGCTAAGCAATTTATTGCTAAGAAAAAACAATATAAACCTCTGTTTTTAAATAAATAAAACAAACCTTATGAAAACCTTATGATGAATTTATAAGCTTTAGCGCGCAGTGGTTATTTAACTTGAATCAGCAATTGCTTCTGTTACAGTTACAGCTTGTTCAAAATAAAAAGAATAATTAACAGATGGATGTTATACAGCTTGGTCCATGGATCTTTACGCCGGCTGATTTCAGCATTAAACACGCAGCACAGCGTAAAGAGCTGGAGCCACTGCTGTGTAAACTGCTGCAGTATTTTGCAGCTAATCCGGGCAAGATCATTTCCCGCCAACAACTGATTGATACCATCTGGCAGCAAAGCTATGTCGATGACAATGCAATAAACCGCGCCATATCTGAACTGCGTAAAGCGTTGCAGCACGAAAGCCTGACAGAATCGCCGATTAAAACTCATCACCGCAAAGGCTATAGCCTGCAATTAACCGGTTTTAATCCTGCGAAAGTTAATGAAGATACGGCGGTAAACAATAATACTGCGCTGCCACGCCGGCGTTTGACGATACCCGCTATAGCATTGGCTCTGGCCACGCTGTTTGTTGTTGTTTTTATCGGCTACCGAATATTGCCGGACAATACCGCGCTACAACAGGTAGCAACAGAAAAACGAACAAGCGGCGACATTACGCTCAACATCACCACGCAACAAAAAATCACCTGGTTTAAGGGCATTGAATCCAGACCTTTAGTGTCGCCGGATAAACAGTTACTGGCTTACAGTCATTCTCAACCCGATGGCAGCGTCCGCACCATGATACGCAAATTGGGCATAAACACCGGCAACCTGTTGCAGGAAGTGGCGATTGAAGAGCAAGGCAAAATATACAGTGTGCAAACCTGGCAGCCACAGAGTAATAAATTATTGGTTCAGGCAGTAAATGAAGACGGTAGCCATTGTGAGTATCAAAATTATGATTTTAGCCAATTTCCAACTTATAGCGTAACGCGTTTAACCGGCTGTACCGGTATGACCCTTGGTACAGCACAAGTTAGCCCGGATGGTCAGTGGCTATATTACAGCAAAAGCAGTGCCGGCCTATATTCTGGCAACGCACTGCTGGCAGAAAACCTGATCAATGGCACAGTGCAAACATTGCTTGATGCTCCCTCGGCTGGGCTCGGCGTCACCTTGTTGGCACTGTCTGCCGATGGCAGCAAACTGGCTTATATTCTGATGCCTGAGTCTAACCACCCTGATATCTATATTTATGATCCTGTCAGCCGCGAGCACAGCCGCGTAGCCAGCCTGCCAATGCCGATATTGCTGCTGGGGTTGGAATGGAGCGCCGATCAAAGCAGCTTACTGTTACCGGGTGGCAATGGCATTTTGCAGATTAATCTGACGGATAAAAGCCGTAGTCTGCTAAAACTGCCGGACAATATTATCGTTGGTGAGATGTCTCTGCTGACAGAAAACCAGGCTTACATCTCACCGATGACAGCCAACACCACTACTCAAAGCGGTATGCAGTTGGTTAAGGTGACGCGGGCTTTTGATACTGCAAACCGCAAAATCAGCTTTTTAAATAATGCCGCCGGCAGCGATATGGCAATAGCAATATCCCCGACAGACGCCAGCCGTTATGCCTTTGCTGCCAACTGGACCGGCAACTGGCAATTATGGCTAAGTGTTGATGGCCGGAACAAGCAAGTGACTGAGTTAATAGCAGATAATCAACCGGTCAACGGTATTAGCTGGTCAGGTGATGGCCGCTATATCGCTTTTGTACAACAGGGTAATCTGCATTTATATGATACGCAGCGCCAGCAACTGATAACCAAGCTGAAAAACAACGATATTGGCCAACCGGTGTGGCTGCCGGACAACAGCGGCCTTATATTGACGCGACTGCAGGGCAACAGCCAAAATTTGTGGCAGCTTGACCTGATAAGTAACGAGTTAACTCAATTAACATTCTCTGCCGGCAGCTTTGCTCAGTATGATCAACGAGGCCAGTTACATTATCACCGTGATGGTAAGCTGTATCGTTACGTAGATGGCAAAAAAAACGATATTGAAGTGAATAGTAGCAGCGACAACAGCTTTGTCGGTGTTTGGTTATTGCAAGCCGGGCAGCAGTATCGCTACAGTATGCTGGGCCATATAGAACAGTACAACCCAGCGACCGGTGAGACCCGCAAAACACAGCTGCCACACAAATTAATAGCAGTGCATCCGGACCCACACAACCCGGACAATATCTATGCTACGGTATTTGTCACGCCCGAGTTGGCGCTTGAGTTTATTCAGTGGCAAATTGAAAATTAACATCTAATGCAATAAACAAAAAAGCCACCCTAAGGTGGCTTTTTTCATTTCGGAACCCGAACTTATTTTTTACGCATTTTTTGAATAATGCGCAGCTGGGCAATGGCTTCGGCCAGTTGCGCGGCAGCTTCAGCATAGTTAAAGTCTGCGCCAGCGTGCTGCATCGCTTCTTCAGCACGTTTTTGTGCTGCTAAAGCGGCTTGCTCGTCTAAGTCTTCGCCGCGTACCGCGACATCGGCCAGTACGGTGATGGTATCGGGTTGTACTTCAAGTACACCACCGGCTACGTATATCACGTGTTCTTCGCCAAATTGTTTCACGATACGGACCATGCCAGGTTTCAGGGTGGTCAGTAACGGGGCGTGAAAAGGTAAAATACCTAACTCGCCCTCACTGCCTGTGACCTGCACGGATTCGACAAGGCCGGAGAAGATTTTTTCTTCGGCACTTACTACATCCAGTTGCACTGTCATCGCCATCTCGCTCTCCTAAAGCCTGAACTTACAGTTTCTTCGCTTTTTCGATCGCTTCGTCGATAGAACCAACCATGTAGAACGCCTGCTCCGGCATATGGTCGAACTCACCGTCCAGAATGCCTTTAAAGCCACGGATAGTTTCTTTCAGCGGTACGTACTTACCTGGTGAACCGGTAAATACTTCAGCTACGAAGAAAGGCTGTGACAGGAAACGCTGAATTTTACGCGCACGGTATACTGTTGTGCGGTCTTCATCAGACAGTTCGTCCATACCCAGGATTGCGATAATATCTTTCAGCTCTTTGTAACGCTGCAACACAGACTGTACGCCACGTGCCACTTCATAGTGCTCTTTACCGATTACCAATGGATCTAACTGACGAGAAGTTGAGTCCAGTGGGTCGATTGCCGGGTAGATACCCAGTGAAGCAATGTTACGGCTCAGTACTACGGTCGCGTCTAAGTGCGAGAACGTGGTAGCTGGTGACGGGTCAGTTAAGTCATCCGCAGGTACGTATACGGCCTGGATTGACGTGATAGAACCGGTCTTGGTAGAAGTGATACGCTCTTGCAGGGCGCCCATCTCTTCTGCCAGCGTTGGCTGGTAACCTACCGCTGATGGCATACGGCCCAGAAGTGCAGACACTTCAGTACCGGCCAGGGTGTAACGGTAAATGTTATCAACGAAGAACAGTACGTCACGGCCTTCATCACGGAATTTTTCCGCCATGGTTAAGCCCGTTAACGCTACGCGCAGACGGTTGCCTGGTGGCTCGTTCATCTGGCCGTACACTAACGATACTTTATCCAGTACGTTAGAGTCTTTCATCTCGTGATAGAAGTCGTTACCTTCACGGGTACGCTCACCTACACCGGCGAATACTGAGTAACCGCTGTGCTCGATGGCGATGTTCCGGATCAGTTCCATCATGTTTACGGTTTTACCTACACCGGCACCACCGAACAGACCAACTTTACCGCCTTTGGCGAACGGGCATACCAGGTCGATAACCTTGATACCGGTTTCCAGCAGGGCGTTAGACGCTGCCTGATCTTCATAGCTTGGCGCGGCACGGTGAATAGGCATACGCTCTTCTTCACCGATTGGGCCTGCTTCGTCGATTGGCTCGCCTAATACGTTCATAATACGACCCAGCGTGGCTTTACCTACCGGAACGTGAATTGCTTTACCGGTGTTAGACACGGCAGCGCCGCGACGTAAACCGTCTGTAGTACCTAACGCGATAGTACGTACTGTACCGCCACCCAGCTGCTGCTGAACTTCCAGCACTAAACCAGCCAGATCACCGTCAGTCACGTTTAACGCGTCATAGATACCAGGTACCGCATCTTGTGGAAAATCGATATCCACAACGGCGCCAATGATTTGGACGACCTTACCTTGACTCATGATGTTTCCTCAAATTTCTCAAAACTGTTTACCTTAGCCTACAGCTGCCGCACCTGCGACGATCTCGCTAAGCTCCTGGGTAATCGCGGCCTGACGTGCTTTGTTGTACACCAGCTTCAGGTCGTCCATCAGGTTACCGGCGTTGTCGGTTGCAGCCTTCATAGCTACCATCCGCGCCGCGTGCTCACTGGCAGAATTCTCTACCACACCCTGATACACTTGCGATTCGACGAAACGGTCTAACAACATATCGATGATAGGTTGTGGGTCCGGCTCGTACAGGTAATCCCAGTTATGTGCTTTTTGCTCAATATCTGCTTTTGGCAAAGGTAAGAGTTGATCGATCACTGGCTCTTGCTTCATGGTGTTAACAAACTTGTTATACACCAGGAATAAGCGGTCAATCCGGCCTTCGTTAAATGCGTTAAGCATCACTTTTACCGAACCGAGCACATCAGCCAAACGTGGTACGTCACCTGAACCCGCCTGTTGCGCAACTACCTTACCGCCAAAACGCTTGAAAAAGGCTGTTGCTTTGTTGCCGATTACAGCAAACTGCGCATCCACACCTTTGTCTTTCCAGCTTTTCAGCTCAAGGGCTACTTTTTTAAACTCGTTGGTATTCAGGCCACCGCAAAGACCACGATCAGTAGAAATGACAATATAACCAACCCGTTTTACCTCACGATCCGCTAAATACGGATGGCGATATTCCAGGCTGCCATTGGCAACGTTACCGATCACTTTGCGCATACCTTCAGCGTATGGGCGTGTTGCAGCTACACGGTCTTGCGCTTTGCGCATTTTGCTGACCGCAACTTTTTCCATAGCACTGGTGATCTTGCGAGTATTGTTAATACTCCCGATCTTACTTTTTATCTCTTTACCACCGGCCATGACTGTATCTCCGTTTCATTCAACGAATGGGGTGGCATAGCCACCCGCATTGCTTACCAGGTCTGTGTTGCCTTGAATTTCTCAATGGCAGCTTTGAACGTAGACTCGATTTGGTCGTTGTAGTTACCGGTTTTATCGATATCAGCCATCAGCTCAGCGTGTTCAGAACGCATGAAAGCGATGATGCCGGCTTCAAAATCCAGGATTTTGGCAACATCAACATCTTTCATAAAGCCTTTTTCGATAGCGAAAATAGACACACCCATGTCAGCAACGCTCATCGGGCTGTACTGTAACTGTTTCATCAGTTCAGTAACCTTTTGGCCGTGCTCTAACTGGGCGCGGGTTGCTTCGTCAAGGTCAGAAGCAAACTGCGCGAACGCCGCCAGCTCTGAGTACTGGGCTAATGCCAGACGAATACCACCACCTAATTTCTTGATGATCTTGGTTTGTGCTGCACCACCTACCCGCGATACCGAAATACCCGCGTTCACCGCAGGACGGATACCGGCGTTGAATAAGTCAGTTTCTAAGAAGATCTGACCATCAGTAATCGAAATTACGTTAGTAGGTACGAACGCAGATACGTCGCCAGCCTGAGTTTCAATAATTGGCAGTGCGGTTAACGAACCGGTTTTACCTTTTACTTCACCGTTGGTGTACTTTTCTACGTAGTCAGCGTTAACGCGTGATGCGCGCTCCAGCAAACGTGAGTGTAAATAGAATACGTCACCCGGGTAAGCTTCACGGCCTGGTGGACGACGTAACAGTAACGAGATTTGACGGTAAGCTACAGCTTGCTTTGACAAATCATCGTATACAATCAGCGCATCTTCACCGCGGTCACGGAAGTATTCGCCCATGGTACAGCCTGAGTATGGTGCCAGGAACTGCAGTGCAGCCGCTTCTGATGCAGACGCTACCACAACGATAGTGTGCGCCAGGGCGCCGTGCTCTTCCAGCTTACGTACTACGTTGGCGATAGTAGAGGCTTTTTGGCCTACCGCAACGTAAACACACTTAACGCCGGTGCCTTTCTGGTTGATGATCGCATCGATAGCCAGTGCCGTTTTACCGGTCTGACGGTCACCGATCAGCAATTCACGCTGACCACGGCCGATGGGGATCATCGCATCAACTGACTTATAGCCAGTCTGCATTGGCTGATCTACTGACTGACGTTCAATTACGCCAGGAGCGATTTTTTCTACCGGTTCAAAACCAGCAGCGTCAATCGGGCCTTTACCGTCGATAGGTGCACCTAAGGTGTTAACCACACGGCCTAATAACGCCGGGCCAACCGGTACTTCTAAGATACGGCCGGTGCTTTTTACTTTGGTGCCTTCAGTTAAGTCCGCATACGGGCCCATAACTACGGCACCAACTGAGTTGCGCTCTAAGTTCAGCGCGATAGCATAGCGGTTGCCAGGAAGCTCAATCATCTCGCCCTGCATACAATCTGCAAGACCATTGATACGGATAATACCGTCAGTTACCTGAACGATAGTACCTTCGTTACGAGCTTCACTGACCACTTCGAACTGAGCAATACGACTTTTGATCAGTTCTGATATTTCAGTGGAATTCAGTTGCATTCTCTGTTCCCCAATTACGACTGCAGCGCAGTTGCTAAACGATCCAGCTTACCGCGGATCGAGCCATCAATTACCATGTCACCTGCTTTGATTAGCATGCCGCCAACCACTGCAGGATCTTCGCTACAGTTCAATTTAACTTTGCGTGCCAAACGTTGCGATAATGCCGTGGCCAGCTTGTCTTGTTGTGCTTTGGACAGCTTGGTTGCAGAAACCACAGTAACGTCGATTTCTTTTTCAAACTCTGCTTTAAGCGCAACAAAGGCAGCTAACACTTCAGGCAACGCCAACAAGCGATGATTTTCTGCCATCACTTTTATAAAGTTCTGGCCGTGCTCATTGAGTTGCTCACCACATACCTGAATAAACAGACCGGCCTGCTTGTCAGCAGCGCCGTTGGCGCCCAAATAAGCGCCAACCTGGTCGTTCTTTGCTACTTCAGCAGCAAAGGCCAACATCTGCAGCCAGGCGTCTAACGCTTTTTGCTCAACCGCAAAATCGAAAGCCGCTCTGGCGTAAGGACGAGCAATATTAGTCAAATCAGACATAGCTCATCCTCTTACAGTTCTTGAACCAGTTTTTCCAGAATGTCGCTGTGAGCAGCTTCATCAATAGAACGTTGCAGAATTTTCTCTGCGCCGGCAACTGCTAATGCAGCAACTTGCTTGCGCAGATCTTCACGTAAACGATTACGTTCCGCTTCTAATTCTGCTCTGCCAATGGCCAGAATGTTTTCACGTTCAGCATTGGCTTTGTGCACGGCTTCATCAATCATCTTAGCTTCGCGTTTTTTCGCTTGCTCAATAATGTCGGCTGCCTGTGCTTTAGCATCTTTTAACTGATCTTTAGCTTTGTCCTGGGCTAATGCCAGGTCTTTTTCCGCCCGATCAGAAGCTGCTAAACCATCAGCGATTTTTTTCTGGCGCGCCTCAATAGCATTATTCAGCGGTGGCCAGACAAACTTCATACAGAACAGCACGAACACCGCGAATGCGATTAATTCGCCTAGCAGAGTGGCGTTTAAAGTCACGACCGCTCCTCCTTAGTTAACAGTTGTTCGGATTAACACTAAGCTTCGATTACAGAGCGAACAACATGTACATAGCGATACCAACACCGATCATCGCAACAGCATCGATCAGACCTGCCAGGATGAACATTTTAACTTGCAGTGAAGGAGCCAGTTCAGGTTGACGTGCACACGCTTCCAGGAACTTACCACCCATGTTACCGAAACCCAGTGCAGTACCGATAGCACCGAAACCGATTAACAGAGCAACTGCGATTAATTTGATAGCTACTGCAATTTCCATTTTTATCTCCAGAGTTTTTAAGTTTAAGTTAAAGTTAATGGTTATCTGAACTGGCCATGCTTAAGTAAACAATGGTCAGCATCATAAATACGAATGCCTGTAATACAATTACCAGAATGTGGAACACCGCCCAGACAAAGTGCAGTGGTAACTGCGCCACACCGATAGCACCAATCAGGATAAAGATCATCTCACCTGCATACAGGTTACCGAATAACCGCAACGCCAATGAAAATGGCTTGGCTACCAGGGCAATAGTTTCCAGGATAAGGTTGGCCGGGATCAGCAGGATCTGTAATGGTACATTCTTGCTGCTGAACGGGTGCAGCGTTAATTCTTTGATAAAGCCCAACACGCCTTTAATGCGGATTGAGTAACCGATCATCAGAATAAATACGCCGATGGCCAGTGCTGCTGTCATGTTCACATCAGTCGTAGGTACAATTTTCATGTACACATCGTGTGAATCCATACCCAAGGCTTGTTCACCAACAAAACCAGCAAAGGCGGGCAGGAAATCTACCGGAATTAAGTCCATCAGATTCATTAAGAACACCCAGACAAAGATAGTCAGTGCCAGTGGTGCAATTAATTTACTTTTACCGTGGTAAGTATCTTTAACGTTGGTAGCAACCAGCTCGACGATCATTTCAATAAAACATTGAAATTTGCCAGGCACGCCAACCGAAGCCTTTGTTGCCGCACTGCGGAATACCCACAGAAACAACAAACCAAGGCCAATAGACCACGCTAATGTATCAATATGCCATGTCCAGAACCCGGCCTCGCTACACGCTTTGTTAAATGCGACACTGCCATCGACAGTACACATTTTGGCGTTAGTAAGGTGGTGCTGAATATGACTGGATAGAGTTAACTCTTCACCTGCAGCCATGTTTCATCCCGTTGTTAATGTTTAAAAAAAACCGGTGCCGTCCATTGTGTTAGCAGCGTCAGAATAAAACCGGTAAAAAATGCTTCTGCGACCAGTTCCGGTTGTGACATCACCACGCTAAGTAACACAGCGGTTAAAATTAATTTTACTGACTGCCCGCGCATAAAGGCCGCCAATACTATGTTTGCATTATTTAGTGCACTAAAACGAAAGGCAAAAAATGCAAACACACAATTTGGTATTACCGCCACCAGACCACCTTTAAAGGCGTACTTGGCGGCTACTGCATCGACAGCTAAAAAAAAAGCCAGTGCGATAACCCCGGCTACTACCAGCTGGCACAACACCAACTTATAAGCTGATTTACGCGCCTGCACTGTATTTTGTTCAGTCAATGTCTGTCCCCCTGAAAGTACCCGTGAAGGGGGTCTAAAAAGCTTGCGAAAGTATACTTATCTGCCTTCAATTTGCAACAAAAAGCGGCAGCCTCCCCACGATAGTACAGGGCTGGTACATAAAACTGGTACATTTTGGTGCATTATTGCTCAGCGACATTCAGCTTATTAATAATGCCGTCTAACTCATCCAGACTGCTGTAAGCAATTTCTAACTTACCTTTACCTTTATTGTTGTAGCTTATCTGCACCGGTGCCGCAAAACGCTCACTTAAACGTTGCTCCAGCGCCATCACATCAGGGTCACGTGGTTTTTCCGCTACCACTGGTTTGGGTTCCAGAATACGCCGCACCAGGTTTTCAGTTTCACGCACGGTAAACTGTTTTGCCGCCACTAAACGTCCGGCATCTGACTGCTCGTTATCTTTTAATGCCAATAATGCTCTGGCATGGCCCATTTCAATATCGCCATGTTCCAGCAGTAATTTTACATCGTCATTTAACTGGTTTAAGCGCAATAAGTTGGTAACAGAAGCACGGGATTTACCCACTGCATCAGCTACTTGCTGGTGAGTAAGGGCAAACTCGGTTAATAACCTGTCCAGCGCTACCGCTTCTTCCATCGCATTTAAATCTTCACGCTGAATATTTTCAATCAGGGCGATAGCAACCGCGGCTTCATCCGGCACGTCTTTAACAATACAGGGTACTTCTGACAGTTGCGCCAGTTGGCTGGCACGCCAGCGCCGTTCCCCGGCAATGATCTCGAACTTATCTTTTGCCAGTGGCCGCACAACTATCGGCTGGATAATGCCCTGGGCACGGATAGAACTGGCTAAATCTTCCAGTGCTTCCTGGGACATATCTTTACGGGGCTGATATTTGCCGGGCGCAAGAAATTCTACCGGCAACAGTTGTAATTCACTGCTACTTACGGTGGTGGTGTTGCTGGTTCTGTTGGACGTAAGTAAGGCATCCAGACCCCGGCCCAGGCCGCGTTTCTTTACCGACATGCTAAATAGCTTCCCTAAAATTGCTCAGATCAGACAGTGGCTGTGCTGTTTACGGTTTTTTTATCTGCCCGACGTAACATTTCACCGGCCAGTGCCAGATAAGCTTTTGCCCCGGTTGAATTTTTATCGTAATACATTACCGGTGCACCGAAACTGGGTGCCTCTGCCAAACGCACATTGCGCGGGATCACCGCACGATACACTTTGTCACCAAAATGTTGTTTTAATTGTTCCGCAACATCGTTCGCTAACCGGTTGCGCGGATCGTACATGGTTCTTAATATACCTTCGATCTTTAACTCAGGATTAACCGCTGCCGCCAATTGGTTAATGGTTTCAACCAACGCGGTCAAACCTTCCAGCGCAAAATACTCACACTGCATAGGCACTAACACGGTGTCTGCAGCGGCCATGGCATTAACGGTCAACATATTCAGCGAAGGTGGGCAATCGATAAAGATAAAATCGTAACTGTTGCGGTAGTCTTTTAATGCATTGCGCAAACGCAGTTCGCGGGCAAATACATTCATTAAGCGCACTTCTGCAGCTGTTAGATCAGAGTTTGCGGCTACCAGGTGATAGCCACCACTGGTTTCTTTTACCACTACATCAACCAAGGGTTTGTCGTCTACCAGCAGTTCGTATGCGGTGGCCGGTAAATCGTATTTATCGACACCGCTACCCATAGTGGCGTTGCCTTGCGGATCTAAATCGATCAGTAACACTTTGCGCTTGGTTGCTGCCAGCGAAGCAGCCAGATTCACCGCTGTGGTGGTTTTACCCACACCACCTTTTTGGTTAGCAATTGCGATGACTTTCGCCACAAGATGTCCTCGATATCAGTTAGCAGGGGTCCAGTATTACCAAATGCCGTTGTGCTTGCAACTGCGGCACAATAAGTGTCTGAACAGCGGCTACTTTAACAAAATCAGGTAAAGCTGCAATTTCTTCTTGTACCGCTGCGCCTTTCATGGCAAAAAAGCGGCCTTTCTCAGCCGGTAAGTGTTTACACCAACTGAGCATATCATTGATTGAGGCAAAAGCGCGGCTTATTACGCCGTCGTAACCTTGTGCCGGCAGATGCTCTTCAACACGGCTTTGCAGTGGCTGAATATTATCCAGCTTTAATTGCAACTTTACCTGATTTAAAAAACGGATGCGTTTGCCCAGGCTGTCGAGCAAGGTAAAGTGTTTGTCAGGGTAATAAATGGCCAGTAATACGCCTGGCAACCCCGGGCCTGTACCGACATCAATAAAGCGCTCGCCGGTTAAAAACGGCGCGACAACTAAAGAGTCCAACACATGTTTTATCAGCATTTCATTAGGATCGCGCACTGATGTCAGGTTGTACGCACTGTTCCATTTATCTAATAATTGCACGTAGCTGACACATTGCTGTAATTGTTGCTCTGACAATATCAGCTTAGTTTCAGCTACCAGTGCGCGGAGTTTTTCTAACATCGTGATCCTTAACCCGGCTCAGGCAGATTTTCGCAGTAAGCCTTGTTTCTTCAGATAAACCAGTAACAACGAAATGGCCGCCGGCGTAATGCCGGAAATACGTGATGCCTGGCCCACTGTTTGCGGTTGGGTTTGGTTTAATTTCACGATAACTTCGTTTGATAAACCTTTTACTGATTTATAATCAAATTGTTGCGGCAATAACGTTTGTTCATTACGTTGTTGTTTGGCTATTTCGTCTTGTTGCCGATGGATGTAGCCTTCGTATTTTATCTGAATTTCTACCTGTTCAGCTGCAGCTTGATCGGCAAGCCCCGGGCCCAGATCACTGATTTGCATTAATTGCGCGTAAGTCACTTCCGGCCGGCGCATTAATTCTTCCAGATTGGCTTCTTTTGTCAGCGGGGTTTTTACCAGCGCATTTACTGCCTGTAATCCCGCGTGCTGTTGGTGGACCCAACTTTGTTTCAGACGTTGCCGTTCCAGCGCAATCTGTTCCATTTTTTCATTAAAAGCAGCCCAGCGAGCATCATCAACCAAACCAAATTCACGGCCTTTTTCGGTCAAACGTGCATCTGCGTTATCTTCACGCAACATTAAGCGATATTCAGCACGGCTTGTAAACATGCGGTACGGCTCTTTGGTACCCATGGTGGTTAAATCGTCTACCAGTACACCAAGGTAGGCTTGTTCACGGCCCGGTGACCAGCTGTCTTTTTCCTGACTAAACAGGGCAGCATTTAAGCCGGCTAATAAGCCCTGAGCACCGGCTTCTTCATAACCGGTTGTGCCGTTTATCTGGCCGGCAAAGAACAGGCCTTTGATAAATTTGGTTTCCAGACTGTTTTTCAGATCGCGTGGATCAAAGAAGTCATACTCTATGGCGTAACCCGGTCTGGTTATGTGAGCATTTTCCATGCCTTTAATCGAGCGTACTATGCTCAATTGCACATCAAAGGGTAAGCTGGTTGAGATGCCGTTCGGATAGACTTCATGGGTAGTCAAACCCTCGGGTTCAATAAAGATCTGGTGCTTATCTTTATCAGCAAAACGGGTAATTTTATCTTCGATAGAAGGGCAATAACGCGGGCCTATGCCTTCAATTACGCCGGTATACATTGGTGATCTGTCGAGGTTATTACGGATAACTTCGTGCGTTTGTTCATTGGTGTAAGTAATGTAACAAGGGATCTGTTGCGGATGGTCGCTTTGCTTGCCCATAAAGGAGAACACCGGTGTTGGTGTGTCACCCGGTTGCGGTTGCATCAAAGAAAAATCGATAGTGCGGGCATCAATACGGGGCGGTGTGCCGGTTTTTAACCGATCTACCCGAAACGGTAATTCACGTAAGCGTTTTGCTAATGCAATGGAGGGTGGATCGCCTGCTCTGCCGCCGGAGTGGCTTTGTAAACCAATATGTATTTGGCCACCTAAAAAGGTACCAACAGTAAGTACGACAGACTTAGCTTTAAATTTTAAGCCCATCTGGGTTACCACACCGGTGACCTGATCATTTTCAACGATAAGATCATCACAAGCTTGTTGGAAAATACTTAAATTAGGCTGGTTTTCCAGTATTTGCCGGATTGCGGCGCGGTACAGTTGACGGTCTGCTTGTGCTCTGGTTGCTCTGACAGCCGGGCCCTTTGAGCTGTTTAATGTTCTGAACTGAATACCACCTTTGTCAGCAGCGATGGCCATAGCACCACCTAAGGCATCAATTTCTTTTACCAAATGGCCTTTACCTATGCCACCAATAGCCGGATTACATGACATCTGGCCAAGGGTTTCAACATTATGTGTAAGCAACAATGTATTGCGTCCCATGCGGGCAGCAGCCAAAGCAGCTTCAGTGCCGGCATGACCACCACCGACAACAATTACGTCGAATATCTCTTGGTACAGCATAGTTGCCTCACGTTAATCCGCTAAACAGTAACAGGGCGTGTATTGTAGCGCGATCCTGATGTAAGTGGAATGCTGTAGCGGGCAGAGGATCTTCTAAATTAAATAAGATCTTTTTAGAGATCTTTTTATTATGTTTACTATTAAGCAAGCCATTTTCAGTGCATAAGCCGATCTTCCGTTAAAGGATCATAAGCTTAGGCAGGATCGGATCCTGTGATCAAGCCAGGATCTAATGGTGTTGAACCGGTGATCAAAATGGCACTTTATCCACAAGGCAGAAAAAAATATTTTTTATATTAAGGATAAATACAGCTTAATCACCGGTAAACGCTGTACTTATGCACATTAATATTCTAGTAATCGTATAAATGTGTATAAGTTGGTGTTAACTCTGTTTAACCTGTGATCGCAGTTTTATCATCGCTTTATCATGCTGATATAAAGACTATTTCGTCTTGTCACAGTAGATTAGCTGCAAGTTGGTTTTATTGCTGAGGCCAACCCGGGAGAGACTAACGTTATCCTGTTCTTCCTGAGATATACTTGTGTTTGCGGGTGGTTCTTGCCACCCGCTTTTTTTTATGCCAATACTTTTATCAGTTTCGGTAACCAGGCAACAGCAGTATCTTCAGGCAATGCCGCTTGCTGAGCGTCAATTTCCAGTGGGCTGATCAGGCTTATCGCACCCTTTGCTGACAGTAAAGCGGCCAGTTTTCGTCCGGCTTCACAAAAAGTATCGTATGCAGAGTCACCTAAAGTGATCACGGCATAAGAAAGTGTGGTAAGATCACGCCGATCTTGTGCTAATTGATCCGCAAAGGGTTGAATATTATCAGGCAGATCTCCTGCGCCATAGGTGGATGTGATCACTAACCAAACCCCGGAAGGGTTAAGGTGATCCAGTTCGGGTTTCAGATGAAGTGTTGCTTCATAGCCCGCTTGTACCAGTGTTTCAGCAACTTGTTCTGCCACATATTCCGCTGCGCCCATTTGGCTGCCAACGAGGATGTCTATCATGATATGCCTCTTGTCATAAAAATGTTTGGCTATACTACTGGAATAAAATCAGCCAAAGCTATGTTTTTGGCATGATTTACGTGCTTTTACTGCTCTGCAGGCTAAGTAAAAGCAACAATAGCACTACCACTACGCCTGCGTGTTATTGAGGTTTAAACAACGTATGTCTGACACTGTGTCATTTTCCCAGCTAATGCTGCCTGAAGCTATTATTCGTGCTGTTACCGAACTTGGCTATGAAACGCCGTCGCCTATCCAGGCTGCAGCTATCCCGAAATTATTAGCTGGCGAGGATGTATTAGGCCAGGCGCAAACCGGTACCGGTAAAACCGGTGCTTTCGCGCTGCCTTTATTAGCACGGCTTGACCCTGCACAAAATGATCCGCAAATTTTGGTATTAGCACCGACACGCGAGCTGGCGATTCAGGTTGCTGAAGCGTTCCAGGCTTATGCCCGCTATATGCCGGCGTTTCATGTACTGCCGTTATACGGTGGCCAGAGCTACACCAATCAGCTTAAATCGCTGAAACGTGGCTCTCAGGTTATCGTGGGTACACCGGGCCGTATTCTCGATCATTTAGACCGTGGTACGTTAAAGCTGGATAAGCTGCGTGCTATCGTGCTGGATGAAGCCGATGAAATGCTGCGCATGGGCTTTATCGACGACGTGCAAACTATTATGGATGCCACGCCGGCCGGCCGTCAGGTAGCCATGTTCTCTGCTACTATGCCACCGCAAATCCGCGCTATTGCGCAAAAGCACTTAAAAAATGCTGAAGAAATTAAAATTGCCTCGAAAACCAGTACAGTAGAACGTATTAAGCAAAGCTATGTGATGTTAGATGGCAATCAAAAGCTGGATGCGTTAACGCGTGTACTGGAAGGCGAAGAGTACGATGCCACTATCGTATTTGTGCGCACCAAAAGTGCTACTGAAGAAATTGCCGAAAAACTGGGTGCCCGTGGTTATGCCGTAGCGTGCTTAAATGGTGACATGAACCAGGCGCACCGCGAGCTGACCATTCGGAAAATGAAAGCGAACCAACTGGACGTTATTGTTGCTACCGACGTTGCGGCCCGTGGTTTGGACGTTGAACGTATCAGCCTGGTAGTAAACTACGACATTCCGTATGACAGCGAAGCCTATGTACACCGTATCGGCCGTACCGGTCGTGCCGGCCGTGAAGGAAAAGCGATTTTATTCGTTTCGCCACGTGAGCGCCGTTTACTGCGTACCATTGAGCATGCTACCAAGCAGCCGATTGAGCAAATGTCTCTGCCAACCGGCCGGGTTATTGAACAGCGTCGTATCGAATCGTTCCGTGAGCAGTTAGCACAAACGATTGAAACTCAGGATTTAAGCTTCTTCCAAACGTTAATTAACGATTGGCGCGAGAAGATTGATACCACAGAAAATGACCTGGCCGCGGCGTTGTTATATTTAGCGCAAAAAGACCAGCCGTTAAACGTGGCCAGCCAGTTCCCGGAAATTCGTGAGCCGCATGCGCGTGGTGGCGATCGTGATGACCGTCCGCGCCGTGAACGCTCAGATCGCCCTGAACGCAGTGGCGAGCGTCCGGACCGTGGCCCGCGTGTTAAGCGTGAAATGAAAGGCGACTACCAGACTTACCGCATTGAAGTAGGTAAAGAGCACGGCGTACGTGCCGGTGATATCGTTGGAGCTATTGCCAACGAAGCCAATATCGACAGCCAGTTTATCGGTAATATTAAGCTGTTTGATCATTTCAGTACGGTTGAGTTGCCGGCAACCATTCCGAATGAGATTTTCCAGCACCTGAAAAAAGTTTATGTGCGTAAGCAAAAGCTGAATATCACGGTAGACAGCGGCGCAGCACCGGCCGGTGAGCGTCGCCCGTCTAACGGCCCGGGCCCACGCCCGGGTGCTGCACCACGCGCACCACGTAAACCACGCGATTAAGTGGCCGTGTAATACCAAACCCTGCCTCGGCAGGGTTTTTTATTGGCGACAGATTAACCATTGTACGTGTTAAACAGCGCTTGTTTGCCAGGCGGAAGTTTCTTATTGTAGAAGGCTTGCTTAACACACTGATAATAAGAGAGCAGCTGATTATGCCGACCATTTTTTCCCGCCCCTTGCCGTTGTTTAGCCTGCTGGCAGCGTTGCTTTGCAGTAGTGTGGTAAATGCCGATGCTATCCGCCAAACCAAAGGTGACTTCGAAGATAAGTTTCGCCAGTTAGACGAAGTGCTGCCTACACCGAATGTGTACCGTAATGCTGCAGGTGAACCGGGCCAGCAATATTGGCAGCAACAGGTAAATTATAAAATGGACGTGGTGCTGGATGAGGCTAAACGCCGGCTCAGCACTAAGCAGCAAATTAGTTATAAAAATAACTCGCCCTACAGTCTGAAGTATCTTTGGTTGCATCTGGATCAGAATATCTTTAAAAGCGATTCGCTGGCTGAAATGAGTACCGACTTTGGCGGTATCGGCCGCCGTGGCCCGGCCACATCGGTTGGTGATGGTGATATTACGGCCCGTTTAAGTCTGGAAGAGCTGCGCCGGCAGCAGTTTATGGCCGACAATGAGCTGGGCTTTGTTATCAGCAATGTTAAAAGCAGTAGTGGTAAAGCCTTGCCGGTGACCATTGTTGGCACCTTGATGCGCATCGATTTGGATAAGCCGTTAAAACCCGGCCAAACAACCGATTTTAGTCTGGATTTTGCGTTTAATATTGTCGAAGAAGATGCGGTATCGGCACGCTCCGGTTATGAGCACTTCCCCAAAGACGCCCGCGAAGGTGGTAACGATATTTTCTTATTGGCGCAGTGGTTTCCGCGTTTAGTGGCCTACACCGATTATGAAGCCTGGACCAATAAAGAGTTTTTAGGCCGCGGCGAGTTTACGCTTGAGTTTGGCGATTACGACGTTAAATTAACGGTGCCTGACGACCATATAGTGTCGTCCACCGGCGAGTTGCAAAATAGCAGTAAGGTGCTGACTAAACAGCAATTAGCCCGTCTCGAGCAGGCCAAAACCGCCAAACGGCCGGTGTTTGTAGTTACCGAACAAGAAGCGCTGGAAAACGAGAAAGACGGCACTGAGCATAGCAAAACCTGGCATTTTAAAGCGAAAAATGTGCGTGATTTTGCCTGGGCATCATCGCGTAAGTTTATCTGGGATGCCAAAGGCTATCAGCAGGGCGGCAGCGGGCAGCCGTTTGTCATGGCAATGTCGTTTTACCCCAAAGAAGGCGGCGAGCTGTGGCAGAAGTATTCCACCGAAGCCATAGTGCATACCATGGAAGTCTACTCGCGGTTCTCGTTTGATTATCCGTATCCGGTAGCGCAATCGGTAAATGGTCCGGTCGGTGGCATGGAATACCCGATGATCACCTTTAACGGCCCGCGTACTAAGTTGCAGGATGATGGCAGCCGCACCTATTCCCTGGCGGAAAAGCGCTTTTTAATTGGTGTGGTGATCCATGAAGTTGGTCATATTTACTTTCCGATGGTGGTCAATTCCGACGAGCGGCAATGGACCTGGATGGACGAGGGCTTAAACAGCTTTTTAGATGGTGTGGCCGGTCGCGAATGGGATCCGACCATTCCATGGGGCGTAGAGCCGCGTGACGTTGTCGACTATATGAAATCCGACGTCCAGGTGCCGGTTATGACGCAGTCTGACAGCGTATTAAAACTGGGCCCTAATGCGTATACCAAGCCGGCGGCGGCACTGAATATTTTGCGTGAAGTGATTTTAGGCCGTGAGCTGTTCGATTTTGCCTTTAAAGAATATGCCACGCGCTGGAAGTTTAAGCGGCCAACGCCGGCAGACTTTTTCCGTACTATGGAAGAGGCCAGTGGCGTAGATCTGGACTGGTTCTGGCGCGGTTGGTTTTACAGTACTGACCATGTAGATATCTCACTGGATAAGGTATTCCAGCTGCGTTTAGATACGAAGAACCCGGATATTGATTTTCAGCGTGAGCGTCAGCAAGAGCAGGATAAACCGGTATCATTGTTTGTCGAGCGCAATAAAGCCGAAGGTAAAGTACTGTGGGTTGAGCAAAACCCCGATGTGCGCGATTTCTACGATGATAACGACCGTTTTACCGTCACCAACAAAGAGCGCAATGCTTACAACAAATTCCTGCATGATTTAGAGCCGTGGGAGCGCAAAGCCTTTGAGCGCGCAGTGGCAGAAGATAAAAATTACTACGTACTCCAATTTAGCAACAAGGGCGGCCTGGTAATGCCGATTTTGCTGCAGCTGAACTATGCCGATGGCAGCAGTGAGCAACAGTATATTCCGGCTGAAATTTGGCGCCGTAGCCCTAAAGCGGTGAATAAGCTGATCGTTACTGCCAAAGATAAAGTGCTGCAGGATGTGGTGGTAGATCCGAAATGGGAAACTGCGGATGTGGATATTGAAAATAACTTTTATCCGCGGCGGATTATTCCGTCGCGCATTGAAGCTTACAAAGCCGACAAGAGCAAAGCCAAAGTCAGCCGCGATATTATGCAGGACAGCAAAACCGAATTGAAAGATCCGGCGAAAAAAGCTGACGACAAGTCAAAGGATAATAATTGATGCGTAGGCTGTTAGCCTTGTTGTTACTGGCCGCTGTTTGCGGCCAGTTAGCTGCGCATGAAATGAAAACAGCACTGACTAAGGTGCTGTTTAATCAACGTAGCGGCAATATCGAGGTGATGCACCGCTTTTATGTGCACGATGCAGAACACGGCGTAAAGCAATTGTTTGATAAAGGCGCTGATTTACTCAACAGCGAGCAAACCCAACACACCTTCAGCCGCTATGTTAGCGAGCATTTTGCGTTAACCTCTCTAAACGGCGACGCTATCAATCTGACGTTGATTGGCGGACAACTGGATGGCCGGTTTTTCTGGGTGTATCAGGAAGCAACTATACCGACCGGGTTAGACGGTTTGCGCATTAAACACAATGCCTTGCAGGCCTTGTGGCCGGCGCAGGTGAATACGGTAAATGTCGAAGGCCGTGGTGAAGTAAAAAGCCTGAGCTTTGACAATAAAACCGGCTGGCAGCAGCTAAGTTTTTAGCTTTGGCTTTAAAAGTAACCGGCCAGGCACCATATATCCGCCGGTAGACAAAATCTGGAGCTGAGCATGATTATCGCCTGTCCGAGTTGTAATGGCTTAAATCGTTTACCGACACAGAAGCCGGCGCTTGAAGCGCGTTGTGGTAAATGCAAACAGCCATTGTTTAGCGGCGAGCCACTTGAGCTGACGGCAGCTAATTTTTCTGCCCATGCCAATAAAAGTGAATTGCTGCTGGTGGTGGATTTTTGGGCCGGTTGGTGTGGCCCGTGCCAGAGCTTTGCGCCGGTTTTCAGCCAGGCAGCACGAGAGCTGGAGCCGCATTTTCGCTTTGGTAAAATCAATACTGAGCAACAGCAACAATTAGCGGCGCAGTTTAATATCCGCTCTATTCCTACCTTAATGCTGTTTAAACAGGGCAAGGTTGTGGCACAACAAGCGGGTGCTTTGCCCAAGCAAGCCTTTTATCAATGGCTGTCTCAGTATAAGTAAGTGTTTACTCACATTTTGGAGGCATTATGACATCACAGGTTTTTACGCTCAGCAGTCCGGATATTAAAGAAGGCCATTTTATGGCCAAAGATCACGAGTTTGATGGCTTTGGCTGTAGCGGCAAAAATGTGTCGCCCGAGCTGAACTGGGCTAATGCCCCGGCTGGTACTAAAAGTTTTGCTGTTACCGTATTTGACCCGGATGCACCCACTTGCTCAGGCTTCTGGCACTGGCTGGTAACCGATATTCCGGTAGCGGCCAGCGGGTTAGCCCGTGGTGCCGGTAAAGGCAGTTTGCCACCGGGTAGCCGCAGTTTTACCAATGATTACGGCAGTAAAGACTTTGGCGGTGCTTGCCCGCCGGAGGGGCATGGTATGCACCGTTATCAGTTTACTGTGTGGGCCTTACCGGAAGACAGCTTGCCGGCAGCCGATGGCGCCAGCGCCGCTGTGGTTGGTTTTATGCTTAATGCCATGGCGCTGGGCAAAGCTACACTAACCGCCACTTACGCCCGTTAAGCAAAAAATAGGGACATCAGACTAAGGCCGTATATCACGGCCTTTTTAGTTATATTAAGCTGGTTTTTTATTTCAGGGATGCGCTAAACAGATGAGCATACCACAGCGGTATTATGTGCTACTGGCCGGATTTTTCAGCCAGCTACTTTGTTTAGGGGTAGCGCGTTTTGCTTACACACCGCTGTTGCCGTTAATGCAGCAACAAAGCGTGCTGGATGACGCCAGCGGTGGTTATCTGGCAGCGGTGAATTATCTGGGATATATGGCCGGCGCTTTGCTGGCAGCCAATCTGACTAACCTTAAACTAAAAGACAGCCTGTACCGGCTGGGCTTGATGTTAGCGGTGCTAAGCACCTTAGGTATGGCGTTAACCACGAACGTCTGGCTGTGGTCGTTTTGGCGCTTTGTCGCAGGCTTAAGCAGTGCCGGCTCTATGCTGATTGCTTCCGGCCTTATTATGCATTGGTTGTTAAGCCATAAACAGCGTGCCGAGTTGGGCATTCACTTTGCCGGTCTGGGCTTGGGTATTGCCCTGTCGGCGTTGTTGGTAGAGCTGATGCTCAGCCTGCAGCTGGACTGGCGTGCGCAGTGGCAATACCTTGCCTTGTTTGGTGTACTGCTGGCGATTCCGGCCTGGCGCTGGTTGCCGCGGCCTGCAGCCGTTACGCAGTCGACACACAATAGCGCTGCTGATACGCCTCCGGCCAAACGCTTTATCCGCCTGATGCTGGCCAGCTATTTTTGTGCCGGTTACGGCTATGTGATCAGTGCGACCTTTATTGTCACCATTGTCGAGCGCATGCCGGGCTTAACTGGCAGCGGTAATAGCAGTTTTATCATACTGGGGTTAGCGGCAGCGCCGGCGGTAATGCTGTGGGATTTAATCGCCCGTAAAACAGGTTATCTGAAAGCCATTATGCTGGCGTTGTTGGCGCAAAGCGTGGCGATTTTACTGCCATTATGGTTTAGCTCACTCACGGTGGTGCTGGTAAGCGCAGCGCTGTTTGGTGCGACCTTTGTCGGCGTGGTCAGTTTGGTATTAACCATGGCAGGGCGCCTGTACCCAAGTAAACCGGCGAAATTAATGGGTAAAATGACGCTGGCTTACGGCAGTGCTCAGGTAATAGCGCCGGCCCTTACCGGCTATCTGGCGGAAGTTACAGGCCAGTACAATATTGGTCTGTATCTGGCGGCTGGTTTTGTCGGTTCAGGAGCAATACTCGTCGGGATACTGATCGTTAGCAAGTCTGCAGCGGTTGAGGCTGCTAGCTGATATTTGGCGCCGGGGTTTCGTTGGCTACTTGCAACGGTATGCGGATAATAAAGCAAGTGCCTTGCTCAGGAACACTGGACATGGCTATCGAGCCCAGCAACACCTGAGTAACGCTGGAGTACACAATATGTAAGCCAAGACCGCTGCCGCCTTTTTGCCGGTTGGTGGTAAAAAACGGCTCAAACACTTTACTGTGCAGCTCTGGCGGAATGCCGGCACCGTTATCTTCATATACCAGTTCCAACCAGTCAGCCGGTTGTTCCATCAGGTTCACGCTTATGTTTATTTTCCCGCTTTCGTCGTCCGCGAAGCCATGTTTCAGCGAGTTTAGTATCAGATTAGTTAATACCTGCGCAACTGTACCCGGGTAACTATACAATGTTATGTCAGCCGGGCACTGTATCGCCAGTGTTACCCGGCGCTTGTTAAAACTGGGTTTGAGGCTCTGCGCCACTTCATTCAGGTAGTTTGCCATATCAAATTCGCGCTGCACTGCGCCGGTTTGATCTACGGCAACCTGCTTAAAGCTCTGAATGAGTTCTGCGGCGCGGGCGCAGCAGTTGCAGATCAGATCAGAACTTTCTACCGTGGTTTGCAAATAAGCTGATAGCTGTTTTGCTCCCAAGGTTTCCTCGTTAAGCTTTTGTGCGATGGTGACCGATTCGTCCTGCAAATGTGAGGCGGCAGTTAGCATAATGCCAACAGGCGTGTTGATTTCATGCGCCACGCCGGCAACCAGTTTGCCCAGCGCGGCCATTTTCTCTGCTTGTACCAGCTCATCCTGCATGGTTTTTTGTCGCTGTAAATTCTGCTCAGCTAATTCTTTGGCTTGCAGCAGTGCGGCCCGCATTTGCAATTGTTCTGTTACATCACGCAGCGCCAGTGTGGTCAAGGTGTCATTTTGCATAACAGTATGCGCCAGTTTAATTTCCACGCTGTGTGGTTTGTCTTTTACCAGAGTGGTGGTAATGATGCGCTCACCTTTAAGCTGCTTATCATGTAGCCACTGAATGTACTGCTTATAGTCTAACGGCTGCGGAGTATCAGCGGGTACCAAAGCCGCAACAGGTTGGCCTAAAAGTTCGGCTTCGTTTTGGCAAAAGAACGTTGTAGCCATTTTATTTACCCTGATAATCCGTCCGGCGGAGCTGACACTCAGCATGGGATCCGGTGCTGTTGCCAGCAAATTATCCAAATCAAGTTTGGTAGCCATAGCTTCGTTTGTTACGACGATAATGCGACGCAGCAGGCGGACAATAAAACCTGCTGCGATAATCAGTACCGGCAGCAGTAACAAGCTGCCAAGCAGCATAAACTGTCTGGCGCGTCGGTTTAGTTGGCGCGCATCTTCGATAAGAGCGGTCGTTTGGCGGCTGATGTTCTGATCCAGTAGTGCCAATGCCTGTAAAGCCGGTTGGTCATCCACTCTTACCTGGGCGTCGATGTCCGCACTGCTAGCCTGTTGTGACAACATGCGCAGCGCCAGATAATATTTACTCTGGTATTCAGTTACCGTGTGTTGTAACTGTAGCAGTGCCGTAATGCTGTCATTGTCGTCGAGCAATTTATGCAACCTGGCCAAGTCCTGTTGTACAGACAGGATATCTTGTTCAATCTGTGGTTGATAACGTGCTGCATCACGGCGCAAAACCAGGTTCTTGAAGTTGTGAATAAAGCCACCATAGCCCAGATGATGACGGATACTGGCTAACTCTGTAGTGACAGCATTGGAGCGGCTGATATGCGCCATCCAGGAGTGCTCTACCCGCTGAATGTCGAACAAGCTTTTGCCGATCAGTGCACAGGCTGCGGCAATAATAAAGCAGACCAGCAGCAAAACGGCTTTAGCATGACGCTGATAACTTGAATTCGATGCCATCCCTAATCCTTAAATGCAGGCGTTACGCCGGGCAATCTATGCGTAGATATTAATAAGGTTAATGTAATGTGCCTTTGATGGGTTTAGGCAGTCGATTGAAGGTTTACGTACTGAGATTGTAGCGGCAGATTTGGCAAGTACCAAATTGCTGAACGAAAAATAGCTGGTATGTGCCAGGCTATTTTTCTTTGCGGTGCAGGGTGTTATTTTCCGATACAAAACGAGCTGAAAATCTTACCGAGTAAGTCATCAGAGCTGAATTCGCCGGTTATTTCATTTAAGTGCTGCTGGGTTAGCCGCAACTCTTCGGCCAAAATCTCGCCGGCAATATAGCTGTGCAGTTGCTCCTGACCTATAGCAAGGTGTTCTTCAGCGCGGTCCAGTGCGTCTAAATGGCGGCGGCGGGCTAAAAAGCTGCCTTCAGTGCTGGCGTCAAAGCCGATACATTGTTTTAAGTGCTCGCGCAGCGCATCGATACCGGCGCCGGTTTTCGCCGACAAACGGTATACCGGTGCTTTGGGGCTTAAATCGGCTGCCGACTCTGGCGTGAGCATCTCGCCGGTAATATCGGCTTTATTGCGAATAACCGTTACACCCAAATTGGCCGGCAGACGGTCGATAAAGTCGGGCCAGATATCGTGTGGATCGGTGGCATCGGTGGTGGTGCCGTCTACCATAAACAATACGCGGTCAGCTTGCTCTATTTCCTGCCAGGCGCGGGCAATGCCAATTTGCTCCACCTGATCGGTCGCATCGCGTAAACCCGCTGTATCGATAATATGCAGCGGCATGCCGTCGATATGAATATGCTCGCGCAGTACATCGCGGGTGGTGCCGGCTATTTCGGTAACAATAGCCGCTTCACGGCCGGCTAAGGCATTCAGTAAGCTGGATTTGCCGGCATTAGGCCGGCCGGCTATTACTACCTTCATGCCTTCGCGCAAAATACTGCCCTGGGTGGCCTGTTTTTTAACTGTTGCCAGGTAAGCAATAATCTCAGCTAAATCAGCGGCGACTTTGCCGTCAGATAAAAAGTCGATTTCCTCGTCGGGGAAATCTATCGCCGCTTCGACATACATGCGCAGGTGGATGACTTTTTCTACCAGCTGATGGATACGGTTTGAGAACTCGCCTTGCAGCGATTGCATGGCACTGCGCGCGGCTTGTTCGCTACTGGCGTCAATTAAGTCGGCAATGGCTTCGGCCTGGGTTAAATCGAGCTTGTCGTTTAAAAAAGCTCGCTCAGAGAATTCACCCGGCCTGGCGATACGCACATTTGGCAGGGCTAATACCTGCTTTAACAGCATATCGAGTAATACCGGGCCGCCATGGCCCTGCAGTTCCAGTACGTCTTCACCAGTAAAGGAATTTGGTCCCAGAAAGAGCAGGGCTATGCCCTGATCCAACACCTTGGCCTGGCTATCAAAAAACGGTAAATACTCAGCGTAGCGTGGTTTGGGCAGCTTGTGCAGTATTGCCTGAGCTACGGCTTTGGTGTCGGGGCCGGAGATACGGATAATACCCACACCGGCGCGGCCGGGGGCGGTGGCTAAAGCGGCGATGGTGTCGGTAGTAAACATGGTGTTGCCTCTTAATAGAAAAAGCCTGTCAACGTGATGCGACAGGCTTAAGGTTTAACGGCAAGGGCAAGGAAATCATCATTTCGCCGCTTTCGACAGCACGTCGCTGCTTTTAAAAACTACGGCACTGTCTCAATCTCCGCAACATCCCTGTTGCTGCTTCATGATGACACCTTACCCCTGCTTTTTAGCTTGTTTAAGCTTTTTTAGTATGCAGGCCTTTCTTTTCCATACCTTTGTAGATGTATAACATCTGCGCCAGTGAAATAAGGTTACTAACAAACCAGTACAGTACTAAACCACTTGGGAACCACAGGAAGAATACAGAGAACGCCACAGGCATCCACATCATAATCTTCTGCTGCATTGGGTCGGTAACCTGCATTGGTGTCAGTTTTTGCATTAAGAACATGCTTAAACCAAACAGAACCGGCAGTACGTAGTACGGGTCTTGCGCCGACAAGTCGTTAATCCACAGCATAAAGGGCGCGTGGCGCAGCTCTACGCTTTCCACAAATACCCAGTATAGTGCCAGGAAAATCGGCATTTGGATCAGCATCGGTAAACAGCCACCCATAGGGTTAACTTTTTCTTTGCGATACAGTTCCATCATCGCCGGGCCCATTTTCTGCCGGTCGTCTTTGTAGCGAGCCTGCAGTTCTTCAATTTTCGGCTTTAAGTTACGCATCTTGGCCATCGACTCGTACTGCACCTTGGTTAACGGGTACATAGCGCCTTTAACAATCAGCGTGATACAAATAATTGCCAGCCCCCAGTTCACCACAAAACCCTGAATGGTGGTGAGTAACCAAAACAGTGGCTTTGAGATAAACCACAGAAAACCGTAATCTACGGTTAAATCCAGACCATTGGCCAGTTTAGCCAGGTTATCCTGGGACTTAGGGCCAGCGTAAAAGCTGCTGCCTAAGCTGATTTGTGCGCCCGGTTCGATATTGACTGCCGGGCCTTTAGCACCGATAACACCCTGACCATTGCGCACCAGGCTGTATAACTGATTATCGGCTTGTTGATCCGGTACCCAAGCTGCGACAAAGTAATGTTCCAGCATTGCTACCCAGCCACCATTAGTGGCTTCCAGCAGGTTTTTGTCCTGCATATCATCAAATTTGTATTTGTTGTAACGGTCTGTAGAAGTACCGAAAGCTCCACCGCGGTATATCGGCATCATCATGCTGCTTTTTTCGCCGTTATCGATACTTTGCACCAGATGTTGATAAGGCTGAACGGTTTTAACTTCGCCGCTTTGGTTTTGGATAAAATATTCTACCCGGACATCATATTGGCCGGCCGTAAAGGTAAAGCGTTTTTCAATTTGCAGGCCGTTATGGTTAAACATTAACGGTACCACTAATTCTGTGGCGCCCTCTGCCAATGTATAGCTTTGTTGTGTGCTGCTGTATACCGGCCGGCTGTTACGGCTGTCGTCCGGGCCATCACGGCCAATCAGGCCGGATTGCGCAACATACTCGAAGCCCGGTAAGCGGCGCATTAACGGGTAAGCATCACCGGCACCTTTATTCAGCTCAAACTCCGGTAATTGCAGCGCAACAATATCGCCACCACGGCTGCTGATGGCTAAATCCAGTACATCAGTTTTTACACTGATAGTGCTATTGCCGCTTGCGGCTACCTGCGCCGGTTGTTCGGCATCGGCGGTGGTCAGCTGTAAATCGGCAGAACCGCCGGCACTGTTGCTGCTTTGTTGCGTTACCGGTGTTGCCGGCTTGGGTGCAGTGTCAATATTCCACTGCTGCCAGAGTAAAAAACTGACCAGTGCCAGACCAATAACTAATAAACTACGTTGTGATTCCATGGCTTAGCTTTTCTCATTGTGCTTTTCAGGAACAGGATCATCACCGCCCGCATGCAAGGGGTGACATTTCAGTATTCGTTTCGCTGCTAACCAACAGCCTTTTAATACGCCAAAGCGTTCTATCGCGGTGATAGCATAATGTGAGCAGGTTGGATTAAAGCGGCAGCTGGGTCCAAACAGCGGACTAATCAGTCTCTGGTACCCGCGCAGCAGCGTTAACGCTATGCTGACAGCGAAGCGGTGTACTGGCGAGCGATCTTGCGCCATAACTTTTCCAGTTGCCGTTGTAACTCATCATTAGCGGTATTGCTAATATCACCTTTCACCATCAGTACCAAATCGACACCAGGCAACTCATGTTGATGCAAACGAAAGCTGTTACGCACGCAGCGCTTAATACGATTGCGGTGCACGGCTAATTTAACACGTTTTTTCGCGATAGTAAGGCCTAATCGGGGATGAGGCAGTTGATTGGCTTTTGCCAGGATGGTGAACAGCGGGGAAGAAACCCGAAAAGGAAGTTGGAAGACGTTATCGAATTGACCGGGAGTTAACAGACGTAACTCCCTGCCGAATTTCAAGCTGACCACTCAGCGGCTAACCGCTGATTAAGCAGATAAACGCTGACGGCCTTTAGCACGGCGACGCGCTAGTACCTGACGACCACCTTTGGTAGCCATACGAGCACGGAAACCGTGGTTACGCTTGCGCTTTAATACGCTTGGTTGAAAAGTTCTTTTACTCATAATCTCATCCGTCCGGTCGAAATATTTACTAAAGGTTTCTGTGTTTTAGTAAATATACCAAAACGCAGCTGACAAAAATGAGCGCGAATTTTAAGTAGTCTGGGGCCTAAAGTCAATCTGATCCTGTGTTTTATTGCACAGCGATCTTGTCTGATCCTGTTTTTACTAAAGTTTTCCACAGGGCACTGTATTTTAACTGAATAAAGTGTGGGTTATTTTACTTTTAGTTCAAATTGGTCGGGCAAAAAGCGGCAGTATTATGAAATGGTATAAGAGAAATATATTGTTTTTAAACATGTGCTTATGGCTATTTCTTTGCGCCGGGTGCTAATTTGAAAAAGTCAATATTGAAGTTGTGGATAAGATAGTACCATAATGTGCGCTTCGTTAACTTACGCCAGCCTTTTTAATCATTATAACTAAGGCTTCAGGAGATATGGTGTATCAGTCCGTTTGGCAAAATTGCCTGCAAGCGCTGCAAGCCGAATTGCCCGCGCAGCATTTCAGTATGTGGATCCGCCCGTTGCAAGCCGACAGTTCTGACACAGGGCTTACTTTATACGCGCCAAATCGCTTTGTGCTGGATTGGGTTCGTGAAAAGTACCTCAGCCGGATCTTAGAGCTGATCCAGGATTACTGTGGCGACGATGCGCCGCGCTTAAAATTTGATGTGGGTTCCAGCCAAAGCAATAAAGCCCGGTCTAATACCCCGGCACCTGCGTTGGCCGCAGTGCCGCAAGCGGCGCCCGTGCAGCGTGACACACCAGAGCCGGCACCCAAGACTATCGTTACCAGCAATGTGCGCGCTAACTACACCTTTACTAACTTTGTTGAGGGTAAGTCGAACCAGTTAGCCCGTGCTGCTGCCAGCCAGGTGGCCGATAACCCCGGCACAGCGTATAACCCTTTGTTTATTTACGGCGGCACCGGTTTGGGTAAAACCCACTTATTGCACGCCGTTGGTAACGGTATCCTGGCAAAGAAGCCGGATGCCAAAGTCATTTATATGCACTCTGAACGCTTTGTACAAGATATGGTAAAAGCGTTACAAAACAATGCTATAGAGGAGTTTAAGCGCTATTATCGGTCGGTTGACGCGTTGCTTATCGATGATATTCAGTTTTTTGCCAATAAAGAGCGCTCGCAGGAAGAGTTTTTTCACACCTTTAATGCCTTATTAGAAGGCAACCAGCAGATCATTTTAACCAGCGATCGTTATCCGAAAGAAATTGATGGCGTGGAAGACCGGTTAAAGTCGCGTTTTGGTTGGGGCCTGACTATCGCTATCGAACCGCCGGAGCTGGAAACCCGTGTCGCCATTCTGATGCGCAAAGCGCACGAAAACCAAATCCGTCTACCGGAAGAAGTGGCGTTTTTTATTGCCAAGCGCTTACGTTCTAACGTGCGCGAGTTAGAAGGCGCATTAAACCGTGTTATCGCTAATGCTAACTTTACCGGCCGGCCGATTACTATCGATTTTGTGCGTGAAGCGCTGCGCGACTTACTGGCGTTACAGGATAAGTTAGTTACCATCGAGAATATCCAAAAAACTGTGGCGGAATACTACAAAATCCGTGTAGCCGACTTATTGTCTAAGCGGCGTTCGCGCTCAGTTGCACGGCCGCGGCAAATGGCGATGGCGTTATCGAAAGAGCTGACCAACCACAGTTTGCCGGAAATTGGCGATGCCTTTGGCGGACGCGATCACACTACAGTGCTGCATGCCTGCCGTAAGATCGAATCGTTAAAAGAAGAAACACACGAAATAAAAGAAGACTTCCAGAATTTAATCCGTACTTTGTCATCCTAAAGGGACGTGGTCATGCAATTTACCATTAACAGAGACGCCTTACTCAAACCATTACAAATGGTGTCCGGTGCCATAGAGCGCCGCCATACGCTGCCTATTTTATCTAACGTGTTGTTGGAAGTAAGCGAAGCGCTATTATCACTTACCGGCACCGATTTAGAAGTCGAGTTGGTTGCTACTACTGATAGCTTAACTGTACAAAGCCCGGGCCGTATTACCGTACCCGCGAAAAAGCTGCTGGATATTTGCCGTAGCTTACCGGAAGGCTCCGACATTCGCGTGCAACTGCAGGGTGATAACTGCGTGCTGACCTGTGGTAAAACTAAGTTCACCTTATCGACACTAAGTGCGTCAGAATACCCCAATTTAGAAAGCTGGCAGGGCGAGGTTGATATTCAGCTCAGCCGCATGCAGCTGCGCAAGTTGCTGGACGATACCGCCTTCTCGATGGCGAACCAGGATGTGCGTTATTACTTAAACGGCTTGTTGTTTGAAGTAGACAATGGTGCGGTAAAAGCCGTTGCCACAGACGGCCACCGTTTGGCGCTCAGCAGCCTGGAATTGCCGGGTCTGGTTGCCCAGCAAAAGCAAATTATTATTCCACGCAAAGGCGTATTAGAAGTGATGCGCTTGTTAGCCAGCGACGACCAACTGGTTACGTTGAGTCTGGGCCAGAACCATATCCGTTTAACCGACAGCAATTATGTGTTCAGCAGTAAGCTGATTGACGGCCGTTTCCCTGACTACCGCCGTGTCTTGCCACGCAACAGTACCAAGCTGGTTACTGCACACCGCAGTGTGTTAAAAGATGCCTGCACCCGCGCGTCTATTTTATCTAACGAGAAATACCGCGGCGTGCGCTTTACCCTAAGCAGCGGCGAGCTGCAAATTGTGGCGAATAACCCGGAGCACGAACAGGCCGAAGAGATTATTGAAGTAGAGTACCAGGGCGATAACCTGGAAATTGGCTTTAATGTTGGTTACTTGCTGGATGTATTAAATACCCTGGCCACCGATTTGGTGGTGCTGCACCTGAACGATGCTAACTCCAGTGCTTTGGTCGAAGGCGTGGGTAATGTTGGTGCTTCTTACGTTGTTATGCCAATGCGTCTGTAACCATGTCACTGTTGTCAGTTAGCGCCAGTCAGTTTCGCAATCTGACGGCAGTGTCATTAAGCGCGCATGCTCGGTTCAATTTAATTGTCGGCATGAACGGCAGTGGCAAAACCAGTTTGCTGGAAGCCATTTACTATTTGGCACATGGCCGCTCCTTTCGTACCAGCCGGCCACAGCGCTTAATACAGCACGATAGCGACGCCTTTGTGTTACATGCTAAGGTGTCGGCACAACAGCACACTCACAGTCTGGGTTTGCAGCGTGATAAGCAGGGCGATTTAGTGCTGCGGCTAAATGGTAGCAATGTTAACCGGCTGGCCGAATTTGCCAGTTTGCTGCCGGTACAGCTTATTACGCCAGACAGCTTTCGGTTGTTTTTTGGTGGGCCGAAAGAGCGGCGGCAGTTTTTTGATATGGGTTTGTTCCACGTGGAACAAAGTTTTTTCGACAGCTGGTTACGCTTTAACAAAGTGCTGAAGCAGCGCAATGCCTTATTGAAAACCAGCCGGCAGTATGACAGCCAGTTCGAGTTCTGGGACCAGCAGTTTACCGTGCTGGCGTTTGAACTACAGCGGTTGCGGCAGCACTATGTCAGTCAGTTGGAAACGGCGTTTCGGCAGTTAACTAATGGCGATGCCTTAATGCAGCAGTTAAGTTTTCAGTTGCAACAAGGCTGGCCGGAAAAGGTTACCGAGCCGGCGCAGTTGCAGCAGTTACTGCAGCACAGCTTTAGCCAGGACAGTCGGATGGGCTTTACCCAATACGGCCCGCAGAAGGCCGATTTAAAGCTGAAAAAAGACCAGTGGGCAGCAGAAGAAGTGTTATCCCGTGGTCAGTTAAAAGTGTTATTATTTGCGCTTAAAATTGCGCAAAACAATGTAATTCGTGACAATGGCCAGAAACAACCGCTGTTGTTGATCGATGATTTGGCGTCGGAATTAGATCAAGAATCTACCCGGCAGATTTTTAGTTATTTACGCGATATAAACTCACAGGTTTTTATTACTGCAATTAACGCTGAACAAGTTTCACCTTTTATCACCGCCGAACAATTGGCGATGTTTCACGTGGAACATGGACAGCTAACAGCACGGACAGATGACGATGGCCGAACAACATAACTACGATTCCTCGAGCATAAAAGTATTAAAAGGACTGGATGCAGTTCGTAAAAGACCAGGCATGTACATCGGCGATACCGATGACGGCTCAGGCTTACACCATATGGTATTTGAGGTAGTTGATAACTCTATCGACGAAACCCTTGCCGGGCACTGTTCTGATATCTGGGTAACTATCCACAGCGATGGTTCGGTATCGGTGCGCGACAATGGCCGTGGTATTCCAACCGATATGCACGAAGAAGGCGTATCTGCCGCTGAAGTTATCATGACCGTGCTACACGCAGGTGGTAAGTTTGATGATAACTCCTATAAAGTATCCGGCGGTTTACACGGCGTGGGTGTATCGGTAGTTAACGCGTTGTCTGACAAGCTGGAACTGACTATTCGCCGCAAAGGCCAGGTGCATCAGCAAATTTATCATCTGGGTGTACCACAAGCGCCATTAGCAGTAATTGGTGAAACCGAAGATAAAGGTACCACTATCCGGTTTTGGCCAAGCCCAACGGTATTTACCGATATCAATTACCACTTTGATATTCTGGCCAAGCGTTTACGCGAGCTGTCATTCTTAAACTCCGGCGTCAGTATTATCCTGACCGACGAGCGCAACGATAAAAAAGACCACTTTAAATATGAAGGCGGCATCGAAGCCTTTGTACAGTACTTAAACCGTACTAAAACCAGTGTGCACCCGAAGGCCTTTTATTTCACCGATCAGCGCGATGACGGTATTTCGGTTGAAGTTGCCATGCAGTGGAACGACAGCTATCAGGAAAACGTATTTTGTTTTACCAATAACATCCCACAGCGCGATGGTGGTACTCACTTAGCCGGTTTCCGCGGTGCCTTAACGCGGGTATTAAATACCTATATCGAGCAGGAAGGCTACGCTAAGAAGATGAAGGTGCAAGCCTCGGGTGATGATGCCCGTGAAGGCTTAACTGCGGTAATCAGCGTTAAAGTGCCGGACCCTAAATTCAGCTCGCAAACCAAAGATAAACTGGTGTCCAGTGAAGTGCGCTCGGCGGTTGAAAGCGTCATGGGCGAGCGGTTAAACGAATATCTGCTGGAAAACCCGGGTGATGCCAAGATCATCGTTGGCAAAATTGTCGACGCTGCCCGTGCCCGTGATGCCGCGCGTAAAGCGCGTGAAATGACCCGCCGTAAAGGCGCGCTGGATATTGCCGGCTTGCCTGGTAAGTTGGCTGACTGTCAGGAAAAAGACCCGGCATTGTCTGAACTCTACATAGTAGAGGGTGACTCTGCGGGTGGTTCTGCCAAGCAGGGTCGCAACCGCAAAAACCAGGCTATTCTGCCGTTAAAGGGTAAAATTCTGAACGTAGAAAAAGCCCGTTTCGACAAAATGTTGTCATCGCAAGAAGTTGGCACCCTAATCACCGCCCTGGGCTGTGGTATCGGCCGCGAAGAATATAACCCGGATAAAACCCGTTACCACAGCATTATCCTGATGACGGATGCTGACGTCGACGGCTCGCATATCCGTACCTTGCTGTTGACCTTCTTCTACCGCCAAATGCCGGAGCTTATCGAGCGTGGTTATATCTACATTGCTCAGCCACCATTGTATAAAGTGAAGAAGGGCAAGCAAGAGCAGTATATTAAGGATGAGGCAGCGTTAACGGAATACCTGACCACGCTGGCTCTGGACGAAGCGTCACTGCATGTTAACGCTGAGGCGCCAGGCATCAGTGGTGCTGCGCTGGAAACTTTGGTACGCCAATACCACAAGGTGTCGGCCACTATTGTACGCTTAACACGGAAAATTCCTTATAACCTGCTAAACGAACTGATTTATGTACCGACGCTGGATGTAGCGCAGGCCAAGTCAGCAGAGTACAGCGAGCAATGGGCAAAGAACCTTGTGCAGCGCCTGGATGATAAAGAGGGTGATGGTTCCAGCTATAGCTACGTGGTGCATGAAGACCGCGAGCGCCAATTGTTCCTGCCTAAGGTGATCATTCGCCAGCACGGTATCGATAACGAATACCTGTTGCACTACGACTTTGTTACCTCGCGCGATTACCTGAGCATTGCAGCACTGGGGGACGCTATCCGCGATCTGATAGAAGAAGGTGGCTATATCCGTCGTGGTGAGAAAATCAAACCGGTAGAAACCTTCCTCGAAGCGCTGGAATGGTTAATGAGTGAGTCTAAGCGTGGCCTGTATATTCAGCGCTATAAAGGGCTGGGCGAGATGAACCCGGAACAATTGTGGGAAACCACCATGGATCCGCAAAGCCGCCGCATGTTGCAGGTAACCATTGAAGACGCCATCGGCGCCGACCAGTTGTTCGCCACACTAATGGGCGACCATGTAGAACCGCGCCGTGCCTTTATTGAAGAGAACGCGCTTTATGTGGCTAACCTGGACGTGTAACCTGACGCTGATTTGATATGTAATCAAAAAACGGGCCGACAGGCCCGTTTTTATTTCTGCTCTGCTTTTACTTCCGGTTCGGCGTAGTAATAGCCCACACCGTACATTGTATGGATAAAGCGTAGCTTAGGGTAGAGCTGGCGGTGTTTGGCGCGCAGTTTGCGGATATGGCAATCTACCGTACGCTCGTTAATATCGTTAAAGTCGGTATAGCTGCTGTCGATCAACTGGCTGCGACTGAAAATTTGTTTCGGGTGTCTGGCCAATACCTGATGAAAGTTAAACTCCAGCCTGGTCAGGCTTACTGATTGCTGCGGCGAACTTAACGTAAAGCGCTGCTCGTTTAACACCAATAACGGCACAGGCTGTGCCGGCGTTGGCTGCGGTGCAGCGACAGGCACGCTTAGCGCTTTCATATGCAGCTTTAAGTCGCCCAGCACAGTGTTCAGCTCGGTTATCTGTGCCGACAAACGTTGATACAGCACATCCGGCATAGTAGATTGCTGTACTTGCTGCTCCAGCAGGGATACCAACAAAAAGGCTTTTTGCGACAGCTGTGCGCCGGTATGCGTATCGGTTTCGTCAGTCACTATCATCGGTAAACCTCCGGAAAACGCTACTATGACGTAAAAAAACGAAAGTGAATAGCACTTTACTTTTCTTCACGCTTTTAGCGCTTTTCTTCCACAATTTTTCCATAGTGCTGCGCTAACTTGATATTGGCTAAATACGGCTTTACCAATATTAAGGTAATTATGGCGATGCACCAATACTTTAATGGATTATTAATGGGTACGGCAGTGCTGCTGTGCGGCTGCTCAGTCTTTGCTGATCGGGCTGCACCACCGGCAGGATTGGAGGAGCGGGTACAGCCTGATGCCGGCTTGCCGGCATCCAAAACCGCCGGGCCGGATCCAGACGACCCTTACTATGCAGCATTGGAACCGGTGCCCGAGCCCATGCCGTTGCGCAATACCGGCTCACTGTTTAATCCTGAGCGGTTGCATAGCCTGTATATCGAACGTTCACATTTTAAAGCCGGCGATATCGTGTCAGTACAGCTGTCCGAATCAACCAAAGCGACGAAAAAGGGTAATACCCAGCTGAAGAAAAGCACAGAGTACAACCTTGACCCTATCCGGGTGCCTGGTGGTAACCTGGAAATAGCCGGTAGAGAAGTTAACCTTGGCTTAAGCCAGGATCAGCAGTTTCAGGGTGACGGTTCGGCCAGCCAAAGCAACGACTTTGAGGGCGAGCTGACCGTAACGGTAATGCGGGTGCTGAGCAACGATAACTTACTGGTGCGCGGTGATAAATGGATGCTGATAAATAACGGCAAAGAATTCATACGCTTAACCGGAATAATCAGGGCAAAAGACATTGATAAGGATAACAAAATTAAGTCGACAAAAATTGCCAATGCCCGGATCGAATACTCCGGTACCGGTGCTTTGGCCGACAGCCAACGGCTGGGCTGGCTGACAGAAAAACTGAATAATCCTGAACTATGGCCATTGTAAACTTGCACTACGCATTCGCTATCGCTGTGGTGCTGCTTAGCGGCTGCAGCTACGAGCGCACCATCCGCTATCAACTGGAAGCCCCGGCGCAAAGTTTGGTGCTGGAAGCCACCGGCTATGCCGTCGTGGCATCGCAGCCGGGCAGCAGCTACGAAGATAAATTACTACAGGCAATGGCAGCGTCGCGTCAGGATGCGTACCGGCGCTTAGCCGAACAGTTGTACGGTAAAAAGCTGACGGCCAGCAGCAGTGCTGACCAGGCAGTGCTAACCGCTGACAAAGTGCAAAGCCAGGTGCAGGGCGTTATAAAAGGTGCCGAGCTGGTTACAGAGGCGATAGAAGGTCACTTTTATGTTACGCGGTTAAAGCTGGATACTGCTAACTTAGTTACGCTGCTGCAGGCTGAGCTGACACCGCTAAGCAGCCGTGTAAAGTGGTGGTACTGATGCGCGCCGGCTTAGTGTTGTTGTATTGCTTGCTGCCCTGTGTTGTCAGCGCCGATTGGTACAGTGGCAGTGGCAGCGCGGTGGTGTTTGATGACAACCGCCAGCTGGCGCGGCAACAGGCAGCCAGGCAGGCATTGCGCAGCGCCTTACTGCAGGCGGGTGTGTCCCTGACGGCACTGAGTGCGTTGCGCCATGACGAACCGGGTGCGGAGCTGTTTACTCTGCAGTCCGGGCTGCCGGTTGCGCAAATTGTAATTGAAGAAGAGCATCAGCGTGATAACAGGTTGTCGGTGACGTTAAAAGCCGATATCTGGCCACAACAAAGCCTTTGTGAACAGCGCGCTGTAGCAAAAGCCGTGCTGTTGGCGCCGTTAAGTTTGGCACCGGCAGCGGCCCCGGTAACGCTGAATAACAGCGGACTGATGGACCAAATAAACCAGCGGCTCTTTGCCGCGCTGCGCGCTGCCACCGCAGATTTTCTGGTCAAGGCGGTTGCTCTCGGCCCCCTGGCCGCGCCGGAGCAGTACCACGCAACTGCGGCACAGCAACAACTGCGCTACCTGGCAGAATCGGCTCAGGCACAGTTTATTATCAGTGGCCGGCTGCTTAACCTTGCTTTTGGCGTGCAGCCGGCTGGCTTACTGAAAAAACAACGTTGGGTGCGTCAGTTTGCCATGGAACTGAGTGTGTTTGACGGTGTAAGCGGCAATCTTATCCAAAGCAAAACCTACCAAAGCCGTACCCTGTGGCCGTACGCCATGACCACGGAGACGGACCCCGCCAGCGACCAACTGTGGCGCTCAGACTATGGTATTGAACTGCAACGGTTGTTACACGACGCGGTTGACGACAGCGCCGCACTGCTTAGCTGTGTGCGGGTAAAAGCACAGGTGATCCGCGTAACAGACCACAGCGTGGCGATAAGCGCCGGCAGTCGTCAGGGCCTGCAGGTGGGCGACAGGTTCAGCTTAACCTACAGCGACAGCTTTACCGATAGCTGGGGTAACCGTTATCAAAGTGCGACACCGGAGCCGGCGCAGTTGGAGGTAATCCACGTTTATCCGGATCATGCCGATACGCGGCCGGTAAACCAGAGGTATCCGGCGGCGGTACAGGTAAGAGACCAGGTACAACAAGACAGTTTCAGGGAGCCATAGTATGCAAATTAATAACACCTTACTTAACAGCCTGACAGACTGGTCAGGCAACACAGACGCTGACAACACTGCAGGCGATAACTTTATGCAAACGCTTAGCGCCGCTTTAACGCCCGATAATGCCAAAGACCCCGGAGAGCAGGCCGCGCAGCTGATTAGTAAGTTAAGTGGCGGGGCGGATGACAGTGCCGCCGGTTTAAGCAGTTCGGACGCTATGTTTGCTGCACTTACGCAAAACATGATGCAAACTATGCTGCAGGATGCGTTAACTCCGCCACAAACTGCCGCGCAAGCCGAGGCGGCAACTACCGCCGGCGCCTTTAGTGACGGCAGAACACCTGGCTTTGGCGACGTGCTGGACATGGTTAATCCGTTGCAACATATCCCCGTGGTAAGCCAGTATTACCGCGACTGGACCGGCGATGATATGGGCTATATTTCTCAGGTAGCCGGCGGCGCGCTGTGGGGCGGCAGCCTTGGGGTAGCGGCGTCTTTTGTTAACCTTGGCCTTACCAGTGTTATGGGCCAAAGCCCGACGCAATATATACAACAGTTTTTTGCCGGCGACGACGCCACAGCAGCCGGCTCCGCCAGCAATACCCTGGCGGGCAACAACAGTAACAGCAGCCGTAAAGCCGTTAGTAACACCGTCAGCAATACCGTCATCACCAGTCCTGCCAATAATAACGGCAATAACTCCGCTAACTATAACAGACCCGTTACCGCCAACAGTACAACTGCGCGTGGTCCCATCAGCAGTTAAACCGGTACAAAGTGGCATTGGTGCAGCTGTAACGGCCCTCAAACGGCCGCTATCGCCGTGCCGGTGCTAACATTTTTGCTAAAAGCCCTTACTAACCCTACAGATCGAGGCCACAACCAGGTATACTTTCCAGTCATTTTTTCAGTGAGTCACTTCGCATGCATAAGTACGATATTAAAACCTTCCAGGGCTTAATACTGGCCTTACAGGATTATTGGGCACGCCAGGGCTGTGTATTGGTGCAGCCGCTGGACCTGGAAGTGGGCGCCGGTACCTTCCATCCGATGACCTTTCTACGCTCACTGGGGCCAGAGCCCACCAACGTGGCGTATGTGCAGCCGTGCCGCCGGCCTACCGACGGCCGCTATGGCGAGAACCCGAACCGCTTGCAGCATTACTATCAGTTCCAGGTGATTTTAAAGCCGTCGCCGGACAATATTCAGGAGCTGTACTTAGGCTCGCTGCGTGAGCTGGGTATTGATACCCTGGTGCACGATATCCGCTTTGTTGAAGACAACTGGGAGTCGCCGACATTAGGCGCCTGGGGTCTGGGCTGGGAAGTCTGGCTAAACGGCATGGAAGTGACCCAGTTTACTTATTTCCAGCAGGTTGGTGGCTTAGAATGCCGCCCGGTTACCGGCGAGATTACCTATGGTTTAGAGCGTCTTGCCATGTATATCCAGGGCGTTGACTCTATCTATGACCTGGTATGGACCGACGGCCCGCTGGGTCGGGTAACGTACGGCGATGTATTCCATCAGAATGAAGTAGAGCAAAGCACCTACAACTTTGAGCACGCCGACGTTGCCGCATTGTTTAGCTACTTTGATCAGTGCGAGAAAGAAAGTCAGTACTTAATTGAGCAAGGCCTGGCGTTGCCGGCCTATGAGAAAGTAATGAAAGCTTCGCATGCTTTTAATATGCTCGATGCCCGCCATGCTATTTCGGTAACCGAGCGTCAGCGCTATATTCTGCGGGTACGGGCGCTGGCCAAAGCCTGTGCAGAAGCCTATTACGCTACGCGTGAGAAGCTGGGTTTCCCACTATGTAACAACCAGCGCAGCAAGCAGGAGGCATAATGAGCGTGCAAGATTTTTTTGTTGAAATTGGCACCGAAGAGCTGCCACCTAAGGCGTTAAAAACGCTGGCGACAGCTTTTGCTGATAATCTTCAGGCTGAATTGGCCAAGTTAGAGCTGAGTCATGCTGATGTGCACTGGTATGCCGCACCACGGCGTTTAGCAGTGCGCATTAATGGCTTAGCGGCGCAGCAAGCCGACAAAGTGGTCGAAAAACGCGGCCCGGCTATCGCATCTGCCTTTGACGCTGACGGCAAACCTACCAAAGCCGCCCAAGGCTGGGCAGCCGGTTGCGGTATTACTGTAGACCAGGCCGAAAAGCTGGAAACCGATAAAGGTGCCTGGTTATTGCATAAGGCCAAAGTGGTTGGCGCTGCCAGCGTGAGTTTACTGCCGGAGGTAGTGCAGCAGGCGCTGGCGAAATTGCCGATTGCCAAACCGATGCGTTGGGGTAACTCTACCGCTGAGTTTATCCGCCCGGTACATACCATTATTATGCTGTACGGCAAGGACGTAGTGCCTGCAACAGTTTTGGGCCGTAACAGCGGCAACCAAACACACGGCCATCGTTTTCATGCACCGGAAAAAGTCACGGTTAACCATGCTGATGACTACCTGGCAACGCTGCGTAACGCTTTTGTAGTGGCAGATTTTGCCGAACGTAAAGCATTTATTGCCGCTGAAGTGGCGAAAACCGCTGCCGCACTGAACGGCAAAGCGCTGATGGACGATGCCTTACTGGAAGAAGTTACTGCGCTGGTCGAGTGGCCGGTGGTGTTAGTGGGCAGCTTTGAGCAAAGCTTCCTGCAAGTGCCGGCAGAGCCGTTAATTTCTACCATGAAAGATAACCAGAAGTACTTCCCGTTACTGGATAGCAACGGCAAGCTGCAGAACAAGTTTATCTTTGTCGCCAATATCGCCAGCAAAGATCCGCAGCAAATTATCGAGGGTAATGAAAAAGTGGTGCGGCCGCGTTTGTCTGACGCACAGTTCTTTTTTAATACCGACCGCAAGCAAAAGTTGGAGCAACGTTTAGATAGCTTAAAAACGGTGTTATTCCAGCAGCAGCTGGGTACCCTGGCAGAGAAGTCTGAGCGTATCAGCAAAGTGGCCGGCTTTGTCGCGACAAAAATTGGTGCTGAGCAAGCCGCGGCAGAGCGCGCCGGTTTACTGTCCAAGGCCGACTTAATGACCAACATGGTTGGCGAGTTCCCTGAAGTACAGGGCATTATGGGCATGCACTATGCGCGTTTAGATGGCGAAGCAGAACCGGTAGCCCTGGCACTGAACGAGCAATATATGCCGCGTTTTGCCGGCGACCAGTTGCCAACACGGCCGGAAGGTGCCGCAGTAGCTATCGCTGATAAGCTGGATACTTTAGTCGGTATTTTTGGTATCGGTCAGGCGCCGAAAGGCGACAAAGATCCGTTCGCGCTGCGCCGTGCTGCCATTGGCGCGCTGCGTATTATGGTCGAAAAGCAGCTACCGCTGGATTTGGTGGATATTATCGCCTTTAGCCAGCAAACTTTCGGCACTAAGCTGAGTAACGCCAAAGTGGCAGAGGAAGTGCTGGACTTTATGCTCGGTCGGTTCCGTGCCTGGTACGAAGCCGAAGGCTACAGCGTTGATGTTATTCAGGCGGTATTGGCACGCCGGCCAACTAATCCGGCAGATTTTGACCGTCGCGTTAAGGCGGTAGCCGAGTTTGGTAAGCTGGATGCTGCCGCAGCCTTAGCGGCAGCCAATAAACGAGTAGCCAATATTCTTGCCAAAGTAGAGGGTGATATTGCCACTACGGTAAATGCTGCCTTACTGCAGGAAGACGCCGAGCAGGCGCTGCACAGTGCTATCGTGGCAGAGCAAGCTTATCAGGCCGGTCAGCATAGCTATGCCGAAGGTCTGGCGCATTTAGCTTCAATGCGTGATGTTATCGACAACTTCTTCGATAAGGTAATGGTAAATGCCGATGACGCGGCCGTGCGGGCTAACCGCCAGGCGTTGTTAAAGCAACTGCGCGAGCTGTTCCTGCAAGTAGCCGATATTTCTGTACTGCAGTAATGCAATGAAATGACTGAAGAAAAGCCAGCTTAATGCTGGCTTTTTTATTGTTGTAAAATAAAAGCTAACCGGCGTGAACCTGCGCACTCAGAGAATCGTCTTTTACCGGCAAACAATAATAATATGGGCTACGGATGCAACAGGCACAGCTGGATTTACTGGTACTGGCAATGCAAGCCGGCGACAAACGCGCGTTTTCGTTGCTGTACCGGCACTATCACCGTGATTTGCGCCGTTTTGCCGCCTACCTGTTACATAACCCTGCGGCAGCGGAAGACCTGGTGCACAACGTCTGGCTTAAAGTCAGCAAGCGTATTGGTCGTCTGCAGGACCCGCAGTTGTTTACCAGTTGGCTGTATCGCGCTGTACGTTGGGAGGTGTTGGATTATCATAAGCAGGCGGTGCAGCGCAAGCAGCAAAGCCTTGGCGACAACGACGGCTGCAATAGCGCTGTCACTGACGACAATAGCTGCGATCTAACCAAAGCCATGGCGCTGCTGGCAGACAACGAACGGCTGGTACTGCAACTACATTACCTGCATGAACTGGAGCTAACGCAGATAGCGCTGGTGCTGGATATTCCTGTAGGCACCGTAAAATCGCGGTTGCACCGCGCCCGTAAGCAGCTGCAGCAACAACTGCAAGCCATTAACTGAGGATAAAATGATGACATTAGATACTGATATTAAACAACAACTAGCCAGGCAAGCAGCAGAGCTGGATAACCTGATGCGTGAAGAGCAGGGTTTGGATAAGGTTCTGTCAGCCGGCTTTAAAGGCGGCTTGGGCGCTATTATGACAGTAGCGTACATAATTGCGCTGCTGTTGGCGGTAGCCATTTTCTATTGTGGTTATCAATTTCTTATAGCAGAAGCTGAGCAACAAGTGTACTGGGGCGTATTGTTACTGCTGGCATTTCAGGCTCAGGTTGGTACCAAGTTATGGATCTGGCTGGAAACGAACCGCAGCTCAACACTGCGGGAGTTGAAACGACTGGAGTTAGCGATGCAAAAGAGCAACCGGATTTAGTGATCTAATAGCCGGTACAGCAGTTGCTTAACGGCTTCCGGTTCAAATGGTTTATCACACATTGCATTTACGCCGCTTTGCGCGATATTGGCCAGATGAGCATCATTGGCTTCGCTGGTGACCATTAACACCGGAATATGCGACAGCGTGCTGTGTTCACGGATAAATTCTGTCAGCTCGCGGCCATTTACTTCCGGCATATTGTAGTCGGTTACTACCAGATCAAAGTTTTGCTGTTGCAACAATGCCATAGCCTGCTGGCCATCTTCTGCTTCAGTAATCTGTTGCATACCCAGATTTTGCAAAACTCGGCGGATATGATTGCGCGCCAGCCGGCTGTCATCTACCACCAGCACCCGTACATCGTGTACGTCGAATAAGCTAAGTTCCAGCTCGGCGGGGCTAAGTAAATCAACGGCGGCATTTAATGCCTTGCCCAGTTGCATGGCATCAAATGGCTTGGGCAAAATGGCTACTACACCGGATTGTTTAAAGGCTTCCAACTGCGCTTTGCGGGTTTCACTGGAGACCAGTAAAAACGGGACCTCTGCGGTGGCACTATCGGTTTTTAACTGTTTTAGTAACTGTTCAGCCGTGCCGTCAGCCAGATGCAAAGCGCAGGCAATAGCATCAGGTTTGTGCCGCTTAATGTTTTGCAGGGCACTGGCAAGGCTGTCGGCTTCTTCAACCCGGCTGACGTTTTCTTCCGCCAGTTTTTTGCGGATAATTTTTCGTTGTACCTCTGAAGGCTCAACCAGCAGAATATGTAAATCGGCGGGGGACAGTTGCATAGCGGCTCCGCAACAAATGACTAAAACAGCATTCTGCCACAACTACAGTTAGCCTGGCACTACTAAATAAGCATTACGTCGGGTGTATAAATCACCACTGTGAGGCAAACGCTGAATTGTAACAGTTGGTGTAAATTAACTATTGCGGTAAATATGTCTACATAACCGCTTACATTTAAAGGCTTAATTGTTATGCGGTTTTCTGCCAGTCTGACGCTTATCAAAAGCCATGTAAGGACACAGCAATGTACAACAATATCAATCTGAGACTGCTAAGCATCGGTTGCCTGATTACGACCGCTATGCTGACGGCTCCGGTGTCGGCCATTGTTATTCGTCATGATAAGCCGTCAGAGCAGTATCTGGCTTCCAAAGCGGACTTCCCGCCGTTGGCAACGTTTTACAATATCGGCGTGCACGGTACTTTGATTGCGCCTGACTGGGTATTAACGGCAGCGCATAGCGTGTTTTGCCTGAATCCGGGGCAGACCATTGCGGTGGGCGATGAATTGGTAGAGGTGCGGGCGCGTTATAGTTACCCGTCTTATCAATTAGGTGAGCAGAATGATTTAGCGCTTATTCAGCTGGCTAAACCGGTGCTGAGCGTAGCGCCTGCCAAATTGTACCGCCAACAGGATGAGCGTGATCAGATGTTGTGGTTTATCGGCAGTGGTGGCACGGGTACAGGTTTAACCGGCGAAACTATCGGCTATAAAGAAAACAATGGCGTGCTGCGCAAGGCGCAAAATAAAGTGACCGCAGTGACAAAATCCGATTTGAGATTTGTGTTTGAGTCAGGTCAACAGGCGCTGGAGCTGGAAGGCGTTTCGGGCAATGGCGATAGCGGTGGCCCGGCCTATCTGAAACAAGAAGATGGTTATTACCTGCTTGGCGTAAGCTCCAGAGTAGATTCATGGTTTAAGGATGTTGGCGAGTACGGCGTTAAAGAGCTGTATACCCGCGTATCCAGCCATGCCAATTGGATCGATCAGGTAATGGCCGCAGATGACGCTGAAAGAGCCAAACTCAGCTCATCCGACGGTTTCCTGCAAGATGGCATGACAGCAGAAAATTTGCCTGGTATATGTGCATCAATAAGTTTGAAAACGCCGGTTTAGCGGTTTAAATCGCGTTTTGCCTGGTCTTTGGAGCGCAATACTGTGCTATTTCTGCCACCACTGCTGAAGAACTTTCATTAATTGTGTTGAGTAGCTTTTAATACACGAATAGATAAAACAGAGTGCTGCTTAATAGTACAGATTGAAACTATGCCACTTAGTGTTATACTTTTTGCGTTTATAGCAAGGATTGCTGATGCGGGTATTTAAAAACAAAGCTTTCGCAAAATGGGCGCACAAAGAAGGTCTGTCAGACAGAACTCTTTTAGTTGCAGTCGCCGAGATGGAACAAGGGCTGATTGATGCAGACTTAGGCGGCGGTGTTTATAAAAAGCGTGTCGCGACGGCTAAGGGTAAAAGTAGCGGCGGCAGAACCTTAATAGCCTATCGCTTTGCCGACAAAGCGTTCTTTGTTTATGGCTTTGCCAAAAATGCCAAAGCAAATATAACTGCTACTGAGTTAAAAGCTTTAAGAATATTGGCTAATGATTTGCTGAATTACAGCGATACTGAAATTAATCGTCTGCTGGATGCTGGCGCACTATTTGAGATAAACGCAGATGACTAAATCAATTTTAGATATGGTGCAGGAAACGGCACAGGATTTTTATAACGCCGGGGTAATGAAAGATACTACCTTGCGCGAGATAGAAGCGCTATGCCTGCCGGTTGTAGAAGAATTCAGTGCTGAACAAATTAAACAAATACGCACCCGTAATAAAGCCAGCCAGGGGGTGTTTGCAGCTTATTTAAATACCAGCAAATCGACAGTACAGAAGTGGGAGCAGGGACAGAAAAAGCCAAATGGACCATCGTTAAAACTGCTTAATCTTGTGGCAAAGAAGGGCTTACAGATACTGGCGTAACAGCTATTAACCACTAACCTTCTTCACCACATACTTATACGGCAGTTCAGCGGTATCACTGCCAACTAACTCGTGATCCATAAAGCGGCAAAATGCCGGGATATCGCGGGTGGTGGCCGGGTCGTCGGCGATAATCAGTAAAGTTTCCCCCACCTGCATTTTGCGAATTTGCAGCCGTATCATCATTACCGGCTCGGGGCAGCGCAGGCCTAAGGCATCCAGGGTTTGATCTGCGTTGCTAAAAATATCTTCCATTTGTACTCCGGTAAAATTGTACGTTACAGCACCACGAAGCAGGAACTGAGGTTAAAACACTGACAGCACAGACACAGACAACGAGCGCAGCGAATGCGACAGGCGAGGCTGCAGGAGCAGCAGCGCCCGGCGTAGCCGAGTCGCACAGTTGCAGGGCAGGATGCCCGTAGACCTGCTGTGGCGAGCATGGCAGTGTTTAAACCGGTGCAGAGTTATCATCAGCAGCTTAGCGAAGCTTGTAACACCCGCTGTCCTCACCACAGCAACTCGGATTTGCTGACGCAAATCCTCAGACACTCTGTGGTTGCGGGATCGGGGTTGCAAGCTTCAGGGCTGCAGTTTGCCGCATCGTTTCAGCCAACAAATAAGGGCCGTAAAAACGGCCCTTATTCTATGCGATTGTGCTTATTGCTGCCAGCTTATGGCCGCTCAAACTATGGACGTTCAAAAACAGTCGCTATACCCTGACCTAAACCGATACACATGGTCGCCAGGCCAAACTTGCCGCCTTTATCTTCCATCACGTTAATCAGCGTGGTGCTGATACGTGAACCGGAGCAACCCAGCGGGTGACCCAGCGCGATAGCGCCGCCATTCAGGTTTACTTTCTGCTCTTTTACTTCCAGTAAGCCTAAGTCTTTCATTACCGGCAGCGCCTGGGCTGCGAAGGCTTCGTTCAGCTCGGCGTAGTCGATATCATTAATGCTGATACCGGCCATTTTTAACGCCTTTTTCGATGCCGGTACCGGGCCGTAACCCATGATAGAAGGGTCGCAACCAGCTACACCCATACCGCGCACGTAAGCACGAATTGGCAAGCCCAGTGCCTTGGCTTTGTCTTCGCTCATTACTAACATGCCGGAGGCACCGTCAGATAAAGCAGAAGACGTACCGGCAGTTACCGTACCGTTGGCCGGGTCGAATACCGGGCGCAGTTGGCCCAGTGCTTCTACTGTGGTTTCCGGGCGGATAACTTCATCGTAATCCATCAGCTTTAACACGCCGTCGGCGTCGTGGCCTTCAGTGGGGATAATTTCGTTTTTAAACCGGCCTTGCAGGCTGGCTTCCTGCGCTAAGCGGTGTGAGCGTGCGCCGAATTCGTCCTGCTGCTGGCGGCTGATGCCATGCATTTTACCCAGCAATTCGGCGGTTAAGCCCATCATACCGGCGGCTTTGGCTACCGAGGTAGATAAACCCGGGTGAAAATCGACGCCGTGGTTCATTGGCACATGGCCCATATGTTCAACACCACCGATTAAATACACCTCACCCATGCCGGTTTGAATGGCGCGCACGGCGTCATGCAAGGCTTGCATCGATGAACCGCACAAGCGGTTTACGGTAACAGCCGGTACCGAGTGCGGAATGCCGGCTAACAGTGCCGCATTACGCGCCACGTTAAAGCCTTGCTCTAAGGTTTGCTGCACACAACCCCAGATAATGTCGTCAATGTCTGCCGGGTCTAACGCCGGGTTACGCTCAACTAACGATGCCATTACATGGGCCGATAACTGCTCGGCGCGCACGTTGCGGTACATACCGGCTTTGCTGCGGCCCATTGGCGTGCGGATACAATCTACTATAACTGCGTGTTTCATTATTCTGCTCCTGCGCTTAAACCGGGAAGAAACGCTGGCCGGCTGCGGCCATGGCGCGGGTTTTGTCTGTTACCTGATAAATTTCGCCTAAATGGGCGTATTTATCGGCCAGGGCGACAAAGTTGGCTAAACCGATAGTATCGGCATAACGCAGCGGACCACCACGGAACGGCGGGAAGCCTAAGCCGTAGATCAAGCCCATATCGGCTTCAGCGGCGCTGGCCACTATGCCTTCTTCAAGACAACGAATAGTCTCGTTAATCATTGGCACCATGACGCGGGCGATAATGTCTTCCGCGCTGAATTCCTGCTTAGCTGAGGCAATGCCGGCCAGCAGGCTAACCGCTGCCGGGTCGATATCTTTTTTCGGTTTGCCTTTGGAATCTTTGCTGTAAGCATAAAAACCGACGCCGTTTTTCTGGCCGTAGCGCTCAGCTTTATACATCGCGGCTACCGGGTCGTTATCCAGCTTGGCCATCCGCGTCGGGAAGCCCGCTGCCATAACGTCAGTACAATGATAAGCGGTGTCTAAACCGACCACATCTAACAGATAAGCCGGGCCCATTGGCCAGCCAAACTGCTTTTCCATGACTTTATCAACCTGAGCAAAGTCGGCACCGTCTAATACCAGCTTGCTGAAACCGGCAAAGTAGGGGAACAGTACACGGTTAACAAAGAAACCCGGGCAGTCATTCACTACGATGGGCGATTTACCCATTTTGGCGGCATACGCTACCACAGCAGCTACGGTTTCTTCGCTGGTGTCTTTACCACGGATAACCTCTACCAATGGCATGCGGTGTACCGGGTTAAAGAAGTGCATACCGCAGAAGTTTTGCGGCCGGCTTAAATTTGCTGCCAGTGAGTCAATAGAAATGGTGGACGTGTTGGATGTCAGAATGGCGTCTTCAGCAATTAAACCTTCTACTTCTTTTAACACTGCGCCTTTCACTTTCGGGTTTTCAACTACAGCTTCCACCACGATATCAACGCCTTTGACGTTCTCGTTGCTCAGCGTAGGGGTAATAGCAGCTATTACTTTTGCCATACCAATGGCATCGAGCTTTTTGCGTTCTACCTGCTTACCCAGCAGCTTGGTGGCTTCACCCATACCCAGCGCTAAGGCTTTATCGGCGATATCCTTCATTACCACCGGCACGCCTTTTAAGGCTGACTGATAGGCAATACCGCCACCCATAATGCCGGCGCCCAATACGGCGGCTTTGTTGATGGCTTTAGTGGCGGTTTTGGCGGCCTTTTTAGCCTTGCCTTTAATTAACTGGTCATTTAAAAACAGGCCGATTTGCGCGGTAGCGGCATCGGTTTTCGCCAGCTTGGCAAAACCGGCATTTTCCAGCGCCATGGCACCGGCGCGATCCAGTGTGGCGGCCGCTTCTATGGTAGTAACCGCTAACATCGGTGCAGGATAGTGTTTGCCGGCGTTGGCAAATACCATGCCTTTGGCTGTGCTGAAGCTCATGGTGGCTTCAGTTTTATTCAGTTTCAGTGGCTGCAGTTTAACCGCGCGCTTTTTGCGCCAGTCCAGTTTGCCGGCGATAGCGTCTTCTAACATGCCCAGCGCTGCCGCTTCCAGTTTCTCCGGTGCTACCACGGCATCGATTAAACCAAATTTTTGTGCCTGGTCGGCACTATGATCTTTACCGGTGGTGATCCATTCCATCGCATTGTCGGCACCGATAATACGTGGCAGGCGCACGGTACCGCCAAAGCCCGGCATTAAGCCCAGCTTTACTTCCGGTAAACCAATGCGGGTGCTGGTGTCGGCTACGCGGTAGTCAGCAGTAAGTGACCACTCACAGCCGCCACCTAATGCGAAACCTTTTAATGCTACTATGGTCGGAACCGGTAAGTCTTCAGCCAGATCAAAGATATCAGAGGCTTGTTTGATCCACGGAATAAGTTCTGTTTCCGGCCGTAAAAAGGTGCTTAAGAATTCGGTAATGTCGGCGCCAACGATAAAAGCATCTTTATCGCTGCAAAATATAACGCCCTGTAATGACTTATCGGCGTGCAGCAGCTCTAAAGCTGTCTTACAATCAGTAAGCGTCTGCTGATCAAACTTGTTAACTGAGCCCTTGGCATTAAAAGCAAAGCGGGCGATACCAGGCTTGATGTAGGCAACAGTAATGTTGTCACTCTGGTAGATCATAACGGTGCTCCTTGGTCGCGTATATTAGGGTTCTTCGCAACTGGTACGATGAGGTTGTCGCGCTCAGTGTGTCGTGGTTAGTAAAAAAATTCAACCGTTATTTAAACGCGTGTTTGAATTTAGCCGCGACACGAGCACTAACTATAGGTGTTATTTCTTTCAGTTTAGAATTTTTGTTGAGGTTATCGCCGTGAAACGGATGATTTTTGTGCTGACTAACCTGCTCCTGGCGCCGCTGTCGGCGGCGTCGGTGTCTTCTGAGGCAGCGTTACGTAACGAGTTTTTACAAGCAGAACGCCAGATTGGCAGTGTCAGTTACGAGCAGGCGCAGAAGCTGCTGCAAAAGTTTGCTGACTATCCGCTGCAGCCTTACCTGGAGCAGCGTCGTTTACAACAGTTTTTAACTGCTGATGAACGCATAGCTGATTTTTTGCAACGCCAAAGCGGCACACCCATGGACTGGCCACTGCGTAAGCCCTGGTTACTGCATTTGGCAAAACGGCAAAAATCAGCGTTATTTTTGGCCAACTACCCGGGGTCAAATGATGCTGAACTGGAATGTTTAGCGCTACGGTATCAGTTAGCGCTGCCGGACGCCGATGCTGCTGCGCTGTGGCCACAGGTAACACAGTTGTGGTTGGTGGGCAAATCGCAACCCAAAGCCTGTGATCCGCTGTTTGCCGATTGGCGAAAAGCCGGGCAGCAAACGCAGGAGCGGGTATGGCAGCGGCTGATGTTAGCTGCCGAGGGGGGCGATACCAGTTTGATCCCCTATTTAAAAACACAATTGCCGGCTGTGCAGCAGCCGCTGGCTGATATGTATCTTAAAGCCCGGCGCAACCCGGCGGTAATCAGCAATGCGCGGTTTTTCCCGCTAAAGCAAGTGCAGGAACGTGATATTGCCGCCTACGGCATGAAACGGTTGATTTGGCGCAATCCGGAACAGGCATTGAAGGTATGGCAGCGTTTTGCTAATGACCCTTATTTCACCGCCGGGCAAAGGTTAGATGTGCAGCGCCAATTTGCTATAGCGCTGGCCAGTAAAGGCGATGACCGCGCCGCTGAGTGGCTGACAGCGCTGCCGGCTGAGCTGATTGACAGCACTCTGGCGCACTGGCAGGTTAGCCATGCCCTGACACAACTGGACTGGCCTAAAGTGCAGCAAAGCATAGAAGCCTTGCCGGCAGAGGTAGCACAGGACGCCAGTTGGCAATATTGGCTGGCGCGCTCTTATGAGCAACAAAACCGGCCGGAGTTAGCGCAGCCGCTGTTGCAGCGTTTGGCATTGCAGCGGCACTTTTATGGCTTTATGGCGGCGGCTAAATTAGGTTTACCGCCCAGCCTGGCGCATGCACCGGTAACGGTAAGCGAACAAGAACTGGCCCGGCTGCAGCTACACCCGGCGGTAAAACGGGCGCAGGAGTGGCTGGCTTTGGGGCGCTTAACCGAGGCGCGGCGTGAGTGGAACCATCTGCAGGATAGTTCTGATGAGCAACAAAAGTTGGTGTCAGCCAAGCTGGCGCATCAGCTGCAATGGTATGAGCGGGCTATTTTTTCGCTGGCCGATGTGGGCTATTGGGATGATATCGAACTGCGTTTTCCGTTGGCGTATCAGGACGAAATTGCTCAATCATCTGCTAAAGCCGATATAGAATCAGGCTGGGCTATGGCGATAGCGCGGCGCGAAAGCTCGTTTATGGCCGATGCTGCATCGCCGGTGGGCGCGCGCGGCTTAATGCAACTAATGCCGGCGACGGCCCGCGAAATAGCACGCAAGCCGGTGCAGCTTAACCAGCTGTACAACCCTGTGGTGAACATTGACTATGGTACCGACTATCTTAACTATTTAATGAAGCGTAACGACGGTAATTTATTAGTGGCTACCGCATCCTATAATGCCGGTTATAGTCGGGTAAAACAGTGGATCCCGAATGACCATGCGTTGCCGGCCGATGTGTGGGTTGAAACCATTCCGTATCGCGAAACGCGCGATTATGTAAAAGCGGTAATGGCCTACTACCAGATTTACAATATCCGCTTAAATGCACCCACCGATGTATTCAAGCCGCTGACCACAATGCAGATTGGGGTCGTGGTGGATTAATGTTATGATGCCCCGCATATTTTTCAGCCAACAGGTCAGACACTTATGACAGCTTCTTATCAAAGCCTGTATCAGGCCCATATTGCCGAATTGCAACAACGTACCCGACGTCTTTTAGAGCGCGAAAACCTGGATGCACTGGTGATCCACTCCGGCCAGACTCAGCGCAAGTTTCTCGACGATATGGATTACCCGTTTAAAGCCAACCCGCTGTTTAAAGCCTGGTTACCGGTAATTGATAACCCGCATTGCTGGCTGATTGTGGATGGTGTAAACAAACCCAAGCTGATTTTCTACCGGCCGAAAGATTTCTGGCATAAGGTGCCGGACGAGCCACATGATTTCTGGGCAGAATATTTTGATATTCAGTTGCTGGATAAAGCCAATAAAGTTGAAACACTGCTGCCCTATGACAAAGCGCGGTTGGCGTATTTGGGCGAATACCTCGAGGTAGCGCGCGCGTTAGGCTTTAGCGAAATTAACCCCGAGCCGGTGCTGAATTTTATTCATTTCTACCGCGCTTATAAAACCCCGTATGAACAAGCCTGTTTGCGCATTGCCAACCGTATGGCGGTGGCGGGGCACAATGCTGCAAAAGCCACGTTCTATGCCGGCGGCAGTGAGTTTGATATTCAACTGGCGTATTTAGCTGCTGTGCGCCAAACAGAAAATGAAGTGCCGTACGGCAATATTATTGCGCTGAACCAAAACTGCGCCATTTTGCACTACACGGCACTGGAGCGCACCGTGCCGGCGCAGCGGCATTCCTTTCTGATTGATGCCGGTGCCGAGTTTCACGGCTATGCTGCCGATATTACCCGTACCTACAGTTTTAACCCACAGGATGAATTCGGCAGCTTAATCAGCGCGGTAAATGACGCGGAATTGAAATTAGTTGATGGCTTAAAACCGGGGCTTAAATACGGCGAATTGCATATTCAGTGTCATCAACATATTGCCGAAATTTTGCATCAGTTTGATTTTGTTAAACTGTCGCCGGAGGCTATTGTTGAAAGCCAGATCAGCCGCACTTTCTTCCCGCACGGTCTGGGCCATCATTTAGGCTTACAAGTGCATGATGTTGGTGGTTTTATGGCTGATGAGCGCGGCACGCATGTGGCGGCACCGGACAGCCATCCGTATTTGCGCTGCACCCGTACTATTGAAGCGAATATGGTATTTACCATTGAGCCTGGTTTGTATTTTATCGACAGTCTGTTAGCTGATTTAGCAGCAACAGAATTTGATAAATACATTAACTGGCAGAAAGTAGACGCTTTCCGTCAATACGGTGGTATTCGCATTGAGGATGATGTGATCGTACATCAGGACCGCAATGAAAATATGACCCGTGATTTGCAGCTGGCTTAAGCCGTAAGGACGCCGTACAGGTATGCAATACCGCTCGATAATCCGGATTTTGGGCCTGCTGATTGCATTGTTCAGTATCAGCATGGTGCCGCCGGCCTTTGTTGCTTACTGGTACAAGGACGGTGCCGGCGTGCCTTTTATGCTGTCTTTTGTGCTGTGTTTGGTGATCGGTTTTTTTATCTGGTACCCGAACCGGCGCTATAAAGCCGAGCTGAAAGTACGTGACGGCTTCCTAATCGTCGTATTGTTTTGGATAGTGCTGGGTGCGGTGGGGGCTATTCCGTTTATGCTGGCCGGCAACCCGCACTTAAACCTGGCCAGTGCCATGTTTGAGGCGTTCTCCGGCCTGACGACTACCGGTGCTACCGTACTGACCGGCATTGAGTTTTTACCTAAAGCCATTTTGTATTACCGCCAACAATTGCAATGGTTGGGCGGTATGGGGATCATCGTATTAGCAGTAGCGATATTGCCCATGCTGGGTGTAGGGGGCATGCAGTTGTACCGTGCTGAAACCCCGGGTCCGGTAAAAGATAATAAGATGACGCCGCGTATCGCCGATACCGCCAAACACCTGTGGTATATCTACCTGGCGTTAACGCTAAGCTGTATGTTAGCGTTTTATCTGGCCGGGATGAGCTGGTTTGATGCAATTTGCCATGCGTTTTCTACCGTGGCCATCGGCGGCTTTTCTACCTATGACGCCAGTATCGGCCACTTTCAAAGCCCGCTGATTAACAGTATCTGTGTGATTTTTTTGCTGCTTAGCGCGGTGAATTTTCCGCTGCATTTTGCCGCTATCCGTGGCAAAAGTGTCAGCACTTATTTTCGTGATCCTGAGTTTAAGGCGTTTTTAGTTATTCAGGCGGCGTTGATCTTTATCTGTTTTGCAGTGTTACTGCATACCAACGTCTACAGCGACAGCGCCAATGCATTAAACCATGCTGCCTTTCAGGCGGTGTCTATTTCCACTACTGCCGGCTTTGCTACCGACGGCTTTGCTGCCTGGCCGTTGTTTTTGCCCATTTTACTGATTTTTTCCAGCTTTATCGGTGGCTGTGCCGGCTCAACTGGTGGCGGCTTAAAGGTGGTGCGGGTGCTGCTGTTGTTTCTGCAGGGGGCGCGGGAATTAAACCGTTTAATCCATCCCCGTGCTGTGTATGCCATTAAGCTGGGACGACGTGCTGTACCCGACCGCATAGTAGAAGCGGTGTGGGGCTTTTTTGCCGCTTATGCGCTGGTGTTTGTGGTTATTATGCTGCTGTTACTGCTAACCGGGCTGGATAATATTACTGCTTTTACCGCTACCGCAGCCTGTTTAAATAACCTGGGCCCGGGCCTTGGTGAGGTAGCGGCAAACTTTGGCGGGGTGCCTGATACGGCAAAATGGATCCTGATCATTGCCATGGTATTCGGCCGGTTGGAGGTGTTTACCTTGTTGGTGCTGTTTACGCCGGCCTTTTGGAAAGATTAGATAAAAATTGCACTGACCTGAAACAGCTTTTCCACTTCAACAATGTGCTTTTTATCGACCATAAACAAAATAATATGATCGTCTGTTTCTATTTCTGTGCTGTCGTGGGCAATTAATACTTCGTCACCGCGTACTATGGCGCCGATGGTGGTACCCGGTGGCAACTTGATATTACCGATAGTTTTGCCCACCACCTTGCTGGTGCTGCTGTCGCCATGGGCTATGGCTTCTATTGCTTCTGCAGCGCCGCGGCGCAAAGAATAGACATTAACAATATCACCACGGCGGATATGGGTTAACAAGGCTGAAATGGTCGCCTGTTGCGGTGATACCGCGATATCCACTTCGCCGCCCTGCAGCAAATCCACGTAAGCGCCGCGTTTAATCAGCACCATGGTTTTTTGCGCGCCCATTCGCTTGGCCAGCATGGCCGACATAATATTGGCTTCATCGTCATTGGTAACAGCAATAAATACATCGACTTGTTCGATGTTTTCTTCTTCCAGCAGTTCCGGGTCTGACGCATCGCCGACATAGACCACGGTATTGTCCAGTGCGCCGGACAAAAACTCAGCCCGCTCTTTGCCACGCTCTATCAATTTTACGCTGTGGGTCTTTTCCAATGCCCGTGCTAAACCAAAACCGACGTTACCACCGCCGGCGATCATTATGCGCCGGTAGCTGCGCTCCAGCTTTTGCAATTCACTCATTACTGCACGAATATGTTTAGTGGCAGCAACGAAAAACACTTCGTCGTCGGCTTCAATAATAGTGGTACCCAGCGGTTTTATTGCCGTACCGCGCCGGTAAATGGCCGCTACCCGGGTTTCGATATTCGGCATATGTTCTTTTAAGGCTGATAACGCGTGGCCAACCAATAAGCCACCGTAATAGGCTTTTACTGCCACCAGGCTGACTTTGCCGCCGGCAAACTCTACTACCTGCAATGCGCCCGGGTAATCAATTAAGCGGCGGATATAGTTGGTTACCAGCGCCTCGGGCGCTATAAAGTGATCAACCGGCATATCATCTTTGTGGAACAGTTGGTCGCGGTATTTCAGGTATTGGTTGGTGCGGATACGGGCAATTTTTACCGGGGTATTAAACATGCTGTAGGCCACCTGACAGGCGACGATATTAACTTCATCGCTGTTGGTGACGGCGACGATCATATCGGCGTCTTCAGCTCCGGCCTTTTTTAAAATATCCGGATGCGAGCTGTGGCCATGTACAACCTGTAAATCATATCTGTCTTGCAGCGCCCTTAACTTGTCGGCGTTGATATCGACTACGGTAATATCATTCTGCTCGCCTACCAGGTTCTCTGCCAATGTAGCGCCAACCTGGCCTGCTCCTAAAATAATGATTTTCATTGCGTCTCGCTGCTTGTCGATTTGCTTAACAGGGCGTAGAAAAAGCCATCCATATCCTGCTCGCCGGGTAAAACTTGCCAGCCAAATGGCTGCTCACTGCGTTGCTGCGGCAATAGCACCAAACTGGCGTCGCTGTGCTGTTGTAAGAACAGCTCAACCTGTTGGCTGTTTTCTGCCGGTAATACACTGCAGGTAGCATAAAGCAGCTTGCCGCCCGGCGCCAGCAAAGCCCAGCATTGTTGTAAAATGCGTTGTTGCAGCGCCACCAGCACCTCAATGTCAGTCTTTTTGCGCAACCAGCGGATATCCGGATGGCGGCGTATCACGCCGCTGGCAGAGCAGGGCACATCCAGCAAAATACGGTCGAACAATTGCCCTTGCCACCATTGTTGCGGTTCGGCTGCATCCGCCGCAATCACGTTGGCGTTCAGGCCAAGTCTGACAAGGTTATCATGTACCCGCAGTAAACGTTTCGGCTCTTTGTCCAGCGCGGTAAGTTCCGCGTGCGGTGCCAGCTCCAGAATATGGCAGGTTTTACCGCCCGGTGCACAGCAGGCATCTAAAATACGTTGCCCGTCGTTTACGTCCAGCAGCAAAGCGGCATGCTGGGCGGCGGCGTCCTGCACCGAGAACCAACCATCGGCATAACCCGGCAGACCGGTGACATCCTGTGCCTGCGCCAATTTAATGGTTGCGGGTAAGTCTGCCAGTGGCCGGCTGTATTCAATACCGGCGCGGGTTAGCGCGGCAGCATAATCTGTCGGGTTAATTTTACTGACATTAACCCGCAACCATAGCGGCGCCTTTTGTTGATTCGCCTCCAGTATTTGTTGCCACTGCGTTGTATAAGCCTGCTGCAAGTGGTTAAGCAGCCAACCCGGGTGATTATATTGCACGGCAGCGGGGGCAGCAGAAAAATCGAACAACTGCGGCTGGCGCTGCACATTACGCAGCACCGCATTGATAAGTTTGGTCAGCGACTGGCCTTTGAGTTCGCGTGCCGCCTCTACGGTTTCACTAATGGCAGCGTGATCCGGTATACGCATGAACTTCAGCTGGTAAATGCCGACATAGAGCAAAAATTGTAATGGCCGCAATTGTTTTATCAGCGGCTTGCTCATCAACTGACTGCAGACAGCTTCCAGCTGCGGCAGATAGCGCATAACGCCAAAACAGATTTCCTGCAACAGGGCTTTGTCGGGGGCATTATCCAGTTGCGTTTGCGCTTTGGGTAGCGCTTCAGACAGCGACATACCCTGGTCGATAACATCAAAACAGCAGCGGGCGGCTAATACGCGAACGTTACGGCTCATACTGCGTTGCCAATGACGCTACCCGGCGCCAGCCAGTCAGCGCGGCCATTTAAAAAATCGGCAGCAGACATGGCTTTTTTGCCGGGCGGTTGTAATTGGGTAATGCTAAGAACACCTTCGCTGCACGCAATACGTATGCCGTGCTTATTCGCACTTAAAATGGTGCCTGCAGCCTGGTCTGTTGCGGTATTTTCTACCTGTGCCTGCCATACCTTTACACTACCTTGTGCCAGCGTCATGTAGCTTACCGGCCACGGATTAAAGGCGCGGATTTCACGCTGCAATGCTGCAGCACTTTTGCAGAAGTCGAGCAAGGCTTCATCTTTGTGTAGTTTTTCCGCGTAACTTGCCAGGCTGTCGTCCTGTGCTTTTGCCTGCTGCTGTAACGCCGGCAAATCGCTCAGCGCCGCCAGTAGCGCTTTCGGACCTAACACGGCCAGTTTGTCGTAAAGTGCAGCGCTGGTATCGGTATCTTCAATAGCGCAGCTTACCGTACTTAACATCGCTCCGGTATCCAGCCCGGCATCCATTTGCATAATTGTAACGCCAGTTTCATCGTCACCGGCCCAGATTGCCCGTTGGATAGGAGCCGCACCGCGCCAGCGTGGCAACAGCGAGCCATGCACGTTTATACAGCCTAAACGCGGTGTATCCAGTACAGTTTGCGGCAGGATCAGGCCATAAGCGACCACTACCATCAAATCGGCATCCAGTGCGGCAAGTTCAGTCTGAGCCGGGGCTTTTTTCAGCGATTTCGGTTGATACACTGCAATACCGTGCTCAACTGCCAGTTGTTTTACGTCACTGGACTGCAGTTGCTGGCCACGGCCGGCAGGACGGTCTGGTTGGGTGTAAACCGCAATAACCTGGTGATCAGAGTCTAACAAGGCTTGCAAATGGCGCGCCGCGAAATCGGGCGTGCCGGCAAAAATAATACGCAAAGGTGTGGTCACGGTATGTCCTGTTTTAAAGCGCGTGGCGCTGGGCCATTTTGGCTTCTTTTTCCAGTTTTTTCCGGATGCGGTCACGTTTCAACGGTGACAGATAATCAATAAACAATTTACCAACTAAATGGTCCAGCTCGTGTTGCAGGCATATCGCCAGCAAGCCGTCGGCTTTTAATTCAAACCAATTGCCGTTTTTATCCTGAGCTTTTACGGTTACTTCGGCGGCGCGCTCTACCGTGGCGTAGTTCTGCGGTACCGACAAACAGCCTTCCTCGTAGCTGGTTTCGCCGCTGCGGGCGATGATTTCCGGGTTGATAAATACCATCGGCTCGTTGCGATCTTCTGATACGTCGATCACCACCACGCGTTGGTGCACGTTAACCTGAGTTGCCGCCAAACCGATACCGTTTTCGTCGTACATGGTATCAAGCATATCAGCCACTAATTGCTGAGTTTCAGCGTTAACTGTTGCAACGGGTTTGGCGATAGTGCGAAGCCTTTCGTCCGGGAATTGTAATACATGTAAAACTGCCATAACACCTACAAAAATATGCGTTGTTTCAAAGGTTGTGGTATGTTTTAATTTTAGCCATTAATCCGCTGTAATAACAGCTTAGTGTGCAATAATTACAACAAGATCGAGCTGAAGGATGCTGGCATGCTGAAAAAATTTGCAATTGTGGTCACTTTAACCTTAATAAGTGGCTGGTTTAACGTGTTTGCGGACGTATTGAAGATCCGCGAAGATGCGCCGGCCAATTATGTGGTGAAAAAGGGCGACACCTTATGGGATATTTCTGCGCTGTATCTGAATGAGCCCTGGCTATGGCCGCAACTGTGGCAAATGAACCCGCAAATTGACAACCCGCACCTGATTTTCCCCGGCGACACCCTGACCTTGGTGTTTGATGCACAGGGCAAACCACGGCTGGTAGTAAATGACAATGTGAAGCGGTTATCACCCGGCATCCGTAAAACCATGAAAGGCGGCGATGCAATAAGCACCTTGCCGCTGAGTATGATCCGGCATTACTTAACCTTTGAACAAGCGCTAAGCGAAGAGCAAATTAACGCCTTACCTTATATTCTTGGTTCCAACGCCAACGTTAAAAATTCAGTTAGTGACCATATTATTTATGCCAAGGGTGTACTGGATGCCGGCGCATCTTATGGTGTGTACCGTAAAGGTAAACCTTACATTGATAGTGAAACCGGCACCTTGCTGGGCTATGAAACTAATTTAGTGGCTACCGCCCGTGCATTTCGTAGCGGCCGTGAGGCGACTGAAGATACACCGACAGAAGCGGCGTCATTAAATGTGCTGAGCGTGAAGCGCGAAATTAAACAAGGTGACCGCTTAATGCCGGCTTTAGAAGGCCAGGCATTACCGGCGTTCTTTGTGATGACTAAACCGGATTTTGACGTCAATGGCACCATTATTGATACCACGTCGAACATGCGCGAGTTTTCCAAGTGGGATATCGTGGTATTAAACCGCGGCAATTTACAGAGTGTTAAAGCCGGCCATATGCTGGGCATTTATCGCAATTCGCCAATAGTGATTGACGGTGAAGCCGGCCCGGTTTATGTGGAAGATGCCAACAAGCTGCAAAAAATGTTTAAGAACTTTGGCGACAGTACTATTGCTTTACCGCGCGAAAAAGTGGGTGAGTTAATGGTATTTAAAGTGTCTGAGCAAACCAGCTTTGCTATTGTCACCAAAACACAGCGTCCAATCAGGGTGGGAGATTTAATCGCCAACCTGTAAGTCAATTTATATGGAGCCGGTTTGCCATGGACGATATCCGCAACTGGCTCGCTTTAGCTACTGTGCATGGCCAGGATGGCCTGAAGTTCCAACGTTTAAGCGAGCAAATTCCGTTAGCTGAACTGGTAAAGTTACCTGCCAGTACCTTACGTAATATTGGTTTTACCGAACGCCAAGCTTACTTGCTGGCGCATGAAGCAAAGCCCAAAGTTGCTCACGCCCTGCAATGGCTGGAACAAAGCGATACTCACCACGTTATTACCTATCAGGATCCGCGCTACCCGGCTTTGTTAAAACAAACCAAACAACCACCGTTGTTATTGTTTGTTAAAGGCGACCCTCAGGTATTGGCACAGCAACAACTGGCGATGGTGGGTAGCCGTCAACCTACACCAACCGGACGCAAAGTCGCGCAAAGTTTTGCAGCAGAATTATCGCAGCAGGGTTATGTCATAACCAGTGGTATGGCGCGCGGCATTGATAGTGAAAGCCATAAAGGCGCCTTGCAGGCTGGCGGGCTAACCATTGCAGTGTTAGGGCATGGCCTGGAACAAGTTTATCCCGTGTCTAACAAAGCGCTGGCACAAGCGATAGCAGAACAAGGCGCGTTAGTGTCGGAGTATTTTCCGGATGTGCAGGCCCGGGCCGAATGGTTTCCGCAGCGTAACCGTATTGTTGTTGGTTTAAGTATCGGTACTATAGTGGTAGAGGCTGGGTTGAAAAGTGGCACTTTAATCAGTGCTAATCTGGCTGCAGAATACAGCCGTGATGTGTTTGCGGTGCCCGGATCCATTTACAGCCCGCAATCGGCCGGTTGCCACGCATTGATCCAACAAGGTGCTAAACTGGTGACATCGGTGGCCGATATATTGGAAGAATGGAGCTTTTTTAGTAAAAGTTGTCTAAGAATTGAGCCTGAACAGGAAAAAAGTACTGAAACAGACTTGTTTGCCCGTCAGTTGTTGGCTAACGTAGGAGATGAAGTTACCGCAGTTGATCTGATTGCACAGCGCGCCGGCCTGGTGATAGCTGATGCAACTATAGCGCTGTTACAGCTGGAGTTAGCTGGTGAAGTAGCAGCAGTTCCCGGTGGCTACATTAGAGTGAGGAGTGCCTGAGTATGTTTGATATCCTCGTTTATCTGTTCGAAAACTATATCCACAATGAATCTGACATTTACGTTAATCATGCCGATCTGACCAAAGAGTTAAGCAGGGCAGGTTTTCATGACGACGATATCTTCAAAGCGCTAAAATGGCTCGACAACCTGTCTGCGCTGCAGGAAAGTCATGTTAAGCCATATTTATCAAAAGGCATCTCCAATGCCACCCGTATTTATTGCGCGGCGGAATTGGCAAAGATGGATGTTGAGTGTCAGGGCTTTTTGCTGTTTTTGGAGCAAATTAATGTACTGGATGCGGTTACCCGTGAGATGGTTATCGACAGGGTGATGGATCTGGACAGCAACAGCATTAGCCTGGAAGATTTAAAATGGGTGGTATTAATGGTGCTGTTTAACGTACCGGGCCACGAAAATGCCTATGCCCAAATGGAAGATTTAATTTTTGATGAACCTGAAGGGCCGCTGCATTAAGCGGCCTTACCCTTTATGACCGACGATTCCGCCTTGTTTGAACTGCCGCAACAGCAGCAGCTATGTCCGTTATGCCAGCAGCCGTTGGTAATGAAATCAGGTAAAAACGGCCCTTTTCTCGGTTGCAGTGCTTATCCGGCCTGCAACTATATTAAGGCGTTACACCAGCATGAAACCAGCATAGTTAAAGTGCTGGACAGCGAAGCCTGCCCGCAGTGTGGTAATGCCCTGGCAGTAAAAAACGGTCGCTACGGCATGTTTATTGGCTGTACAGACTATCCACGCTGTAATTTTGTGGTGCATGAACAAAATGAGCAACCGGAAGCAGAGCGTTTAGCCTGCCCGAAATGCAAACAGGGCCAACTGACAGAGCGGGTTAATAAGTATGGTAAAGCATTCTGGGGTTGTGACAACTATCCTAAGTGCAAGTTTTTGCTAAATGATAAACCGGTTGCCGGCAGCTGCGTCAGTTGTGGTTTCGGTTTACTGGTAGAAAAGAAAGGCATGTTGTACTGCGCTGATAAAAAATGCGGGGCAAAACAGCCGGCAGCCTGAGCTACCGGCCGGCTTGTCAGCCTAACCGGTCTGCCATTTGTGCCAGTTCAGGAAAAGCGGCTGCGGGTAACAACGCAATTAATTGCTCAAAGCGCTGTTTCAATTGGGTACTATCAGCCGCTGACAAATTAATATGCCCCATCTTACGGCCGGCGCGTTTGCTTTTACCATACCAGTGTAAATGCAGCCCGGGTAGCGCCAGAATTTGCTCCGGCACCGTGTCTTCACCAAGAATATTCACCATTAAGCTTGGGCGAATCAGCGCTGTACTGCCAAGTGGCAAACCGCACACAGCACGCAAGTGCTGCTCAAACTGGCAGACATCTGCGCCTTGTTGGGTCCAATGGCCGGAGTTGTGCACGCGCGGCGCTATTTCGTTAACTAACAGCTCACCGTTAACATCAAAAAACTCTATCGCCAGCACGCCGACATAATTCAACTGATTTGCCAGCGCAGCAAACATTTGCTGTGCTTGCTGTTGCAGTTGTTCATTACCTGCTACTGCTAATGACACGCTCAGTACGCCATTTACATGATGATTTTCGGTTAGCGGATATACCTGTACTTCACCGCGGCTGTTTCGGGCGCCAATCAATGACACTTCACGTTGAAACGGAATAAATTGCTCAGCCACTATAGCTTGTTTACTATCGGCGGCCAGAAAGGCACTGATGTCTTGCCATAGCGCAGCGGCGTGTTCGGGCTGCTTTAAGCGCCACTGACCTTTACCGTCATAACCGGCCAGCGCGCTTTTAAATACCAGCGGTAAGCCCAGTTTGCTGATGGCGGCATTAAAATCAGCTTCATTAGTAACGATATGGTAATTGGCAGAGCGCACACCGGCGCTGTCCAGTAATTGCTTTTCTAACCGGCGATCGCCGCCGGCTTTAATCGCCGCTTCGCCCGGGAAAAACTTACCGCTTTGCTGGCAATGCGCCAATACCGGCAGTGGAATATGTTCAAACTCGGCGGTAACCACATCAGCATCGGCAATGGCATTGGCCAAACCCTTGCCCAAATTCTGCTGTGTTAAAGGGTGCACTATGCTGTCGCTGTTGACATCATAAGCGCTGAGGCTGATATTCAGTGGTGCACCGGCCAGTGCCATCATCCGCGCCAGTTGGCCGGCGCCTAAAACTAATACTTTCATAATTGTACCTGCGACGGATCGGGCTGGCTTAATACCATCTCAGTCTGTGCTTTGCGGAAGGCATCAATTTTTGTCATCAGCTCCGGGCTGTTTGTAGCCAGAATTTGCGCGGCTAACAAGCCGGCATTAGCGGCACCGGCGTCACCAATGGCCAGGGTGCCTACTGCCACACCTTTAGGCATTTGTACTATTGAGAGCAATGAATCTAAACCTTTTAAGGCTTTAGATTGTACCGGCACGCCTAGTACCGGCAGGCTGGTAAAAGCAGCGGCCATGCCCGGTAAATGTGCTGCACCACCGGCGCCGGCAATAATGACTTTCAGTCCGCGGCTGGCGGCGCTGGCGGCGTAATCAGCCAGTAACTGCGGTGTACGATGTGCGGAAACAACTTTGGTTTCATAGGCAATACCGAACTTATCCAGCATATCAGCGGCGTGCTTCATAGTAGGCCAGTCTGAGGTTGAACCCATGATGATGCCAACTTGCATTGTTGTTTCCTTCTGTACGTGATGAACTAAAAGCGTGAAGGCGCTATTATAGCCAGTTGCGCAACTGAAGAAAATTTTAACTGTGTTTTTCGTATAATTATCCGGAGAAGTAGCGACAAATGGCAGAATTGGAGTTGGTATTACAGGCCTTACAGCAAGGGGGGGTGATCGCTTATCCAACCGAGGCGGTATATGGCCTCGGTTGTGACCCGGACAATGAGGCTGCGGTACTGGCGTTACTGGCAATTAAGCAGCGCCCGGTTGAGAAAGGCCTTATTTTAGTTGCGGCCAATTACTCGCAATTGCTGCCTTATGTTGATGACAAAGCCATACCGTTGGAAAAGCGCTATCAGATATTTTCCAGTTGGCCCGGCCATATCAGCTGGGTGCTACCGGCCAGCAAAACAGCACCTAAATGGATCACCGGCCAGTTCAATACTATTGCGGTAAGGGTAAGTGCACACCCGGTAGTACAACAGTTATGCAGTGCTTATGGCAAGCCGCTGGTATCAACCAGTGCCAATTTGTCCGGTCAACCGGCCATCACCGACAAAGTTGTGCTGCAACAAAGCCTCGGCGATAAGTTGTCTGCTATTATGCCCGGGCCTTTGGGTGGGGCAACCCAACCCAGTCAAATTCGTGATGCCATCAGCGGCGATATCGTTAGGAGTTAACGTGACTACCAACCAACCACAGCAGCATTTGGCTGCAGTGCAGCAGTTTTTGCAGCAATTACAGGACAACATCTGTGCTGCACTGGAGCAAGCAGATGGTAAAGCGCTGTTTGTTGAAGACGCCTGGCAGCGGCCCGAAGGCGGCGGTGGTAAAAGCCGGGTGCTAACCGGCGGTAAGCTATTTGAGCAGGCGGGGGTAAATTACTCGCATGTATTTGGTGCCAATATGCCGGCCTCGGCTACGGCGCACCGGCCGGAGTTAGCCGGGCGCAGCTTTAACGCCTGTGGCGTATCTTTGGTTATTCATCCGAATAATCCGTATATACCGACCACGCATGCCAATGTGCGGTTTTTTATTGCTGAGAAAGACGGTGAAGCGCCGGTGTGGTGGTTTGGTGGTGGTTTTGATTTAACGCCTTATTATCCGTTTGAAGAAGATGTGGTGCATTGGCACCAAACCGCTAAAACGGCAGTCGATCCTTTTGGCGCTGAATATTACCCTGCGTATAAAAAGTGGTGTGACGAGTACTTCTACTTAAAGCACCGTGGTGAAACCCGGGGTGTTGGCGGGCTGTTTTTTGATGATTTAAATACGCCCGGCTTTGAGCAAAGCTTTGCGCTGATGCGTGCTGTTGGCGACGCTTTTATTCCGGCGTATTTGCCGATAGTTGAGCGGCGTAAAGATACGCCATATGGCGACCATCAGCGCCAGTTCCAGCTATACCGTCGCGGCCGCTATGTTGAATTTAATCTGGTGTACGACAGGGGCACCTTGTTTGGCCTGCAAAGCGGCGGGCGCACTGAATCCATTTTAATGTCGATGCCGCCGTTGGTGCGTTGGCAATATGGCTTTCAACCCGAGCCCGGCACTGCAGAAGCGTTATTGTATCAGCGTTATCTTCAACCGCAGGACTGGCTGCAGCTGCAGGCTTAACAATTAATCATATGGCTCGCCAGTTGGCCTATCGACTGGCGAATACCATCACGCAGCAATTTGTTCTTTACTACTTCATCCAGTGCTTTATCCATGCAAAACATCCACTGATCGCGCAGCTGTTCATTTACCTGGAAAGGCATATGGCGGGCGCGCAGGCGCGGGTGGCCGTATTGCTGCTCGAACAACGGTGGGCCGCCAAGCCAGCCGGATAAAAACTGGAAGAACTTTTGCCGGATAGTATCCAGCGGCAGTGGATGAATAGCATACAGCTCGGATGCTTGCGGAGCGCTTTCCATAATGTCGTAGAAGCGATTGGCCAACCGGCGCACTGTCTCTTCGCCGCCCATCATAGCGTAAGGTGTTTGCTCTGGCGTAGGATGCAGCTTGCTATTTGGCGTGGTTTTATTAAAAATCATCTGTATTAACTTCTTGATGGACATCACTTGTGGACCGTTATGCTGTATTCGGTAATCCGATAGGCCACTCAAAGTCGCCCTTTATTCATGCACAGTTTGCTGCCGCATTGGGCGAACAACTGCAATACGACGCTATTTTAGCACCGCTGGATGGTTTTGCCGACAGCTGGCAGCGCTTTGTTGCTGCCGGTGGTAAGGGCGGCAATGTGACTGTGCCGTTTAAAGAGCAAGCCTACCAGTTAGCAGAGCGGCTATCTGACAGAGCAAAACAAGCCGGCGCGGTAAACACACTATATATAGATAGCGCAGGAAAGTTTTGTGGCGATAACACCGACGGTATCGGTTTGGTGGCTGATTTAAAACGGCTGGATGTTAATCTGGCGGGTATAAATGTATTGCTGCTTGGTGCCGGCGGTGCCAGCCGTGGCGCCATTGGCCCGTTGTTGGATGCCGGTGTTAAACAGCTGGTATTGGCTAACCGCACTGTCAGTAAAGCGCAAGCCATAGCAACTCATTTTGACCAGAGAGTAGAAGCCTGCGGTTATGCTGATATTCCAGGCTGGGATTATCAGTTGGTGATCAATGCAACTTCAGCCGGGTTAAACGGCGAGCGGCCTGATATCAATGCGGCGCACTTTGAGCACTGTCAGTTGGCTTACGATATGTTATACGGCGCTAAGCCCACGCCGTTTTTGCAATGGGCAAAAGTCGCAGGTGTGCCGCAACAAGCCGATGGCCTGGGTATGTTAGTAGCGCAGGCAGCAGAAGCGTTTTATATCTGGCGGGGCAAAAGACCGGATATTGCAGCAGTGTTGAAATTACTAAAGCAGCAGCTGGCGCAATGAACCAACAACTGATCTTTAATAATGACTTTGTCTTTGATACAACCAGACAAGCGGTTAGCTTCAGCTGCCTGGTCAGCGGCCTAAAAGTGCACTGCTATATTCCTCTGCCGGCAGAACAGCAAGCAGAAGCGTACTTGCAGCAAATAAAGGCAGACGCATTTCACTGGGAAGACGCTGCCGAGAATGCGATAGCTGGTGATGCCTATAATAGTGCAGGCGAGATCTGGCTTTAAGCTTCTGCAAGATACTCGTTCTTTAATATTACATAGTTGGCAGCTGACTCTGCTAAAAAGGCTTTCTCAGCATCATTAAGTGGCCGTGCCTGTTTCACCGGACTGCCGACATATAAGTAGCCACTCTGCAGACGCTTACCGGGTGGTACTAAACTGCCGGCACCGATGATCACCTCATCTTCTACTATAACGTCATCCATTACGATAGCGCCCATACCGACTAAGATGCGATTACCGAGCGTGCAGCCGTGCAGCATCACTTTATGCCCAACAGTAACATCTTCACCGATAATCAGCGGTGAGCCGTCAGGTTTGTTGCTACTGCGGCGGGATAAATGCAATACCGAGCCATCCTGTATATTAGTGCGGGCGCCAATACGGATAAAGTTCACATCGCCGCGTGCAGCGACTAAAGGCCAGATACTGACGTCTTCAGCTAATTCAATATCACCCACCAGCACGCTGGACTCATCTACATATACCCCTGGTGCCAGTTTCGGCGTTATACCTTTATAAGCTCGTATTGTCATAATGTCCTCCAATGCTGCGTTATTATGCAGTAAATGTATTAAAAAAGCGCTTTTCGAGCAATTTTTCTGCGAACGATCTCAAAAGCATAAGTTTTCTTAAATAACCGCTTGCAGGTATTTCAAAACGCCCTATAATGCGCGCCATGCCACGGGGTGCTGCAGTTTGGGTGCTTCGGGTGAGTTAAGACGGTTCGCAAAAATCTTTTAAAAAGACG